>Ga0326727_10024767_pt1 | contig 11313 bp, 7 predicted proteins | sample MB2enrmetagenome_FD_207643 | JGI IMG/M metagenome (GOLD analysis project Ga0326727, IMG submission 207643) | Lab enriched peat soil microbial communities from McLean, Ithaca, NY, United States - MB29MY | ecosystem: Environmental > Terrestrial > Soil > Wetlands > Peat | place: USA: New York... | reverse complement strand
CAAGGCGCCAGAGGACTGGCGCACTCCAAGACGCTGACGCGTGGCTCGTGGCCCCTGTGCGCGGTCAAAAAACCGTGGGGGCTACTCATGATCTCTCAGGAGTTCCCGGAGAGGCGGGCCGCTGGCCAACCAGCTCGAAAAGCCTGACTCGGGCCACGGCCCAGTGCCGGCGAACCGTTTCCTCACTGACGCCGAGCGCGTCGGCGATCTCCTGATGTTTGAGCCCGATGAAATAGCGCATCTTCACCACCTCCGCTTTCATGGAATCTTCCCGGGCCAGGTCATCGAGCGCTTCGTGCACCAGCAGGAGCTTCTCGTCCTCGACCGGCGCGGCGATTCGGGTCTCGCACAACTCGACCCGTTCCTGGTCGCCGCCGCGTTTGAGCTGGCTGTTTCGGCGGGCGCTATCCACGAGGATCCGGCGCATGGCTTCGGCGGCGGAGGCAAAGAAATGCGCCCGACTCTCAAACTTAAACCGCTCCGTGCCTCCGAGCCGAAGGTAGGCTTCGTGAACCAGCGCGGTCGGCTGCAACGTGTGCCCGGGACGCTCGGAGGCCATTTTGTGGGCCGCGATGGCGCGCAGTTCGACGTAAACCGCGTCGTAAAGCTGGTTCAAGGAATCGGTATCTCCCCCGGCCGCGTTCCCCAGGAGCTTTGTCACATCGCTCATGGGGCGTCAGGTTAAAGGATTGGAGCCGGAATTCACCTTAAAAAGCTGCATTTCCTACGAGGCGATTCGGCCCGGGGTCCGGTCGGGGGATGGCAGTGGGAGGGAGGATCAAAATAAACGCCAATGGGATGATCGTTTTCCCGGGCGGACTAGGCATGTATCACCGACGGCTGATAAAATGAGAATCAATGGCCATAAACACGAACTGCCTTGCTATGAACAGCACGGCCCATTGGACGCCTGCGTTTGGCAGCCAATCACGGTCACCGGTCATACCGCAGCCGGCCAAACTATGAAAAATATGAAAAAGAAATTACATGCCCGGTTTCAGTCGCACGGCACTCTTGCCCGCGTCCAACCAACAACCAAAATCCTCTTCCACGCCGCCGTCCGCAGCGGCTTCCGCCGCTGCGGCGGGGCCGGCGCGCTCCTGGTTCTCCTGTGCCTGTTTTTCAGCGCGGCGCGGGTCCTGGCGCAAACCGATGCGCTCGGGACGGCCACGCTGCTCGAAGGCCCGGCGGCAGGGACCGACAGCGTGGTGCTGGCGGTCACGCCCGCGACGCAAGCCTGGACAGCCACGGCGAATGCTTCCTGGCTCCATTTGGACGCGGCCGATCAAAGCGGCACGGGCAGCACGAATGTAGTCTTCACCTTCGACACCAACCCGGGGGCCACGCGGACGGGCACGCTCACCGTGGCCGGCCAGACCCTCACCGTCACCCAGGCCGGTTCCACCTACGTCGCCGCGAACCCGATCACCACGCTGATCTCCTGGGTTCCCGGACCCGGTGACATGGCGGTGGATGGCGCGGGCAATGTCTATTTCCCCGACAACTACGGCAACACGATCCAGAAATGGACGGCGGCCAACAACACGGTCGCCACGCTGGTCTCCTCGGGGCTGACCGGACCCGAATGCGTAGTGCTGGACAGCGTAGGCAATGTCTATATCGCTGACTACTGGGGCAACGCGATCAGAAAGTGGACAGTGGCCAACAACACGGTCACCACGTTGGTCTCCTCGGGACTGAACGAACCCAATGCCGTGGCGTTGGACAACGCAGGCAATGTCTATTTCGCCGACTCCGGCAACAACGCGATCAAGAAATGGTCGGCAGCCACACACACAGTCACCACGCTGGTCTCCTCGGGGCTGAATGGTCCCTGGGGCGTGGCGGTGGACGGCGCGGGCAATGTCTATATCGCCGACGGTGGCAACAACGCGATCAAGAAGTGGACGGCGGCCAGCGGCACGGTCACCGCGCTGGTCTCCTCGGGGTTGAATGGTCCCGGTGGCGTGGCGGTGGACGGCGCCGGCAATGTCTACATCGCCGACACCGGCAACAACGCGATCAAGAAGTGGACGGCGGCCAACAACACGGTTACCACGCTGTTCTCCTCAGGGCTGGATGCTCCCTTTGGCGTGGCGGTGGACGGCGCGGGGAATGTCTATATCGCCGATAGCTGGAACAACGCGTTCAAGGAACTGCCGCGGGCGTTTGTGGACACGGCGGCCAAAACGGAAGGCGCGACTGCCGGCAGCGATGTCCTGCCGTCCGTGTTGCCCGCCTCGGAAAACCTGCTTGCTCCGTTTGCCCCGACCAGCAGCCAATCGCGGTTGACCATCAGCGGCACGGCCAACGGCGTGGTGAGTTTTGCCTTCACGGACAACTCCGGCCCGAGCCGCACGGCGCAAGTCACCGTGCTGGGGGTGAACATTGCCATCACTCAGGCTGGATTATTCACCGCCGCGCTGGGCACCAACGCCCTCACGGAAGCAGCCCCGGCGGGCAGCGACAGCGTGGTGCTCACCGTCTCCTTGCCGACCGGCCCCTGGACGGCCGAGGCGAAAGCCTACTGGCTCCATTTGAGCGCGGCCAATCAAAGCGGCGTGGGCAGCACGAACGTGGTCTTCACCTTTGACGCCAACCAAGGAGCACCGCGCACTGGCACGCTCACCATCGCCGGCCAGACGCTGACCGTCACCCAGCTCGGGAACAGCAGCCTCGGGACCGCCACGCTCGTGGAAGGCCCGTCGGCGGGCGCCGACAGCGTGGTGCTCGCGATGTTCGGGCCGATTGCCGCCTGGACAGCCACGGCGAACGCTTCCTGGCTCCACTTGAGCGCGGCCAATCAAAGCGGCACCGGAAGCACGAATATGGTCTTCACCTTCGACACCAACCCGGGGGCGACGCGGACGGGCACGCTCACCGAGGCCGGCCTGAACCTTACTGTTACCCAGGCCGGTTCCACTTACGTCGCCGCGAACCCGATCACCACGCTGGTCTCCTCGGGGCTGAATACTCCGTACGGCGTGGCGTTGGACGGCGCGGGCAATGTCTTTATCGCCGACTCCGGCAACAACGCGATCAAGAAGTGGACGGCGGCCAACCAAACCGTCACCACGCTGGTCTCCTCGGGGCTGAATACTCCCTACGGGGTGGCGGTGGACAGCGCGGGCAATGTCTATATCGCCGACTCCGGCAACAACGCGATCAAGGAACTGCCGGGGGCGTTTGTGGACCCAACGGCAATGACGGAAGGGGCGGGGGCAGGCAACGATGTCCTGCCGTCCGTGTTGCCCGCCTCGGAGAATCTGCTTCCTCCATTCGCCCCGACCAGCAGCCAATCGTGGCTGACCATCAGCGGAGTCGCCAACGGCGTGGTGAGCTTTGACTTCACGGCCAACAACACGGGCACCGTCCGCGTGGCCCAAATCACCGTGCTCGGCCGGAGCATCACCCTCAATCAGTCCGTCGCGACCGAGCCGGTCATGAGCGGACCGGTCTTGCTGCCGGATGAGAGCTTCCAGCTCAACTTCACCGGCACAGCCGGGGCTTCCTACTCCGTCCTGTTCAGCACGAATCTGGCACTGTCGTTGAGCGCCTGGACCGTGGTGGCGACGGCCACGAACAAGACTGGCGACCAGTTCCAATTCACGGCGCCGCCTTCGCCGGTGACGCCGGCCGGATTCTTCCTGCTCCGCTCGCCGTAGGCCCAATGAGGCATCCAGCGCCCTCACCCGTTACGGGCGGGACGAATTCACAGGAAACCGTCAGTCGCGCCTCCCACGCTGCAAGTTGGTGTGGGAGGCGCGCCGCGCCGGGATCGTCTCCCCGACTGTGGTCGGGTTCATGGTAGTGACGAACATGGGCGGCTCCGCCCTAATCCCCACACCAAATGGTGGGTTTCCCAGCCGCCCCATCAGGCCAATCATTCATAACGCCCGTCGCGGCAGAACCGGTCACAGCGGCCGGCTTCGTCTTGCAACTGCATGCTTCCGGCTAAGGGCTAAAGACGGCGGCCGGAATTGGAGGACCAAAAATAAATGCCAATGGGATGATCGTTTTTCCGGGCGGACTACGCATGTATCTGCAACGGGACATTTCAACTGGCGCAAAACGCTCCAACAAGTGAACCAAAAAGAAAAGACAAACAGTCAACAAACAAAGCAAAGGTAAGTTATGAAAAACATACAAGAACAAGTTAAAGAATCCGGCAAAGTGCAACTCAGTCTGCTGCTCGCGCTCTCGCTGGCCGCCGGCGCCACGGGCGTCTGGGCGGCGGCGACGGTGACCAAGGTCGCCGGCTATGGAATCGCTGCTCAAGACAGCTATGGCAGCCTGGCCACAATCGATGAGAATGGCGACGGCACCGCTCAGACCGTGCTCTTTGGGTATCCTCCGGATGGTTCCATGCTGATGGGATTCAATTTTGCCAACCCGGACTATTCGATAGCGGCCAACGTCAGACCAGACAGGTCCGGAAAGGGAACCGGATCCGGCACGGCAAGTGCCAATATTAATGGATCCATCATGGGCTCCGATGGCTCGTCTACGCCGGCCCTCCTTCAGCTTGACATTGCCGTGGCCGGCGCCACCGACTACTCAGCATACGTGAATCGAGGGCTAAGCATTACGCCCGATCTTTCCACGGGTGACTCCACCATTACATGCGTGAACTCCAGCGGGGATCAGTATTCCGGCGCCACTGCCGGGTCGTTTACCGTCTCCGTTGGCGGCACCGCTCTTTACGGGGCGACCGGCGGGTTTGGTCTCGTGGACGTTTATTCGACCCGCACAGTTGTCCGGATCAACGCGTCCGGATCAACGTATCCGCATCATCATGGCTGAAACAAGTAAAACCGCGACACAGTCATGAACGGCCTGGAACCGGCCAGGGGCGATCTTTGGCCGGTTCCAGTCGCAGTGGGGAGTCTCAATACCCGGAAGGGCAGCGCCTTTCCAGAAACCTCTTTAAGCAGAATGATGACGAAGAAAAATGACGGTGGGTTGAATGCGGCCTGGCTGAAATGGGCGGTGATTCCGCTGCTCATTCTCCTGCTGTCCGGATGGGTGACGAAGAAAATCGTGACCTCCAAACGGGACGCGGAGGGCAAGCGCTTCCAGCAAACGGTGGATGCCTCGCTCAAGAAGCTCGATTCCGGAAATCGCGCCGGGGCCTTGGATGGCCTGGCCCGCGCGGGGCAAATGGCCCCGGGTAACCCGGCCCAGCAGGCAAGTCTGATTCCCAAATTCATGGCTCTGGGCGAGTATCAACTGGCCGCTGAAGCGATCGAACGTTCTCTTCGTGCCGCGCCCCAGAAGCGGCAGATGGCCCGCAGCTATGCCAGCCTTTGCCAATTTCTCCTCGAGCACGGTGACCTCGACAATGCGAAGCGAATTCTGACAGGCGATCTGCTGGCCCGCTGGCCGGACGCAGTGGAGACGATGTTGCTGCAAGGTGAGGTGGCGCTCCGGGATGCGACGGCGAAGAACCAGATTGCCGCGGCGGCAAAACTGTTTCAGAAATGCCTGGCGCAGGATCCCGGTGATGCGCCGGCACAGGTGCAGTTGGGGATCGCTTACTCGCGCATGGGCGAGTGGGACCGGGCGGAACCCCTCCTGCGGGCGGCGCTGGAGAAACGGCCTTTCGACCCGGTGATTCTTGATCACCTCGGCGAAGTGCTCCGCCAGCAGGGGAAAACGGCCGAAGCCACAAAATACCTGGACGAGCACCAGCGGATCAGTGTATTGCAGGAGCGAGAAAAGCAGCTCGAGGGGCAGTATGCGCTGAAGAAATACCAGCCGGCGGATCTGCTGGAGCTGGCCCGGATTTACGAACAACTAGGGGAATTTGCCCGGGCCGCCAGCACCCTGCGGGTTTACACGCACCGGAAGCCCGCGGACGCCGACGGTCAACGCGAACTGGCCCAAGTCAGCTCGAAACTCAACGACCAGGCCGGCGCTCGCGTTGCGACCGGGCAGGCGGACGCCTTGGTTGCCGCGCGCAGACCATAATCACGTGCTGGCGCCAGGGCAAACAACAGTTCGTCCTGCTCATTGTTCACGGCTGGTTGGCCCTCGTCGTTTCCTTCGCCTCTGCCGCCGCGATTTGCTCCCAGGACGGCGCGCGCCAGACGCAAAGGGCAGTCTGACTTCCCCAGACGATGGTATTGCCATCCGGGGAAAACCACGCGCCCTGGAATCCGGTGCCCGGTGCATCCAAGGTGTACACGTCCTGCCAGCTATCGGTGTCCCACAGCCTCACCGCTTCCTTCCCATCGCTGGAAATAGCGAGCCGTCTGCCGTCCCGTGAAAAGCTTACCGAATGCGCGCCGTTAAGAAACCCGCCGAGGGTCGCCACTGGTCTCCAGGTTGCCGCATCCCAAACCCGGGCGTGACCCAGATCACTGGCCACGGCTAATAGCTTTCCACTGGGAGAGAAACCGGCGGAGACCGCTTCCAGGGCGTCCAGATCCACTTTCCTAATGCTACTGTCTGCTAAGTTCCTGAAGACGACATCTCCCCAGTATCCGATGGCCATGAAGGATCGTTCGTCCGGCGTAAGCGCCGCGGGGTTAAATGCCGCCGGCGCCTGCCACGACTGCATATCCAGACCGGTCGTGAGGTCCCGTTCGTGAAGCAGATTGCCGCTCAAGGAATAGGTTACCAGCTTCTTCCCGTCGGCAAGGAAGTTGCAGGCCCACATCGGACCCGCTGTGTTGGTTAATTGATGTAATAAAACCCGCTGTGAAGGATCCCAAACCTGCAGGACGCCGTTGGTCCAGCAGAACGCAAGGAATCGCCCATCCGGCGAAAAGCAGGATGAGAAGATATTTGTCCCCACATCCAGCAATGGCGCTTTCTGCTGCAGGTCAGCACCACTCCACTGCGATACCTGCCCGAGCTTATCCACCACCAAAATGGACTGGCTGTCGGGTGCAAAGCTCCAGTTGGCGACGTTCTCTGCCGGCAGAGTGAGGCGCGGCTGATATAAATGCGTGACCGAGGTGTCCCAAAAGCAAACCGTTCCGTCCTTGGCGCCGCTGACCAGCGTCTTGTCGTCAAGCAACAGGGCCAACCGCCAAACCTCCTGAAGTTGACCCCGCAGCACGTCCAGGCACCTTTGACTCGCCACGTCCCAGATGCGGATCGTCTGGTCGGCGCTGCTCGAGGCCAGCTTTTTGCCATCCGGCCAGAACACCAAAGAACTTACCCAGGAGCCGTGCCCTTCCAGTTGTCCGAGAGATTTGCCAGTGGCGGCATCCCATAAACGGATAGCCGGGTCGGCAAATCCGGCACCGGATGCCAGCGTCTTGCCGTCCGGTGAAAACGCCAGGGAGAGGATGTACTCTTTCGAAGCCACCGCGCTCCACAGTTCCTTGCCGTTGCGCAAGTCCATGACGCCAATCCGCCCGTTAGGCAAACCGTAGGCTGCGAAATGAACGTCGGGAGTGGCGGCAAAGCCGGTCCCAGGATTTATGCTGGATTGCTCTGCGGGAAAACTGGCCAGTTTGGTCCCATTAGGCATCTGCCAGAGTGCCATTTGGCCTTCCGTGCCTGTCGTTCCACGGGTGGAAGTGACCAATGTTCGCCCATCTTTGGAGAACGCCAACCCAATGCAGTCACCATCAAGTGGCGACTCGGCAACGACCTGTCGCGTCGTGGCATTCCAAAGTCGCAACGTGTGTTGCTCCTGACCTGAGGATAACGCGGTGGAACTGGTGTAGGCCAGCAGCGGTTCGGTCGGGGAAAAGGCGGCGCGGACCCGCTGTTCATTATTCGCCAGGCGCACCAGCTCTTGCCGGGTCCGCAAATCCCAAACGAGCAATCCATCTCGATGACGCACGCCCACTGCCAGACAGTTGCCGTCGGGGGAGACCGCCAGCGAGTTGATCTCAGTGGATTTCTGGCAAAGGGTGAATAAGGCGTCGCCGCGGGCTTGCTGCCAGAGATAACGCCATTCCCAGCCCCGCAGATCTTTCTGGCCCGGCACCGGCCGCTGCCGGTTGAGCAGCTCCAGCGCCCGCCCGAGGTTGTTTCCTGCCAATGCTTGTGCGGCGACATTCATGTCCGAGGCGTAGGCGCGCTGGCGGGCGGCGAGTTCTTCCGCTTCGGCTCGCTGCCGCAGCCGGGTCTCGTTGGCTTGGGCGGCGAGGGCTTTCTTTTCACTGGCTTCGGCCTGCTCTCGCGCTGAGAGCGCCTCCCGCTTGGCGTGAGTCGCCCGCACCCACTGCCAGGTGCTGATCAAGACCCCGACCGCGAGGACCACCATTAGCCCTGCGGCCGCCGTGAAGCCAAACTTGTGCCGCCGAACGGTCTTCTGAAACTCATAGAGCCGGCTGGGCGGCCGTGCGACGACGGGCTCGTTGTTGAGATGCCGCTTGAGGTCCATTGCCAACCCGTTGGCCGTGTCGTAACGCCGGGTGCGATCCTTCTCCAGGCACTTCATCACGATCCAGTCCAGGTCACCCTTGAGCTGGTGCAGCAACTTGGAGGTATCTGCTGAACGGCGCTTCGCTGTCGTCGTCAATTCCTCCCCCTTGAGCCTCGCGAAGCGCGTGCTTGGCCGGGCCGGCTCCTTCTCGCGAATCGTCTTGCGCATCGTGTCGAGGCCGGAGGCCACCAACTCCTTCGCGTCGAACGGCGTGCTGCCGACGAGCAGCTCATAGAGCAGCACGCCCAGGCTGTAGATGTCGCTGCGCGTATCAATGTCCAGCCCGCTCATCTCCGCCTGCTCCGGACTCATATACGCCGGCGTGCCGATAAACTGGTGCAACTGCGTATAGACCGTCGCGTCGGTCAGTCGGCCTTCCGTGGCCTTGGCAATGCCGAAGTCAATCACCTTGGGCACCGGCACCCCGTCGTGCAGGGTGACGAGGATGTTGGAGGGCTTAATGTCGCGATGGATGATCCCCTTCTGGTGCGCGTGCTGGATGGCATGGCAGACCTGGATGAACAGATCGAGCCGGTCCTTGGTGGGCAAGTGGTTCTGGTCGCAGTAATCGGTGATGCGGATGCCCCGCACCAGTTCCATCACGAAGTAGGGGCGACCGGTCTCGGTCGTCCCGGCGTCGAGCACCCGGGCGATGTTGGGATGATCCATCATGGCCAGGGCCTGGCGCTCGGCCTCGAAGCGGGCGACGACCTGCTTGGTGTCCATCCCCAGCTTGATAACCTTCAACGCCACTCGCCGACGCACCGGCTGAGTCTGTTCTGCGACATAAACCATGCCGCAGCCTCCCTCACCGACCATTTCCAGCAACTTGTAGCGGCCCAGCGTTTGGCCCACGGCTTCGTCCGGGGCGTCAGGGAAGTCGCGCTTGAGGGTTGCCACGGCCCCGGGCGCGCCTGTGGCTAGCGGGTCGTCGGGCTCGTCGCGGGCGGCCAGCAAGGACTCCAGGCGCTGGCGCAACCCTCTGTCATCGCCGCATTCGCGGTCCAACCACACTGCGCGCTCCGCAGCGGGTTTCGTTAGGGCCAGCGCAATCAGGGCTTCTTCGCGGGTCGGGTTCAAGGCTTTGTCGAAGTGTCAATCTTTAGCAAGGCACTGGCTTCCTTGTAGGTCAGCCAGCAGAGCAATTGGTCCTGGGTGACGTTCACGCGCAGCACGCGCGCGGCATTCTCGGGGATTGGTGGCATCTGTGCCTCGGCTTCCTGAAAGAGCGCTTTCGCTTCAGCCGTCTTTCCTTGTCGGAAAAGGATCATGGCGCGGAAAAACCGGGATGGACCTTGGATAAACGGGCGCTGTTCAGGTCTCCAATTGCCGGTTTCCGCCGCTTTCTCGGCGCGCAGGAATGCGGCTTCCGCCGCCTGGTCATTGCCGGCCCGAAATTCCGCCATGCCGAGCGCTTGCTGATACCAAGGGCGTTGGTCCACGTTCAATTCAGCTCTGGGCGGCCGTGCGACGACGGGCTCGTTGTTGAGATGCCGCTTGAGGTCCATTGCCACCCCGTTGGCCGTGTCGTAGCGCCGCGTCCGGTCCTTCTCCAGGCACTTCATCACGATCCAGTCCAGGTCACCCTTGAGCTGGTGCATAAGCTTGGAGATGTCTGCTGAACGGCGCTTCGCCGTCGTCGTCAGTTCCTCCCCCTTGAGCGTCGCGAAGCGCGTGCTGGGCCGGACCGGCTCCTTCTCGCGAATCGTCTTGCGCATCGTGTCGAGGCCGGAGGCCACCAACTCCTTCGCGTCGAACGGCGTGCTGCCGACCAGCAGTTCATAAAGCAACACCCCCAGACTGTAGATGTCCGAGCGCGTATCAATGTCCAGCCCGCTCATCTCCGCCTGCTCCGGACTCATATACGCCGGCGTGCCGATGAATTGGTGCAACTGCGTATAGACCGTTGCGTCGGTCAGTCGTCCCTCGGTGGCCTTGGCGATGCCGAAGTCAATCACCTTGGGCACTGGCACCCCATCGTGCAGCGTGACGAGGATGTTGGAGGGCTTGACGTCGCGATGGATGATCCCCTTTTGGTGCGCGTGCTGGAGGGCCTGGCAGACCTTGATGAAAAGCTCGAGCCGCTCCTTCGTGCTCAGGTTGGTCTGGTCGCAGTAATCGGTGATGCGGATGCCGCGCACCAGTTCCATCACAAAGTAAGGTCGGCCGGTATCGGTCACGCCGGCATCCAATACTTTGGCGATGTTGGGATGGTCCATCATGGCCAGCGCCTGGCGCTCGGCTTCAAAGCGGCCGACCACCGATTTGGTGTCCATCCCCAGCTTAATGACCTTGAGCGCGACCCGACGGCGGACGGGTTCGGTTTGCTCGGCGACATAGACCACGCCGCACCCGCCTTCGCCGACCTTCTCCAGCAGCTTGTAACGCCCTAGGGTCTGGCCCACAGCCTCGTCCGGCTGACCATTGAGGAACTCGACCTTCACGGTAGCCCCGCGGGCTGAGGCTTGGGTGGTCAGCGACGGGTCGGATTCGTCTTGCGCCGCCAGCAACGCCTCAAGCCGCTCGCGCAGCCCAAGGTCCCCGGCGCACGCACCATCCAAAAAAGCAGCGCGCTCAGCGGGCGACCGCCCTCGCGCCTGGCAAATAATCCACTCTTCTCGTCCATTAGTCCCTATCCTCGACATGGTGCATGATACTTATACCACAACCCGCCTCATTTGGAAGGGGGAAGGATTACTTGGCGGCAAATGTGGATTCCTTCGAACAAACGGACACGGACCCGAATGGCACTTAGTCACGGCCCAGCAAGAGGGGGGTACTCGAACGGTTTTTGGGGTCAAGGCGCGTTTCGGCGGCGGCATCCACCAAACTGCTGAGAAACCGAGCCTTTTCCCCTCGTCCGGCTGCGAGGCTATTCCTCCCATCTCGCACCCGACCCTCCCGGGAGCATCGCCGGAGTCTCG
>Ga0326727_10024764_pt1 | contig 11314 bp, 12 predicted proteins | sample MB2enrmetagenome_FD_207643 | JGI IMG/M metagenome (GOLD analysis project Ga0326727, IMG submission 207643) | Lab enriched peat soil microbial communities from McLean, Ithaca, NY, United States - MB29MY | ecosystem: Environmental > Terrestrial > Soil > Wetlands > Peat | place: USA: New York... | reverse complement strand
GTTCAATCTTCATTTCCTGGGTTTGATGTAAGGCATCAAACTCTTGGGAATGTCACGACAGGCGCAATGGATCTGATGTTCCTTGTGCCACTGGATGCGCTGCTGCAGCGTTGCCTTGGGCGGCATCTTGTTCTCTGTGTGCCATTGCTTGTTCATGGGTTTCGTCTGAGCAGACTCCTTCACTTTCTTGATACTCCTTTGACGGCCGCAGCGGCAACGCATCGCCTCTCGATGCCGTCCGCAATCAGCAGTGCCAGCGTACAAGGCACAACGGCCAGGACTGCAAAGGAAAGCCAATCCAGCCGCAGTTGCGTGTGCCACCAAATCCATGCCCTGGCTCCATGACTGCAAATCTGCTGGAGTGTAAGCACGGCATACGCTACCACGAACCACAGAGGCCGTTGGAGGATATACCACGCGCAAAGCAAATCGATTGCACAGAAAGACGCATGACGCCAATGCGTTCCTCCGGAACCGAAACCAGGCTCAATGATAGCGACAGCATGGTAGATCGCCGCGCCCACAAACAAAACCGCGATGATGCGAAAGAGGGTTTCGCGGGACACATTGCTCCAGTTATCGCGCAATAAAATACATCAGCCAGCTCAGCGCAATCGCCGCGGCCACAAAAAGCACAAAGCAATAAATTCCGTAGCGGAGCATGCGTTTCGGCGTTTCGCGCTGGGTAATGCCGAAGACTGTGGACGCAAACAGTGAAAAGAGCACAACTGCCGTGAAGTGAGAGGGCTGAAAAACCAGAGGACCCATCAGGATTTCCTCCCGGTGCGCAGATTGTGCGCGTCCACGGCGGCAATGATGTTGAGCAGGCCGGCCACCACGATAAAGCGCGTGCCGTAATCTGCCGTGGTCACCATCACCTGAACATCGCCAAGGCCCAGCATCCGGCTGAGGACGTAGAGCAGCCCGTTGCCCAGGTCGCCAACCAGTCCCAAAACATCCAGAAGGTCGTGCACACTCGCGTAAACCTTGCCCTGCATCAAAAGGCCCAGCGCAAACATGCCCAGGATCGACGCCGCCAGCAGCGCCCCTCGGCCCCACTTGCGCAGCAGAAAATGCCCGCCGCCCGGCACCAGCCAGCCGGCAATCAGGGGAAGGTAGACAAACCCCTCTTGCGCGCCGGATTTTGTCGAATTCTTCTTGGTTTCTTCAGTTGCCATGCACTTTTGACTATAACGCATTGGGGCGGGGAACAGGCGTTCCCTGGCCGGTTATGAATGTGCGCCCGCTGCCATCAGTTGTTCTACGCGGTCCCAACTGATCCGATCTGTTACATGCAATCGCCATTCCGGATTCTTTCTTAAACCGGCGAACCACATCACGACATTATTCCCGCTTGATACATAAATCATCAAGCTCGCTGCTTTATTCGAAGATGCTTTGGACGAATACCATGCAAAAACTGCCGACTTTGATATGGCCGAAATCTTCCGGAGATGATTAAGGCGGCTGGGTTGCTTCTCCAGCGGATGAAGCGGTCCTGCCATGCAATCGGGCGCGAATTCTTCATTGTCCCTTCGCAACCAATGGTGTTCACAAAGCACTCGATTTGGGTTGAACGCCGGCAACGTGGTCTTCTTCATCCAACGAGGCACGAGGTTCTTGCCTGAGAACCCAAGCCACTTGTGGTCAAACCAGTTCTCGATCTCAACGAGGAATAGTTCATCGGCGCTGGATTCCGCGAGAACTCGAGAGACGATCCGCTCAACGATCTCCAGAAACTCCTGATCCGGATGGTTATCAATATTCTCAAACAGTTTCATAGCTTAAATCCTCACCAGCTCCCGCTGTATCTTTCCTGTGACCCAGGCCTTGCCGGGAGCGGTCAGCATATCGATCTCGCTGCGCACGCCGAACTCCGGCAGGTAGATGCCCGGCTCGACGGAGAAGCAGGTGTTGGGCAGCAGCAGGCGCACATCGTGGGTCTCCAGATTGTCCAGATTCGCGCCGACGCCATGCACCTCGTGGCCGATATTGTGGCCGGTGCGATGCGTAAAGAACTCGCCAAAGCCGGCCGCCTTGATCACCGCCCGGGCCGCGTCGTCGGCCTCGAAGCCGCAGATCGGCCTGTCCGCCGCAAAAGCCTGCTCGACCACGCGGATGGCCGCGTCGCGGGCCTTCACAACGATTTCGAAGACTTTTTGCTCGTGCTCCGCCGGTTCGCGGCCCACCACCCCGGTCCAGGTGATGTCGTAGTAGACGCTGCCCGGAGTGTTCAGCCGCGCCCAGATGTCGATGAGCAGAAAGTCGCCTTCGCGGATGGGCGAGCAGCGCTCGGCGGTCGGCTCATAGTGTGAGTCGGAGCAGTTGGCGTTGACGCTGACGTTGGGGCCGTCGTCCCAGACCAGCCCCTCGCGGCGCATGGCCTCCGAAAGCCATTGCACGTGATCGAACTCGCTGTACGCACCCGACATTCCAGCGCCGCCCGGGCGCAATCGGCGGCCAATCTCCCGCCAGCCCTCGGCCAGAATCGCGTCGATGGCCAATTGCGCCACGCTGTGGCTGGCCACCTGTGCCTCGCTCAGCACTGCCTCGAACTGGCTGACCAGGTCGGCGGAGCTGACGATCTGCTTGCCCAGACTGCGCAGAAACTCCACCGTGCCCGCATCGGCCATGGAGACATACATGATGGCGTTGTTGGGCGAGTACTGCATGGCCACGGTGCGCGCTCCGCCGAGCAGCGCTTCCAGTCCAGCGGCGAGTTCCTGCCAGCTCGAATACAGCGCCTTCGCGCCGGGCAGCGCGTCAAGCCTGGCCTGCTCGATGCGATGCACCAGCTTGCGCGGCTCGCCGGTCGCGGGCACAAAGTAGTACCAGCGCCGCGTGACGTGCAGCTTGGGGTCCATGCCCAGAATGCGCTCGCCGATGGGGTCGCGGTGATGATGGTCGTAAAAGAGCCAGCCGTCAAAGCCGGCCTCGTGGATGGCTGCTTGAATCGCTTCGATATTCGCTTTGGGGTTCATACCGGCCATGATACGCGAGCCGGGGGCGGGCGAGGTTACATTTGGTGGCTATGGAAGCATACATAATGGGCATTTTCAGGGCTTCATAACGCAGGGAAAGGTGTGCTTCTACATACACCTATATCTGACATATTCGGGTACAACATGGTTGGCGGGTTTTAGGGGGAAGAAGAGGCGAAAACCACCTTAACCTTAAGTTGACCCGCTATTGGGAAAATGCTACTTTATTCAAGGAAAGGAGACATCATGCTTGAGTTTCGATTGCATTCGCAACGACCAAACCGCCAAGTAACCGGCGCGGCTCAGGATGGCTCTCTTTCTCGCCTCCTCGGCCCCGCCTAGCAGTAAACCGAACTGACAATTGAAGGAGTGGTATGAAGACCGAGGAGTCTTTGCGTCGGCATTTCTCCCGCATGGGCGCGCGCGTGTTGGTGCGCGGTCCCGGCCTCAGGCAGCGGGAGAAGATTCGAATTAACGTGGAAAGAGACCGCTCTGGCGAGTTCTTCGACATTCGATCTGAGGAAGGCGTTGTACCCGAAATTCTCGATGTGCAACCCTCCACTCGTCATCTTGTGTTGATGATCCGCGATGGCAGTCTCAAAAACAAGTTCCTGCTTGGACACGATGAGCGCCACTGGTTTGCCGCTGCCGTGCCCGGTGAGAGCGTTCGCGACGTGCGGACGGCAATCGCAAGCCTGAGGCCAGAAGAAATCGAAGGCCGAAAGGCGATTCGTCAGGGTGAATGGTTCTTTGTTCCGGAACCCGGCGTCAGCGAAAAGGGCGCCGTGATCTATCACAACGAACCGCTCAGCCGTGGCGCGGGCAGCAAGCCTCACATCTGCAGTGAGATGATGAGACGCGGCGGCGTGACCGTCATGGTGTGCCGTCAGTACCCCACGGGCGTAAGCTACGCGGAGTATGAAAGGCTCATTGCGACAGACCACCTGGCCACGGGCTTCGCATGGCGCCGCATGACGCGCGACGCTGAAGTCTACGCACGCGGCGAAGTCCGCCATCGGGATCACAAGACGATCGATCTCTTTGGCTGGCATCGTGTCTACATGAACCGGGAACGCTTTGCGCGGCACGCGCCGCAGATTGCGTTTCTCGACTAACCCGGAGGCATCCCAGGTCCGGAAACCGGGCCTGGGGCACCCGGCCAAGAGAAAATTTTCTATTGTAAACATTAAATGTTTAGTGTATACATTAAATATGGAGGCGTAATGAGCCCTAAATCAGCTTCTCCCGACCGTGAAACAGTCATCATTTCTTTCAGAACACCTGTCGAGCTGGCTAATCGACTTGATCAATTGGCCCAGGGTGATCAGAGAAACAGAGGCAATTTCATTCTGAAAATACTCACGGCTATTGCTTCCGCGCATGAACCTTTGGTGCAGTATGGCGTATTTCTGCTAAAGGCTTTTCACGATTTCCGCATAAAAGATCCTGTAAGTCGCGAAACAGAATTTTGGCGTGGGCAAATCGCTGGATGGAAGCGCTCTTTGGTAACGTCATACGGTGCCGATATTGCCGAACAGATAATTCTTCGCGCTCGTGAAGCGGCAAAACTTCCCGTTCCACACTCAGGAACCCTCTCGCCTGATGGCAGCGGATACGAAGGGTTCGATTCTTTTTCGGACGTTGAATTTTAATGAGGCGACAATGGCTAAAAAGCGCGTATTCCTCGATGAGTGCTGCGGAGAGGATGGTCTAAAGACATGCTTCCCGAACAAGGCGCATGTTTACGTCGCAGCCGATTTTGGCGTCCGTGGCAAAGAAGACCCCACGGTGATTGATAAGGCAATCAAGCGCGGATGCCTCATCATCACTGCAAACAAAGATTTTGTGGATTTCTACCGGAACCACGTCAGGCGCAAGGGCAAAAATGGGATGTATTTCTATGGGTTGATTTTCCTGAAGCCCAGCAAATCTAGAACCAGGCGCGAGCAGTTGCAGGTGGCTCTAAAGGAAATTGCTTGGGAGGACACGAGGGAGCACGACGATCTGATTTATGTTTCTGCGGAAGGTAAAACCCGGCATGAGCGTCTATGTCATCCAGAATGCGCCGCAGAATTCCCCGCAGATCAAACAGAATGGTCGTAGTAAGTCCTCAACCGGAAAACAACAAGCAGTACGCTATGAAGTGACATAAACAATGGACTGTAATGATTAGCGAGTCGGCAAGTTAACGGCCTAGTGGCACCACCTATCTCCCCGTTCCCCCCACAGTCATCCTGTCGAGCTTGATGGTGGGCATGCCCACGCCGACCGGGACACTTTGGCCGTCTTTGCCGCAGGTGCCGATGCCTTCGTCGAGCTTGAGGTCGTGCCCCACCATGGAGACGTGCTTCAGCGCCTCGGGGCCGTTGCCAATCAGTGTCGCGTCGCGCACCGGAGCGGTGACCTTGCCGTCTTCGATCAGGTAAGCCTCGGAGGCCGAAAAGACAAACTTGCCATTGGTGATGTCCACCTGTCCGCCGCCGAAGTTGACCGCGTAGAGGCCGCGCTTGACGCTACGCAAAATGTCCTCGGGGGCGTCGTCGCCGGCCAGCATGTAGGTGTTGGTCATGCGCGGCATGGGGATATGCTGATAGCTCTCGCGACGGCCGGAGCCTGTATTCGCCGCGTTCATCAGGCGGGCAGAGAGTTTGTCGCTGAGGTAGCCGCGCAGAATGCCGCCCTCGATGAGCACCGTTTCCTGCGTCGCCGTGCCCTCGTCGTCCACGTTGAGCGAGCCGCGGCGTCCGGCGATGGTACCGTTGTCCACCACCGTGACCTTGGAGCTGGCCACCTGCTGGCCGATCAGCCCCGCGAAGGCCGAGGTCTTCTTGCGGTTGAAGTCGGCTTCCAATCCGTGGCCTACAGCCTCATGCAGCAGAATCCCCGGCCAGCCGGGACCGAGGACCACCTCCATCTCGCCTGCCGGAGCGGGCACGGCGCCGAGCTGCAGAATCGCTCCTCGTGCCGCCTCGCGGGCCAGGGTCTCCGGGCTTTTGGAGCCGGTGAACTGGTCGATTCCAGCTCTTCCCCCGCCGCCTGCCGTGCCTTTTGTAGTGACTTCGCCGTCCTTGGCGATGACGAAGACGTTGAGCCGGCAGAGCGGCTGGGTGTCGCTGGCGAAGGCGCCGTCGGAGGCGGCAATCAAAATCCGCTTCAGCTCTTCGGAGTAGCTTGCGCGGACCTGCACGATGCGCGAGTCATAAGCGCGGGCAGCGCGGTCGGCTCTCAGAATCAGCTCCAGCCGCGCCGCCAGGTCCAGATCGTAGCCGCCCAGCGGAACAGGGTAAAGGTCGGCGGCAGCCGGCTCGGTAAAGCCCTGCACGGGCTGTGTGGCCGGTCCGGAGGCAATCAGCGCGGCGGTGCGCGCCGCGTGCAGCAGCCGGTCGGGGTTGAGGTTGTCCGTATAGGCGTAGCCGGTGCGTTCGCCGCTGAGCACGCGGATGCCGCAGCCCGCGCTTACGCCCTGGCTGGCGGATTTCACGATCTGCTCATCGACGCCCAGCGAGGTGGCCGAGACCGACTCGAAGTAGAGGTCGGCGTAGTCGCCGCCGGCGGACAAGGCCTCGCCCAGGCAGCGCTCCAGAAGCCGCTCGGTGATGCCGAATTTCTCAAAAAAATACCGCTTGTGACTCGGAAGCGGGGAAGCAGCCGGTACATTCATCGTATCTCTGAGTTTACCCCCTGCCGCATCAGGGCAGATCGACCCAGGTCCCCCGTTCCTCTCTTGATGCCTGGGCAATACGGACGCTGCCGCGAGCGCCGCACTCATGGTACATTTTTGGCATGAAGAAAATTCTAGCCGCCGTACTGCTCCTGATGGTGTTTGCCAGCCCGGCGTTCGCTGCCCATCATCATCACCATTACAACCACCACTCGAATCACCATCAACATCACCCTCATCCCCATCATCCCCATCACGCCTAGAACGGCTCCCGGCCCCCTAGCAGCGCCACTGCCGGGGCCGGATTGTTCAGCGCGGTTTCATTTTTGCAAGCAAATGTGGTAAGGTTCGTTCCATGACAGAACTGGACGACCTCCGTTATCCGATTGGCCGCTTTATTCCGCCGGCCAGCAGTCAGCCCGGCATCCGCGCGGCGCACATCCAGACAGTGCGCCTGCTGCCCGAACGCCTGCGGGCCGCCGTCGCCGGATTGAATGACACCCAGCTCGACACGCCCTACCGCGAAGGCGGCTGGACAGTGCGCCAGGTGGTGCATCACCTGGCCGACAGCCACGCCATGGCCTACGCTCGCTGCAAGCTGGCGCTGACCGAAGATTGGCCGACGATCAACCCCTACAACGAGGCCGCCTGGGCTAATCTGCGCGACAGCAAGTTGCCCATCGTTGTTTCGTTGGCGATGATTGAGGGGCTGCATGGCCGCTGGGTGGCGTTACTGGAGTCGCTCAGCGAAGACGATTTCCGCAAGGGCTTCAACCACCCCGAACGGGGCCGCGTTGACCTGGCCAAGGCGCTGGCCATGTACGACTGGCACTCGCGCCACCACACCGCGCACATCACCGGCCTGCGCGCGCGCAAGGGCTGGTAGAGAAACGCATGGCCGCCGGCGCCGAAGCTGCGTCACCCGAGCAGCTGGCTCAGGCAATCGAAGCCTACCTCGCCGACCACCCCGCGGCCGCGGTGCTGGAAGATGGCCGTGTGCTCTTCGATATGCGCAGCGCTCGCTACGCGGTGAGCGATCAGCATGGGCGATGCCTGCTGCAACTATGGAGCGAGGAGCGCAACCTGATGCGCTCAATTGTCGAAGTGCAGGAGCGCGCGCAGTGCCTGCGCCTTACTACCCGCCGCATGGGCGCGGCCAAGCCGCAGACCCTGGAGCTGGTTCCCACCAGCGACCGCCGCACGCCCACCGCGCGCGAGGCCGCCCGCCGCAACTATCAGCGCCTGCTGGAGCGCGTGTTGACCCGCCATTTTATAGGTTCCAAGGTCGACGGCCTCCGTTCGGCGATGGACCTGGAGCACAGCTTTGGTCCTGCCTATGTGCGCGGGCGTTTGCTGCGCGGCTCTGCCGCAGACGCGGTGATCGGCGTCAGCGAGGCGGAGTCCGGCTCCATGGTGGACGGCGTGCTGACCCTGGGAATTCTCTGGCTGGATCATTGCCGGCAGCACGGCGAAGTCCGGCGGCACTTTGGCGGGCTTAAAGTTATTTTGCCGGTCGGCTCATGGCGAACTACGGCCGAGCGCATGGCCTGGCTGAACCACGCCGCCGCCGATTTTCAGCTTTTTACCCTCGACGAGCGCAGTGAAGAGCTTACGGCGGTGGACTTTCGCGACACCGGCAACCTTGATTCGCGCCTGGTACATGCTTTTTCCACCGAAGCCGCCATCGAGCGCTGCCGAGAGGGAATCAACCGCCTCCTCGCGCTGGTCCCGCCAGCCGCGAAGGAGCGCGTCGAGGTTCGCCCCAGCTCGGCCACCGATGTGGGCCTGCTGCTGCACGGGCTGGAATTCGCGCGCGTGCGCCATGGCTTTGCCGCCAATACCTTCGCCCTCGAGAATGAGATCACCTTCGGAGCGGGAGCCAACGAAACTCCGCTCACGGAGGAGACGGAGCCGCTCTGCCGTGATCTCTTTTCACGGTTGTTTCTGAGCCGACACGGCGACGGAGCGCACACCGACCCGCTCTTCCGCCTGCAACCGGAGCGCTGGCTGGAAGCCCGCCTGCGCGCTGAAATCACCGAGCTGCTGCCCGGCCTGCGCGGCGACCTGCTCTACTCGCAGGTGCCCGCGCTCTCCACCGGCGACCGCGGCCTGCTAGACCTGCTCACGCTGGACCGCAACGGGCGTCTGACGGTGATCGAGCTGAAGGCCGACGAGGACCTGCATTTGCCCTTGCAAGCGCTGGATTACTGGATTCGCGTCCGCGCGCTCAATAACAACCGGCAGCCCGCTGCGGGAAACGAGGGCGGCAGGCCGCTGTCGGCCTTCGAGCGCCAGGGCTACTTCGCCGGGGCGGAAGTCTCGCCGCTCGATCCGCGCCTGTTGCTGGCCGGTCCGGCCTTGCGCATCCACCCCGCCAACGAGCCGGTGCTGCGCTACTTTTCTCCGCAGGTGGAGTGGGAGCTAATCGCCCTCACCGAGCATTGGCGGAGGGAGCTGAAGGTGGTCTTCCGCAAACGCAGCGGAGATGCGCGAAGCTAGATCATCTCTCCCGATTGAGAGAAACGGCAAAGGCTGCTGCCCGTGCAAAAGGCTTGTCCGTTGCGGTATATTCGAGTGTTCAAGTTAAGGCGATCTGTGGTTCAATGTATTGATTACAACGACAGGGGCTGCGGACGACCGGGAAGAGGGGACAACTGAATGAGGGACGCGAACATAGAAGATCCCAATGAAAAGAACATTGAAGAAGAAGCGCATCTGCCTGCCAGCACATATAAAATCATTGAACCGCCCCCGGGGAGCCTCGACGACAAGCTCCCGGCAGCCGGTTTGTTCGTTTACTCTGACATGAATCCGGAGGCGGAGGTACAAAAGCCCGCCAAAGAATCTCCCACTCCCCATGCGCCATCGCATGAGTCGTTGACTGAACGGCTGCAGAAGTTCGCGGAGAATCCGATCAGGTTTTATGCTGCGATCGGCGCAGGCCTCGGAATTCTGCTGGGCGTTCTCATTGCTGCCGTATTTATGTTTACCGGCAGTCCGGAGGGACGGTACGATCTGGGGCCAGTCACCTCCATCGAGACGGGATTGAAGGGCCATCTGTATCTCAGATGGAAGAAGACGCTGCAATACCGCGTGACATTCGAAACCAGCGATCCGGAACAACAGGCGGGCTTTGCGCTCGCGGTCGCCAATCCGCCGCGTCCCCTCTCCATCGAAATCCACCTGCAGGACGCCGACGGCCAGGTCCTGTGCTCCAGGGAGATCGTGTTGAAATACGATGCCCGGAGAGCGGCCACCGCCGCCAATCTCTCCAACAAGCCGCCGGCGGCAATCGATTTTGCGCAGTTGGATGCCGCGGAGAAGGAGAGAGAGCAAGGCAAGGATATATTTCTCAATCAAATCGCTCCCGATGGACAGGTTACCGCCATCAACGCGCAAGGCCATATACCCTGCTCGATGAAAGCCTATGAGAAAACGACTCAATGGAGTTTTTCGCCCAACTTTCTCTCCTTCACCGAACAGGATGAATGGCTGGAACGCCAGCAGGAGATGCACGGCAACGCGGCTCAAAGATCTGCCGCTCGCAAGAAGGCTGCGGCGAAGGCCGGGGAAAAGCCGTTACCATTCTCCATGGAAGGCGACGATGCGATCGTCGAGTTTGACGTGAATAGCGGAATGATCGTGACCAGCGGAAGAAAGACTTTCCTGCTCGATAAGACAAGCATAGGAAGCACGGACCCAGTATGGCAGGAATACCCTGTCAACATACATTTCCGGTGCACCCGGAGTGCAGATTGCACAATCATGCACTCCGGCGCGGGCGCCTTGCGCGCCAAGCTGAGGAGATAGATCACGCCAACTCAATTCCGGCAATCTCAGCTTCCAGCCCGCCATACTCGGGGTGCTCGTTTTCGCGGATGCGGTAAGCGAGGTCGATAAGGCTTCCCTGCGCCAGGCCAAGCTGGGCGGCGCGGGTGGCCATGTGCCAGCCAACGGCGCGCAGCGCTCCGCTGGAGCCGGCTAGAGGCGGCGGCTGGACAGAATCCTGCGCCAATTCCAATCTCAGGTGGCGCTCCTTCATGATGCGCGGCGGGGCCAGCAAGCGCACGCGGCGTGCGACAAAAACCGGCTCGGGGTTGCCGTGGCCGAAGGGCTCCAGCTTGCGCAGCCATCCAACCAGCACGCTGGTTATGCGGTCCAGCGGCAGCTCGGCGTGAATGTGAAGCAGTTGCTCCGGTTCGCGGGCGGCAAGGTGCTCCTCGGCGTAGAGGCGCAGGCGGCGTTTCAACTCCGGCAAGTCGCTGGCAGGCAGGGCAAAGCCTACGGCGTAAGCGTGGCCGCCGAAGCGCGTATAGAGATCAGCGCAGCTCTCGATGGCGTTGAGCAACTGGAAGCCATCCACAGAACGCCCGGAGCCGTAAGCTACTCCGTCTTCGATGCTGACCACGATGGCTGGTTTCGCCGTGCGCTCGACGACGCGCGAGGCCAGAATGCCGATGACGCCGCGGTGCCAGCCCTCGCCGTCAATCACCAGCAATCGTTCGGCGGTCAGTTCTGAATCCCCGGCAAGACGCTTCTCGATGGCCGTGAGAGCGGAGACCTCGGTTTCGCGGCGCTCGCGGTTGAGCCGTTCCAGCTTGGCGGCCAGCTCGGCGGCGCGGGCCGCATCGCGCGTGGTGAAGAGCTCGATCACGTCGGAGGCCACGTCCAT
>Ga0326727_10024763_pt1 | contig 11314 bp, 10 predicted proteins | sample MB2enrmetagenome_FD_207643 | JGI IMG/M metagenome (GOLD analysis project Ga0326727, IMG submission 207643) | Lab enriched peat soil microbial communities from McLean, Ithaca, NY, United States - MB29MY | ecosystem: Environmental > Terrestrial > Soil > Wetlands > Peat | place: USA: New York... | reverse complement strand
GTGCGACCGACAAGCAATCCGATCGCTGCGCACTCATGTCGCTGTTTACGACAAACTTCGCTTCGGGATACCCTCCGATCAAATCCACTGCATCTTGCACCGATGCTTTGCCTGGTTGGACGGTAATGCCGACGTATGTCCCCGCTTCAAGTGCAACATCGATCGTAGACAGATCGATGTGATCGATAACCACATCTTTGGCCCCAACGTCGTCTACGATCGCGACGATTCGCTCGAGCGCCTCTCGCTTCCCGCGCCGCGGCGTATGGATGACTTTCGGGTAGTAATCGATCTCAAGCTGCGAACGAAAAACCCGCTCCTCGACGTCAGTGCACCGTTCAAGACCGATCTCCCCAACGGCGACCACATCTGGGTGCGACAGATATTCGGGGAGCGCTCGTAGCGTTTCGTCGACCTGGGCGTTTATGGAGCGCGGGTGAACACCGAGACCAACGTGCACGCTGACGCCATTTTCCGCGCCTCGACGGACTTCTTCGTGCGCAAGTTTGTGAAAGTGATCGAGCAGCACGTCCGCGGTCGACATTCGCATCGGGTCGTGCGCGAGCGTGAGTACGTCAGTGATGCCGGCGACGCCCATTAATTCAAAGTCCTCGTACGGACGAGTATCCATGTGGGCATGCGTATCAAACACGAGTGCATGAGCGCGGTCTTAAGCCTTATGTGTTATGCACGAGCGTTCCGCGCGAGCCAGAGAGAGAATTTCGCGAGCGTTGCCGTCCGAGGGGTTCAAACGGGCTACCTGAGCCAGAAGACCGATAATTATAAACGTGAAGAGTAAGCAGCATGGTTAGCTGACCATGTTAGTACCGAAAATAGATGTCGAGCTTTGCGTCGGCTGCGGGGCGTGTGAAGACACGTGCCCCGACGTCTTTGAGCTTCAGGATGATGGATTGTCGCACGTCGTCGACGCGGCTGCCTGCAGCGAATGCGAGTGTCAAGAGGCTGCTGACAGCTGCCCGACTGAGGCCATCTCCTTTATCGAAGAGTGACCTTACGTTCCGGTGCGACGTCACTGATTTTTTTATGAATCCTTCGGACGGTACGGTGCGTGCCGCAGCCACACAGATTGCATTTGGATGTGGGCTGACCGATAACAGCGCTTATATCAACGCGGCGCCATGGGTGTCAAGATCACATGGAAAACCAACGATATAAGCGCGGGATCGAAGCGCTGCGCAGGGTGAATGAGGAGGGCATCACAAACCTCATTCGGAGTATGGACGATGTTGCGCCCGACCTTGCACGCTACGTTATTGAGTTTGCGTACGGGGATATCTACACTCGTCCGGGACTGCATACGAAGCAGCGTGAACTATGCATCGTCGCCGCTCTCACCGCCCTTGGCAATCGAGAGGATCAACTTCGCGACCATATTCAAGCAGCGCTCAATGTCGGGTGCACACGACAGGAGCTTGTCGAAACCATCCTTATGATGGCAGTCTATGCAGGCTTTCCGGCCGCGATCAAAGGAATGCAGATCGCACGCGAAATGTTGCTCACTGAGTGAGTGGACTGACCAAGCAACGTCTTGATAACACCGCCCTGCCGCAGCCCTTTTTTCCCTGAATAACGAAGCGGAGCGCGTTTACGCGCATAGCCACTTGACGGATCGCGAAGCCCCGGCAACCGCTATTGAATCAAGAAAAATGCTCCGGTTGGGATTTGAACCCAAGTCGAGGGAGTGAGAGTCCCCCATGATTGGCCGGACTACACTACCGGAGCCAGACTTCTAGTATAGCACGCGGGCTCTTAAGCTTTGCTGGCGCAGCGGAACGGTCATAAAATGGCCCGGTCGACCTGCAGATCGAACGCTCATCTGCCCGCGCGCGGTGCGCCCCCGGCGTCGCCGCCGTCAAAGCGGGACTATGTCGTTGAGAGACGTATACTCTTTTCTGATCTGGTTAACCACGGCAACGTCGATTACCGCGGTGATGATTGCTTCAGAGTTACCCGCAGCGACAAGCGTCTCCCCCCACGGGTCGATAATCATGCTGCCGCCGACAAAAGTCGTCGTCGGCACCGGGGTGCCTACTTGATTGCAGCCGATGAAGTAACACTGGTTTTCGATAGCTCGGGCCTTGTTTAGCGCGATCCAATGGTCAAGGCGCTGCGAAGGCCATGCGGCAGGACAGACGATAATTTCAGCCCCCTTCTTGACCAGAGCCCGATAGAGCTCAGGAAAGCGAAGGTCATAACAGATCGAAAACCCGATGACGCCGAGTTCGGTCGGCGTAACGACAACGTCCGTTCCTGCGATCAATGACCGTTTCTCCTTCGAGCGATAGGAGAACAGATGAATCTTACGGTACCGTGCGCAGATCGTGCCGCGTCTATCGATGAACACGCTTGTGTTGAACATCCGCCCATGCTCGTCCACCTCCAGCATGCTCCCCATAAGGATGCAGCTTCCCTTTTTGCGAGCAAGCCGCGTAAAGACTTCAGTTGTGGGCCCCGGAATGTGCTCTCCGGCCTTAAAATCTCTGCAGTGGGTGAACAGCTCTGGGAGAACGACGAGGTCAGCATCCGTTTCGTCGATTAAGGCGACCGCGCGATCAACGTTTTCCGATCGCGTGCCAAGCGCACCCATCTGAACACATGCCGCCTTGTATCCCATATGATCTGCCACTCGCACGCGAAAATCTGACGTTCGCTACGTGTCTCATAGTCTTCGAGGCATATAGCCTTACGGGAAGCCTTTCCCTTAGCGTTCGCAACGACCGATGGAACGCCTGAGGATGCGCGCGCAGGAAGATATTTCTATTCTCAGTCGGAACTAGAGGTAAATGAAGCGGGAGCAAATTCTCATCGAAGCGTTGCCCTACATTCGTGAGTTTTACGGATCGTTCGTCGTCATCAAGATTGGCGGCCACGCGATGATCGACAAGCGTCTCATGGAGGGCATCATCGAAGATATCGTGCTTTTGCGGTATGTCGGCATGCAGCCGGTGCTCGTCCACGGCGGTGGACCCGAGATCAGCGAGAAGATGGAGCGGATGGGTAAAAAACCCGAATTCGCAGCTGGCTTACGCGTCACCGACGAAGAGACGCTAGAGATCGCCCGCATGGTTCTTATGGGGAACATCAACACGCGCCTCGTCGCGCTCATCGGCAAGCACGGCGGCAAAGGCGTCGGGTTGTCCGGGAAGGACGGACGCATGATCGCCGCGCGGAAAAAGGGCCCTCAGCGGGTGGTCTATGAAGGTATCGAGCAAGAGGTTGACCTTGGGTGGGTCGGCGAAACCGAAGTCATCAACCCAGAGGTTCTAATGATCATGGCCGGGAAAGGATATATCCCCGTGGTTGCTCCCATTGCGGTCGATAACGCGTGCCACAGTCTCAATCTCAACGCGGACACCGTCGCCGGAGATATTGCTGCAGCGCTTATGGCCCGAAAGCTCATCGCGCTGACTGACGTCAGCGGCATTCAACGCGATCAGAGCGATCCCGAGACGACCATCTCGCGCATGACGTTCGCAGAAGCGCAGCGCGCGATTGAGACGGGGAGCATCAGCGGCGGAATGATCCCCAAAGTGCACGCGTGCATCAAGGCCCTCGAAGCGGGGGTGCAAAACGCGCACGTCATCAACGGCAACGTCCATCACGCCCTCCTGCTCGAGCTGTTCACGGACAAAGGCATCGGAACGATGATAGTGAGGAGATAAGCCAAGCGGCCACCGCATCGGCGCTGGCGCGCTGGGAACGTGCACATGAGAACGATTCGCGAAGTAGAGTTGCAGGGACACATTATTGACTCACTCACGCTGACGCGGGTGCTCGACAAGATCATGGATCTTGACGGTGAGTTCGAGATCATCACCTTTAGGATCGGTGAGCACAAGAGCGACCCGAGCTACGTCAGGCTGGCGGTCAAAGGACGCGACGAGGCACACCTTGACGCGATTCTGAGCGATCTTCACCGCCTCGGTGCCCAGGTTCCCGAGATCGAAGACGTCCGTTTTGGAGCCGCCGACAAAGACAAAGTCGTCCCGAAAGGGTTCTATTCGACGACGAATCACCCCACTTTTATTCACCACCGCGGCGCTTGGATTCCCGTAGAGGGTATCGAGATGGACTGCACGATCGTCGTTCGCGACGACCGGGCGCGGTGCACGCCGCTCCACCAAGTGGTGGAAGGGGATCAGATCGTGCTCGGCCAGCGCGGCGTCCGTGTTGTTCCCCCTGAGCGACCGCGTACTCGCTCCCCTTTTGAGTTTATGGGCGGAGCGGTGTCCTCTGAGCGCCCTTCACTGACGCTCATACGGCAAATCGCCGTCGAAATGGTTCAAGCTAAGGTGCAAGACAAGAAGATCGCCGTCGTTGCCGGCCCGGCGGTATCACACACTGGCGCCGCCGAGGCGCTGTCGAACATCATACGCCGCGGGTACGTCGATGCCCTTCTCGCGGGCAATGCGCTTGCGGTCCACGATGTCGAGCGTGACCTGTACGGAACATCGCTCGGCCTCGACATCAAGACAGCCGAATTAGTCAGTGAGGGACACAAGCACCACCTCTATGCCATAAGTGAGGTGATCCGCTCCGGATCGATCGCAGCCGCGGTGCGCCAGGGGCTCATCAAAAGTGGCGTGATGTACGAAAGCGTGGTCAATAACGTGCCGTTCGTGCTTGCTGGGTCCATCCGTGATGATGGCCCTTTGCCCGAAGTCATCACGGACACGATGGCGGCTCAGGATGCCATGCGAGAGCTTCTCAAAGGCGCTGACCTCGTGCTCATGATGGCCACCATGCTGCACTCCATCGCCGTTGGGAACATGCTCCCCTCGTACGTCAAGACGATTTGCGTCGACATTAATCCGGCCACGGTGACCAAGCTCATCGATCGCGGGACGGCGCAGGCTATCGGGATTGTCACGGATGTGGGAACCTTTTTGCCGACGCTTGCAGCGGAGCTCGACATGATCGATGTGGAGTAGCGAGTAGCGGATATGCGCCAGATCAAGCGCTGCGCGTGTCACGCCGTGCCAGAGCTGTACGCTGCTCACCGCACCAGCCCAGTCGGTGATGACCGGCGATGCCGTTGTGTCAACCGGGTTTGTTCGCAGCGCCAATGAGAAAAGGTAAAGAAGGCGATTCTGCAAGTGCACCACGTACTTGAGCCACTCGACGATTAGCGCGCTGCATGCTTTTTTTGATTCGGTGGCCAGGTGTCTGTAGTCAGCATCAGGTAGGTGTACAAGGTCGCTCCTGTACGCGAGCTCTTCTGCTGAGTGAAAGACTGCCCACAGCTGTTCAGAAAAGGATTCGTGTTCGAGCAGGTTAGGATTCTTCAAAAGACCGAGCAGAAATTCTCGTTTTGACGAAAGGAAATCGCGAAGATTCCCAAGAACCGATGCACTGCTGGATTGCGCGTGTCGAACGCGATGGAATAATCGTATGGTTCAGGCGCGCGCTCTCTCGAGAGAATCGCGGCCCGTCCACGTGGCCTTGACGATCAGTTCGCTGCGAATGCGGCCGACGTGCTGATCCACGGCGGAGAAGGCTTTCAAGAGCGCGGTGCCCACCTCGCTGAAGTATGCCCCGATTACCATGTTGAATTTGTTGAACTGCTCTGCTTCTCTTGATTGCTGATTACCTCCTCAATGATTACCACAACGAGCAACACTTCGATGGGCAGAAACGCAAGGTAGCTAAACCCATAGATCGCCACTTGATACGCGTCACGAAAGAAGAGATAGTGAACAAGAGAGGACCGCTGAGGCTGCCATTAGAATTACCCCCAAGACCCGCGCGCCACCTCAGTCTCATCTGCGTCTCCTGTGATGCCCACATGGCTTCTGATTAACCCTAAAGCTGGGGCCCATAATTGAGCAGAAAAATTCGATTTGCAAGCCGTACGCCAGCTCGTTCAATTCGGTTGGTCGTCAGCTGATCGTTGGGTATGGTTCGACTGAAATGCTTGAATAGGTTCTTCTTGTCGCCGCGAAGCCTAGGCACGTCGACGAAAAGGCCCTCCCGTACGGCGCGTAGCTTACACACAACCCCTCGAAAGCCTAGTTTGGCAGCAAAGCCGAAACTGAGCACCTCAGACACGGCGAGCGAGGGCATGAATCTGAGCACATCGCCGGCCGACAGGTATTTTCTGAGAAAAACGTAGCGTCCCTTTTCCAGCAGAAACAACTTCTCCGGAGCGACATCGAGTTGGTAATCGTGTCGGATGATTGACGCTGGGACGTAGAGCGATTCAAATCCCGCCAGATACGCTTTACACGTAAAATCAAGATCATCGTGATAGAGAAAGAGGGCCTCATCAAAGCCGCCGAGTTGCAGAAACTCGTCTCTACGCACGGCGAAGCAGCACCCTGAAACGTAGCTCACTGGCTCCGACACGGCGCACGCGTCTTTGTCTGCCCCATACCCTCTCGTAAATGCTAGGCCGGTGAAATGCAAGATGTTTCCGCAATTGCCGATTGCTGAACCGTCATAGATCAAAATCTTAGGGGTGGTTAACAACCTTCGGCGCTCGATAAGAGGCTTTATAAGCGCTTCTAACCAGCCGTCCTCGGCGAGTGTATCGGGATTCAAGAGAACGACAAAATCCCCCTTGGCACGAGCTACGCCCTGATTATTCGCACGGCCCCACCCGTAGTTTTTGTCGTTTTCGAGCAATTCCACCGACGGGAATCGTTCTTTAAGGATTCGAACGGTGTCATCGCGTGAATGGTTGTCAACGACGATGATCTCGAGCGTGTAGGCTGTTCGACCACGCCGCGCGTAGATAGAATTGATGCACGCTTCGACGTAGTCCGCGCTGTTGTACGTCACGATGACGATACTCACGAGATACTCATCGACCATTGTCACGACACGCTACAAGGGAAATCAGCCACAGTATGCCATCTAAGTCTCACGATGAGGGCTTGAGCGTAGCCGCATATGAAGCTTTTTCCCAGCCGGCGCGTTCAGCGGTCGCTCACATTCCGCGCGCATTGATATCCTGTACGGACCACAGCAAGAGTCCGGCAAGCAGCGCAAAAAGACCCACACCGACACAGAAGAGCCATCCCAGCATATAGACAGTGATCAAGTTGTTGGTGCCCCGAGCGTACACATCTCGAAGAAACAGGAGTGCCCCTGCGGCCAATAAGAAGAGCCCGGGAACGCCGAAGAAGGAGAGTGGGTGCTTTTGCGCGATCAAGCGAATGATCGAGTTGATGACGTCGAATCCGTGGCGCATGGGGCCCTTGCTCGAATCGCGAATACCGTCGTATCGGGTCAGAATTCCCGTTTCTCCTATTTTGAGCTTGCTGTCGGCCGCCTTGATGATGATCTCAGAGCTCACACCCATACCATTGTGGCTCACGTCGATCGCTTGAAGCGCCTTTCGCGAATATGCGCGAAACCCGCTTTGCGAATCGGTCAAGCTCAGCCCTGAGCTCAGCATTGTTGCGTGATCGAGTACCTTCATCCCAAATTTCCGGTAGCGGGGAATCCTGCGGTTTTTCACCCCGCGCGCAAAGCGTGAGCCAATCACGATATCGGCGCCGCTTTCTCGCATCTCGTCGATAAGCTGCGGGATTTCGTCGGGATTGTGTTGTCCGTCCCCGTCGAGCGTCACGAGCACGTCGACGTCGCAATCTCGCGCTATTTCAAAACAAGCGCGTATGGCACTGCCGTACCCCTCGTTCGTGACGTGCCGGAAGACCTCGGCGCCGACCAGCTCAGCCACGTCTGCCGTGCCATCGTCAGAGCCGTCGTCAACGACGACGACTCGGTCGGCGTGGCGCCGTGCACGGGCGACAATGCTGCCTATGGAAAGTTCTTCATTGTACGCGGGGATCGCCACCATGCAGCCGCCTGTGCCGGTCGCCAGCGTAGCAGCGCTGGTCGCGCTATTAGCAGACTGCTTCGCGCCGTCGAATTCTTTTTGAAATGGCATCGTTGTGCTTCGTGCGACGTACAGGCCCGCACACTCTCCCATTTTCTTTGGGTGCGCTCTGTTATAAATAGATACATGACCTGATGCTGCGCTGCTTGTTGGCTTCGCGGGACCGAGAGACCCCAGCCTCAGCCCGGATGCCCCAATTGCTCCGACGCCGCACAAGTGCTAACGTCGCCTCTACGTGCCCGCCGAACGGGCAGAAGTGCGTTCTTCGGAGCTTGCGCCTGGATCCAGTGGGATCCCGCGACACCCGCGCACAGATGGAAGAGGCCAAGTGCGAGCACGCCCCCCCTCCTAGTGGTAATAAACGACGGCGCCTCCGTCGTCAAAAATTCGGTCACGCGTGTCGGCGATACCGGCCAGACTCGCGTGGGTTATCACCGTGCCATTGAGGAATGATGGTGCGGACTGCTGCGCACTCGTCCCTGTGAGCAAATTGAAAGTCCCGAGAAAAACGTACCCCGTGAGTGGCGTGTTCGGCGCGTAACTTCCGAGCACTCGGAGCGAAGTATTAGAATCAAGACTGGTCCAGAGAAGGCCGCGATACGCGTCGGCATACACGGGCAGCGCGGCCGCTTTCACCGCGTAGAGCCACTGAGCCCCAGCCACCTCTCTCGCGTTGAAAGACGGGGCATCGATAGAATTATTTAAGAAAAATGAGGTCGGATCCTGCCGCGTCACCTCATAGATAAACCCAGTGCTAAACAACAGCATTATGACGAAGAGCGCTGCGACGAGCTTGTAAGTGAAGCTCACTCCCGTCCTTTCACGCGATTTCGCGCGCAGGCGCTCAAGAACCCCCCCGACCAGCAGCGCTCCAGTCACGCAAAAGGGGGCGAGCAGGAGCGTTGAGATCTGATAGAGCCTCGTCGTATCGATGGTGCTCGCCAAAATCGGAATGGCGACGGCCGCCATCAATATCACAAGGCTCGCGAGCGCGAGCGCAGCGAATTCCTGATCAAAGGTGAAACGACAACGGCGGAACGCGAGCGCAGCGAGGCCCACAAAGATGAGGAGCAGGCCGAGTAGATAGAGAAACTCCGCCACCTCGTGGAGGGGCGAGAGTGTCCCAATCTGGAGCAGTTCGCTAACGGAAATCCCGTGATAGCCCGCCAAAGCGAGTGACGCGAAGAGAACGGCGACCAGCGCGCTAAACAGTCGCGGCAACGTCGGCGCCTTCAGCTGAGCTCGTCGGGTGAGCACGTAGATGATCATAAGGGCGCAGGCGTACACCGCAACGCCGATCCCGATGGCGAGGGCGACGTCAAAAGACGATAGAAGCGTGCTGCGAATCCTGGCGAGCTCAGGGGCGATTCCAGCGCTCAGCGCCGCGGACCCGAGAGTCGCGTACCACGCGGCCGTGAAGGCGGCGAACGACAAGATGAAGGGAAGCGTCAGCATCCGTTTCGGTCGAGACGCAGGCTTTGCGAGCGACTCAGAAGGGGCGGCCCTATGCAGGCGGCGCATGGCGGGGTTGTCGACGAGGAAGAGCACGAGCCACGCTACGACGAGATACGCGATGAAGATGAGCGCGAGCGCGTAGTGCGACACAACGAGAGATGCAGCAAATACTGCATAGAGCGCATAAAGGGGCGCTTTTCCGGCCCCTGAGCCAACGCGCTTGTCGACCAGCAAAATTAAGAGCAAAACTAAAAAAAGCTCGGCGATTTCCTGTCGCGCGAGTGCGGGCATTTCGGTGAAAAAGGTGAACAAAAAGGTGACAAAGAAAGAGGCCAAGAGGGCAATTCGATCGCTCGTCTGTTTTTTGAACACGACGAACAGGCCTACCGGAACGAGGGCAAACAAGAGGGGGTAGATCGTCTTGAAAATCCACACAACACTCAGGCCTGACACGATTGAGATAAGTGGAGCGAGCAGCGTAACGCTCAGCACGGCGTTGGTTGGGCCAAGCGCGTGCACATTCCACTGCGCATTGGTAAGCACAGCGTTCGCAGTATAAAGCTCCTGTTGGATGTCCCACCCCCAGACGTAAGGCGAGATCAGCGTTCCGTGATAGAGGAGAGCGACCGCGATGACGAATACCGCGAGTGGATAGAGCTCCTTTTGAACGGATGCCGACGTGCTGATCCAAAGCGCCGTGATCGCGATGATGATGATGAGCGCGAGCAAGAGCACGTTGCTGCCATACGTATTCATCGCGTACGTTGCAAATATGCTCACAAAGGGGAGCACACACAGCGCTAACACGGGCGGCGTCAATACGTCGCGCCAATCGATGATGCCGTCCTCAGTTGGCCCCTTGTCGCGCCAATAACTCAGTACCGCGAGGAAGGTGATGATCACGCCTTCCGTTATCACAACCGGGATAAGCGAGAGCGGCCGTTCGAACCCGAGCAGCGGAAACAGCGTTGTCATGAGAAGTCCGATACCCATGACTGTCGCGAGGCTCAGGCCAACCGCGAAGAGCGGCGTGCGCACGCCGCCGAGATGGTGCAAGCGGAGGGCCCGAAGGACGAGCATGCCCGGGACGAACAAGAGGTACACAGAGGCAAAGAGGCCCCGCAAAAGCGGTATGTGCACCCCTGCCGCGTCGAGTCCAATGAGGGCCCAGACAAGAAACTGTAGGGTGAGGACTGTTGTAAGCGTCTTTTTGCGCGGCCAGTCGTTCATCAGGAGAGGATTAAGGACCATGTCGGCCCTCCACTACACGCTCGTATACGCCGAGCAATTGCGCGCCGATGGCATCCCACGTGTACTTCGCTTCTAGTAGCTTTCGTGCGTTGGCACCCAGTCGTGCTCGTTCGCTCTCATTTTCGAGAAGGTACGCCACTTTATCAACGAATTGTTCGTCGACCCTCGGCACGATGAGCGCGTGTTCCCCGTTGCGTGCTGATACGCCTTCAATCCCTTTTTCAGTCGTTACGATGGGAAGCCCCCTATTCATGTATTGAAAGACCTTTAGCCGCGTTCCGCTGCCGGCGCCTATAGGCACGATTGCGATATCTCCTGCCGCGAGAAAGCGCGGTAAGTCCTCGATGAAGCCAATCGAACGCACATTCTCCCGCTCAAATGTCGGCGCGCCGGTGCCGCCCACCAAAAACAAGACGTTTGAGTTGACCGTTCGTAATCGAGGTGCGAGGTACCGCTCAATGACGTCAAACGCTTCGTGATTGGGCGGGTACGGATAGAAGCCGTGAAACACGATGACCGCCGCGTGCTCGCTTATACCCTGCTCACGGCGCGCGCGAGCTTTCTCCTCGTCGGTCGGCAACCGGTCCAAGCTACAGCCAGACGGTATGACGGTTATCTTTGCAGGGGCAAGTCGGAACCGCCTAATCATGATGTCCCTATCGCGCTCGCTTACTGCGATAACGTGCTGTGCGACAAACCGGCAGACGAGCAGCTCAAGCAAGAAGATATACCGCGGAAGAACGA
>Ga0326727_10024762_pt1 | contig 11314 bp, 2 predicted proteins | sample MB2enrmetagenome_FD_207643 | JGI IMG/M metagenome (GOLD analysis project Ga0326727, IMG submission 207643) | Lab enriched peat soil microbial communities from McLean, Ithaca, NY, United States - MB29MY | ecosystem: Environmental > Terrestrial > Soil > Wetlands > Peat | place: USA: New York... | reverse complement strand
CGCATGACTGCGATCTCTCCGCCTGGCTGCCCGACCGATGGAAACTCGATCAGAAGGCAAAGTTCAACAACCTGCAAGGTCACGTCGCCACGGTTTCGTAAGACCTGCGGCTCACGTAACGCTCACTGCTGATCTTAAGTTTATTGGCAAAGTCGTTCAAAAGGTCCACGAGATTCGTGACGACCTTGGCTCCATGGGAGAGGTGTTTGACGCTGCATTCGAGCGCCGCTTCATGGATCAGGAAGACACAGATACCCTCATCGCGGGCATGGAGCATGATGTCCAGAAGATGAAGGATCGCGCCGCGATTCCTCGTGCGCGACAGGACGTGAATGGCGAGGCCTATGCCAAGAGCCTAACAGAGTTTTCGCGACACATTGATCTTAGCCCGGACACGCTTCGCGAAACACTTGAAGTCGCCATGGGCGTTGGGTCCGGCTATCCACGATTGGAAGGCCCGGACGCAAAGGGCCGCATGCGCCTTGCTCAACCCATTCCCCCGAAGTGGCAAGCATTGGTTGACGACACTCTGCGGCTGGAACGCAAAGGGTCGTTAGGTCCGTTGCCAAGCTTGGTATTCGACCCCCTGTACTTCGTGGATATATCCAAGGAGCGGGCGGTGTTTCGGCCAAAGCCGGACACTGCACTGCTGCACCTCGGGCACCCCATCTTCCATTTCGCGCTCTCCACACTTGCTCGTCTCCGATTTCCTGGCGCAGGATCGCGGCCCGGTGATCACAAGGCGAGTCGTTGGGTTGTGCGGACCGGCTCAGTTCCAAGTGGAGTCGACGCGCTGGTGCTCATTACGGTAGAAGAACTTGCCATCAATGACCTTCGGGAGCCATTCCACCATTGGACAAGGACATATCAAATTCCGGTTGTCAACGGCGAACTGCGATCTCCGCTTCCCTATGAGCCACCGGCCTCTGACGGTGCGGAGAAACACAATGGTGTTGCGCGCGCTCGGGGCATCTGGGAGAACATCGAACCCGATCTTCGCCAATTCGTCCAAGACTGCGCCACCAAGTTGACCGAATCGCTCCGCAGCTGCCTGAAGGAAGCCGGCAAGACAGCGATAGAAGAGGAGAGAGACCGCTTCCGTCTACGCCTTAGGGAACTGGAAAGAGCAATGAGCGATAACACCATCGCCAAGCTCCAAAAGGAACGGGATGATCTAGTCGCCGACATGCGGCAACTCAGTCTTATCGATATTGACCGCCGCGCACAGGAAGATCGACTGCGGGATCTCGACGCTGAACTCCAGCGCCGCTCGTATCATTTCAAGGAATTGCTTGACCGGCTGAAATCAGAGCAGGAAAGAGTCCTCACAAACGTTTTGCCACTGCGTTATCAACTTCGCCAGAATGCGCAGGTTTTTCCTGTCGCAATTGAAATCAGGCTGCCCGAGACTGAACGATGACGACCAACTACGATCCTCTCAATCAGTACGCTTGGTGGTCGAGCCTCAAGCACGGCGGACTGCTGATCTCTCCCGCTCGCCTAGCGAACTATTTTCCCACTGAGCGTCCGAAGATTCCGCCGTACCTGGCGGATCGGCTTCGTTCCGCGGTTCAAGCCCAGCAGGTCTCTGAATCGGGAAAGGTACAGACGGCTCTTCTCGACACGGTCCTGGAAGACATCGTTGGTCTCAAGGCCGGTCAGTGGGTTAAGGCCAATGCGGTCAATTCGAGTTGGAGCCATCGCCTGATCACTGGGGAGTCCCTGCGTCCGCGGCGACTCTGGCAAGGTCCGCACGATGCCGCTCTGCCGCTATTTACCGATGAAGTGAAGCAGATTGGAATCGGTACGGGGCGCCGTAGCGTCGCCAGAGTTGTCGAGTGGCTGCGGAAGAGTCAGCAGAAGATTGCATTGCTCACCAATGGCGCTCAGTGGCGGCTTATCCATGCCGGCCCGGACTACGAAGCATGGTGCGAATGGGAAATCGATCTCTGGTTTGAGGAGGGCAAGCCCAGCGGCCAAATTGACGCGTTAGTCCACCTTCTGAACCCTGAGGCGCTCACACCGCCCGAAACCGGGAAGCCGTCCAAGCTCATAGCCGCCATCCAAGACACCCGCAAGGGCCAGGCCGAACTCTCTGCAAACCTGGGCGAGCGCGTCCGCCTTGCTGTAGAGCATCTGATTCACAGCTCTGCTGAGGTGATTGACGAGTTTGGCAACGAAGGGGAGGCCATCACCCCTCGCGACATCTACATCGCCGCAACGCGCCTCATCATGCGCTGTGTCGTTGTCGTGTTCGCGGAAGCGCGTGGTTTGCTGCCCGTGACTGACCCGGTCTATAACGATAGCTATTCGCTTCAGGGGCTTCGCACGCAGCTTGATCGCATGGCCGGCGGGCGCTCGAAAGATAGCCTCCGCCAACATGTGAGCGCCTGGCCGCGGTTGATCTCCCTTTTCCGGTTGATTTGCGAGGGGTCTGCACACCCAAGCCTGAGTGTTCGCAGGTATGGCAGCAGCCTCTTCGAGCCTGGGCAGGTGGACTCCGTCGACCCGATTCTCAGGGCAATGGCGCTCTTCGAACATCCAAAGAACGCTCCGAGCGACCACTCCGTTCACAACATTCTGGAGCTGCTCACTCGGGTCTGGGAGCGTGTCCCTCAAGGCCGGACCACGCAGATCGTGCTTTCGCCCATCGACTTCTCAGACCTCTCCACCGAATACATCGGCATCCTCTATGAAGGTTTGCTTGACTTCCAACTCCGCAGGGCAGACGCTCCGATTCTTTTCCTCAATATCGGCGACCAGCCGGCGCTCCCGTTCGCCGAACTTGATCGCATGGAACCCGAGGCCATCGCAAAGCTCTTTGAGAAATTCAAGGTACAGGAGAAGAAAACCGTCGAGGGCGAAGAAGACGAATCGGAAGACGCTGCTGAGGATGAGGTTAGCGAAAGCGATGAACCAGAGCCTGAGACCGAACCAGTCGTAGAGGAGATTGAGCCAGAGGAGGAGATCGCTCTTGTTGAAGAGGACGCGACCGCAGGCCGCGAACGTCAAATGGAGCAGATTCACGCTTGGGCTCAGCGTGCGGTCGAGGGCGCCAAGCTGGTGAAGAAGCCCAAAGGCAAGAGTCTCAAGCCTGATGCGCAGCGTAAGTATGAAGCGGAGCTTGACCAAGCAGCCAAAAGGCTTGTGTCGCGGGTCATCTTCCCCGGCGAATGGTATCTAATTCGCGAAGGCAACACCCGCAAGGGTTCCGGCACTTTCTATACTCGCCCTCAACTCGCGGGGCCAATCACCCGCCGGGCTCTGCGCGAGCTCGCTTACATCGGCGATGTGCCGCGTACCCCGGAGGAGATTCTCGCCCTCAAAGTGTGCGATCCGGCGTGCGGCTCCGCCTCCTTTCTGCTCGCCGCGCTGCGTTTTCTCACCCAGGCGCTCGTCGAAAGCCTCTACCATTACCAGCGGCTCCAACCCAAGCCGTCCGGAGTCATTGTCCGTCTCGCAGATGGCCAAGCCGTTACCCAGCTTTCCGATGAGACAATCCCCAAACCTATCGACGACCCAGATTTCCGTGACTACCTGCGTGCCTACCTTCGCCGCCATATCGTCGAGCGGTGCCTGTATGGCGTCGATATGGATACACTGGCCATTGAACTCGGTCGCCTCGCTCTGTGGATCGAGACCATGGACCCGCGTCTCCCCTTCGGCTTCCTCGATCACAAGCTAAAGTGTGGCAATGCGCTGGTGGGTTGCTGGTTTGACCGCTTTCAGGACTACCCCGCAATGGCTTGGGACCGAGATGGCGGCGATTCCTTCCATGAGAAACCCGTCTGGCACTTCCGCGAAGTTTTTGTTCGGGAGAAAGGCAATCCAGAGAAGCAGAAGAAACGCAAAGGCGACAAGTGGACCTCCGCCATAAAGGAGCACAGCGGAAAGGTTCAGGCAGAGTTGGTGCAGTTAATCCGCGCCCGCCGTGTCGTCGCCTTTCCGTTCTTTGAAGAGAAGCTCACGCCTGCCCGCACGCAGGATCAACTCGTCAAGGTCTTCGAGAAGCTCCATTCCATGTCGATCTATGACTATGAAGAGCGGCGGTGCGAGTATGAGAAATACTTTGGACCAGGAACAGCCTACAGTCATCTGCGCAGCGCCTTCGATACCTGGTGCGCAATCTGGTTCTGGCCCGGAGATCGACTGGAAAATGCGCCGATGCCCGTGGATTTCCTCACTCCATCGGTGGCCGCGCAGCAAATCGTCCATGACCTGCGTGCCCAATACCGTTTCTTTCATTGGGAGCTGGAGTTCCCGGATGTCTTTACGACTGTTCACCAGGGATTCGATGCGATCATCGGCAACCCGCCCTGGGAGGTACAGAAGCCGAACTCGAAGGAGTTCTTCTCCAACGTCGATCCGCTCTATCGCGGCTATGGAAAGCAGGAGGCGCTTGACCGGCAAATAACGTACTTCGAGCACGACGCACAAGTCGAGACGGATTGGCTTGCCTATTGCGCCAGGCTCAAGGCGCTCTCCAACTGGGTCAAATACGTTGCTCATCCCTGCGGCGACCAGGTTTGGCTGGACAACAAAGGCAATAAGCATCACGAGTTTCCGTTGGCCAAGAGGTTCCCGGATTCGGCGGCCGACCATGCGGTTTGGAGGAAGATGCGCGAGGAGCGCCAGGGGTACGCAGATCCTCGCCATCCCTTCCAGCATCAAGGCTCGGCCGATCTGAACACCTACAAGATGTTTCTGGAGGCCGGCCACGCGCTCTTGCGCGAGAGCGGCCGCTTAGGGCTTCTGGTTCCCTCCGGCATCTACTCCGACAAGGGCACGGGGGCGCTGCGAAAACTCTTCCTCGAACAGTCGCGCTGGAGCCACCTCTACGTTTTCCAGAATGAGCGCTTCGTCTTTGCCGCTGTCCATCATTCGTTCAAGGTGGCGGCGGTGCAGGTGGAAAAGGGTGGCCAGCCTGGTAAACTTCGTACCCGCTTCCGTCTTGGTCCCGGCGATTCGCCCGAGGCTCACGAGTTGGAAAGCGACATTCCCAACGAGAACGGATACCTTCAGGTCTCGGTCGAGGAGATCGAGGAATTCAGCCCGCACTCAGGGGCGATTCTGGAGATTCGCACACCCAGAGACCTGGAAATTGTCAAGAAGCTTTATGCCAACGGCATTCTCCTGGGCGACAAGTCGCCCGATGGTTGGAATATCCGGTACAGCACCGAGTTCCACATGACCAACGACTCCAAACACTTCCCGCCGCGCTGGAAGTGGGAGGATCAGGGTTATCGCCCGGATGAGTACGGCCACTGGCTCAAGGGCAACTGGCAGGCGTACTTCGGGGAACACAACATCTTGAAGCGTCCACGCGGATTGATTCTCTCCGCTGACGGCGCAGCCGGGATTCGTCTGGAGGAAATCGAAGATGTCGCGCTGCCGTTGTACCAGGGAGCAATGATTCATCAGTTCGACTTCTGCGCGTCCGCCTATCGGAGAATCGAGGGGAAGCGGGGATTCAAGTGGGAGCCCTTGGATTGGGCGAACAAGACAATTGAACCCCAGTATCTGATGAGCCGTGAGCATTCCATGGCACGTTCCTCAACCTTCAAATGCGCAACGCGGGGCATTGCGCGGAATACTGATACACGAAGTGCAATCGGCACGCTAATTCCCGACTATCCGTGTGGTGACACCGTCGGTATTCTTCATGCGAACTGTGAGCTCGGATGGAGTTTCCCACTTGTTTATAATTCGTTCGCTTTCGATTGGATGTTGCGCCAGCGGATGGCAAGCGCAAGAGTGAATTACTTCATCCTTGAAGAAATCCCCACGCCTCCGCCTTCGTTCATTGGACCTCTACGCCGACTGAGTCAACGACTGCTGCTGTCAGATGCGCGCTTCGCTGCGCTTTGGATTCGGGACGACACGGCTTCTTGGCGTTCTCTTTGGGCTCTGTCTTCTCACGAGCGCCTTCGTTCACGTGTCATGTCCGAGGCGCTCGTAGCCCATCAATATGGGCTCGGGATTGCAGAATTCGCTACGCTCATCGAAGGATGTGACCTTTCTTCCGATCGACTCAAATCCAGAGAGGTGAAGTTTAGACTCGACCCGAAAGGATTCTGGAGGTATGAGAAACATGTCAATCCGGAACAACGCTTGGCCGTTCTTTCATTGATAGCGTTTCATTCTTTGCAGCAACTTGGAGCCGACGCCTTTCTCAATCTGCATGGCGGTCAGGGCTGGCAACTTCCCGAAACATTGCGTCTCGCTGACTACGGCCTCGGCCACGATGACCGGGCCAGGGAGCATCAGCCGGTCGCCGCGGCGCTTGGCCCCCGTTTCTATCCGTGGCAGTTGGAGCAATCGGTCGAAGAGTCCTGGGAAGAGTGCGAGCGCCATGCGGAGATTCTTGGCAAGCTGCTGCCACGCGCCCGAGATGAAGAGGAGTTTGAGCCGGAAGACGGTGGCACTCGTCCGGTCAACCTCTTCGGTGAGCCGCTCCCCACCGATCTTTTCGGTAATATCGTAACCACGAAGTCATCCCGGCGCTGAACGCCGCTAAGGAAAGACCATGCATTCAACGAAGGCACTAAATCCGATCACATACACAGAGAATGTTGTCGAAGACTTCCTTCGCTATCAACTGACGACATACTCCTTCGCCGACCCGAGTCTCCTCCGCCAGATGCGCCAGCTTTTGAGCCTGGACCAGACGCGGCGAACTCCCTTGCTTGCCGGCCCGTTCATCAGCCTCTCTCGCAGCTTTCGTAAGGGTCCAAGCCTGCGGCAACTCGGCGACGAGGGGGTTCTCCATCCCCTGATCGCCACAATCGCCGGGTATGAACACGTCTATGGCCATCAGGAGAAGGCAATCAGGGCCATTGCGGCGGGGCGTACCACCATCGTCTCCACCGGCACAGGGTCAGGCAAAACGGAGTGTTTCCTTTACCCGATCATCAGCAAAGCTCTGGCGCTCCGTGACGCTGGAGAGCCGGAATCCATTTGCGCTGTGATCCTCTATCCCATGAATGCGCTGGCGGAGGACCAGTTGAGCCGTCTCCGCGAGTTGCTCTGTGGCCTGGGCGTGACCTTCGGTCTGTATGTGGGCAAGACTCCGGAACGGACATCCGACGTGACTGGACCACGGTTGCCGGCCGGATCGTCGCGGGATGACTACACGGCCAAGGTCGATGAACTACGGAAACAGAAACAGAGCGGAGCGGTCCATCCACCCGAAGAGAGAGTTTCTCGCGAAGAGATGCGGACGGCCGGGAAGGCTCCGCGCATTCTGCTGACCAACGCAAAGCAGTTGGAACTGCTGCTGACGCGCCAGCAGGACATTGAGATGTTCAAGAACGCCCGGCTGGACTTCCTGGTGGTGGACGAAGCCCACACATTCTCCGGGGTAAACGGCGCCGAGACCGCATGTCTTCTGCGCCGGCTGCGGAGCTTCTGCGGCAAGACGGCGGACGACACCGTCTGCATTGCCACATCGGCAACGATTGCGGACCCCACAAACCCAGCGCCCGCGTTGCACTTTGCCTCGCGTTTCTTTGGAGTTCCAAAAGAGCGAGTTGAGGTTGTCAACGAAGACTACGAGCCGGACCTGTGGGCAGCCAAGCGGACAACAAGTCCCGCCTTGCCTGGCAATCAAGTGCTTCAGTTGAAAAACGTGCTGGATGCGATCGGGAACGTGGACACTGATCCGCCGGCGTCCTTGCGTCTTCTAAAGGCGACATTTCAGTCGCTCACCGGCCAGGCGCTCGATATCGGCAACTGGCAGGCAAACCTGTATGACCGGCTCGCCGGGAACGAAGTGGTCTACCAGATCGCCGACGCTTTGATGAAGCCTCGTGCCATGGCAGACCTGATGGAAGACCTGGCCAAGCGATTGGGGCGTGCGGTTCCAGAGGAGGAAGCCCTTATTTGGCTGGCTCTGGGCGCCGCGGCGCAGAAGGACGGGAGATCGCTGCTGCGGCCAGTAGTTCATGCTTTTGTGCGTGGTGTCTCTGGCGGCGTGGTCACCTTCCCGGCGACAGCGGCCAATCCGCGCCTTGCACTCTCAGCGGATGAAGTGGGGCCAAGCGAAGAGGGACTCTTCCGGTTGCCACTGATGACTTGTACCACTTGCGGCCAGCACTACTTCACCCACCATGTACGGGACTTCTCATTCACAGGTCGCGTCCCCGGCGGCGGCGAGGCCGTGGAGAATCGCATTATCTGGCGACCGCTTGAAGAGCAGCTCGGTGGGGATCGGGTAGTGCTGCTCGACCGCCTGGTAGTCGATGCCGTGGATGACGACGATGACGACGATCAACAACAGCTACAGGCGCCACGTCAGGTATCGCTGCCAAGAGGCTCCGTTCCGCTGTACCTTTGCCGGCATTGCGGAACCGTGCATGAGGCTCCAGTGGAACAGTGTGACGGGTGCGGAAGCCCTGGTCCGCTCGTAAGACTGTTTGCGGTTCGACAGTCACCGGATCATCCGGGACGCCTTGTCTCCTGTGTTGGATGCAGCGCAATCGGGCGGATGCAACTTGGCCGGTTTCGGGAGCCGGCACGGCCAGTCAAGGCGAGTGCGGTCTCCGATGTGCATGTTCTCGCACAGAGCATGATTCATCGGGCGGAGCGAAAGCGACTGCTTGTATTCTCCGACAACCGACAGGACGCGGCCTTCCAGGCGGGCTGGATGCAGGATCACGCACGGCGATACCGTCTAAGGGCCTTGATGTATGCGCGTCTGAGTTCCGAGCCTTTGCAGATTCAGACACTAGTCTCACAGCTTGATGACGAACTGGATAAGGACAACGATCTTTCGCAGGCCCTCTTGCCGGAAGTGTGGAACGTGGCCCGAAAGGCCGCTGATTTGCAGGGCCATGCGGCCGAACGCAAAAAGTACCTTCGAATTCTGGTTTTGCGTGAAGTGGCGACCGGCGTTCGCCAACGAATCGGCCTGGAGCCGTGGGGTCGTATGTTGGTTGATTACGACGGGCTGACTGCGGACTTGCCATTCTTCACGCAGTGGGGAGCTCGCCTGGGGTCGAGCCCGGAGGAGCTTTTGCAAGGCGTGGCGGCGGTTCTAGATTTCACTCGACGGAACCGCATCCTCCTGGATCGAGATGGACAAATATTTTCGAGAATCTGGCAAGAGGGAGATCGTGAGATCGCAAACGGGTATTTGCCACTCTTCCGCGGTGGACCGAAGGGATTGAAGCTGCAACGCGAAGCGGGCGATGAAACTGGACGTATCTCGCAGTGGATTGGTACACGCCCAACGTCAATGATGCAGACGGCATTGAAATGGGGAGTGAACCCCGCTGACGTTCCTGTCTTCTTGCGTGAGTTGTGGGAGCTTGTAGCAGATGAGCTGCAACTGATAACGCCTGTCACGCTAATTGGCTTTCGGGATAGACCTCTGCCGGGCTCTCTCGGGGCACGACAGATCGATGCGGACCGTCTGTTGTTGCGGGCCGGTAGCGGACTATGGCGCTGTCAGGCGTGTCATCGAGCACACCTTCGCCCAACTCCGCGCTTAACCTGTCTCGCCTGGCGCTGCACCGGCACATTGGTGCAGGAAACAGAGAATCCGGACAACTACGACCTGATGGTCCTCGATGGACGCTTCGACATGATCCGGCCCAGAGAGCACTCGGCACAGATTCCAGCGTCGGACCGCGAGGAACTTGAGCGGCTTTTCAAGGGCGAGAGCGACAAGGTCAACACGCTGGTCTGCACGCCTACCCTCGAACTTGGGGTCGATATTGGCGCGCTCGACTCGGTCTTGATGCGCAACGTACCGCCGCTGCCATCCAACTACTGGCAACGGGCTGGTCGAGCCGGTCGCCGCCACCGGATGGCAGTGAATCTTACCTATGCGCGAGCGCACTCCCATGATCGTCCCTATTTCAACGATCCGCTTAAGCTGCTGGAAGGTGAGATCGCGCCACCCAGCTTCAACCTGCGGAACGAAGTTATGGTGAGGAAGCACGTTCATGCAGTGGCCTTGACTGAGATGCACCGCTTTTGCAAACCGGATTTCGTGATTGGAGCAAGCGACCAGTTGGAACTTGCGGATGTGTTGCAGTCGATGTTCCCGCCACGAGTGTGCGACTACCTATTCGATAGGAGAGGGGAACTTCGCGGTCAACTGCTGAACGTCTCACCCCTCACAACCCTGTTGGGAAAGCACTTGGATCGAATTGAGCAATCAGTGGTCGCGGCATTCAGCCAAGGATGGCCGGAAGAAGATCGTCGAGTCGTCGAGCCGGAGGCGCTCCGCCGCTACATCTCTGAGATGCCTGAACAGCTCCAGCAAGTGATCGTGCGTCTGAAACGCCGTTTGGATTGGGCAATCGACCAAATGAATCGGCTCGATGAAATCCGGCGTCAAAAGGGTACCCTTGACCCTGAACTGGAGGCATTGCGTTATCGGTGTGATCGATATGTAAAGAGGCTAAAGGGAACTGAACCACGTCAGCGCCGCGAAGCCGAGGGGTTCGACGACACCAATACGTATAGCGTTCTGGCAGCCGAGAGTTTCTTGCCTGGATACGGACTAGACACCGGCTGGGTGATCGGCACACATGAGGCCCCAAAGCACAATATGAGCTTCCGCGATTGGGAACTCCGAAGAAATCCTGCGTTGGCGCTCCGAGAGTACATCCCCGGCAATCTGATATACGCCAATGGACATCGATTTATCCCACGCTATTACAGGCTGGAGCCTGTTGAGCCCGTCCACTTTCATGTGGACGTCTCCAACGAAGCGGTCGCTGAAGTTGCAATGACTACAACCGCCAGCCTGGGCGCACAGACGATTCCAGCGGTTCCCATCTGTGATGTCAGCCTGCCGCACAACTCGATGATTTCTGATGACGAAGATTACCGCTTCCAACTTTCCGTGGCAGTCTACGGCTACGAACAACCTCAACATGGGGGAGGCAAACAGTATCGCTGGGGAGATCGGATTCTGAGCCACCGGACCGGTGTGCGACTTCGACTCGTGAATGTTGGGGCAGCTTCGCAAGCTAGAGCCGGCGGGCGCTTGGGATATCCGGTTTGTTTGGTTTGTGGTCAAAGTCGGTCTCCGCTGGCCTCGCAAGCCGACCTGCAAGCATTTGAAACCGACCACCGACAACGGTGCGGGCGGGTGGTTGAGCCAGTTGGATTTTATGCAGACATCACTGCCGACGCCATCTCGCTTGAGAACGCAGTTGACCGCCAGGAGGCTTACAGCGTCATGGAGGCCCTCCGTATGGGGGCTTCCGAGGTGCTCGACATGGAGATCGAGGACCTCCAACTTCTTGCCGTGTCCCAAGCCGGAGTACAGCAGATCAACTTGCTTCTATATGATCCGATG
>Ga0326727_10024760_pt1 | contig 11315 bp, 11 predicted proteins | sample MB2enrmetagenome_FD_207643 | JGI IMG/M metagenome (GOLD analysis project Ga0326727, IMG submission 207643) | Lab enriched peat soil microbial communities from McLean, Ithaca, NY, United States - MB29MY | ecosystem: Environmental > Terrestrial > Soil > Wetlands > Peat | place: USA: New York... | reverse complement strand
TCAATAGTGACGACCTCGACAGCTATCGTGGTGTGTTTTATATTGTTCAACGAGTATTTTGTCGGATGCAGTGAGCTATAGGCGGCGTTGTAGTTCTCAACTGAATATTTTGAATTTGGTTCGTTGAAGTAGGTGAAATCCGCAGTTCCTGCCCTGTTGGAAATGGCCTGGCGCCGTACAAAGACGCGGCCATCCAGTGCCAATCGTTTGATCCGGGCGTCCAGGACATCCGCCAGGTCCGGCAGCGGTTCAAAGCCGATAACTCTGCCTTTCGGAACGGCTGTCGCCAGCGGAAACAGATGCCTGCCATAGTTTGCGCCGCCGTCAATTACGTCGCGCGTTTTATCGCAGACATCGCCATAAAAAATCTGAATGATGTTGTCCGCCATTGCAGCAAACTTCGTGTTGCGACGAATCTGTGAGAATTCCAACGCCACAGTCTCTACTCCATATCGGACGTGCATTTCCCAGGGATCGGACATGACATAATACAACGGCACTCCGCTATCGGGTTGCAGAATCAAGCCTTGCTTTTATCAAGCTGTTCTCCGCGTGCCATCGCGCCGTTGCCCGTCAAGCCAAGTTAACGGCAGCCGATAACCACAATAATTTATGGTGATTACCATAGGATGCCCAGGGAAAAAAGCAAGGAGATTTCGTCCGGTCCTGCGCCTTGCGGCGACGCGCCGGGGCGCAGGCCGTATCCGGTTCAGCTTCCCAGCAGCGTGAGCAGCCCTTTCAGCAGCGCCGTCGGCGTCGGCGGACAGCCCGGGATGGCGAGGGATACCGGCAGCACCGCCGAAACCGGGCCGACACAGGCATAGCTGCCGGCGAATATCCCGCCGCTCATCGCGCAGTCGCCCGTTGCCACCACCCATTTCGGGGCGGGCGTGGCCTCGTAGCTGCGTTCCAGCGCGACGCGCATGTTCTTTGCCACCGGCCCGGTGACCAGCAGCACATCGGCATGGCGCGGGGAGGCCACGAAGCGCAGGCCGAAGCGTTCCAGGTCGTAGACCGCGCCGCCCAGCGCGTTGATCTCCAGTTCGCAGCCGTTGCAGGAGCCGGCATCGATTTCGCGAATGGCCAGGCTGCGGCCGAGGCGGCGGCGGGCGGCCACGTCGATGCGCGCCGCCAGCGCGGCGAGGTCGGCATCGTCCGGTTTCGGGGCACGCTCGGTGAAGGGAAGCCGCAGCAGGCCTTCCAGCAGGATATTGCGCATCTACAGGTCGGCCCCCGAGTAGGAGCAGTTGAAGGATTTGTTGCACAGCGGGAAGTCGGCGACGATATTGCCCTCGATCACCGCTTCCAGCAGCGGCCACTGGAACCAGGACGGGTCGCGCAGGTGGCAGCGGGCGACCGTGCCGGCGGCGTCCAGCCGCAGCCAGGCCAGCACGTCGCCGCGGAAGGATTCCACCAGCGCCATGCCTTCGCGTGCGGCGCCGGCGGCGGCATCGACCGGCGTGCGGACGGCGCCGGCGGGCAGGGCGGCGAGGATCTGCTCGATCAGTCCGACGCACTGGTCGAGTTCGCGAATGCGCACCCAGACCCGGGCGTTGACATCGCCCTCGGTCTGCACCGGCACGGCGAAGCGCAACTGGTCATAGGGCGGGTAGGGCAGGTCGCGGCGGGTGTCGAAGTCGCGGCCGGAGGCGCGGCCGACATGACCGCCGCAGCCGAAGCGCCGTGCCAGGGCGGGTTGCAGGATACCGGTGCCGATCGTGCGGTCCTGCAACGAGGCGGTCTTATCGTACAGTTCGGCGAGTTGCGGCAGGCGTTTGCGCATTTCCTTCAGCAGGCCGTGCAGCGCGGCGATGCCGGCTGCCTCCAGGTCCGCGGCGACGCCGCCGGGAACGATGCGGTCCATCATCAGTCGGTGGCCGAAGCAGGTCGCGGCGGCGCGCAGCACGCGCTCGCGCAGCACGCCGGTATGGGTGTGGATGATGGCGAAGGCGGCGTCGTTGCACACCGCCCCCACGTCGCCGATATGGTTGGCCATGCGTTCCAGTTCGGCCATCAGGGCGCGCAGCCACACCGCGCGCGGCGGCGGTGCGATGGCGCAGGCCGCTTCCGCGGCACGGGCGAAGGCGAGCGCGTAGGCGACGGTGCTGTCGCCGGAGGTGCGGCCGGCCAGCCGGGCGGCGTGGTCGAGCGTGCTGCCCGCCAGCAGCGATTCCAGCCCTTTGTGCGTGTAGCCCAGCCGCTGTTCCAGCCGCACCACCGTTTCGCCATCGACGGTGAAGCGGAAATGGCCCGGCTCGATGACGCCGGCATGCACGGGGCCGACCGGGATTTCGTGCAGGTCCTCGCCATCGACCGGAAGGAAGCTGTAGCCGTCGTCGGCTGGCGCGCCGCAGGCGTGCGCGGCGAGCGGCGTGCCGAGGCCCCAGGCGCCATGGTCGAGCCAGGGGCGGGCATCGGGCATGCCTTCGGGGCGCAGTCCGTGCAGGTCGCGCAACGCGCGCTCGGGCCGGATGGCGGCCGGGTGGTAGCGGCTGACGGAGGGGTAGGCGCCATCTTCGGAGTCGAGGCTGAACACCGCGACCGCGGGCGGCACGGCGTCGTCGGCGACCGCCATGTGGACGCGCGGTCCATCCGCCCACAGGCCCAGCAGGGTCCAGCCGCCGTCGCCCAGCAGGGCGGCCACGTCGAGCCAGGCGTCGGCATCGACGGCCACGTGCGGCCAGGGGGCGTGGGCGGCGGCGGCGTGTCCGAGGTCTACGAGGTCGGCGAGCGGGGTGGTCATGGGGCGTCCAGAAGCAAGGCCAGGGCCCCGCCGAAGAGCCCATTCCCAAAGCCAGGGGTCCAGGGGCCAAGCCCCTGGTGGAGGTCCAGGAGGCGAAGCCCGTCGTGCCGCAGGCGCGCTGCGCGCTGGGTGGGGTCCGGGGCAACGCCCCGGCCGGCCCGCCTGTGCATCATGTCCTGTCCCCCTTCACCCCAGCAACACGGCGACGTGCTGGAACCAGGCCACCAGCGCCGGCGGCAGGAAGATGCCTCCCGTCAGCACCAGCGCGAGATGGGCGAAGATCGGCAGGGTGGAGGCATGCACGTGCGCGTTGCGTCCGCGCGGGGCGCCGAAGGCCACCGGGGTCAGCAGCATCAGCAGCGCACCGAAGGCGATCAGCAGGCCGGCCACCACGGCTGCCGCCAGCAGAGGCTGGCGGTCGAAGGTGGAGCTGAGCAGCAGGAACTCGCTGGTGAACACGCCGAAGGGCGGCAGCCCGGCGATGGCGGCGATCCCGGCCGCCAGCGTCCAGCCCAGCACGGGGTGGGTTTCCGTCAGCCCGCCCATATCGCTCATTTCCTGGGTGCCCTTGGCCTGGGTGATATGGCCGACGGTGAAGAAAATCGCCGATTTGGTCAGGCTGTGCATGGTCATTTGCAGCAGCCCGGCGAAGTTGCCCAGCGGGCCGGCCATGCCGAAGGCGAACACGATGATCCCCATGTGTTCGATGGACGAATACGCGAACAGGCGCTTGATGTCGTGCCGCCGGTACAGCATCAGGGCGGCGAAGATCAGCGACAGCAGCCCGAGCGTGATCATCAGCGGCCCCGGCGCGAGCGCGGCCGGGTTGGCGGCCAGCAGCATCTTGAAGCGCAGCAGGGCATACAGCGCCACGTTCAGCAGCAGGCCCGACAGCACCGCCGAGATCGGTGTCGGGCCCTCGGCATGCGCATCCGGCAGCCAGGCGTGCAGCGGCGCCAGCCCCACTTTGGTGCCGTAGCCCAGCAGCAGGAACACGAAAGCGACGTTCAGCAGTTCGGGATCGAAGCCGGCGGCCCGGCTGATCAGCACGGTCCAGACCATCGAGCCGGCGCTTTCGCCCACCACGGGGCGGGCGGCCAGATAGACCAGGATGGTGCCGAACAGCGCCAGGGCGATGCCGACGCTGCCGAGAATGAAATATTTCCACGCCGCCTCGATGGCGGCCGGGGTGCGGTAGATGCCGACCATGACCACCGTGGTCAGGGTGGAGAGTTCCACCGCCACCCACATCAGGCCGATATTGTTCGCCACCAGCGCCAGGTTCATGCCGAACATCATGATCTGATACATGGCGTGGTAGAACCGCAGCAGACCGAGCGTCAGCCTCCCGGTTTGCAGTTCGTGGCCGATATAGCTGGCGCTGAACGCGGCGGTGGTGAAGCCGACGAAGGTGTTCAGCACGATGAACACCACGTTCAGGTCGTCGATCATCAGATAGTCGCCGGCCGGCGGCCGGTGCCAGAGCAGCAGCAGGGCGCAGAGCAGCGCCACCAGGCAGGCCAGCACGTTGAGCCGGGACGGCCACAGATAGCCGGGCAGCACCGCAAGCAGCACCGAGGCGCCCAGCGGCACCAGCAGCACGGCCGCGACCGGGTCGAGGCCGCCGGTCGCCAAGCTCGCGATCGCAGCTCCGGTGATGCCGAAACCGGTCATCCGCGCTCTCCCCGGAAGGCGTCGAGCGCCTCTACATCGACCGTGTCGAAGCGCTCGCGGATGCGGAACAGGAAGATGCCGATGACGATGAAGGCGATCAGCACGGAGAAGGCGACGCTGATCTCTACCACCAGCGGCATGCCCTGCGCGCCGGTGGCGGCCAGCACGATGCCGTTTTCCAGCGACATGAAGCCGGCCACCTGGCTGACCGCGTTCTGCCGCGTGACCATCATGAGCAGGCCGATCAGCACGACCGAGAGGGCCAGAGCGATGTCCTCGCGCGAAACCGGGTCGACGCCTTCGGTGACCGGCAGCATCACCTGCAGGGATAGGGCGATCAGGGCGATGGCGGCCAGCATGGTAAGCCCGGTGCCGACCACCGTCTCGATCTCGCGATGGACGCGCAGGCGGAACACCATGCGGCGCAGCGCCATCGGAATGATGACGGCCTTGAAGCCGAGCGCGATGCCGGCGGTGATGTACAGATGCGGCGCGTCATGCACCCAGGCCTGCCAGGCCACCGACAGCGCCAGCACCAGCGCGTGCAGCGCCAGCACGTTGATCAGCGCATACAGCCGGTCCTGATACAGCATCATCAGGCTCAGCAGCACCAGCGCGCCGGCCAGCATGTGGGCGATGTCGAAGGCGAAGTCATGCGGCACGGCGGCTCCCATCTCAGCGGCGCTCCATGTCAGAGACTGCGGGAGACGAACAGCAGCAGGGTGCCGAGCAGGCCGAGCATCAGCGCGATGCCGAGGAAGTCGGGCACGCGGAACACCCGCATCTTGGCGACGATGGTTTCGAACAGGGCCAGCGCGGTGCCGGCGACCGCCATCTTGCCGGCCCAGGCCGCCATGCCGAGGCCGGTGCGGGCCAGCGTGGAGCCTGGCGGAGCCAGTCCCCAGGGACAGAACACGCAGGCGATCAGCGATGCATACATCAGCAGCTTCAGCGCCGCCGCCAGGTCGATCATCGCCAGGTAGCGGCCGGAATATTCCAGCACCATGGCTTCATGCACCATGGTCAGCTCCAGGTGGGTGGCGGGGTTGTCGACCGGGATGCGGGCGTTCTCGGCGATGGCGACGATGACGAAGCCGATCAGCGCGAGCGCCAGCGAAACGCGCAGGCCGAGCGTGGGCGACAGCACGGCGGCGGCGATGTCGGAAAGCTGGGTGGTGCCGGCGATCAGCGCGATCGTGAACACCAGCATGATCAGCGCCGGCTCGGCGAGCGAGGCGATCATCACCTCGCGGCTCGATCCGATGCCGCCGAAACTGGTGCCGACATCAAGCGCCGCCAGCGCCTGGATGAACCGGCCGGTGCCGAGCAGGGCGATGATGGCGATCAGGTCGCCGGACCAGCTGAACAGCAGGTTGGTGGCGAAGGTGGGCACCAGGGCGGCGGCCACCCAGGTGGCGGAAAAGACGCCGTAAGGCGCGGCGCGGAACAGCCAGGACGAGGTTTCCGGCAGCACCACTTCCTTGTTCAGCAGGCGCTGCAGGTCGCGATAGGGCTGCAGCACGGAGGGGCCGCGGCGGCGCTGCAACCGCGCCTTCACGCAGCGCACATAGCCGGTGAGCAGCGGCGCCAGCACCAGCACCACCATCATCTGGGTGCCCTGCTCGGCCAGGGCCTGGATCATTGCCATAGCGTCAGCGCCAGCAGCAGCCCGACCAGGGCAAGGAAGACGAAGCTGAGATAGCGCCGGATGGTGAGGAACTGGAAGCGGTTGAACAGCTCCGCCAAGGCCAGCACGGCGTCGCACAGCGGCAGGTACAGCAGTTCCCACGCCTGGTCGTGCAGGTGCTTGCGAATGCGCGCGGGCGAGAGGTCGCCGGGCGGTGGCATCATTACCGTTTCGGAGGACCGGAACGCCAGCGGGCCGAACACGCGGCGGATCGGCTGGGCATAGCCGGCGGCGCTGTACTCGGAAGCGGGACCGAGGCCTGGGTAGCCGCAATCCCACAGCTGGGCGCGGCGCACCGCGCTGGTGCCCAGGCGATGCACGGCAACCCAGCCGGTGGTCGCCGCGCCGACGATGAACACGAACACCATCAGGGCGTTGTAGGAGGTGTTCCGGTCGGCCGAGGGTTCAATGGACAGCCAGGGCAGCCCGCTTTCCGACGGCAGCCGGCCGCCCACCAGCAGCTGCACGGCGGGCGACAGCGCATCGATGACCAGGCCTGGGAACAGGCCGGCCAGCACGCAAAGGGCGGCGAAGCCGGCCATGGCGGCGAGCGAGAAACGGTCGGTTTCCCGCGCCCGCTCGACGCAGGCCGAGCGCGGCCGGCCCAGCCAGGCGATGCCGTAGGCGCGCACGAAGCAGGCCGCCGCCAGTGCCGCGGCGAGCGCCAGCAGCGTGCCCACCGCGGGCACCAGCAGGCGCAGCCCCCATTGCGGCAGCGCCGGGCTGACCAGGATGGTCTGAAAGGTGAGCCATTCGGAGGCGAAGCCGTTCAGCGGTGGCAACGCCGAAATGGCCATGCAGGCGATCAGCACGCAGGCGGCGGAGACCGGCATGACGCGGGTCAGCCCGCCCAGGCGCTCGATGTTGCGCTCGCCGGTGGCCACCAGCACGCTGCCGGCGCCGAAGAACAGCACGCTTTTGAACAGCATGTGGTTGAAGGCGTGAAACAGCGCCGCGGTGAGCGCCAGCGCCGCGGCGGCGGGCATCGCATTGGCCCGGAACGCCAGCGCCAGGCCGAGGCCGATAAACACGATGCCGACATTCTCGATGGTGCTGTAGGCGAGCAGTCGCTTGAGGTCGCGCTCCATCAGCGCGTGCAGCACGCCCAGCGTCGCGGCGGTGCCGCCGGCGGTCAGTACGGGCACCGCCCACCACCAGGTGGTCGGGCCCAGCAGGTCGAACACGATGCGGATGAAGGCGTAGATGGCGACCTTGGTCATCACCCCGCTCATCAGCGCGGAGACGTGGCTGGGCGCGGCGGGGTGGGCGAGCGGCAGCCAGGCATGCAGCGGCATCAACCCGGCCTTCGAGCCGGCGCCGATCAGCGCCAGCGTCAGCACCAGCGCCGCCCGGCCGGGCGGCAGCGCGCCGGCGCGCATGTCGGCAAAGGCGTAGCCGCCCTGCGGGGCGGCGAGCAGGCCGAAGGCCAGCAGCAGGGTGAGCGCGCTGAAGGTCGCCATCAAGAGATAGACGATGCCGGCGCGCTGGCTGTCGGCCGAGCGGTGGTCGGCCATGACCAGCGCCCAGGAGGCCAGCGACATCAGTTCCCAGGCGAACAGAAACGTGTAGGCGTCGTCGGCGACGACGACGAGGTTCATGCCGGCGATGAAAGCGGGAAAGAACGGCAGCACGCGGCGCGGCGCCGGCTCGTGCCGTCCGTAGCCGATGGCATACAGCGAAGCACCGGTGCCGCCGAGGTCGATCAGGGCGAGGAACACCGCACCCAGCCGGTCGAGCCGGAAATGCGCCCCGAGCCAGGGCAGGCCGACCGGCAGCACCAGCGCATCATCGCCGCCGGTCAGGGCGGCGATGCAGACCAGCAGGCAGATCGCGCCGGTGCTGCCGTAGATCAGCGGGCTGGCATGGCGCGACCGCGCTACCGGCCCCGCCGCGACCGCCAGCAGCAGCAAGCCAGCGCAGCAGCCCAGAACAACCGGAACCGTCATCGGCGCATATGCCCTATCGGCGCCTGGCAGCCGAGCTCGCGGCTCCGCCCCAGGGCGATCATGCGTCCGTCATGTCGGTCTGGCCCGTCCGGGATCGCGTCTGGCATAAAATCCGCCGCCTTGGTGTCGCATATTTGGTCCGGCACCTCAACGCCTATGCCGCGGTGCGCGGCAGACGGCGCGGACGGCCGGGTGCGGGGGTTGATCGAGATCAACGGCGGCCTGCCCCAGAGTAGCTATTATGTCACTCCACAAAGCATGTGGTGCGGCATGGATAGCCTCCGGATTTCGTTCCGTAATCTCGACCCGTCGCCCTCCGCCGAGGAGCAGGTGCGGCGGCGGGTCGCCGAACTCGCCGAGGATGACGGCCGAATTACATCGTGCCGGGTGGTGATGGAACTGGGCCGCCACGGCCACGATCCCGGCAGCCTGTTCCGCGTGCATCTGGACGTGATGCTGCCGGGCGGCGAGATTCTGGTGACCGAGGCGCGCGAGGACCTGCACGCCGCGATTCGCGATTCCTTCGATCTGGCGCGGCGGCGCCTGCACGATCAGGCACGACGGCAGGCCGCCCGCTGACATGCCGTCGCCGGGCGATGCGCTCATGACCGCGCTGTGGGCCGTGCCGGGCTTCCTCGCGGGCTTTGCTCATGTTGCCAGCCTGCGTGGCAATGCGCGGTTGTGGGTGGAAGGGCGGCCGTGGCAGGCGTTGTCGTTCCAGGCGGTGCGGCTGGCGGTGGCGGTGGGGCTGTTCGTGGTGGTGGCGCATGCGGGCACCTGGCCCCTGCTGTTGGCGGCCCTGGGGTTCGTATTGGCCCGAGTTGCCATGTTGGCGTGGCAGCGGATGCCGGCAGAATAAGGTTCAGGGGGCAACGCCCGCTGGTGGGATCGGGCGGCGGCGCGCTTCGCGACGCGCTTCCTGGGACAGCGCCCCGGGCGTCAATCCGCCGCGGCAGCCTGCGGCGAGGTGCGGCGGCACACTGCCTCGCCGAACGCCTCGAAAATCCGGCGCGAGACGGCGTCGTTTTCCCAGTCATATTCCGGGTGCCACTGCACGCCCACCGCGAAGCCGCGGGCGGCCGGGGCGCGGATGGCCTCAATGGTGCCGTCCGGTGCCAGCGCCTCCGCCACCAGCCCGGGGGCGAGGCGGTCGATGCCCTGGTTGTGCAGCGAGTTGACGGCGATATCGGTGCGGCCGGCAAGGCGGTGCAGCCAGCTTCCGGCGACGATGCGGACGCTGTGCGCCTTGCCCGTGCGCACACGCGGGTTGGCCTGCAGCGGAGTGGAGTGGTCCATGCGGTCGGGCAGATCCTGCAGGCGCTGGTGCAGGCTGCCGCCCAGGGCGACGTTGAATTCCTGCAGGCCGCGGCAGATCGCCAGCAGCGGCAGGCCGGCGGCGACGGCGCCGCGGACAAGCGGCAGGGTGACGGCGTCGCGCATCGCGTCCTCGGGCGTGCCTTCGGGGTGCGGCGGTCCCTGGTAATGGCCGGGATACACGTTGGAGCGGCTGCCGGTGAGAATCAGCCCGTCCAGCCGTTCCAGCAGGGTGGCGACGCAGGCCTGCGAGCCGTTGGCCGGGATCAGCACCGGCACGCCGCCCACCACCAGGTCGGTAACGCGCACATAGGTGTCAGACGCGGCGTGGTTGGCGGTGCCGTAGGTTCCGAACAGCTTGGTGCAGCAGGAGATGCCGATCAGCGGTTTCATGTCGACCATCATCATCCGTGAAGATGGCGACAAAATGAAGCGAAGCCTGTGAGCTCGGGCTCATTGCCGCCATGCCGGCGGCGGGTGTGGCTTTGGCGCCACGGTTCTAACCGCCGTCCCCGCCGATTCCGGGGGTGAACACGAACAGCTTGGGGTCGAAGCTGCCGCCAAGTTCGATATTGAACAGCGTGACCCGGGTTTCCTGCCGTTGCGCATCGACCACCGACCATTGCCGCAGCGCCAGCGGCGAGTCGGCGAACACCAGCGTCAGGCTGCCGTCGTCGGGTGAGGCGGTGCGCACCATGCCGACCTGGATCTGACCGGGGAGCCGTTCGATGCCGGTCACCGTGACATCACCGGACAGGCGCAGATTGTCGCGCAGCAGCAAGCCGAGCGGTGTGGCGCTGAGCGGCAGGTTGGTGGTCTGATTGAGCTGGCTGTCGTGGAAATAGAACAGACCGTAGCCGGCTACCAGCAGCAGCGGGCTTGGCTTGTCGTATTGGAAGCGCATGCGGCCGGGCCGTTCCATCCAGGCCACCCCCTCGGAGGTGCTGCCATCCGGCGCCACCTGAAGGAACCGCGCTTTCAGCGTGCGCAGCCCGTTCAGATAGGTTTCGATGCGGGTCAGGTCGGCGCGGTCGCGCGGCGAAAGCGCCGCGGCCGGGGGAGGTTCAGCCCGCGCTGTTCTGCCGGGGACGGTCAGGGCGGCCAGCAGCGGCAACACGATCAGGGTACGACGTTTCATGCCGACGATGTGGCGCAACCCGGGGCGGAAATCAAAGCGCTCGCGCGAATGTGGCCTATTCCGCCGCCACCGGGGCCGGGTGCCGGCCGGCCAGCGCCCATAGGTCGGGGTTCAACTCCTCCGGTCGGTCGGGGAAGAACAGGGCGCACAGCATTTGACCCTTGTCGCGCCGGCAAACTTTCATAAACGGTGCTGACTGCTACACGGGTTCGGCGTGCGCAGGCGCAACGCCGACCCGCTCCGGCATGCTAGTGTTCCGACTCCGACGGATAGTGCCGTCGGGCCGGACTACTACCCCCTTGATCCGGTGTTCCGATTCACGCGACGGGGCGGATGCATGCGTCGCGATCGGAACACTAGCTTCTGTTTGAGTCGGAACGCTAAACGATCGACCGGTGAAACCGGCAAACCTTGGAACCGCCAGCCAGCCGACCCCACAGCAGCAACATAGCCGTGCCGAACAGGGCAATTGATCCGGGCTCGGGAACCTGATAACTGAATTCGGTTATTGCCACGCCCCATGCCGCGGTCCGGTCGTTCGAGGTGTAGCCGTCCGGTTGCATTGCCGGCGGAGTGATATCCGCCGTTAGTATCCTGCCGCCGGGGACGTCGGGCAGGAATCTTTTCTGCTCAAACCCACCCTGCGCTAACATGAACTCTTCTGTTCCTGACGTGCCGTCTGCGTAGGTCAATGACGCGTCCCAATAGGTGGGAAAATCCCCTGGAACCGACAGGCCAATATCCATGATCCAGAAATCGAAATATGAGGTTCCTCCAGATACACCGAAATCAAATCTGTAATCCCAATTATTG
>Ga0326727_10024759_pt1 | contig 11315 bp, 7 predicted proteins | sample MB2enrmetagenome_FD_207643 | JGI IMG/M metagenome (GOLD analysis project Ga0326727, IMG submission 207643) | Lab enriched peat soil microbial communities from McLean, Ithaca, NY, United States - MB29MY | ecosystem: Environmental > Terrestrial > Soil > Wetlands > Peat | place: USA: New York... | reverse complement strand
GACCTCGGGCTGATCCCATAGCCAGCGCAGCGCCCATTCGGCGGCCGTGCGCTGCGGCTCGGCGGCGTCGATCAGCGCTCGAACCTCCTTCGGCGGATCGGCAAGCCTTCCGCCGAGCAGCGGCTCCATCACGACGACGGCCAGCCCGCGGCTTGCGGCCAGCTTCAGGCCCTTCAGTCCGGCCTGGTTCTCGGTATCCATGTAGTTGTACTGGATCTGGCAGAAATCCCAGCGCTCGTAGCTATTGACGATCTCCTCGAACGCTTCGTAACCGTCGTGGAAGGAGAAGCCGAGATGGCGGATGCGGCCGTCGGCGATCGCCGCCTCGGCCTTCGCGAGCAGGCCGTGCTTGAGCACGCGTTTGTGCCAGCGCTCCTTGCCCAGCGCGTGCAGCAGGTAGCAATCGATGTGGTCGGTTTGCAGCCGCTGAAGCTGCTCGCTCAGAATGCGGTCAAAGTCCTCGGGAGAGTTGACCATCCAGACCGGCAGCTTCGTCGCCAGCTTGACGCGCTCGCGATAACCATCGCGCAACGCCTTGCCCAACACGACCTCGCTCCGCTCGCCGTGGTACATGTAGGCGGTATCGACGTAGTTCACGCCGCTCTCGATGGCGTGGCGAATCATTCCGATCGCCTCGATCTCGTCGATGTTCGGACCAGTCGGCTGCCCGTCTGTCGTCGGCAGGCGCATACAACCGAATCCGAGCGCTGAAACCTTCCAGTCGAGCTTGCCGAAGTTGCGATACTGCATGGGACCCTCTCCGCGCGATGAGCAATAGAAATGCGCCACGCGCTTCTGCACGTGGCGCATCTAGTGTAGCTCTCGCGCCGGAGGACGGGAAAGCTCGGATCAGATCCTGCGACCCGCGTCAGTCGGGTACACGGCGAAAGAACTCCGCTCCGCCCGACGGGGTCCGGCTTACAGGCTCTCCAGCACCTCTTCGGCGGTGCAGATGTCCACCATGCCGGCGCAGCCGTAGATCACCGGCAGCACTCGTTCCGGCTGATACTTTCTGCGCCACTCGGCGACCTTCTCGGTGCCGGCTCGATAGGCGGGAAGATACATGCGCCCCAGCAGCGGATGGCGTCCCCAGGCTCCGCTCAGCTTGTCGGCGCGCTCCTCGCTGACCAGGAACTCATGACGCAGCGTGTGGGCCACGTCGGCCTGCGGACGCTGCTCGCCCCAGGTCATGTAGCTGGACTGATTCTTGGCGTCATCCTGCAGCAGCGCCAGCAGTGCGCCGATCTGCATGTCCTCATCGGGAAGCTGTGAGAGCTCGGTCACTCCGTGGGCGATGAGTATGGCGTTGTTGGCGATGCCCTCGAAGAGCGCCGCCGCGCGCGTGTTCATCGTCAGCACGGTGGCCTCAAAGCCGACCTGCCCGCGCATGTAGAGATTCTGCAGGTAGGCGAAGGTGGTGACGTGTCCGGGAACGACCTCGTGGCTGATGAGCTGGTAGAACTCCGGCACGGAGATTTGCAGAGAGGCGTTGATCTCGTAGGTCGCCTCGTACTGCGGCGAACCGTCGGCGTTGCGGGCGCGTCCCACGTAGTTCATCGAACCGGAGAACCATGCCTCCTTGATCGGCAGAAAGTCGATGTTGGCGCGCGGCACCGAGTCGAGCTCCATCGGCAGGAAGTCGCAGAGATGCTTGTAGCTGAGCTGATCGAAGTAGGCGATGACGGCCGAGCTCAACGTGCGCACGGAGGCCATCGGCGTAACGCGCTCGCGCCGCCAGGCATCGACGGCGGCCAGCAGCGAGGCGTCGTCATTTGAGGCGAGGCCGGCGCGGGCAAGCAGTTCGGCGACGCGCTCGCGCTTGGCGCGCGGCACAGAAGGCTCGGGCGAACGGCCGGTCGAAGCCTGCACGCAGCGCTCATACGGCACCGTCTCGCCCTCGCCGAGCATCTCCAGCGCGAGGTCGTACATCGTCTGGATCGAGACCGAGAGTCCGGCGAGATACTTGCCGCGCAGCCCGTTGGCCTTGAGCACCTCGGCCTTCAGCCCCTCGATGGCCGCAGGAATATCGACCTCTTTGAGATAGGCGCTGATGGCGGCGCGATCGATCTGCTTTGCGCCGACGCCGCCGGTTTCACGCACCTTGGCCGCCGAAGCGACGGTATAGGCCGGAGGCAGCGGCTCATTGCTGAACCACGAGTCGGCGATGAAGCGGCCGGTGCCGGAGGGACACATCACGTCTCCGCCCCAGAGTGTGTCAATGCCGATGATTGCGTTGGCGATGTGCTGATCCGATGCTTTCATACTTTCTCCTATCTATGCCGCTTCACTGCCGATGCGCTCTTATGCAGCTTCCATCTCACTCTGTCTCCTTCGGTTTGGCAAGAGAGCTGAAATACACGTAGCAGCATAGAGCAAGGAATCCCACGAGAGAAACTGTCTCCGAGACGGGAACGTTATTGTAGAACGGCGTCTGAACCCAATCTTCCTTGAAGCTGGGGATGATGCGCAGCGCGGCCCCGAAGACACCGCCGAGCGCGCCGCCCGCCATCAATCCGCCGGCGAGGATTACACCGCGCTCGCGAATCGTGTTGCCCTCCGAGCCGCCCATCTTCTGCGAGCGCTTGTTCACCAGGTGCGAGACGAAGCCACCGGCCAGGATCGGCGAGGTCAACGCCAGCGGCAGATAGATGCCGAGAGCAAAGACCATCGAGGAGACGCCGAGCATCTCCAGCACAATGGTGATCACAGCGCCGATTCCGAAGAGCCCGTAGGCCACAGGCTGGCGGCTCATAAAGCCGGTCACCACGGCCTTGAGCGCCGAGGCCTGCGGAGCCACCAGCACCGGATGCGTATTGCCCGGCATGGCCTCTCCGAACTGGAAGACCTGCGCCAGCAGAACAATCGTCAGACCCGCGGCGATCGCCGAAGCGATGATGCCGATGAACTTCACCTTCTCCTGCGCCTTCGGAGTAGAGCCGATCCAATAGCCGGCCTTGAGGTCGGTGATGAACTGTCCCGAGGCGCATAGGGCGGTGCAGACCATTCCGGCGAGGGCCATGACGAAGAACATGCCGGTGGTGCCGGAGAGTCCGAAGTTCAGCAGCACCAGAGCCGAGACGATGACGGTCAGCAACGTCATGCCGGAGGCAGGATTGTTCGCCGTCGCGGCGATTGCGTTGGCGGCGACGGTGGTGAAGAAAAACGAGAAGAGCAGCGTCAGCAGCAGTCCGATGCCAACGATGGTCCACGAGACGTGGAGCTGTCCGAAGAACAAGGCCACCAGGATCGATGCCACGATCACGCCGAGCAGGATTCCGATGATCGAGATGTCGCGATCGGTGCGCTCGGTGTGGACGGATTCGCCGTGGCGGAAGGCCTTCAGCGCGATACTGAACGATCCCACGATGACTCGCAGCGACTTCAGGATGCCGACGATGCCGGCCGTCGCGATGGCGCCCACGCCAATGAAGCGAACGTAGTTCCGGTAGATCTCCGAGGCCGACATGTTGGCGATGGGGACGGTCGCCGGATAGACAGCGGTGCTCATGTGGCTGCCGACGAACCAGATCAGCGGGACCATGACAAAGCTCGAAAGAATGCTGCCCGCGCAGAAGATCATCGAGACACGCATCCCCATCACGTAGCCGAGGCCGAGGATGAAGCTGACCGCGTCAAAGTTGAAGGCCATGCGTCCACGGTCGGCCAGCGACCGGATCGCCGGGACGAACTTGAAATCGAGATACTCCTGCCAGACGTGGAAGGTCGTGGTGAAGAAGTCGTAGACGGCGGCGATGCCGGTCGCCTGAATCAGGAGCTTGGCCTGCGATCCGCCTTTTTCGCCCGTGACCAGAACCTCGGTGATGGCCGTGGCCTCGGGGAACGGCAGCTTGCCGTGCATCTCGCTGACGAAGTAGCGACGCAAGGGGATCAGGAAGAGGATTCCAAGGCATCCGCCGGCGAGGCAGATGAAGATCGTCTGCACCGGGTGCGGGTTCAGCTGCATGCTGTAAAGCGCCGGAACCGTGAAGACCGCACCGGCGACGACGCTGCCGGAGGCACCGCCCATTCCGGTGATGATCATGTTCTCCAGCACAGTGGAGCGCCGCCGGAAGAGTCGCGCCAGACCAATGGAGAGGATGGAGATCGGAATCGCCGCCTCCATGCCCTGGCCGACCTTCAGCGCGGAGTAGGCGGAGGCAACACTGAAGATGATGCAGAAAAGCGTGCCCCAAAAAATCGCGCGCAAGGTCGCTTCGGGGGAATGAACGCCGGCCGGAACCAGCGGAATGTAGTTCTCTCCGGGAGAAAGCTCTTGATAGGCGTTTGAGGGCAGGGACTTTGTTTCCAGTTCGGGCATGAATCTCTCATTTTGCCGCAACCTCGCGTCTTCGGCTGCGCGCACAAGTTGGATCTTTCGGAAGACCTTGCATCTTACATGCGCACGCGGAGCCGCGACTGTGACGTGGCGCACGCCGCCGCTGTGCACGGTAATTTCACTAATATTCGAAGACCGCGCCGGTATCGGCGCTGGTCACGTGTTGCAGATAACGCGCCAGCCAGCCGCGCTTCACCTTGGGCTCAAACGGGGGCAGCGCCTTCAGTCGCCGCTCCAGCTCTTCGGTGCTCACCTTCAGCTCGATCTGGCAGCTTCTTGCATTGATGTAGATCATGTCGCCGGGCTGGATGGCGGCGATCGGCCCTCCGGCGGCAGCCTCCGGTGAGACGTGGCCGATGCAGAGTCCACGCGTGCCGCCGGAGAAGCGTCCATCGGTGACCAGCGCAGCCTTGATTCCGGCACCCACCAGCGCAGCGGTCGGCGAGAGCATCTCCTGCATTCCAGGTCCTCCGCGCGGGCCTTCATAGCGGATAACGACCACATCGCCATCCTTCACCTCGCCGGCGAGAATGCCGCGCAGCGCGTCTTCCTGCGACTCGTAGATCTTCGCCGGGCCCTCGAATTCCATCATCTCCGGCGCAACTCCCGCCACCTTGACCACGGCTCCGCGCGGGGCGATGTTGCCGAAGAGCACCGCCAATCCGCCGGTCTGAGAGAAGGCGTGTTCGGCCTCGCGAATCACATCGCCATCGGCCTTTGGCGCGGCATGGACGGCCTCGGCAAGCTCGCCCGCGACGGTAGGAACATCGAGCTTCAAGCCCGTCGTGCCAATCTTCTCCAGCTCCTTCAGAATCGCCGGAATTCCGCCGACGCGGTGCACGTCCTCGATATGAACCTCGGGACGGCTGGGCGAGACCTTGCAGATGTTCGGCGTGCGCGCGGAGATCTGGTTGAGCCGGTCGAGCGAAAAAGAGAGCCCGGCCGAGTGCGCCAGCGCCATGGTGTGCAGGATAGTGTTGGTCGAGCCGCCCATCGCCATGTCAAGCACGAAGGCGTTGATCAGCGACTGCTCGGTGACGATCTCCAGCGGGCGGATGTTCTCGTCCAGGCAGCGCTTGAGCGCGTGCGCGGCGCGGCGGGTGAGCGCGATGCGCTCGGGATTGGGTTCCGTGCGGCTGTAGCTTGCGTCGGCCCAGCACTCGGCGGGGATGGTTCCGTTGCCGGGAATGGCCATGCCGATCGCCTCGGCGAGGCAGTTCATCGAATTCGCGGTGAACATGCCGGAGCAGCTTCCGCATCCGGGACAGGCTTTTTCCGCCAGCGCGCGCAGTTCGCCCTCGTTCATCCTGCCGACGCTGTGCTTGCCCACGGCCTCGAAGACGGTGATCAGGTCGCTGTGATTGGGACCCGCGAGCATCGGTCCGCCACTGAGATAGACGGCGGGAATGTTGATCCGCGCCATGGCGTTCAGCATCGCCGGAACGATCTTGTCGCAGTTGCCGATGCCGATCCATCCGTCGCAGGGATGCGCGCCGATGATGGTCTCGATCTCGTCGGAGATCAGCTCGCGCGAGGGCAGCGAGTACTTCATCCCGAAGTGCCCCATGGCGATGCCGTCGCAGACGGCGCCGCCCACATTCGTGTACCAGACGTTGTATCCCAACGCCTCCAACTCTTCGCGAACGATGGCACCGATCTTGTCCAGATGCGCGTGGCCGGGAATCTGCGTGGTGAAGGAGTTGATGATCGTGACGAAGGGCTTGCGCAGGTCGTCCAGCGAGTGCAGAACGCCCTCGGCCTTCATCAGCGAGGCCGCCGGCAGCATGTGCGTGCCCTCAGACAGAGTGCGGCTGCCGCGCTTGCGAATGTTCTCAATCCCCTGATTCATGGCCCTAAGTTTACTGTACACAGGGGCTTGGACGCATCCGGAAAGCTCGGAAATCCGTCAGCCGTTGCCGTCCACTACGCTTCCACTTACCTCCTTCCGTTGTTGCCAGCCGCTACCCGGCGACTGGTACAACTGAAGGAGTGCAAGTAGCTCATTGCCACGCTGGCACAAAAAGGCCGCCCGAAGTGGACGGCCTCTCTCTTCTCGTACCAACCGATCTTACTGCTGCGGATTCGCCGCTGCCGGGGGCGTCTGCTGCTGACCCTGCTGCGGTGTCTGTCCCGTGGCGCTCTGCGCCTGGGCGTTGTTGCTCATCAGCCGAACATCCACGCGGCGATTCTCGGCCCGTCCCTGCGAGGTATGGTTGTTCTCCACCGGCTGATCCTTGCCCAGCCCGATGACGTAAATCTTGTGTGCGGGCACGTTGTACTTCGAGGCCAGGTACTGCGTCACCGCGGCGGCGCGACGCTGGCTCAAGTCGTAGTTATACTCCGCGCTGCCCACCGAATCCGTCCTGCCCTCGATCTGCACGATGTATCCCTTGACGTTCGGAATCTGCTGCCCGATCTGGTCGAGCTGCTCCTTGTCCTTCTTCGTCAGATCGGCCTTGTTGAATCCAAAGTGAACGGCGGACTCGGTCACCGGATGGTAGTTATCCATGTTGACGACGCGGTTGCTCAGCTCGTTGACACCGCTGCTCGTGTTGGAGGCGAGCTGCTGGGCCTGGTCGGCCTGCTGGCGAGCGGCGGCAGCCTTCTGGTCGGCGCTCATCGCCTTGGCGTCCACTCCCTGAATGCCCTGCTGCGTGCGCTGGTCCAGCTCACGGATACCGCGAGTCGTCTGCGCCGTGCGCTCATCCAACTCGTCGACCTTGTTTATGATCGGTGTGACCTGTGCGTTCACATCTTTCTTGGTGGCGCAGCCCGTCCCCAGGGCCGTGGCGGCTACCAGCAGAGCGGGAAGAAGAAAACGATTCATTTGAAAACTCCTTAAGCTCCCGGATTGCTACAATCGGGGCGAACGTTGCCTGCAAACTCGATGATTCCCTGTGCAAGCGCGATGCCATCGGCAATAGCCCGTAAATTCATCGAGTTACGCACGACCACGCAGAGCACAACAGAGGAGATTTCGGCAAGCGGGTGTAATACTTACTCGGTGATGCCACATCTGCCGAACGATGGCGGATATGGGGCACCTGAATGTTGATGGCAGATGGTGGCCCGTTCAAGCCGTCCTTTGGCTTGCGGGTGAGTTCTGAGCAGTTCCATGGACCTCTACGAGAAGATCAAGACGGTTCCCACTAACCCCGGCGTTTATCTCTATAAGAACGCCGAGGGAGAGGTCATCTACGTCGGCAAGGCGAAAAACCTTCGTGCGCGTGTCCGCTCCTACTTTGTCGAAGGCGCGCGCGAGGACGCCAAGACCGGCAGCCTTCTCGCCGAGGCCGTCGATATCGAGTACATCATCGTCGGCAACGAGCACGAGGCCCTCGCGCTCGAGAACAATCTCATCAAGCAGAAGCAACCGCGTTACAACGTCCTTCTGCGCGACAGCAAAACCTATCCCTACATCAAGCTCACCGGCGAGCGCTTTCCGCGCGTCTACGTCACCCGCCGCATACTCAAGGATGGCGCCAGCTACTTCGGTCCCTACCTCCCTGCCAGCCTCGCGTATCGCATCGTCGAGCTGATCCATCGCAGCTTTCTGATTCCCTCCTGCAAGATCGATCTCACTCGCGAGCATTCGCGTCCCTGCCTGCAGTACCACATCAAGCGCTGCCTCGGCCCCTGCGTCGCCGGGCTGGTAACGCCAGAGCGCTACGCGGAGGCGATTCGCGACGTTCGCCTGCTGCTCGACGGCAAGCCCGGCGAGCTCTCCGGCTCGCTGCGCCAGCGGATGGAAGCCGCCGCCGGTGAGATGAACTTCGAGCTGGCCGCCAAGTATCGCGACCTCATCAGCACCGTCGAGCAGGTCGGCGAGAAGCAGCGCATGGACTCGGCCGAGGGCGACGATCAGGACGTCATCAGCTATCACTACGAAAATCATCTGCTCGCCGTGAATCTCTTCCACATGCGCAGCGGCAAGGTGCTCGACCGCCGCGAGTTCTTCTGGGAGGATCTCGGCGAGCTGGAGAGCACCGAGGGATTCCAGGTCGGCGAGTTCTTCAGCACCCTGCTCAAGCAGCTCTACGTCGATTCGCCCTACGTGCCGCGCTTCATCTACGTGCCGGTCGACTTCGAAGACTGCGCCTCGCTCGAAGAGCTGCTCAGCGAGCGGCGCGGCTCGCGCGTTCACATCGAGGCTCCGCAGCGCGGCGAGAAGCGCTCGCTCATCGACCTTGTAGGAAGCAACGCCAAGCAATCCTATGATCAGCGCTTCCGCGTGATGAAGCCGCGCACCGACGTGCTGAAGAATGTGCTGCAGGAGCTCTTCCAGCTTCCCGATCTGCCCAAGCGCATCGATTGCTTCGACATCTCCCACATCCAGGGCGCCGAGACCGTCGCCTCCATGGTCGTCTGGGAGGAGGGCACGATGCGCAACTCGGAGTACCGCAAGTTCATCATCCGCACCGTCGATGGCGTCGATGACTTCAAGTCGATGTACGAGGTCGTCACCCGCCGCTACAAGCGCGTCTCAGAGGAGCAGAAGCCGATGCCCTCGCTCGTACTCATCGATGGCGGCCTCGGCCAGCTTCACGCCGCCGCCCGCGCGCTGGAAGAGCTCGGACTCGGCTCGCAGCCCGTCGCATCGATCGCCAAGCGCGAGGAGATCCTCTACCTGCTCGGGCAGGAAGACGAGCCCATCGTCCTCGACCGTCACTCGCCCGTACTCTTGCTCATCCAGCAGATTCGCGACGAGGCCCACCGCTTCGCCATCACCTTCCACCGCAAGCGCCGCCAGATGCGCGACCGCGCCACCGGATTGCGCGAGATCGCCGGCATCGGCGAGCAGACCGAGCGCCGCCTGCTCCAGCACTTCGGCTCGCTCAGGGCCGTGCAGCAGGCCGACCACGCCGCGCTGGTCTCCGTAGTCACCTCGAAGCAGGCCGAGGCGATATTGGAGTACTTCAAGAACGACGGGCAGCAATAGCCGCCGATTCCGGTTCAGCAAAACACGGAGGCTGGGCTAAGATGCAAGGCATGAGAACTCCTCCATTCGTTGGCGGTACTTCAGCTATGCGGGCAAAGCAGCCACTCCTCTCCAGAAAAGGCTGGCTGTTGGCGGGTGCCGTCGTACTTCTCGCCATCACCTTCGTCCTGGGGATCATCTCCATGATCGGCAACTCCGAGGTCTGCCAGATGGCGGTGGAGCGCGCGCAGGCCGATCCGGCCGCACTCCAACTGGTGGGGTTTCCGGTGGAGAGGGGCTTCCTAGTCTCTGGGAGCATCCAAATCTCCGGCCCATCCGGACACGCGGATCTCGCGATCCCCGTCCATGGCAGCAAGGCGCGGGGGACGATCTACGCGGTGGCCGTCAAGAGCGCGGGCCTCTGGCAATTCAAGGTTCTGGAACTTGCCGTTAAGGGTCGCCAAGAGCGCATCGATCTGCTCGCAGCGAGTAACTAGCCAGAGAAGCGCTGACCGTTTGGAGTACACTGACTGACGCGCTGCACTTCCAGCCAGCGGCTGATCACCCTTTTCACAAGGAGATTCCCATGTCCAAACAAGAAGAAGCCGGCCTGATTCTCAAACTCTACGAACTTCGTCGCGAAGAGGTGATGCGCACGGCTCGCGACTGGTACTTCCGCGAATTCTTTCCGCAATCGCTCGCAGACTTCAACGCCGCAATGTTCAGCGAGCACAGCGGACACCTGCGCATGGTCTGCTCCTACTGGGAGATGGCCGCCGCGCTGGTCAACAACGGCGCCATCGAAATGAAGATGTTCAACGACTGCAATGGCGAGCACATCGGCGTCTTCGCCAAGGTCGAACCGCTGCTCAAGGAGCTTCGCGAGGCCTTCTCACCCACCTTCCTCACCAATCTCGAGAAGCTCATCGACTCCACTCCCGACGGCCGCTCGCGGGTCGCCGAGACCCGCGAGCGCATGAAGGCCGTCCGCGCCCAGTTGGAGCAGCACACAGCAAAATCCGCCAAGGCAATGGCCGCCAAGGTAGAAGAAGAGGACGCGGAAGTGCCAACGCACGGCCGCGGAAAGAAGCACTGAGAGAGAAGGAAGGCCCTCGAACTGCCCCACTCAAGCCCAATCGCGGGGCTTGAATGGGGCACCTTCGAAGTAACATCGGAGCCCAAATCTGCCAAGAGCGGGAAGATATGGGGCACCCTCGGCCTTTACTTCGCCGGCTCCCGGCTTGTCTCCATGGCCTTGCGCGCATCGCGCATTCCCAACTGAATCGTGGCGTCCAAGTCCAGATGCGGAACCGTGGATTCGGCCGCTGCCTGATACATCATGATCGCCTGCTGCGGACGGTTGACCTTGCTCAGCGCCACCCGCGCGCCCGCCATCAGCGCCATCAGCGACTGCCGGTCCTCCGGATACGCGTAGGCGATCTCCTGGTACTCGCCCAGCGCGCGCTCGAAATCCTGCTTGGTCTCCAGCGCCTGGCAGAGCTTGAACCAGAGCTTTGCCGGAAGCAGACCTCCGCCGGCGTTTGCCAGGTCTTCGTAGTCCCTCAGCGCGCGTTCAACCTCGCCCTGAGCCAGGTGCAGCTCGCAGAGCTTCTGCGTCACCTCGGCATAGTTGGGCATATCCTTCTTCCGCCAGAAGATCTCCTGCTGCATCGCCACCGCCCGCTCCGAGTTCGGATTGGCGGCGACGAAGCGCTGCAGCTCGACCAGCGCATCGTCCATGCGATCGGCGTTGAAGGCCAGGTCGTGGATGCCGTCGAGCTCGGCCTCGTGCGTCGGGTCGACCTCATCCTCGATGCCCTTGTTGACGAGGTGCTCCAGCCCGGAGTAGCGAATTCCCGCCGCAGCCGCCATGCCGAAGAGGAATCCTCCGACGTGCGCCATGTGCGCCACGCCGCTGGCCGAGCCGAAGACCGTGCCGTAGAAGATCTCCATCAGCAGCCAGAGCGGCAGCAGCCAGTAGGCCGCCACCGAAAAGCGCCGGACGCGCAGAAAGAAGAACCACGCCCACAGCATCTCAATGCGCACCTTCGGAAAGCGCAC
>Ga0326727_10024757_pt1 | contig 11316 bp, 9 predicted proteins | sample MB2enrmetagenome_FD_207643 | JGI IMG/M metagenome (GOLD analysis project Ga0326727, IMG submission 207643) | Lab enriched peat soil microbial communities from McLean, Ithaca, NY, United States - MB29MY | ecosystem: Environmental > Terrestrial > Soil > Wetlands > Peat | place: USA: New York... | reverse complement strand
TCGATCTCAGCGATCTGGACAAAGTGGCTCCGCTGATGGCTGAAGCCGATATTGTGGTCGTGGCCCGGAAGCGGCGAGCCGGCTACACGACTTACCGCCGCTTCGTCTCCCGCGTCAACATCCTGTTGATGCACCTGTGTTTCGACCTTCGCCTGCACAACTACGACTTCATTCAGGTCTACCGGCGCTCCTATCTCGATTCGGTCGAGACCACCACCTGCAGCCCCGGGGTTCCTGACCCCCGAGTTGCTCATCCGCGCATACGACAGACGACTGCGCATCGCCGAGGTCCGGGAACAGCTCAAGAAGCTGCCGGAAATCGTCGCCCGGCGCCGCCTCCTGGCCAGCCGGTATCGCCGCATCCTCGCCGGCATCGAGGGCCTCGAACTCCCCGCCGAGCCCGCCTGGGCCCGCACCAACTGGCAGAGCTTCTGCGTTCGCCTCCCGGAGGGCTGCGGGCAGGCCGCGGTGATGCAGACGCTGCTCGACCAGGGCATCGCAACTCTCAGGGGCATCATGAACGCCCATCGCGAACGCGCCTATCCCGAAGGTACGTGGAGGCCGGGCGGCCCGCTCACGGAATCCGCAACCGCACAGGACCGCTGCCTGATCCTGCCGCTCTACCAGGAGATGTCTGAAACGGACCAGGATCGCGTGGCCGCAGCCTTGCGCTCGGCCCTCGCCGCGAGCCGCAGTTAGAAAGCCCGCGCGGCCCCAGCTTGTGGTAAGCCCGCCGGTCAGCGGCGCGCAACGGGCAGCCGGAACGCGGCCATCTCCTCGCCGTTGCGAACCAGCAGCACGTCGCCTGCCAGGGCGGGGTGGTTCCAAGTCTTGCCCTCGATGGCCGGGAACCGCGCCAGCTCCCGGAACTGGCCGGGGACGGCCGCAACCAACGCCAGCTCGCCCTCCTCCGACAGCACCAGCAGCAAGTCCTGGTCGGGCAACAGGAGGAGCTGGCCGCTGCCATAGCGTCCGCCCTTCCATTTGCGCTGGCCGTCCTGGAGGTCGATGCACGCCAGGATGCCGCCGTCGAAGCCGAAGGCATGGCCATTGTGGACGACGAAGTCGTTGAAGTAGGGCTTCAGCCCGGCCGACGTCCAGCGCGTTTCGACGGCCCAGCCGCCGGGAGCGGGCGCAACCGCGAGGAGGCGCGTGCCCAATCCTCCAGCGGCGGAGCCGGTGGCGATCAGGATGCCCCCGTCCGCAGTCAGGGCTGGCTGAAGGATGGCGAACCCCGGCCACGAGTGCTTCCAGAGAACGCTGCCGTCGGCTGGCGCCACGCTGGTGACTCCGGCGTCGCTCATCAGCAGGACCTGGGCTACGCCGCCGATGGTCAACCGGTGCGGGGAACTATAGCTGCCGCCGCCGTCCGGGCCGAACCAGCGGGGATTGCCGGTGGCGAGGTCGTAGGCGGCGAGCCGGCCAGCGGCGGCGACGATGAGCATGCCGTCGGCCACCAGCGGCGAGCTCGCGAAGCCCCACTCCGGGACCTTCTTGCCGGCGTCGGAGGCGGCGTTGCGCGACCACACGGCGGCGCCGTCACGGGCGTCGAGCGCGTTCACGATTCCGGTCGCACCGAACGTGTACACGCGACCGTCGCCGAGGGCCGGCGTCCCGCGCGGGCCGGGGCCGGCATTCGACTCCCAGAACCGGGCCGGGTCGCGGTGTCTCCAGACCGGCTTGCCGGTGGTCGCGTTGTAACAGGCCACCACCTCGTCGCTGCCGCGCTGCTCCTGGGTGTAGAGCAGGCCGCCGCGCACCGCGAAGGACGACCAGCCCGGCCCGATCGGCCGTTGCCACAGCTTGACTGGCGGCGACTGAGACCAGTCGGTCTCGATCCGCAGGCCGGGGACGATGCCGTCGCGACGGGGTCCGCGAAAGCCGGGCCATTGGGCGCCGGTCTCCGCAGCCGCCGGTTGCGGCGCCGGGGCAGCCGGGATCTCAGCCGCGGCGGGCGGCAGAGCCGCCGGCTCGTCAGCGGCTTGGGCTAGGAGCCGCTGCTCGGGAGTCTTCGACCAACGCCAGGCGAGGTCCGAACCGGCGCCGGACACGCCATTGGTCCGTAGGAGCGTCCACAGGCCGCACGCGAGCAGGATGGCCCCAACCAAAGTCGCGCGCCGAGGCCCGCCGGAAAGCCGCCGGCTGGCCACCGCCCAGACGACGAGAGCGAGGCTCACCACCGGAATGGCGTAGAGCAGAAACATCAACCCCATCATTCCGGTCGCAATCGACTCGTGGATGAAGTGCTTTGTCGCGGCCAGCGCGGCGATTGCCAGGACCAACGCACCCCACCGCTCGACCCACGGCACGCGGCTGAAGAACGCCCACCATACGACGATAGCCAGGACGCCCAGGAATCCGCCAAGCACCGCATAGTCAAAGGCCGACGGCACGAAGATGGGCATGACATACCTGGCCAGGCACAGCAGCACCGCGGCTGCAACGCCGGGCCACAGGCGAAGCGGCTTCTGAGGAGCCGGTTCGCCGGTCTTCGCAACGGTCATATCAGACCGATACTCTCCGTGCCGGCGATTTGTTCCCTTTTTCTTGGCGGGATGGCGGACTCATGCCGGGCGGTCTTTGCAGTTTCCTCATCGCAGCTTGGGCTGGAACCCCTGATCGGACCTGGCTGGCGCAGGAGGCGTCGGTGGCGGAGGTGGTGCCAGAATCATGGTTCTCGCCAAGGGCGGCGGCGAATCCGCGTCGAGGGTCTGGGCCGCAACGGTCGCATCGCCTGTCGCCCGCCGGGCGGCGATAGCTTGCGCAACCAGGCCGTCGGCTATCGCGATGAAGTCCTTCGCCTGCGCCGGATCGTCGGCTATCGCGGCCATGGAGCGGTACAGCAGGTTGAGGTAGGCCAGAGGGTCCGGCGAGTCGGGGTCGAGTTGGTGAGCCGTCCGCGCCATCCGCACACCCTCTTCGAGTTGCGGCTTCACCTCGTCCTGCAGCGCCTTGCGCGCCGCCGCATCGAGCAGAAACGGGACGGCCTGGGTAGGCGGGATTCCCGCGGCCTGCAAGGCTCGATGAATCCGTGGGTAGGCATATTCCCAGTCCTGCACCGCCTCGTAGTAGTAGACCATCGCGTTCCCGCGATCGGTGTCAAGAAGCCGGGAGAGCAACTCGCGCGAGCGCGGCGACGGGTCCGGCCCGGAGAGCGAAACCAGGCCCAGAATCGCGGACCGGTTGGTGGGATCGAGCGCGATCGCGTCCTCATATTGCTGCCGCGCACTCTGCAGGAGCCCGCTTTCCTGGTGTTGGTTGTAGGCGGCGATGTCGGCGTTGGCCAGGTGCAGTTTGGCCAGCGGATTGGACGGCTCAAGCCGCACCGCCGCGTCGAAATGGCGAATGGCGCCCTGGATGTCTCCGCCGTTGAGAGCCGCGACGCCCGCGATCAGCTCCGGCCGCGCTCCGCTTTGTGCGCGCGCCGATAGGGCGAGCCCCGGCGCCACTACCACGCACACCGCCAACGCGGATAGGCCGGCGGCCAGCAGCAGGCGTGCCTGCCGCAGGTTGGCCAGGCGCCCCTCCACCAGCCGGCGGATACGCTCCTCCAGGATGTCGCCGTCGAAAACGCCCAGCGTATAGCCGGGGTGCGCGGCGCTGCCCATGCCAGCGGCCAGACTGACGATCGAGCGGGCGTAGGCGGCGCGGTCCAGCAGACGCGCGGTCACCATCTCGTCGCAAGCCATCTCGCGCGTGCGCTCGATGCCGCGGCGCACGATCCACGCCACGGGGTTGAAGGAGATGGGAATGTAGAGCAGTTCGCACAGCACATTGACGAAGAAATCGTGCCGCTTGGCGTGCGCCATCTCGTGTCCCAGGGCCGTGGTCAGGATGTCCTCGGAGGTCTCGGCCAGCAGCGCATCGGGAATGATGACCGTGCGCCGCCACGCGCCCGCCATCAGCGGACCGGGCACCGTGGACGACGCCAGCAACTCCACGCGCCCCACGCCCAATACGCGCTGGCAACGCGCCCAGGCGCTCTCGACGGGTTGCGATACGCCGCACTGCCGGGCCGCCCGCCGAATGTGCGCCGTCCGCAGCCAGGCCAGCGAGAGCATCGCCAGCCGCAACGACAGGAATAGGCAATAGGCCGCGATCGCAAACCGCGCCGTGCGCGCGGCGAAGGGAACCATGATGGGCTCCGCCGCCATGGCCTTGCGATCGGATTCCGGAGAAGCCGGCGCCGCGGTAAGCGCGGGGGCCGCGGCCGTGGTTGGCGCGACCGCCGCGATCGTCCGCGGATAGACGGGGGTTGCCTTCGGCGAGCCGCTACGCACGCTGGCCAGCGGCGTGACAATGGCGGCCACCAGAGCCGCCGTCCACACGGCGTTCCGGTGACGCGCGGGACCGTGGCGCATCAGCCAGGCGGCCAGAGCCGCCACTGCCGTCACCAGCGGCACCTGCCACAACGAATTCACCAGAAAGGTCGGCAAATTAACCGTTTCCATGGCTTTTCTCCTTGGGTTGTTCCACCAGTTTCTGAAGCTCCGCCAGTTTCTGCGGAGTCAGCTTGCGGGTTTCGACCAGGTTCATCACCAGGCTGTCGGCCGAACCGCCGAAGAAGCGTTCGATCATGTCGCCGACGGCCTGCGTGACCGCCTTCTGGCGGCTGAGAAGAGGAGAGTACAGGAACGCCCGCTCCTGGAGGCGGCGCTTCACGCGTCCCTTGCGGTGAAGGACGTTGAGCATGGTCTGCACAGTGGTGTACGCGAGGTCGCGGCCCGCCAGGCGCGCCTGCACGGTTTGCACGTTGGCCGGACCGGTCTCCCACAGAACGTTCATGATTTCGAGCTCGAGCGGCGTCAGCGACGCGTTGCCGATTTTCTGTCTGGGCACGGTTTCTCCTAATTCCCGGTTGGGACGCGGTCCGCCGAATCCACCACCAGGTACTCGACCGTTCCCCGGCGCGTTTCCAACTTGAGACCGAACTGTTCCAGCGCTTTGGCAATCGCCGCGGGCGCAAGCGTTGGGGGCAGCGGCGGAGGCGGCGGGCCTCCGCCCATGGCCGCTCCGGGCGGCGGGTCCAGCCACCCATCCGGCATTCCCACCGAAACCGGCAGGTCGATGTCGTACTTGCCGGCGATGCCCGTTTCATCCACCACAGGGCGGGACATCCGGCGGGAAAGGTTTTGGGACACATCCGCCATCGTGACACCTCGCATTCTAATGACGGCCGAACCCGGGCCGTCCAGCATCATGACGACGACCCCCGGCCCGGTTGGTGGCAGCGTACCGTCGGGAAGCGGCTGGGGCCGCGACTCGTCCGTTTCCGCCGCGGCCTTCAGCTTGGGTTCGCCCTTACCCCGCACCAACGCGTAGGTCGGCCCCTCCCTTGTCTCGATGTGCGCCTTCAGATTGAACCGGCCTTTCAGGAGGGTCTGCAACATGGCCGGAGTCTGTTCCTTCGCCACACCCTCGGGTATCCTGGCGGCGATGTCGAAGCACACGCCGTCCATCCAGGCCGGTGCCGTCACCTGGTAATACTCCAGCTTGTATGCCGGCATGACGATGCCTTTCAGACTCACGTTCGAGAAATCCACGCGCCCTTCGCGGACATCCCTCCGCGGTCGCATGCCGCAAGTCGACGGCTTGATGGAAGCCACTTCAAACGCCAGCGGCGGCGCGGCTGTCTGGGCCTGCACCGCGGCAGCGGCCAGGGCGAGTGCGATTGCGATACCCGGTTTCACGCGCGACCTCCTAATCACTTAGGAGTATAAATCCGCTCAGGACGCCTTGTCAACTAAAAGTTTAGGACATTCCTCCGGCCGCAAGCCAGGGCGGTGCGTCACCGGGAGCGCCGCGCCCGCCGTCTCTCATCCCCAAAGAAAACTCTTGCATACGTTTCTTGAGAGTGCTACAGTGTGTAGTGTGACACATAGTAGCAGTGAATTGCGACCCCTCACGAAGCTTCAGCAGGCGATCCTCGATTTCATCTGGTCCAACCAGACCGCGACCGCCGAGCAGGTGCGGGAGGCCATCGCGCCGGAACACCCGCTGAAGGAGTCCAGCGTCCGCACGCTGCTCGGCAGGCTGGAAGCCAGCGGCTACCTGGCGCATTCGCTGGATGGCAAGACGTTTGTGTACCGGGCCACCGCGCCTCCGAAGAGCGTCGCGGCGCGCGCCGTCCGCAACATTATCGACCGTTTCTGCGCGGGTTCGGTGGAGCAGTTCATCGCCGGAATGGTGGACGAAAAGGTGCTCTCGGCGGACCAGCTTGACCGACTGGCCCGGAAAGTGAGGAATCGAAAATGAACGGCCTAATCCACATCGCCCTGGAAGCCTCTATTCGGGCCGCCGTGGCGGCTTCGTGCGTCGCCGCGATCCTGTTTCTGGCGCGGGTTCGCAGCGGCGCGGTGCGCCATGCGGCATGGACGGCGGTGCTGTGCGCCATGCTGCTGATGCCGGTGTTGCCGCGGCTCGCGCCGGAGATCGGCGTGCCGGTGGCATCGCCGCCGGTCTTCCGGGTAGCGGATTCGGAAAGTGCGCTTCCCGCGATGCCGGTGCGCGTAGTTGCGAAATCGAGCGCAATACCGGCGCCGGCCCCTGTCGAATGGAAGCAGGCGCCCGCTCTGGCAGCGGCGCCGCGCGGCGCGCTGTGGCCCTGGGCCGCGCTGGCCGCGTATCTTGCGGGAGTGCTGATCCTGCTGGCGCGTCTGGCGGTGGGGTGGCGTTCGGCGCGGTTGCTCGCCCGCACGGCCGAGCCCGTGGCCGTACCGCTGGCGGGAGTTCAGGTGTGCCAATCGGGCGCCGTCGCCACGCCGCTTACCATTGGCGTGCTGCGTCCCCTCGTTCTGCTTCCGCGCTCCTGGACCGAATGGCCCGACGCGAACCTGCGCGCTGTGCTGGCCCACGAAGCGGCACACGTGCGGCGCCGCGATGCGCTGGTGGCGCTGGCGGCCCGCCTGAATCGCTGTCTGTTCTGGTTCCATCCGTTCGCCTGGTGGCTGGAGCGGCAACTCGCGGTCACGGCTGAGCAAGCCTGCGACGAAGCCGCGGTCCGCGCCGTGGGCCAAAGCGGCGAATACGCCAATGTCCTGCTGGAGATGGCCGAAGCGGTGCGGCGCAGCGGAGGCCGCTTGGCATGGCAAGGCATTGGGATGGATGGCGCCGGAGCGCTGGAGGGCCGCATCGACCGCATCCTCCGCGGCGACCTGGCGCGTCGCATGTCGCGCCCTCGCAAAGCCGCGGTCGCCGTGGCCTGCGCTGGCGCCATTTTCCTGGCCGCCGCTTGCCGCCAGAAGTCCGACAGCGTTCTAATGGCGCAAGCCCAACGGGAGGCCGCCGAGTACGCGAAACGATCCGCCAGCTTCGGTGCGCGTCAGAGGGAATACCGCTACCGTAAGCTCGCTGCCCTCGCCATGACCGCCGAGCAAGCCGCGGCCCTCGAAGCGGAAGTGCGCAAGAACCCCGACGATTTCGAGGCCCGCAAGAAGCTGTTGGGTTTCTACCACGCCAAGCTGGACGCCCAGATCTACCGAACTTCGCCCGACGCGCCCCGCGTCGATTCAGCGGCGGTGAAAGCCACCATTGCAGCCGGCATGCCCCACTTGTTCTGGCTCATCGAGCATCACCCCGAGGACCTCGAAGCCGCGAGATGGAGCCAGTTGGTGTTCCCCTTGCCCTTCGACCCGCAGCCCGACCCAGCCTATTTGGAGCGCGCGCGCAAGCTCTGGGTGGAACAAGCCGATCGTGACGGGCGCCCCGCCGCCGTCTACGCCAATGCCTTCGGGTTCTTCAGCATGATCGACAGGCCATTGGCCGAGAAGACGATTCTGCGCGGCCAGGCGGCCGACCCCAAAGGGGAAGCGCTCGAGTTCATGGGCCCCTGGGATATGGTCCTCGGGAATTTCTATGGCGGGCTCTTGTCCCTGCAAAGGCCTGTTCCCGCGGATGCCGGCCCGGCCGCGGCGTTCAATGCGCAGGCGCGAGGCGGTATTGACCCGCAGAGCGCCTACGCGGTCGAGGTGCGGCGGAAGCTGGAACAATCGAAAGACGTGCAGTTGTTGCTGTGGACGGCCAATTACCTCGTCAGCATGCAGAATCGCCAGCACGGCCCGGACTACGATCCCATCGCATTCGGCAAGACCCTGATCCGCCGCGCGCTCGAGTTCCAGCCCGATTCCACCTGGGCACGGCAGCTCCTGACCGTGGCCGCCGACCAGGAGTTGATTGCGAGTCTGCCCGAAGCGGTGTGGCACGGCGCCTTCGACTCGCGCCACCAGGCCATCCAGGCGCTCCCCGATGGCGACCGCTTCCGCGAGTTGGCGCTGCTGGCGATTGCCGAAGGCGACTGGGCCGCTTACGCCGAACGTGCCATAGGCTCTCTTCCCCCCGGCGAACAGGGCCGTCACGCCGATGTCGTGCGGAACGATGCCGCCAACGCACCCACCAATTGGCGGCATGCCGGGCAATATGCGCAGGAAGCGCTCGACATGGCGCCCCAGGCGCGCAGTCATCCCGACTATGGCACGGCGTTCTTCAACGCCAACATGGTGCTTGGCATGGTGGCCATCAAGAACGGCGACGCGAAGTCCGCCGCTGCATACCTTCTGAAAGCTGCTGACGCTCCCGCCACCGACGCGCTGAAGTACCCCATCCACGATGCCCGGCCGTGGCCCACGAAGTGGCATTTCCCTGACACGCTCGCCGCGGCACTGCTGCAGGCGGGTGAGCGCGACGCCGTGGTCGCCTTTCTGGAGAAGTACGCCCGCACCGCCATTTCCGAGCGCGGCCGAAGACTCGTGGATATAGCCCTGATCCGCGGAGGCAAGCTGCCCGACTGGGCGCAGGCCAAGCCGCCGCGGAGTTGATCCCCTTGCCGCGGGGAGACGCTTCAAGCCACAATGGCGGGTGATGCGCCCGTACATCCACGACTTGACGCCGTTCTTCGCCGATGGCTGCTGGATGTTCGTGCTGTTGGCCAAGCAGGCCCATGTGGGGGTGATTCTGCGGCGCGGGCCGACCGAGTGGTGGCGAGTCACGCTATGGGACACGAAGCGGGACCGGTTCGAGGGCGGCCAGTGGTTTCGTGGGCGGATTTATCCCGAGAAGTGCGACCTGTCGCCCGATGGGAAGCTGTTCGTATATTTCGCGGGAAAGTTCAACCGGCGCAGCGCGGACAAGGGATATGGCGATACGTGGACTGCGGTTAGCCGTCCGCCTTACCTGACGGCGCTGGCGCTGTGGCCCATCGGTGGCACCTACGGCGGAAGCGGCGTTTTCTTCGACGACCGGAGCATTCTCATAGATGCCCTCGAACCACGTCATCACCCCGACCACTCTCCCCGCCCGCTGCGCCTGGTGAAGCATTCCTCCATAAGGAAGAACGATCCGCCAGTGGCCCCCTGCTGGGCGAGCGGGTGGGAGGGAATACTTGCGCCTGGAGCCACGACCCGGTACTCGGAGGTCCGCAAGGCTTGCGGCGATCTCACCCTCGGACGCGAGGTGCCCGCGGACTACTTTCGGCCTTCGAGGCGCCGCTCCCTCTACACCCTGTATCGGTCCAGCGGCGAGCCCCTCGACCTATTCGAAGCGCATTGGGCCGACTGGGACCGGCAGGGGCGCCTGGTCGCGACCGCCGGCGGCCGCGTGCTCGCCGGAAAGCTCACGCGGGATCGCAAACTCAAATGGCGGCAACTGGCCGCCATGAACGAGGAGCGGCCTATCCGCATGGAGGCGCCGGACTGGGCTCAACACTGGTAACGGGAACGCCGCCGGCAGTGAGATACTGGGACGCAAGGAGCGCTGTCTATGAAAGTTATCGCGGATTTGTGCGTCATTCCGATTGGCGCGGGCACTTCGGTTTCCAGGCAGGTGGCCGTGTGCGAACGGGTACTATCGGAAGCCGGCTTGAAGATCAAGCTGCACGCTTACGGAACCAACATCGAAGGCGAGTGGGACGCCGTGTTTGCGGCGGTCAAACGTTGCCACGAAGCGCTGCATGCGGCGGGCGTGCCGCGTATCTCGGCTTCCATGAGATTCGGCACGCGCATCGACAAGGACCAGACCCTGGAAGACAAGGTCCGCAGCGTGGAGGAGAAACTCGCCCGCGCGGGCGGGTTACCAGCTTAGCTCGATCAGCGAGACGCTCTGACGGGAAAGCGGGAACGCCAGATCCACGGCGCCACCGGCGGCGGCAACCCAGCGCGGCGATTCGAGCGACTCCAGTTGGCCGGCGGCTTCCAGGCGCGCGTATTGGTCCGCGGCGGGATGCTGCGGAGAGCCCATCTGTTTCCAGGCAGTGAAGGCATTGCTGTGGCTGTCGTCGATGCGGTAGTGACGCAGCAGCACGCGGCCGGCCCCGGCGGGCAGACCCGCGACCGTGAGGCGCACTTCCGAGGGCGGCGCGGAGACGTCGTCATCGTGGTAATTCCAGACCATCACGGCGATGCGCCGGCCGTCGCGGGTGGCCAGCGCGTCAATGTCGGGAGCCGCGCGCACGCCCTCGCGCAGGAGGCTGTCGAGGTCGCGGGCGCCGGTGCTCTCGACCTTCAGGAGGCCGCCTTCCAGCAGGCCGGCCATGCGGAAGACGTTGAGAACCGGCTTGTCGATGCCGTTGGTCGCGAGCGTGCGCAGGCCGTCGAAGTACGGCTGGTCCTCGAACTCGAAGGCCCAGGTGAGCATGCCCTCGATGTCTGCGTGGGAGCGGGCGGCCAGTTCGGCGATATTGCGGATCATGTCCGCGGTGTAGGAAGCGTATTGCGGCGTGTTGCGGTAGGCGTTCTGCGGGTAGACGCGGGCCGAGCAGGCGGCGCAGCCTTCGGGATCGCTCTCGGTCAGAATGATGGGCAGGTTGCGGTACCGGGGGAACGCCGCGACGATATCGAGGCCGGCGGCCACCGCGGACGCGTTGTTCGAGATTCCCATGCGCACGTGTCCATCCACCATGCGCGGGCTTCCCTTGGCGTGGTAGGTGACGAAATCGAGGGGCGTGCCGGCGTCCTGGCAGTGCTGGAGAAACTGGCGCAGGAAATCGGCGCTGCGACCCGTGCGGCCGGGACCGGTGGTGGCCGGACCGCCCACGCGCGCCGTGGGCAGGGCGCGCTTCACTGCCGCGGCGGTCGAGTCGTAGAGTTTGTCGTACTCCTCGGGAGTGCCGTGAAAGTAGGAGATGTCGGGCTCATTCCACACCTCCCAGTACCACGACTCCACGACTTCCTTTCCGTAGCGCTCCACCGAATGGCGCACCCATTGGAAGATCAGGTCGCCCCATTTGCCGTAATCCTTGGGCGGATACGACCAGCCCACGTAGTATTTGCCGAACGCCGCGCCCGGCGACCAGACGGGCACGTAAGGATCGGGGTTGGCGGAGAG
>Ga0326727_10024755_pt1 | contig 11316 bp, 9 predicted proteins | sample MB2enrmetagenome_FD_207643 | JGI IMG/M metagenome (GOLD analysis project Ga0326727, IMG submission 207643) | Lab enriched peat soil microbial communities from McLean, Ithaca, NY, United States - MB29MY | ecosystem: Environmental > Terrestrial > Soil > Wetlands > Peat | place: USA: New York... | reverse complement strand
AGCATCGATTCGACCGCTTCAGGATGGCCCAGGGCCAGTTCCAGCTGGCCGCGCGCCGCCGCGTAGGCCCTGCGGTCGGCCGAGTCGTCTTTGCCCGTCATGTCGCTGTGCGCCGCGTCGAGCATGGCTGCCGCCGAGCCGAGGTCAGCGCGGCTCAGATAGAGGTTGGCCATGGCGATCTCGCTGTCGGCGAGAAAGCTCCGGAGAGGCTTGGCGGCTTCGTCGCCGGCCAGTTCGGCCTGCATCTTGCGCAGTTCGCGCTGCGCCTCCGGGACGTCGCCGGCGCGAATGGCGGCAATTGCCAGGTCAAAGCGCTGGGAGGGAATCAAGGCGCGGCTGGGGGTCAGCTCAAGCATGCCCATCACCTCCCGCTGGAGCAGCAGGGCAAGATGGACCCTGGGAGTGGACTTCTCCACCTCCGCCAGCCCGGAGAGGATGGTGAAGGCCCGGAAGGCGGGAAAGTCGCCCGCGTAGAAGCTGCGGATGGTGGCGAGATAGATCCGCCAGGCGTCCTCGGTATCCCCCGATTCGACGGCCGCTCCGCCCAGCAGGTTCCTGGCCCGCATCTCAAGAAGGGCATAGTGGTGTTCCTGGGCGAGACGCAAGGCGCGGGCAAAGGAGGGATTCTCGCTGGTTGCGGCTCCGGGCCCGGTGTCGCAGATCCCCTCCTCGACGAGGTCGAAGATCTGAATCGCCGCCAGGCTCGGGTTGCGGCCCAGCAGGGCGTGAGCCGCCTGGTAGCAGCGGTCCTGAAGGGAAAGCCGCTGCAAGGCGTAAACCCGTTCCAACTCCGAGCGGTCCTCACCAGCGGCGTTGCCCAGCGAGTGAAATAGCCGGACCGCCACGACGGCTTGCTGCCGGGCCGCGGCGTGGTCGCCCATGCCGCTGTCATCGAGGGCCAGGGCAAGAGCGCGAGCAGCCGCGGAGAAGTTCGAATCGGGATTCAAAGCATTGGGCGGGAGGAGATGGGGGGGAAGAAACTGGGTGAGCCAGGGGTCTTGATGATTGCGTTCAAGCGAGACGGCCAAAGCCTCAAGAAGCGCGCGGGCGGCGAGGCAGTTTTCCGGGCACGGGGAACCGCGGGAACGGTCCACCGGCATGGGGAAGGCGGATTCAAGCAGGCGGGGCAGCAGGAAGCCGGAGAGCTCCTCGTCGATGGCCGCCAAGGTGGCGGGATCGGCCGCCAGGGCGCGCATGGCCTGGGGCGTGGCCAGGTGCCGCTCCATGCGGCTCTGATGGCTCTTCAACTGGTTCAGCTTCTGTTCGAGAGCCTGCAGGCGGCGGCGTCCCTCGGCCAGCCAGCGGGAGTCGCGCTCGAAGCGCACGTAGCGGTTCCAGGTCTCGACGGCGTTCATCACCTGGCCGCGATCTTCCATGACCACAGCCTCATTGAAGAGGACCACCGGGTCGCCGGGCGCCAGTTCGTCGGCGCGGCGCAGGTATTCGAGAGCGGTGGCGCGATCATTTTCGCTGCCGGTGGCGACGCCGCGCTGGAAGTAAGCGGCAGCATCGTCCACCAGCAGGCCAGAGGTGACGGGTCCGGCGGCCAGCAGGCGGTCAAGAATGTCGATGGCCGGATCGAATCTCTCCTCGAGCACGTCGGAGCGGGCTTCGAGCTGGAGCCAGCGCGGGTCTTCGGGCGCGCTCTCCAGGCGGCGTTCAATGCGGGCGCGAGCATCCAGCAGACGAGCCGATTCACGGCCGGTAGCGCCGCCGCGAAGATGCGCTTGCGGTGTTACCTCGGCAAAACCGGCGCCGGGCATGCGCAGATCGAAGATGCGGGAATGGGTATAGGCTTCCGCCAGCAACCGCTCAGGAGTATCGGCGATGCGCCACCAGCCGGCGAGTCCGGCGGCAATCAGCAGCGATGCCGCCAGGCCGGCCCCCGCCCACAGATAGACAGGCCGCGCCCTCATGCGGACCCGGTCAGGGGTGCGGCGAGGAGTGCGGGCAAGCTGCGCGGCCATGCAGCGCTGCCAATCGCGGGAGGCGGACGAGAGAGCGCCTAGCTCAGCGGCCTCTTCCGGCGCGGCGTCCGCGATCAACATGCGCAGACGCCCGGCGCAGACGGGGCACTCGGCCGCATGGGTCAGCAAATCGTCGAGGCTTGGAGCATCCTCCGGTTGCGCGGCAGTTGCGGCTTCCGCCGGATCGGCCTCCCCGCCCAGCGGCATCGACCACGAGCCCAGCTCGGCGCAACGCCCCGGCGCACTGGCCGGCGGCACTCCTGAAATGTCTTCGCGCGAAGCCTCCGCGCGCGAGCAACGGCCCTCAATCAACTCCTCCAACGCCTTCTTCAAAGCATCTTCCGGGAGGTTCGGAGGGCGGTCCGGATTCAAATTGTCGTTCATGTCTGCACTCTATCTAACGGAATTGTGTGCAACTGTCCTTTCAAGAAGCCATTTCCGGCTCTAACCGGATTCAACCCGATCCGCCGGATTCTCCCGCTCGACCTCCGCGCGGAGCCAGATGGTCACCCGCCGAAGCGCGCTCTCCACGCCTTTGGCCGTCAATCCAGAAGCTGCCAGACCCGCAATCTCCTCGGCCGTGAAGCCCTGGCGGTAATAGAGCCAGAAGAAGGCGCGGTCGCGTTCTCCGACCACCTCCGGCGCCGAGCGCAGCTTCCGGTCCAGTTGTTCCATGAGCGCCGATTGCCGCATGCGCTCGGCAGGCTGGACGCTGCCGGCGGCTACGAAAGCCCCATCCTCGGCCAGCGGCATGGTTACCACTTTTCCACCCCTCTTGGCCGAGTACTGGCGGCGGAAATAGTCGTTGGCCACCGAGGCGGAAACCATGCGCAGCAGACCCAGAAAGGAATCCTCGCCGCGCGGCTCGAAATCCCTCAGAATGCGGCGCTCCCGCTCGCACAGTTTCAGGAAGACCTCCTGCACGATATCGTCCACCGTCGCTGGAGATGGGCCATTCAGCCACAGCCGGGAGATGCGCAGCGCCACCAGCGAGGCCAGGGGCGCGCAGCGGCGCACAAACTCCACCCATTCCGCGGCGTCGGCGGAGTGAGCGCAGACACTGGCCAGATCGTTCATCGAGGCGCTGGACATGTTCATCGCACGGGACTCCAGTTTATCGCACGAATGCGGCGACAGTTATTTGTTTGCAAATCCAGGCCGCGCTTCGGGCGGCCGGCGCTCGGCAAAACGTTTTCCGCCTGTGGTAGTATCCCGGCAAGCGTCAAGAGTCAATTCCAGAGGAGCCCAGCATGGAAACCAACCTGCGCCCGCTTTCCCTCGGCGAGATACTGGACCGCACCGCCCAGCTTTACCGGAACAACTTTGTCCTCTTTGCGGGGATCGCCTCCTTATACGCCGGAATCGTGCTGGTGCTGAACCTGGTGCAGTTGGGGCTGACGTCGCTGCTGACATCGCTGCACATGATTCGGCAGCTGCCCTGGTTCATCATGGGCTGGGCGCTGCTGATCGTGCCGCTGCTCTTCATCTGCGCGGGCGCGGCCATAGCGGCCAACAACCGGGCCGTGGCCTGGGTGTACCTGGGCCAGCCGGCCACCATTCGCGGCGCTTACATGAGCATCCTGCCGCGGCTGGGGCGCTATCTCTGGCTGATGACCATCGCCACCTTCATCGTCTACCTTCCATTTGCCCTGATCTTTGCCATCTACCTCGTCTTCATCCTTGGTTACATGGGCTCCAGGGGAATGCTGACCCACGCCGCCGGGGCCGACCCGCAGTCGGCCATCGTGGTCGCCGGCGCCACCGTCGTTTTCGTCCTGCTCTGCGTCCCGGCCATCATCTATGCCATCGTAATGGCTTTGCGGTATTCGCTGGCCGTTCCGGCCTCGGTGGTGGAAGACCTGAAGGCCCGGCGAGCGCTCCGCCGCAGCGTGGAGCTGAGCAAGGGATCGCTGGGACGCATCTTCGTTCTGGGGCTGCTGATCGCCATCATTCAGATCGGGCTGGCGCTGGCTTCGCAGATGTTCTTTGTGGTCGCAGCCTTCAAGGCGGCCGAGCACCACGACATCCTGCCGCTGTGGGCGCAGGTGGCGCAGCAGGTGGTCGGCTTCTTCACCAACAGCTTCATCGGTCCCATGTATGCCACCGGCCTGACCCTCTTCTACTACGACCAGCGGGTGCGCAAGGAAGGCTTCGACATCGAGTGGATGATGCAGGCCGCCGGGATGACCGTGCCCGCGCTCGCGGCTGAACCGGGCGCCGCGCCGATTGCCGATCCCGAACCGCCATCGAGCCAGGAGATTCCGCCATCCACTGAACCGCCAACAGCAGTATCCGGAGAGCCCCTATGAACGAATCCCATGCTCCTGTTCCGCCCGTCCCAGCCGCCGCTCCTTATCCCCCAGCCGCCGCCGGGGCCTCGCCTCCCGGTCCCAAAACCATCGGCCAGGTTCTTGACCGCACTTACCGGCTCACGCGCGGTTATTTCAAACTGCTGGTGGGCATTGCGGCGATTCCCTCGGGGCTCGTCCTCGTGCTTGCGCTGTCGCTGGAGGCGGCCATTTGGATTCCGATGATCCGCCAATGGCCCAATCCGCCGTCGCCCGCGGCGATGCTTCACTACCTATCCCCGGCGATCGTTATCCCGGTCTTCGTTGGCATCGCTCTGTTCAGCCTGGCGATCTTCTCCATCTATCTGGCGGCGGCAAGCTACGCCTCCGTGCAGGCGGACTCTGGCATCGGAGTCACGCTGGGCGAGGCTTATGGGCTGGCCTGGCGGCGCGGCGGGCGGCACCTGTGGCTGCTGGCGCTGATATATCTCTGCGCCTGTCTTCCACTCCTCGCGATCGAGGCGGCGATTGTGCTCGGGATAGGCGCGTTTGTCCACGGCGGCGCGACCGCTCCCTCGGCGCTTTTCTTCCTCCTGCCGCTGGTGTTCCTGTTGTACCTGGGAGCGATTGTTTACGCGGTTCTGATGGGGCTGCGGCTTTCGCTGGCCTTCCCAGCCTGCGTGGCTGAGGGGCTGCCCGCGACGGCCGCCATCAAGCGCAGCTTCCAGCTCAGCCGCGGCGCTATGGGCCGCATCTTCCTGGTCGTGCTGGTCATCTATGCCGCCCTTTATGCCGGCATTTTTGTCGTCGAGATAGCGGTCGGGATGGTGGTTGGAGTCGGCGTCCTTGTTGCGGAGTTGGCGCACCTTCATCCGGCAGCCCCATGGAGTTATATCGGGCTGGGCTTCTTGGGGATTTGCGCGCTTGCCGCGCTGATACTCTTCATCTCGCTGACCTATGCCGCTGTGACCACGGCTCTCGCGGTGATTTACCACGACCAGCGCCTGCGCAACGAAGGCCCGCCGCCCGCAACGGCGCAAGCGGGAGAAGCTGTGTGACCGCCAACTCTCTGCCCCGGCCGCATCCCTTCCACTATGATCAGCGCATACGGCAGGAAGGGTTTGACATCGTGAGGATGATGGAAGAGGCCGGCATGACCGCGCCCTCGACCCCGCCCAGCGGTGATGGCTCCATCGCGCCGGTTGAAGGGGAAACCCAGCCGTGAAGGCTCGGTCGGTTTTGGCAGGCGTCGCTCTCGCAGCCCTTATGGCTGCTGCGCGGGGCCGCGCCGACGCTTCCCCTGCGGCCACGCCCGCTCCCTCAGCCGCCAGCCAGCAGCGCGATGTCTCGCTGGAGGAGTACCGCGGCCACCTACAAGCGCTCGCGGCAATCGTCGATGCCTGCGCGAAGGCCCGGGACGCAAAGACCTGCGATCCGGCGCTGGTTGGAATGGATGATCGTCTTCCTTTTCCCGCGCCATCCCAGCCGGGCGCGAGCGCCGGCGGCGAATCCGGACGGCGGCTGGTGAGCTACGCCTGGCTGCGGGCGCTGCTGGCCCAGGTGCGTAACCAGGACAAGGCCGCCGCCGAACGCGCCGCTAAGCAAGCCGGCAGGGCTGCGGAAAAGTCGAACGTCAACACTGAGGCGAAGCCGGCTGAAGGGTCTGCGCGGAAGCCCGATGCCAAAACCGCGCCCGGGGCAAAGGGCTCACTGGCCGAGGAAATCGCGCGCGACCAAGCGCGCGCCACAGCACGTCTGTTGAAGGACGCCCGGACGCGGCTGGACCGGGACCTGGCCCAGATCGATGCCCCGCCCGCCGCCCTGCCAGCGCATACCCGGGAGCGCGTGACGATGAATCAGGTGCTGGCCGAACCCAGCTTCCGAAACCTGGAAGAGCCGCCGGCGCAAGACTCCCTTCTGGACAGGATTGGAAGATGGCTCTGGCGCTGGATCGGCCGCGCGATCGAGCGCATACTTGCCAGCATCTCCGGAGTCGTCTCCCGCTCGGCGTGGCTTGGCCGCCTGCTGCTGTGGGGGCTCATTCTGGGGGTCTGCGTGGGGCTGGTTTGGGGCTTGCTGCAGATGGAGCGCGGATGGCGTGTGCGGCTGGTGCCGGAGGGCGCGTTTCCAGGCGCCGGAGCCGCCTCGGCCCGCGGCTGGCAACTGTGGCTGGAAGACGCCCGCCAGGCCGCCGCGGCGGGCCAGTGGCGCGAGGCGATTCATTTCCTCTACTGGGCCTCGATCTCGCGCCTCGAATCCCGGCGGCTGTGGCCGGCGGACCGCGCCCGCACTCCCCGCGAATACCTGGCGCTGGTGGCCCCGGAAGACCCGCGCAAGGCCGGGCTGGCCACGCTCACCGGCAGCTTTGAGCGCATCTGGTACGGCGGGCGCGCGGCAGAGGAGAGCGACTACCGCGACGCGGAGCAACTGGCGGCCGCTCTGATCGCCGCAAGCGGAGCCAGGGGAGGCGCGGCACGATGAAGCTGTTTCCCTCGCTCGACGCCCCGGACCGGAAGCTGCTGCTCTGGTTCCTGGGCATCGGTTTGGCGCTGGCGGTGGCGGCGGGGCTTCTGCGGCACAAGGGGAACGACAACGACAATCCGCTGCCCTCGACCTATCTATCCGGCCAGCACGGCGCGCGCGCCGCCTATGAGACGTTGCTCCGCTCCGGCTACCAAGTGGAGCGCTGGGAGCGGCCGCTCGACGAACTGGTTCCCCAGGCGGGGCCGGACACGGTGGTGATCTTTGCCCAACCCTCCTCCCACGAACCGGAGGACATGAAGGCGGTGCGGAAGATTCTGGAGCGCGGGGGGCGGGTGCTTTCGACCGGGTTGTGGGGCGGATCCATTCTGCCCGGCAAGGCCAGCCAAAGGCGCAGGGAGTTCGATTCGGCCGCCTGTCAACTGGAACCCGAGGGGCTGGACCCGCTAGCTAACTCGGGCGAAGTGTGGATGAAGCCCGAAGCGGCCTGGACGGTGGGCAACCCGGCGCACCGCGTGGAGTTGAGTTGCGCCGGGCAGCCGGCGGTGGTGGAGTTCGACTGGGGCAAAGGCCACGCCGTGTGGTGGGCCAACTCGACGCCGCTGGAGAACGGCAGCCTGGCCCGCGCCCACGATCTCGACCTGCTGCTCAACTCGCTCGGTCCGCGCGAAGGGCGCCGCTTCTACTGGGACGAGTCGCTGCATGGGGAGGTTCGCTCCAACTGGAGCTTCGCCGCCGGACCGGCGCTGACCATGCTTCGCTGGGGCCTGCCGGCGCTGGGTCTGCTGGTAATCTTCAGCTTCAGCCGGCGCAGCGGGCCGGTGCGCGACCTGCCACAGCCCGCGCGGGCCACGCCCATCGAGTTTATCGAGGCGCTGGGCTCGCTCTACCGCAAGGCCGGAGCGGCGTCCACGGCGGTGGGCATTGCCTGGGAGCGCTTTCGGCGGCATAGCTTGCGGTTCGCCGGGGCGAACGGCCCAGGTGGGAGCCAGATGGGAGCGGCCGAGCTGGCTGCCGCCATTCGCCGCCGCTTTCCGCGCGCCGGCGACAGCCTGGAGACCGACCTGGCCGCCTGCGAAGACGCCGCGTGGGGCGAAACAGTCGATCCCCGCCAGGCGCTCAAGCTGGTGCAGGCCTTGCATGAGCGCCAGGAAGAGCTGCTTGCCGCGCAAAAACCCGGCGGCCAGACTGGGAAATCTGAGAACATTCATTCCAAACAGCAGGAAAGGGCTTCATGAGCCAAGAAACGGATCACGAAACGAATCAAGACGCAAATCGAGAGCCGAATCAAGAGCCAAGCGCAGCCGCGAGCGAGGGTCTGACCGCGGAGAGCGCGCTGCAACCGCTCCAGGCTGTCGGCCGGCTCGGCGCAACCAGCCAATTGATCGCCCACGCCCGCGCTGAGCTGGGGCGGGTGATCTCCGGCCAGGCAGGGGCGATCGAGGAAGTGCTGATCGCCGTTCTCTGCCAGGGCCATGCGCTGCTGGAGGGCGTGCCGGGCATCGCCAAGACGCTGATCGTCAAAGCTCTGGGACGGCTGCTCGGCCTGGGCTTCCAACGCGTGCAGGCCACACCCGACCTGATGCCGGCCGACATTCTGGGCACCACCATCTTCCGCCCCGGCGCAGCCTCCGATGCCCAGAACTTCAGCTTCCACCAGGGGCCGGTCTTCACCGATCTGCTGCTTGTGGACGAGATCAACCGCATGCCTCCGCGCACCCAGGCCGCGCTGCTGGAGTGCATGGAAGAGCGCCAGGTGACCACGGACGGCGTGCGCCGCGCGCTGCCCGCCTGGTTTACCGTCTTCGCCACCCAGAATCCGGTGGACTTCGAGGGCACGTATCCGCTGCCCGAGGCCCAGTTGGACCGCTTCCTGCTGAAGATTCGCGTGGCCTACCCCACCGAACCGGAGGAGTTGCAGATCCTTGAGCGCCACCACGCCGGGTCCGGCGCCGGCCTGCTGGAGGATGCGTCCATCTCGCCCATCCCCGAGGGACTGCTCGCTGCGGCCTGCGCCGAGGTCCGGGCCATCCGCATCGAGCCGGAGCTGTATGGCTACATCCTCTCGCTTGCCCGGCGCACCCGCGAGTGGCCCACGCTGCTGCTGGGCGCAAGTCCCCGCGCCGCCGTGAGCATCATGCGCGTGGCCCAGGCGGCGGCCGCCTTCGACGGCCGCGATTACCTGGTTCCCGACGACGTGAAGCGCGCCGTTCAGCCGGTGCTGCGCCATCGCATCATGCTCAAGCCCGAGGCCGAGCTGGAGGGCTTCGACGCCGACCGCGTGCTGGCCGACGTGATCGCCGCTGTCCCGGTGCCACGGCAGTAACAGCAGCCCTGAAAATGTGGTTGGAACCACCGAAGGGAGAGTAATAAGGTGCCTCAAGACTTTGAAATCAGTTGTCCGAAGTGCGGCGAAATCATTAGGCTCGATGAAACGCTCGCCGGCCCAATGATCTCTCGAATCAAAGCAAATGCAAGCAAAGCCATCAAGAAGGCCGCTGAAGAAGCGGAGCTGAAAGTGGCCGAGGCAAAGAAACTTGAAACAAAACTAGCGGCAAGAGAAAGAGAACTTGTCGAAAGAGAAGGCTCCTTACAGGCACAGGTCAATCGCAAGATTGCAGCGGAGCGCCCGAAAATTGCGGCCGCCGAACGAGAGAATTTGATGAAGGAACTCTCACCTGAACTTGAAGCGGAGCGCGCGAAGTCCAAGGAACTTCAAGAAAGGCTGACGACAACGCAGAGAGCTGAACTCCAGCTCAGAAAGGAAAAAACCGCCGTCGAACAAAGGGCTAGAGATATTGATCTTGAAGTTGCTCGACAGGTAGACGAGAAAAGGAAGAAAATCCATGAACAAGCCAGTAGGGATGCTGACGAAGCGGCAAGACTAAAGCTTGCTGAGAAGGATAAGACGATTTCGGATATGCAGCTCAAGCTAGAAGAAGCCCAACGTAAAGCGACGCAGGGCTCACAGCAGTTGCAGGGAGATGTCTTGGAGATCGACTTTGAGAGCACATTGAGGAGGATGTTCCCGCAGGACACAATCGAGCCAGTCAAGACAGGGGTCCGAGGCGGAGATATTCTTCAGCGTGTACTTGGCGAGATGGGTCGGCCGGTGGGGACCATGTTCTGGGAAATAAAGCGAGCGCAAACCTGGGGCGGCGATTGGACGACGAAGGCAAGACAGGACGCTGCTGACGCCAAGGCCGAAATCGCAACAATCGTAAGCGAAGTCTTGCCGAAAGGTATCAGTGGATTTGGACCCTACGATGGAGTGTGGTGTTCTACACCGGCACATGCTGTGGTGTTGGCGGCAGCCCTCCGGCAGGGCATCATTTCGACCGCTGAAGCAAGACAAGGAGCCCTGGGTCGAGAAACAAAGAAGGATAGGCTCTATGACTACATGATTGGACCGGAATTTCGTGCAACGGTTGAGGGAATTGCCTTGCCGTTCCACGAACTCAATGAGGAACTTATGGCCGAAAGGAGAGCCACGCTTGCGCGATGGAAGCGGCAGGAAAGACGAATTGAGCGCGTTCTTACGAGCATCGCCTCGCTCCAGGGCGACCTTCAAGGGATTGCAGGGAATGAGATGTTACAACTCCCCGGATTCGAAACAGAAGCAGGCGACGAAAAAATGGGCGAGTTACCTGACCAGACATAGCTGCTCTGAGCGAGATGAATTGCAGAACCAGTTAAGAGTCTGCCGATAAGGGTTTAAGGAGGTTCGATGAAAACGAAGATTTCCATCACACTTTCGACAGATTTCCTAGCGGAAATTGATCGGCTGATCGGTCCCGATGGTTCCCGTTCGGCCTTCATTGAAAACGTACTGCGCGATCACTTCCGGGATGCGGAGCGGCAAGCAACTCATCAGCGGGATTTCGAGCTGATCAACGCCAACGCGGATCGCTTGAACCTCGAGATGGAAGACGTGCTACGAGATCAAGGCGACATATTCGACATTCTTGAAAGCCAAGCCAAGACGCAATGATCTCCCCCTCGCTCCATCCCGCCCCGGTCCGCGCCGTATGCCAGCGCCGCCGCCGCTGGGGCTTCGGCCTCACGCCGCGGGCCATCGGCCTGCTCGCGGCCGGATTTCTGTGGCTCATTGCGGGCTTCCGCTTCGGGCGGCTGGCCTATGTCATGTTGGCCTGGGATGCGGTGATTCTGCTGGCGGCGCTCGTGGACGGCCTGCGCCTGCCGCGCCCCGCGCAATTGACCGCCGGCAGCTCCTGGTCCAACGCTCCGGCTCTCGACAGCCAGACGGAGATCGAGCTGACGGTCGAGAACCATAGCCGCATGATCGTCGAGTGCCGGCTGGTGGACGATCTGCCCCCGGCCCTCGTTCCCGAGCCGGCCACTCACCGGCTCGTGGCCTTTCCGCGCGTGCCGGCCAGCCTGCGCTATCGCGTGGAGCCCCAGGAGCGAGGCGACTGGGAGACGGGCTGGCTCTACGTGCGCTATCGCTCCTCACTGGGGCTGATCGAGCGGTGGGCCATGGCGCCGCTCACCCAGACGGTGCGCGTCTACCCGGCCCTGCGCACGGGCGAGGAGCAGCAGATCTTCCTGGCCCGCAGCCG
>Ga0326727_10024753_pt1 | contig 11317 bp, 9 predicted proteins | sample MB2enrmetagenome_FD_207643 | JGI IMG/M metagenome (GOLD analysis project Ga0326727, IMG submission 207643) | Lab enriched peat soil microbial communities from McLean, Ithaca, NY, United States - MB29MY | ecosystem: Environmental > Terrestrial > Soil > Wetlands > Peat | place: USA: New York... | reverse complement strand
GCGCGTAGATATCGTGCAGATCAATCATCACGTGCAGCGCCTGTTGGTAAGTGGGCGACCATTCAATAATCTTCTTGCCCCAGTACATCCGGTAGTAGCCGTGGATCTTCCCGCGCAGCAGCAGCTCCTTCTGTGTGGCGTTCCACAGATCGTCGTGGGTTTCAGCGCGCTCCAATTGTTCGGGGGTGTAGAGCCAGGGACGCGGATCGTCGGCATGCTTCGCCATAGTTCGTTTACACCAATCGGGCAGGGCATCGAGCGATTCGACGTTCGGCGTGAAGCGCGCGAAATTGAAGGCCAGTTCGCGCCTTACGATCAACTGCTCGAGGAAATCGTCGGCGATCAGTTTGTGTTGCTCCGCATACTCGCGCACCGCCAGCGCCACTTCGAGGGCTGAAATCTGCCCGAAATGCAGATATGGACTCAGGTCGCTGGTGGCATGCTTTGCCGGCTGATTGCTTTCGCGCGCGTAACGGGAAAGCCTGGTTTCGAGGAAGACTTCGAGGTGGCGGCGCGCGTTGACGGCACCTCCGCAGAAGGAAATGGACGGCCGTATGGAATGGTCGATCTCGCAGCCTGCAACGAGCTGCGGAATGTTCCGCACCGTAACGGTGGTGCGCAATTCAGCCAGGCCGGGCGGTAGAAGAGTGTCGTTCCAGGCACGTTTGATACGAACCTGTTCGACGGACTTCAGATATTGCGGCAGTTCGCGCGTGATCTTAGGCCGGATGGTATATGCCCCGTAAGCGCGCTTCTCATGGCGGCTCATGGGCACGATGCAGCTTGCATCCACCGCCAGATACTGTACGCCGATTTTCCCCGGCACGCGACTGTTATGGGCGGCTGCGATGAAGGCCGGGTAATCGTCCGTTACCACGCAGCGCGCACGTTCTGCCAGGCGATAGAGCACGTCATTGGGTTGGCTCCTGGTTGCGCGCAGGTAGAAAAAATATCCGGCGTGAATACGTTTCAAATCCTTCGCGCTCCCGGGCACGGCTTCCAGCATGAATGTATGGAGCCGGTCGTTGGCATGCGGGTAGGTGCAGGTGAGCCCTTCATAAACCAGCAACGGCAGATTGTTTTCGTTGGCGATTTGGGCCGCATACGCCAGAGCCTGGTTCGACTCAACACGCCGGTTCATCTGCGACCAGTAAAGAACGTACTGCGCGTCGTTACGCGCGGGCTGCGTGTTCAAGGCTCTTACACGCTCGGGTTCCAGCGGAGTCACTCCCGTCACGGCCGCGATTCGGTGGGCGAGGGCTTTCCGGAAGACGCCGTGAATTCAGTGGTGGCTTCCGTGCCATCCGCAGTCACGGTTGCGGTGACGTGGCTCGATTTCCTTGCATAAACAAATTCTCCCGAAGTCAATTGCGAACGATCCAGTGGGATCGTATGGAGCCGGCCGCCATCGTCAATGAAGAGCGAGGCGTGGTCGATGCCTTCCACTCCATCGGGATTCCACTGAATGGTCAACGCACCGTGGGCGTCGGTGGAATGAAGAACCAGCGGAGGCCTGGGAGCGGCCTGATGAGGCCCCGGCATTACCACCAGGACCACTCCCGCGATACTGATCAATATTGCCGCCGCCGCCGCGAGTGCCACCACCGGCCCTTTCTTTGGCGGAGACTCCTTAACCACGGTGGCACGGTAAGCCTCAAACGACACAGTTGGCAGCGGCCGGATGACCGGCCGTTCAGAGTTCGAGGGGATGTTCTCGCGCTCTCGCTTCAGCTTCGTCTCGCGCAGGCTTGGCCAAAGCTCGGGGTCGATGGTGAAGATCTGCTTCCTGATATCGATGTCCTGTTCGTCGGGAGCCGGGCCCGGAGCCTTTTGCGCTACAGGCACTTCGTCCGCGGCGGGCGCTGCGGCACGCTGGGTTGGGACAACGGCCTCCGCCGGCGCGGCCTTCTGGGTTGGGACGTCAGCGGCGACCACCAACGGCACGGGGGCGGCCCACGCAGATAACTCGCCTTCCACGCCTTTCACAGCCTCGCCCTGCGCGCCGCGCCAGAAGAACGCTATGGTGGTGGGCCGGACCATGTTGGGCCGCAAAAGCAGACCCACGCGCCATGGCTTCGTGAACAACGATCCGAAGAGAACGCGATCGTTATCGCTCACCTCAAGTGGCCGCAGTCCTTTGGAACAGTACCAGCCAACTATTTTCGACGTGTCGGATTGGGCAACCAGCTCCCGGGCGTGATCCAGTTCCTCGGGCGTCAGAGAAAATGATGGGCCAAAGGCGTGGGAACAGGGGATGACAAATGAATCGAGGATGGTGATCCGGTTGCCTGTTGATTCCCCGAGCAGCACGCCACCGCTTCCCATGCCGACTTTCGGCAGCGCCATGAGCCCTTCCATCGCAGCCGCGCGGAGCTTTTCCAGCGCCGCGGGGGCGTACTCGATCGGGTACGGGAAGTCGGGGTCGGACCATGTGGCGATTTCAGGCATGTGTCAGAACTGGAGTCACCGAACCTAACAGTATTTCAGATGCGCAGTATTTCAGACGCCAGTATTTCAGATGCGCAGTTCGTAGCCGAGTCCAGTGAGTCCTGCGATGATGCCATTGCGAATGCCGGCGATCTCGTCGGAGGACAGAGTGCGGTCGGGGGCGCCCACCACCACGCGGAAGGACACGCTCTTTTTTCCTTCGGGGAGGCGCTCACCCTGGTATTCGCGGACGTATTCGACGGCTTCCGCCAACTCGCCCGTGAAACGGCGGATTTCGAGTTCCAGCGTTCCCGCCAATTCAAGCGCGCCGGCGACGATCGACAGATCGAAAGCGCTGGTGGGGAAACGGCGGACGGGGGTGTAGCGGGCAGTGGCGGGCGTTAGTTCCTGGAGCAGCGTAAGATCGATATCGAGAACGGCGGCGCGACCAGCTTCTATGAGATTGGGATGCAGTTCGCTCAGGCGGCCGATGGCGCGGCCATTCCACCAGATTTCAGCGCAGCGCGCGGGATGCTCCCAGATATACGGCTGGGCGGGGAGAATATGCAGACCGGGCGCGAGGCACTCGGCGGTGCGCTTTAGTTCAAGCAAACCGGACCACTCCCTCGCGGTCGCGGCTCTGTCAAAGAGCGCGGCCATCAGGTGCGGACGTTCCTCTGGTTTCACAGCGCCGTTCCTGTGGATCTCATGCCCGACTTCGAACAGGCGGAAGCGATCGAAGTGTTTGGCGTTTTCCGTGATATTGCGATGGATACCAGGCAGCAGCGAGGTGCGCATCAGTTCCTGTCCAGCGGCGATGGGGTTGAGGACGCGCACGTGATCTTCGACGGCGAATCCGAAGCGCCGGGCGTCTGCCTCGCTGATGAACGAGTAGTTCGAAACTTCGGTGTAGCCCTGAGCGGCGACGGTGCGGCGCACGGTGCGGAGGAATTCGCGTTCGGGCGGATCGTAGGAAGGCGCGCAGGGGACGAGCGGGGCGGTTGGAGTGATGGAGTCGTAGCCGATCATGCGGCCCACTTCTTCCACAAGATCCTCAGGGACGGCGATGTCTTTGGTGGCCCTCCACGAGGGGATGCCGACGGAGAAGGTTTTCGGGCCGGTCGGGTGGACGCCGAATTCAAGGCTCTCAAGAATGCGGCGGACTTCGCCGGCATCGAGCACTCGGCCGAGTTTGCGGGCGAGCCAGTCGAGCTCCAACAGCACTGGCGGGGATGTACGCAATCCCGCGCGAAGGTCAGCCAGTCCGCCGACCAGGCGGATGCCGGGCGAAATCAGCGGCAGAATCTCGAGTGCGCGTGCCAGAGCCCGCGTAGTGTTATGCGGGTCCTGCGCTTTTTCAAAGCGCATGGACGCGTCCGTGCGCAGTTTCAGTGCGGACGAGGTCTTGCGGATGGAGGACGCATGGAAGTTCGCGCTTTCGAGCACGATTGACGTGGTCGCAGCGGAGATGGCGGTGTCGCGTCCACCGATCACGCCGGCCAGTCCGATCGATCCGCCGGCATCGGCAATTACCAGATTCGCGGGATTCAGTTCGTACTCTTCGCCATTCAACGCGGCGCTGCGTTCGCCCGGGCGGGCCGAGCGCACAAATATGGTGTCGCCGTTCAGCTTGGCGCGGTCGTAGGCGTGCGTGGGTTGGGCGAGTTCGGCCATCAGGAAGTTGGTCAGGTCGACGATGTTGTTGATGGGATTGATGCCCACGGCAGTGAGCCGCGCCTGCAGCCACAGTGGCGACGGCTGCACCGTGACGTTTTCGAAAACCAACGCGGAATAGCGTGGACAGAGTGACAGGTCTTCGATCTCGATGTTTACCGGTGCACCGGGTGGGGGAAGCAGGTCCTCATTGACCGGATCGCGCAGGGTCTTGCCTGTTATTGCCGCAACCTCGCGCGCCATACCGTAATGGCCCCAGAGGTCCGGGCGATGCGTGATGCTTTTGTTATCGATCTCGATCACGCTGTCAGGCGGGGGGATTTCGAGGGGCTCGTTGAGTTCGATAATGCCTGCGTGGTCGCGATTGATTTCGAGTTCGGCGGCGCTGGCGAGCATGCCCTGGCTGAGGATGCCAGCAATCATCTTGCTGGCCAGCGGGACGTAGACGGCAGTGATTCCCGGACGGCAGTTCGGCGCTCCGCAGACTACGGTTTTGCCGTTGACGAGGGCTTTTACGTTTTTCGAGTTTTCGATTGGTTCTACTGAATCGATGCGAGCGGCTATCGCTCCGGCGCGCAACGCACCCACCGTTTCGATGCCTTCGCATTCGGCCGTCTTCATGGTTATGAGGCGCTCGAGCGCCTGCGCGGGAACGTCCAGATCTTCGACGAATTCGCGGATCCAGTTATAGGAGAATTTCATACGGTCCCTTAGACGCGCGGGCAGATCGGAAATCTGCCCCACCGGGCACCTGGCGCTTCCGCCTGTCCCACATTAGGGGCATTTTCATCAGAATTGCTCCAGGAAGCGCAGATCGCCGCTCTGCAGCCAGCGGATGTCGTCGATGGCGTAGCGCATCATTACCAGCCGCGTCAAACCCAGGCCGAAGGCGAAGCCGTTCCACTCGGTAGGGTCGATGCCGCTCATACGCAGCACGTGCGGATTCACCAGGCCGCAGGGCAGTAATTCCACCCAGCCGCTCTGTTTGCAAACCGGGCAGCCGGAGCCGCCACAGATCAGGCACCGAATATCCAATTCGAAGCCGGGCTCGACGAAGGGGAAAAAGCCGGGCCGCAGCCGCACGGTTACTTCGCGTTTGAAGATGGCGGTGAGCAGCGTCTTCATGAAATAGATCAGATGAGCCACCGAGACGTCGCGATCGATCATCATGCCTTCGAGCTGGTAGAAAGTATGCTCGTGCGATGCGTCGACCGATTCATTGCGGAAAACGCGGCCGGGGGCAATCATGCGCAGCGGTGGTCCCAGCTTTTCCATGCCGCGCACCTGCACGGGCGAGGTGTGGGTGCGAAGCAGCCAGCCGCCATCGAGCCAGAAGGTATCCTGCATGTCGCGCGCCGGATGGTCCGGCGGAATATTGAGAGCGTCGAAGTTGTGGTGTTCGGTCTCGACTTCGGGCCCATCGAGAACGCTGAATCCTAGTGAGCGGAACAGGTCTTCAATCTCCCACTGGATCTGCGTGATGGGGTGGAGTGAGCCGGGGCGAACGCCGGGAGCGGGCACCGTGAGATCCATCCACTCGGCGTCGAGCCGTTTCGACAGCGCGGCATTTTCAAAGGTGCTCTTGAGGCGTTCGTACGCGCCTTCGAGGGTCTGCTTCGCGGCATTGATGAACTTGCCGCGCTCGGCGCGCTCCTCGGGCGTGAGCTTGCCCATATCCTTGCTGAGCTGCGCCAGAACGCCCTTGCGACCGAGCACTTCGACGCGCACGGCTTCGAGTTCCTCGGCGGTGACAGAAGCGTTAATGCGCGCCAGCGCGCTGTCTATAAGATCCTGCATTGCGGGCTACGCGGCGGGCAGAAAAACGCTGGTCTCTCCGCCCAGTTCCCAACCCAGATGGCTGATGTAGAAGAGCAGCAGGGACTCGGGGTACTCGGTCTTGAAGCGGTCGAATGCGCGCGCCTGCCAGCCTTCCGTCAGGTGAGGTTTGGCGTCGAGATCCTTCTCGAAGAAACCTTCCTGATTGGGGATGCCGAGAAAATTCAGCACGCTGGTAATCATGTCCATGTGGGCGATGAGAATGGCTTGCGAAAGGTCGGTGGCAAATTCCTCGTCATGCTCATTCAGACGCTGCCAGAAGCGGGGCGTGGCTTTCCGCAGATTCTCCGTATTGACCTTCGCCAGATGGGTGCGGGTCTTAAAACGGTCGTAGAGCTGAAACGTCCGCAACTTGCCAATGGAGATGCCGCGCACGAGTTGCCGCAGGTGTTCTTCGCCCAACTGCAGGAACACGTCGGAAAGCTGCATAAGAGGCCAGCGTAACACAGTGCGCTACAATAGCCCGTTTGGGCGAAAATAAGGCGAACTCCGGTCATTAATGAGCAACATTGTTATCCTCGGCGCACAATGGGGCGATGAGGGAAAAGGCAAACTGGTCGACCTGCTGGCCGACCGTTTCGACATCATCATCCGTTATCAGGGCGGCCACAACGCCGGCCACACGATCATCATCGGCGAGCGGAAATTCATTCTCCGGCTGGTTCCGAGCGGCATTCTGCATCCCGGCAAAACGGCGGTGATGGGCAATGGCCTGGTGATCGATCCGCTGGCGCTCCATGAAGAAGTGGGGCAGTTGAAAGAGGCCGGCATTGACGTGCCGAATCAACTGCGCATCAGTAATCGAGCCCAGGTGGTTCTGCCCACGCACCGGTTGGTGGAAAAAATCACCGAGGCAAATCCTTCGAAGACTCCCATCGGCACCACGCTGCGCGGCATGGGCCCCTGTTATGAAGATAAGGCCGGGCGCAGAGGTATGCGCATCGCGGATCTGCTCGATCGGGATTACTTCCCGGGCGCGGCGCGTATGCAGATGGAGGATCATCGGACGCGCGCCCGGGCCTTCGGGATTGAAGATGGAATCGATTTCAATGAAGCAATTGAAAAGTACCGGGAGGCCGCCGAACGGATTCGGCCGCTGGTTTGCGATACGGCGCAACTGCTCGGCAATGCCATGCGCGACGGCAAAAATCTCCTGTTCGAAGGCGCACAGGGTACGATGCTCGATCTGGATCACGGCAGCTATCCGTTTGTGACCTCTTCGAGCGCCTGCGCGGGCGGTGCGTGTACCGGAACGGGTGTGCCGCCCACCAAAATCGATGTGGTGATCGGGATTTCCAAGGCTTACATTACGCGTGTCGGCGGCGGCCCTTTTCCCACTGAAGCGCTGGGGGCCGAGGGCGATGCGATCCGCAACCGGGGCCGGGAATTCGGCTCGGTGACGGGCCGTCCACGCCGCTGCGGATGGTTCGATGCGCCGCTGCTGCGCTACTCGGCGATGCTCAATGGCTTCGAAACGATGGTGGTGACGAAGCTCGATGTGCTCGACGAACTGGAGCGGATTCCGGTTTGCGTGGGCTACAAAATCGATGGTGTCACCGTGCGGGAGATGCCAGCCACGGTTCGCGATCTGGCGAAAGCGGAGCCGGTTTACGAAGTGCTGCCGGGATGGAAATCCTCCACCGAGGGGATTTCGGAATGGGACGATTTGCCGCCCGCCGCACAGGAATACGTGATGTTCCTCGAGGACCAGACGGGCGTGGAAGCGGGCTGCATTTCGACCGGCCCCGAGCGAAACCAGACGGTTCGGCGTGCCAATACTTGTTTTGCCGAAGCTACAGGTTGACCGGAACGCTGTTGGTGGCAGTCGTCGTGCCCCCATAGCGCGTTGTGAAGCTGATCCCGGTAGTTATTGGTTTAGGTCTGGTGCCGTTGGTATACGCCCAGCCCGACCCGAAAACCCTGCTGCTTGAGTCCATCGCGAATTACCAACACGATTGGCGCGCAGGCATGAATTGGGCTTGCACGCAGACCGATGTATCGCGCTCGGACGGAACTAATAAAGTTAACGTCTATGAAGTAACGCCTCTGGATGGCACGCCCTACGACAGGTTAGTCGAAAAGGATGGGCGCCCTTTGACTCCGGAAGAACGCCGCCGAGAGGACGAAAAGTTTGAAAAGGCCGCGCGCGAGCGTAAGGCCGAATCGCCCGAAGAACGCCAGGATCGCATCCGCAAGTACGAGGATCAGCGATCTTTTCTGAAGGACATTCCAAACGCCTACGACTTCCGGTTGGAAGGTCAGGAAACTGTGGATGGGCGCCCCGCATGGGTGCTCGGCATGACACCCAAGGCTGGTTTCGTTCCCACCACGTCGCGGGGCGCCATGCTCAAACACCTCGAGGGTAAGCTGTGGATCGATGAACAAGACGTCCAATGGGCTCGGGCAGAAGCGCATGTGATCGAGCCGATCAGCATTGGATGGATACTGGCGCGCATCGGTGCAGGGGCAAAAATCTCCCTGCGGATGACACGTGTCGTGAACGGTTTGTGGCTGCTCGAAAAGATCGATGTCGCCGGGGAGGCGCGCGTTCTCATGGTCCATAACAAGACAATCGACGAGCACCTGACCTTTTCGGGCTACCATCCCGAAGGTGCGGCCAATATTCTTACGCGCGGCGCCACCCGGTAAGGCGGGCTACAGTAACAGTAAGGCGATGCCAGCGTGGGGATTGACCCCGGCGGGCAGGTCGATTACAGTCATGTCGTAGGCAGTTCCCGAGGTGTTGTATGGATATTTTCGCGAAATCGATGCGGTCGCAGGCAGGTTTGGCGGCGGTAACGCGGCGCCGGGGTGAGCCGTCGAAAGGCCGTATGGTAACGCGTCTAGCCTTATCGCTGATCTTTTTAATGGCGCTTGCGGACCTTCCCTGCGCCGCCCAGTTCGGTTCGCCATATCCTGGCGTCGGAGGCGGCATCGGTTTTCCCGGCGGTGGAGTCGGTTTTCCGGGGGGTGGCGGCATGGGCTCGCCGTATCCCGGTGGCGGCAGGAACCGGAACGGGCAGAATAACCAAGTCATGGATACGCTGAACGGGAAACTGCAGCGCATTTCCACTTCGCAATTGGTTCTCACTACCGATGACGGAACGCAGGCCAACGTGTATGTGGACCGCGGTACCAGATATTACACGCCATCGGGCGCTAACGCCAAATTCGGGGATTTCGATATCGGCGATCTGGTTTCGATCGACGTTTCGCGCGATAACCAGAACTATTACCACGCCGTCAGAATGACCCTGCAGGAGAAAGGTTCAAGCAACCAGACATCCGGCAATTCGACCAGCGACTCCGACCACCCGGTACTTAAGCGGAGCTCCGATTCCTCGTCGTCGAGTTCGTCATCTTCTTCGATTTCGACGGACGATCCCGACCGTCCCCGTTTGACCCGCAATTCTTCTTCGACAGGCAGCAGTTCCAGCGATTCGGCCACAGCCGCCGTTCCGAAGCCGGCACCCCGCGATTCTGATGACCCGGGCCCACCCGTCCTCCGCCGCAATGCGCCGGCGCGCGTCGACGACACTCCCGCCGCGGGTTCGCAGGGGCAGACGGAAGCAACCCTCCGGCCCAGCATCAAAGCCGAGGATATGAACGGTGTAACGCGCGCTCCAGCACCACCGGTAGTCGGCCCCGCGGATGCCTCCTCAGTCGATCGTCAAGCCATTTCCAGGCAGACAATGCCCATGGGAAGGTCCGGCGATCCGGTGATCGAGGGTGCTCGCGAGGCGGCTTATCAGTTCACCGAGAGCCTGCCGAACTACATCGTCAAGCAATATACGACCCGCTATCAAACGGATACCGCCCACGGGAACCGCACTTCGTGGCAGGCGCTCGACATCGTAACCGCCGATGTGGTCTGCGAGAACGGCAAGGAATCCTACAAGAACATTCTCATTAACGGAAAGCCTTCGCGCGAGGATGTGGAGAAGACCGGCTCGTGGTCGTCCGGCGAATTTGCCACGGTGCTGCAGGCCATTCTGGCACCCGCGACGGACGCGGATTTTCATGGCAAGCGATCGACGACTATCGTTAACCGGCCCGCCTTCCGCTACGACTATTCGGTCGAGAAACAGAACTCTCAGTGGCACGTTTATTTCTCCGGATCCGAATCCTACATCCCGGCTTATACAGGTTCCATCTGGATCGATAAGGAGAACTTTCGCGTGCTGCGCATCGAGATGTCGGCCAGAGATATACCGCGGTCGTTCCCGCTCGATACGGTGGAATCGGCGGTGGACTACGATTACGTAACCATCTCCGATCAGCGTTATCTGCTGCCCTCGCATTCCGAGGCTCTCAGCTGCGTACGCGGCACCGGCGAGTGTTCGCGCAACGTGATCGAATTCCGTAATTATAAGAAATTCGGCGCCGATACCAGCATCACATTCGACACCCCCAACTAAGTGTTTTCCAAAACCTCCGTGGATCTTACGAAGCCGCTCTATGACCGCGCTCGTGCGGCAGCCGCAAAGGCCGGCTATAGCTCACTCGAAGAATTCGTTACACACGCGGTGGAAAAGGAATTGGCCCAGGTTGAAGAAGCGGAATCGAAAGAAGCCGTAACGCAACAACTCAAGGGACTGGGTTACCTCGAGTGAACGCGTTTGCGGAACTGGGCGCGGTCAGTGCGGTCTACGGCGTCATCGCCACCAGGGTATTTCGCCGCTTCACCGACCCGGGGCGTCTGGGAGGAACCATCAATCGGATCCTCGCTCACGTGATGGAATTCCGGCTCTTTCTCGACGAGCCACGGATTATCCTGCGGGCGCAGCGCGAACTGATCGCCGAAAATATCCACTTGCTGCGGCAGATGGCCCTTCCCTGTGCGATTCTGGCGATTCCTTTTGCCCTCCTCTACGGTCCGCTTGATCGGCATTTCGGCTACGGACCTCTGCGCATCGGCGAACCGGCAGTGGTAACAGCCAGAGGCATGACGGAATTGAAGGCGCCACCGGGCATGGTGGTGGAGACTCCCGGAGTACGCGTACTCCGCACGGGGGAGATCAGCTGGCGAGTGCGCCCGGTTACAGCCGTTTACGGCGGGTTTCCGACGGGCGTCGAGGTCCGCTATCCGCGGGCGCTTTTACTGCATTTGCCCTGGGTGATTTGGTTTCTCGGCATTTCGGCGCTCACGGCGTCGATCGCCCACAGCCTGCCGGCCCTCTGGTAGCGTGGCGTACGATTTTTCCGCGCACTGCTGCATCACAGGACTCTATAGCTGCTATTTTTGAATTAACTCGAATCCAGGTTGTCCAAATCGATGCGGCCCTTCGTTTCAGAACTCGGCGAACTGCAGAACAAGCTGCTCGAAATGGGCGGCCTGGTGGAGACTTCCATCCACAACAGCATTCGCTCTTTGGTGGAA
>Ga0326727_10024752_pt1 | contig 11317 bp, 11 predicted proteins | sample MB2enrmetagenome_FD_207643 | JGI IMG/M metagenome (GOLD analysis project Ga0326727, IMG submission 207643) | Lab enriched peat soil microbial communities from McLean, Ithaca, NY, United States - MB29MY | ecosystem: Environmental > Terrestrial > Soil > Wetlands > Peat | place: USA: New York... | reverse complement strand
CCCCCCCGATGCTGTCGGATAGAAGTTTAGTAAACGAAATGAGTGGATACAAGCTGACCGCGAGAATGACTCCGGATTAATGATTAAAAGCCGTCGCCCGGGGCTTTGGCCAGGATTCAGGAATTTATGAGGAAGGATGATGCCTAAAAGCGGATAGGGGCGCCCGGACGGACGCCCCTATGATGAAGCATTATTTGACTTTGAGGTTGGCTTGTTGGACGATTTCGGGAACGGCTTCTTCCCATTCAATGGCCATGATGTGGACTCCACGAACCCCTTTGATTTCTTTCAGCTGTTGAATGGTTTCCACCGCGATTTTGATTCCTTCCTTCTTTTGGTTCTTCTTCTCTACTCCCTTGATTCGTTCGATGAGCGCCGGAGGGACGTCCATGCCGGCAACCTTCGTTGCCATATACTCGATCATGGGCACACTCTTTACCGGCGTTATCCCGGCCAGGATGTAGGTTTTTTCGTGCAATCCACGATCCCGGACGCCCTTCATAAACTCGACAAACTTGTCCAGATTGAAAACGCACTGCGTCTGGATGAACTGCGCTCCGGCTGCGACTTTTTTCGCCAACCGTGGGACCTGAATTTTGAAGGGATCGGCGAATGGATTGGCTGCCGCCCCGATGAATATATCGGGGGGTCCGTCCACCTCTTTGCCTCCGGAGAATTTGGATTCGTCGCGCATGCCCTTGGCAATCTGCAGAAGATGGATCGAATCGATGTCGAAAACGTTTTTGGCCTGCGGATGATCTCCGAAGGTCTGGTGGTCGCCGGAAAGGCAAAGCAGGTTGGAGATCCCCAGCGCAGCCGCGCCGAGAATATCGCTTTGTGCGGCGATGCGGTTGCGGTCCCGGCAGACCATCTGCATCACGGCATCGATGCCTTCGTCCCGCAATATCTTGCAGGCAGCCAGGCTGCACATGCGCACCACGCTGGTCTGGTTGTCGGTCACGTTGCATGCATCAACACAGCCCTTCAGGATTTTAGCCTTCTGGCGCACAATTTCGGGCTTGGCGCCCCGCGGCGGCCCTGCTTCAGCGGTTACGGCGAATTGGCCGGATTCGAGTACGGTCTGCAGGTTTGACTTGCTTGGATTCATGTTTTTCCCTCTTTTTGCCATTCTCTACCTTAAGTCTTCCCGAACCAGTTTTCGCGGACCACCATCGCGAGACCGCGACCAGTCCACCGGTTCCAGGATCTTTTCATACTGGTCCAAACACCCCGTCGCCTCCAGCCGGTCGATGATCAACTGCCAGCCGCAGGAAATCTCCGAATTGACTTCGCACTTGCCGTCGCGCGAACCTCCGCAAGGACCGTTCATCAGGCTCTTGGCACATCGCGTGACCGGGCAAATCCCCCCGGTCAGATACAGTTTGCAGTCGCCGCAGGTTTGGCAGCGTTCGCCCCAAACCCCCTTTTCATGGATGGCACCGATAAAATTCGTGTTGATGGCCGGGTACACTTTCAGGGTTCCGGCATTCTCGGCCACCAACTGAACTCCGGCGCCGCAGGCCATCGACAGAACCACGTCGTGATCCTTCGATTTGGCGATCAGCTCTTCGAGGAACTCCACATCGCACTGGCGTTCCTGCATGATCTTTGTAATCTTGCATGGCTGGCGACGCTTCATCCGGCCCAGCTCAATCATGCTGGCCAGGACATCCACTTCCTTCTGTCCTCCGGCACAGCACACGGTGACACAACCATGGCAGCCGGCCAGCAGGATTCGCTCGCAACCATCAATATATGACAGGATGTCTTCAATCGGCTTCTGTTCACCAACGATCATTACCTATTCCTCCATTTTACAGGCGTCTGCTGCCTGGGGCTGCCCCTTTTTACTATTGCTGTACATGTGGGATCGTCAGACTGCCGTCCAGCAATACCAGCACCTTGGCATCTTTGCCTTTCTCTGCCAGGGCCGCATCCAACGCCGACTGCAGAGAGGAAAAGGGCCGGATAAATATGCTTTCGAGTAATTTAGGGTCAAGATCCGTAACGCCCCAGGTTTGCGCCCATATCCCGACTTCGGCCATCTTCGCCGCCTTATGATAGCCCACGACAAATTTCTTTTCGATGCGGTCCAGCGCATCCTGCGGCGAACTCGCGGAACTCAGCAATTTCACGAATGAATCCTCGCCAATTCCCGTGCGGCACTTTGCAACCAATATTAGGATGCCGCCTTCTTGCAGCGCATACTTGGCATTGTCGATCCCCTTCTGAGCCTGATAAAGATCAATATCGGAGGGGAATTTTGCCACGGACACAACGATATCCGCTTTCTGCGGGATCTTGGCCACGAACACGTCATTCGCCTTCGCAACCGCAGCATCAAACGACTTATAAATGTCGCCGGCTGACGCCGCATAAATGCGGTGATTCTTGTCCAGAACGGTGTTTATGACGAAGATTTCCTTCTTCACCGTGCTGAGGGCGTCAATCATGTCCTGGTGAACCGGATTGCCTTCCAACTTGAGCGCACACGCTTCACGTTTAAGTGCCAGCTTGTGATTTTGCGTGATGGTCTCATACGATGCGATACCGGGCAGAAACGATTTGCGCCCGCCCGTGTAGCCGGCGAAATAGTGCGGTTCCACGGAAGTGATGATGACGATCTTGTGCGCTTCGACGCCCAGCCTGTTGACCTTCATCTCGGTGCCGTTTTTGGATGTGCCGAGATAGACCATGTCTTCGCTTTTTCTGGCGTCGTGGACGAAAATGCCATCCTTGTACTTGGCATACAGTTTCTCGCCAAATATTTGCAGGTATTCCTCCTGCGTCGGTTTCCTGTGGATCCCGGTAGCGACGATGAAGCTAACCTTGTGCCCGGCGATATCATCCTGGATGATTTCGAGTACACGAGAGGTTGGGGTGGGTCGGGTGGGGTCATTGACAATGAACAAAACATCCCTGGCATCTTTCAGGAAATCTCTCAGGCTCTTATATCCGGAAGGATTTGCCAGCGCTTTGCGTATGACCTCCGTTTCATCGCCGATCTCGACTTCATTCGGCTCAATAAGGCCGACGATGCGTTTCTCGTCGATTTCGGCTTCGAGCTTACCTTCCTTGCCGTATGGAACACTTAGCTTCATTTCTGGCTCCTTACACTAAAGGCCCGATATTTCGGATATCTTCCATGAAAGCGTTCGCCGCACTGGTGAATTTCGCCGGGTTCCCCTGCGGGACTTCGACCACCTGGAGGCGCTTCGGATTGATATCGAGTCTTTCCAGAGAGCTTGTCAGCGATTTCATACGGGCTTTCACCCTGGGGCTTCCGCCGTGCTCGCATTCATCCTCAGGACAGCAGCAGATCAATACACCCCAGGCACCGCGTTCCATCGTTTCCAGAACCGTATTCGATTTTAGGCGCCCGCTGCAGGCGGTAACCAGTATCTTGTATTCGTTGCTGATCACAAACTTGTCGTACTGCGCGGTCTGGAGGCCAGGGTAGCTTGAATAGCCGCAAGAAAACACGATGGCCTTGGCGTCCTTATTGTCCGGATTGCTGAAATACGAATGAACCTCGTTAAGGAGTTCGTTCGGATTGGTGCCGAAGCCGTGCTGAATGGTGACGCCCTGCGCTGGGCAAATATCCAGGCAGCTGCCGCAGCTCTGGCATTTGAGGCGATCGGTTATGATCTTGCCGTCGACAAACTTTCGCGCTTCATGTTTGCACATGCGCACGCAATTCAGGCAACGAGCGCAGGCGTCATGGTCCGTCATGGAGGTGGTCCCAACCACGTCAAAACCGGATTCCAGGAAGAAAGCCCGGGCATCGTTATAGACATCCTGGAGGGGCACCCCCGAAGAACAGGCCTTGAAGCAGCGGTTGCAGTGGAAGCAATCGAAAATTTTGCTGGCAATATAATCGGAAGGTTCGAGCTCCCCGCTGAGCATTCCATAAAGCAGAATCAGTTTGCCGCGAGGACTGTCGATCTCCCATCTCGTGGATTTATAAATCGGACAGTGTTCGTAACAGTAACCGCAACGGATGCACTTATTGAGCGCAAGTTTCCATTTCTCTATTTTCGCAAGGTCTTTCATTGTACTCCCGCCTTCGATACTTGGTACCTCAAATTAGTGGCTTCGACCCAGTCGTCAGGGCCATCCATTAGTTTCCCAGGATTCAGAATATTGTTGGGATCAAACGCTCTCTTGATCGCCCGCATCAGTTCAAGGGAGGACGCTTTTTCTTTTCTGAAAGCGGCTGCTTTGGACAACCCGATGCCGTGTTCCGCAGAAGTGGTTCCACCGACCGAACGGACAAAATCATAGATTTCGGCAACGGCGTCACGGGCGCCTTCCCATTGAAAATCCCTATCGGTGTCCATCAAAATCTTGGTATGCATGCATCCGGCGCCGCAGTGGCCGTAGGCGGTCATGACGAGCCCGTGTTTTTCCGCCACTTCATGGATTTTGTCGGCCGTCACCGCCATTTTCGAGAAAGGCACGGCCATGTCATCGGCCAAAGACGTCGAGGAGAGGCGATCATCGTACTTTGAAAGTGCCGGGAAGAGCTTGGCGCGTCCGGCCCAGATTCGAGCCCTTTCCTTCTCTTCGTAACTGCTCTCCATGCCAAAGCATTTGTGCTTCTCGCAGATCGACGTAATTTTCGCCATTTCGGCGTCGATCACGTCTTTGGTCATCCCGTCGGCTTCGAACAGCAGGATCGCCTCGACTTCGGGCAAACCGAGATTGGCCGCTTTATTCGCAGCGATGATGGCAATTTTGTCGATGAGCTCGAGCATCGAAGGCTGACAGCCGCTGCCCATAATTTCGGAGATGGCATCGCCGGCTTCGGCCAGCACATTGAATTTGGCAATACCCAGGCAGCGCAGCTTGGGTATCGGCACAAAACGCATACACGCTTCGACGATGACTGCCAGCGTCCCCTCGGACCCCACCATGAGACGTTCCAGCGGATATCCCGAAGCGGCCACTCGCGTGCTGGATCCGAAGGAGAGGTAGTCGCCATTGGGCATGACTACTTTCATCGAAAGGATCGAATCGCGGGCCGCGCCGTATTTGACCGAGCGCCCCCCGGAGGCATTATTGGCAATTTCGCCGGCGATGGTTGCGACGCAACTGGAAGCCGGGGTCGGCGGATAGAAAACCCCGTACGTTTTCAGGGCTCTGTTCAAATCGTCATCGACCACGCCTGGTTCGACCCGGCAATATCCGTCCGGCGGATTGATTTCGAGGATGCGGTTCATGCCTTTCATGTCGAGGATAATGCCCCCCTGAACCGGCACCACCTGACCGCACATCCCCGAACCGGACCCGCGCGGAATGATCGGCACCCTATCGCCGTTGGCATACTGCATGATCTGCTGGACCTGCTCGACATTTTGCGGTCTGACAATCGCATTCGGCATTGCCTCATGAACGGAGGAATCGGAACCGTACACGTACAGGTCGGCTACGTTGTCCCGAACATTGGTCTCTCCCACGATTGCTTTTAATTTGCCTATATCTACAGATTTCATCGCTTCACCCTTACAAATGAAGTGTCATTGTTTTTCGCATTGAGGATGCGGAGGCTTTTTTCTTCCCGATTCGATCCGGGTATCCTAACGGCAGTTTTAACAAAAGCGTCTCTTCGTTTTCACCAAACCCTTAGTTAAAGCGAAAGGCTAATATACAGTAAAAACATACTAAAGTCATCTTTCAGTTTGCGGCTTATGAAAATTTTAATGATGGGAAGGATACAGGATACAGGGTTACAATGGCAGCTCTGAAACCGGGCCCGAAGGGCGTCTTCACTGGAGCAGCCTGCTGCCGCCTGCTACGCGGGATTAAGGGCGGTCGCCCCTGAATTCTGACCTCTGATTTCTTTCAAGGAGTTGCATGAGGAAACCCAGGATCTTTGTTACCCGTCTCATCCCAGAAAAAGGCCTGGAAACGGTGCGGCAGGAAGCTGAGGTCGAGGTGTGGCCGGATCCGTTCCCTCCCCCGTACGAGGCATTGATTCAGAAGGCAAAAGGGGTGGAGGCACTCCTCTGCCTGCTCACGGATAAAATTGATTCGCATTTGATGGATGCGATCGGACCGCAGGTGAAAGTGATCAGCCAGATGGCCGTGGGCTTTGACAATATCGATGTCGAGGCAGCCACCGCGCGCGGCATCCCCGTCGGTAACACACCCGGCGTGCTCACCGATACCACGGCTGATTTCGCCTGGGCGCTTTTAATGTCGGCCGCTCGCCGCGTGGTCGAAGGCGACAAGTTTACCCGCGCAGGCAAATGGAAAACCTGGGGACCGATCGATTTTCTCGGACCGGACGTAACCGGCGCTACGCTCGGTATCATCGGATTTGGACGGATTGGGCAAGGGTTGGCAAAGCGCGCGCAAGGTTTTGACATGCGCATCCTCTATTTCGACCGAAAACGCAATCCGGAGGCCGAGATGAAATACTCTGCGCAATACGCCGAGCTGAACACGCTGCTGCGTGAAGCAGATTTTGTGTCGCTGCATACGGAACTGTCACAGGAGACGTATCATTTCATGGACGATGCGCGATTCAAAATGATGAAACCGAGCTGTGTTCTAATCAATACCGCCCGCGGTCCCGTAGTCGATCCCGGCTCCCTATATCGTGCGCTCTTTTCAGGAACCATCGCCTATGCCGCTCTCGATGTGACGGAACCGGAACCGATCAAGTCCGATGATCCCCTGCTGAAGCTGGACAACATTATTATCGCCCCGCACATTGGTAGCGCGAGTTTCCAAACGCGCAACAAAATGGCCATGATGGCTGCAGCAAATCTGATTGCGGGCTTGAAGGGCGAGCGCCTGCCGAATTGTGTGAATCCGCTCGTGTACAGCTCCTGACCAGTCGAGTGGCGGAGGACGAAGCCTACGGGATTGATTGCGGCCGTTGTGCGGCACCTTGACCTCAGGTGGAAGTCGGGAAAGCTGCAATAAAAGCTGCTGCCCTCCGTCGGTTTCGATTGAACCCAGATTTTTCCGCCATGCTGTTCGACGATCTTCTTGCAGATGGCTAGCCCAATACCGGTGCCCGGGCATTCGTTCTGTCCATGCAGCCTCTGAAACATCATGAAGATTTTGTCTGCTACCGGGGATCGCACCCGATTCCGTTGTCGCGCATCGAAATGATCCACTGGTGGCCACGATGCTGGCAGCTGATGTCAATCTCCGGCGGTGCTTCTTCCCGGTGGAACTTGGGCGCGTTCCCCAAAAGGTTCTGGAACAACGGTGTGAGCTTTATCGGATCGCCATCGATACTAGGCAGCTTATCGCGGGTTATTTTTGCGCCTGATTCCTGGATGCCTATCTTCAGATTTGCACAGCTATATCAAGAGCTTTGTTCAAATGAAAGTTTTCGACCTCCTTGCGCTTTCCATGCACCCGGCTTTATTCCAGCAGGTCATTAATAAGCTGTGACATCCGGGTAGCATCATTCACCGCATATCCGATATAGCCGTTCGCCTTTTCACCCAGCCCGGCCTTGGTTCGTTGCTTCAGAAGCCGCAAAAACCCCACCACCATTCGGAGCGGCTCCTCTAGGTCATGGCTGGCAACGTAGGCAAATTGCTCAATCTCGGCATTGGAACGTTTCGGCTCTTCCACAGCTTTGAGGGGGGCTTCTTCGGCATTCTTACGCTCGCTGATATCCACCATTACGCTGAGAACATAAAGCCCTTCACCGGCCTGGACGGGATTCAACCCTATTTCCACGGGGATTTCAGTCCCATTCTTCCGGCGCCCGAACAGATCTCGTCCTGCACCCATCGGTCGGGCGCTTGCATTCTGGGAAAAATCCTCCCGATATTTTGGGTGTTTCGCGCGAAATCGCTCAGGGACCAACTCGATCAATTGACCCAGGAGTTCCTCTCGGGCATAACTGAATAGGCGCTCAGTCTCCCGATTTACCAGGACGATCAAACCGGCTTTATCAATGATCACCCTTCCGCTGGGAGCGGATTCAATTGCTGTTTGGTATAGCCGTGCCGAAGCTCGCAGGTGCGGGCAGGCTGTATGGTAGTCCTGATCCAAAATGCCCTGAGCTCTAGTTAGCGTATGCTGCCAGGATGCCGGATACAAGGCGCTGGATACACGTTTGAGGCGGCAGGCAGGGGACGCTTCGTGATGTGTGGGGCTGGACGGCTTACAGAAAGCTCTGATGCCTGAACAGGCTTAGACCCCGGTTCTTCAATTGTTTGGATACAGATCCAGCATATGCCCCAGTTTCCCGATCCTTTTGTTTCCCGAGTAATAGTCATCTCCGACAAGCACAAGACCCATGGGGCCACGCCCTTTTTGCGGCATGAACGGGAAACCCTGAAATTCGGGAAGTTGGTCTTTCAAATTTTTCGCCTTTCCAATATTCAACATAGGAAAGTCGCCAAAGGTGATTCCCCTGGAGCTGTAATGCTTTTTCATTTCATCGGGCAGGGATGAATTGGGATCCTTCGTCACTATGATCACGACGTGTACAGGCAGAAGAACTTTTTCTTCATCAGAAACCGTTTCGAGGACCCTCAGAATATTGTCCAGGCTTTCTGCTCTACCGGTTCCCTCATCGTAATTCTTATGGAATTTATCCATGCTCACGAAAGTTTTCAGAGGCGTGTCGGCGTTGTCCAAATATCTGCGGAAAAATTCATAGCACCGGTTGTAGTTGTCGAAATAGCTTCCGTTCGTATTGTAGGTGGGCAGCGTCCCGCCTTTCGCAGAGGCAACCAGGATATCCACCAGATCCTTCCCGTCTTCTGTCCAGAGGGTCGGCTCTCCGCCCGTGTAATTCACATTCCAGCATGAACCCTCCAGACTGGCGCAATCTCGAATCGCCTTCACGACCTGATCCCAGGTCAACCGGTATCCCGGGCGAATGATATGGTCTTCGGCGTCCCCAACGTAAATGTATCCGCAGTGTTCACAGTTGAAGTTGCACTTGTGCAGCAACGATACGCCCATGATGTGCGTTGGCGTCTTGTGGTCTACCATTGGCATCTCCTCAGCCTCGACAGCCGGTACAATGCAGTGCTAGCTCAGTTCAAGCAGTTGGGTTTATTGTAAGTCAAAAAATCAGGGACGTCCCGTTATTTTCCCAATGTCCCAGAAATCTGGGTCTAAGCTGGGGGACGTTCCTGATTTTGACCTGCTCATTGTCATGGAATCGGAAACCGGTTAGAATCCCGCCCGTCATGGTTTCACGTGAGTCAGGCAGCGCCGTGCGGCGCGCGGTATCCGTTCTCCGGAGAATCCTCGTGCGTACGTTCCGGATCCTCGCGGCTTTGCTGGCTGCCTCCATCCTGATGACTTTAGCCCTGCGTTGGATTCCCCCACCCACAACTGCCATGATGATGGAGCGCAGGATAGAATCATGGTGGAAGGGGCATGCCTACCGGGTGGACTACCGCTGGGTCCCCTGGAATCAGATCTCATCGTCGGCGGTCCTGGCCGTCATTGCCTCCGAGGATCAGAACTTCGCCACGCATCACGGATTCGATTTCAATTCAATCCAGAAAGCGCTTGATGCGCACGAGCGCGGACACCGGCTGCGGGGCGCCAGCACGATATCCCAGCAGGTTGCCAAAAATGTTTTCCTGTGGTCGGGCCGCAGCTTTGTCCGCAAAGGACTCGAAGCCTATTTCACGATGCTGATCGAGCTGACCTGGTCCAAACGCCGAATTCTGGAGGTCTATCTGAATGTCGTGGAACTGGGGGACGGCATTTTTGGCGTTGAGGCGGCCGGCCAGCGCTACTTCCGAAAACCGGCTGAATCCCTGGCCCCCGAAGAGAGCGCGCTCCTGGCCGCCGTCCTGCCAAATCCGCAGCGCCTCAAAGCGGACAGGCCATCCGCATACGTTAACGAGCGTCGCGAATGGATTCTTCAGCAGATGGGGCTCCTGGGCGGCACCGCTTTCATCAAACGCTTTTGAGCAGCCATCAGTAACGCGGTCCTTTGGTTCTACGGGCAGATAGAAAATGGCAAATGATTTGTGTTTAGGCTTACAATCTTGCCACTGACAATTTTTTTGTATTGCAAAGGCATCCTCAAAGGCAATCGCGCAGGATTAACCCAGGAGAACCCCGTGAGTCGATCCCGGATTTCTGCCTGCTGTCTTGGGATTCTCTTCCCATTTTATGACTGCGCACAGCGACCTGGTCCGGGCAACCGTGCGGAAGATGACCAGGCCGTCCGTGAGATGCGAATTGCCCCGTCAAAGGCGCTCGCCCCTGGCCGGTTGATCTCAAGGTACACGGATGATGCCGCAGTGTTTTATGCGGATGACCCTGCAAAAATCGGGAAGAACGCGATCCGGAAGATATGGGAAGGGGGCTTCGGGAGTCCGGGCCTCGAGATGCATTCCAGGCCGCTGAACATCGAGGCTTCCCGCAGCCGCGACTTAGCATGGGCTAATAGCGGCCGGTCCAGTGACCATGAAAAACGACGTGCGCAAGCCTGTGCGAACGGCTGGAAAATTGCTGCGGAGAGTTTGCTTCATTCCCGAAAGCTGAATGCGAACTACTTCGACCCGGTGAAGGGCAAAATATGTCATACGCCTGCATTCACCGGATTGATTCACCGATGCACCTGGGTCCCATAGGCCGCAACCCAATTAACGGCGCCGACAAAAGCCGGTATTGCAGTTGCCGGAAATCAGTTTTGCCGAAAACCGCAAGCTACGGGTGAAGACGCGGGATATCTTTGACAAAAACGGTTTTGTCGTCTGCGTCCTCCGCCTGCTGCGTGTTTTTCGCACCACGAATATCTCTGTCTTTTTTGTGCTCGGCAGGCATGCTGAATCAGCCAGCAAGCCAAGGCAAAAGGCACCGGACTGGCCAGGAGCAAATTCGTCGGCCACTAGAGATGTCGCCTCGCAGGTGATCAATCCGGCGTATTGCCCACCCTTTTGTATTCGCCGGTCACGGCAATGTCTATGAAAACCATGGGCTTGTTGACCACTTTGAAATTGAGTGGGCCATGGTACAGGCCAGCCGGGATGTAAAGTGCTGTGGGCCGTGTAATGATATGCTCTTCTCCATGAACTTCGTCCTCCCCCAGAGTCATCTCAATCTCTGCGTCGAATGATCTCTGATCGTTCGGGTCCGCAGAGAAGAAACTCAAGTACTGAGGAAATTCGTGCTGGTGTGGCTGGCCGACCATCATAAACGGCCGGGTGATAAAAATACAATCAACGGAGAGATGGCCGCCGCCGAACTCCTTCAGGTGCCGTGTGGATGACACGTCCCACAACCCCTTTCTATTACCCACAAGTCACCCCTGCTGCTGTCACCCCCCTCCCTTGAAAATGGCGATGTTGGTATCAATGACCTGCTG
>Ga0326727_10024751_pt1 | contig 11318 bp, 9 predicted proteins | sample MB2enrmetagenome_FD_207643 | JGI IMG/M metagenome (GOLD analysis project Ga0326727, IMG submission 207643) | Lab enriched peat soil microbial communities from McLean, Ithaca, NY, United States - MB29MY | ecosystem: Environmental > Terrestrial > Soil > Wetlands > Peat | place: USA: New York... | reverse complement strand
AGCATCGGCATATTCCGGCTGAATCGCGATGGCGCGCTCGTAGCAGGCGGCAGCTTCGTCAAGCTTGCGTCTATCACCCACTAAACTGCCAAGGTCGCCAAGGACGTTGCCCAGATCGTAATGAGCTTGCGCGCAACCGGGGACCAGCGCGATGACCTGTTCGTAATGCGATGCCGCGAGGTTAAACCGGCCTTTTGCACGCAGAACATTGGCCAGATTATAGTGAGCTGCGGTGTAATCGGGTCTGAGTGCGACCGCTCGCTCGAAACACGCGACGGCGTCATCGACGCTGCCCTGCGCGGCCAGAATGGAGCCGCCGAGATTGTTGTGGAGGGCGGGGTTGGCGGGGTCGAGGAGCAGCGCACGCCGATAGAAGTCGATGGCCTCGCGATACCGTGCGACAGCGTCGTCCATGCCGGGAGGGCCTGCCATACAGGGGCAGCCTAAACGAAAGCGGCGGTTCAGGTCAAGATGAACGCTCAGCTCGGGCTCGAGGTAAGTTATTAGGTGGTCATGAAACCCCTTCAACTGATTCCTCTCCTGTTGCTCGCCACGGGACTGAGTGGCGGCGGCGTTCCCGCGGGCAAGCCCGAAGACGTTGGGATGTCCTCAGAACGGCTGGCGCGAATTCACGAAGCGATCCAACGGCACGTCGACGCCGGCGAGATTTCCGGCGCTGTGACGCTGGTGGCGCGGCGCGGACGGGTGGCGCATTTCGAAACACACGGTCTGATGGATATCGAATCGAAGCGTCCCATGGATAGAGACGCCATTTTTCGCATCGCTTCGATGACCAAGCCGATTACCGGCGTCGCCGTGATGATGATGCTGGAAGAAGGCAGGCTGCGGCTGAGCGATCCCGTGTCGAGATTTCTGCCGGAGTTCAAGGCTTCGCAAGTCGCCATGCCGTGGACGGGAACGCCGGCGTTTTATCTTGTGCCGGCGGACCGCGAACTCACTATTCGCGATCTGCTGACGCATACCAATGGCCTGATGACCGGCGGGCCGGGATCGAAGGCGGGTCCGGCGAGACCCGTGGAAGGCGACACGCTGGCCACCTATGTTCCACGGCTGGCCGCCGCGCCGCTCGATTTTCAACCAGGCACGCAGTGGGCGTACAGCGGGCTGGCGGGTCCGGACACGCTTTCGCGCATCGTCGAAATTGTCTCCGGAATGCCTTACGATCAGTTCCTGCGCACGCGCATCTTCGAGCCGCTGGGAATGAAGGATACGTTTTTCTATCCTCCCGACGACCGGCGTCCGCGTCTAACGACTTTGTACAGTAAGAGCCCGAACGGGCTGGTGAAGGCGGAGAACCAGAACGGCTTTTCGTTGAAGAGTTACTGTTCGGGCGGCGGCGGGCTCATGTCGACCGCGGAAGATTATCTGCAATTCGCCGAGATGCTCCTGAACGGCGGAGAGTTGAACGGCAAGCGGCTGCTGAGTCCGCGCACGGTGGACCTGATGGCGTCGAACCACGTGGGCGACATGTTTAACGGCAAGCTGGGGCGGCCGGCGCATGGCATGGGCTACGGACTGCTGGTGGGGATCGTGGAGGACGGCGTCGCGGCCGGGCTGCGGGTGTCGAACGGGAGCTTCGGCTGGGATGGCGCCTACGGCACGCAGACGTGGATCGATCCGAAGGAGAAGATGGTCACCATCGTGATGATTCAGACGCAGGTGGTGTCCGTGCAGAGGGACTTTGAGAGCGCGGTTATGCAGGCAATTGTGGAATAGGAATTGGCGTCAGGGCTGTTTTGCCGGCACTAATCCCGCCTGTTCGTATTGTTCGAGCTGGTGGCGCACGATTGCCGCGTTTTCGGCGTTCGGCGCCATCGTGAGATATTCGCGGAAATACCGCGCGGACTCCGGATATTGACGCTTCTCAGCCAGAATATAGCCGAGAACATAGCGGCTTTTCGAAAGCTGGCTTTGTTTATCGAGACGAATCGACTCGCGGGCGGCGTGCTCAGCTTTTTCCGGATCGTTCAGCATGAGCCAGGCGAGCGCGTCCACGAGATACGCCTCGGGAAAGGCTTCGGGATCGGTGGCGATCCACTGGCTGGCCAGATGCTCGGAGAGCGCCCAGTCGTGCTTCATGTTGGCCAGCGCGATGAGCGGCTGGTAAGGCTTCACGTATTTCGGATCGGCCTGCAGAGAGCGCTTCCATGCGTCTTCGGCGCCGGTGTTGTCCACCGCATCCGAGCGAGCCACACCGAGCTCGAACCAGGCAACGGCAAATGCCGGGTACAATTCGGTGGCCTTGCTGAACTCGCGCTCGGCCTCTTCCCATTTCTGGTCCTTCAGCGCCGCCAGTCCTCTTTCATACGACTTGAGCGCCTTTGACGGCGCCTGCAGCGTGGTGGCGCTCACGGTGTAGCCGCTTTCCTTCGAGAGAGGCCGGAGCATAATGGTCCCGACATTGGAGGCACCAGCCAGGCTGTTTGCGTCGAGCATCATCGGACGCGCTGTGAAACCACTCAGCACGGCTTCCAGTTCGCATCCGCCCAATGCGCCACGGGAAGACTGCTCGGGTGCATCCGCGTAGGAATCGCCGCGGCCCATGCCTTCGGTGGGATTGTGCCCGGCGGCGCTGGCGTCCTGGCTTGCCCCCGTCCCAATGCCCCCGTTGGCATCCAGCTTGAACGTGAATTGCCCGGAGGGATTGGTCAGCACTTCCCGGCGCAACCGGCCGCCGCACGTCTGCTTAACAAGAACGGGAGCGGGAGGCGGCGTGCCGTCGCTCAGCGCAACTTTACCGGTCAGGAACATCCGCCAGACCTGGGTGTTGGGCTGCGAGACATTCTGCTGAATTAAGGGATCTCCGGTCTGCGGGCCGATGGGGGCTTGCGCCGACAGCCACTCGGCGAAGATGCACATCAACGCGGTTATAGAAATGGTGAGCCTGATCATGGATCCCCTCGTCATTGGGTAGATTATGCGCCAGATTGGCTCGTTTCAGTTGTAAAAAATTGGCTGATGGGGTGGCGGCGGTTGTTGGCAGGCGGCCGAAAGAGCCCCGGGGACCGCTTGCTGACATGCGCGGCTCGGAAACACCGTGCGCGGCCCGCAAACGGGGCGGGGGTTCGGCAGGTACTTACCGAGTCTCTTTGACTTTCACGATCTGATCGGCCGGCACATTCTTCAGGTTTTGGACGATGCCCGAGGGCCAGTGAATCTCCACCACGTCCGCCTGGGTGTTGTGTCCCAGCCCGAAGTGTACCGGCCCGGCACTGGATGATGCGTAACCCACGGCTGTGGTGACGTGGTTATACTGAGCGCCGCTTTTCGTGACGATCTTTATGCGGGCGCCGATAGCGTCGCGGTTGCTTTTCGTCCCCTCCAGTCGAAACTCCAGCCAGTGATTGTTCCCTGGGCTCTGGTTCATCCAGATCTCGGCGGGAGCACCCAGCGCGCTGACAACGATGTCGAGACGGCCATCGCCATCGAGGTCCCCCATGGCCGAGCCGCGGTGCCTTGAGGGGGGCGTTGCGGTGAACCCGGCTTCGGCGGTAAGCGCGGCGAATTTCATGCCGCCCAGATTGCGGAATACCGTGTTGTTCTGCTCAATCAGGAGATGGGACGCGGCCAGCAGCGACTGCACGTGGCCGCGCGACACGAAGATGTCCTTCCAGCCGTCGTTGTCGAAATCCGCGATCATGGGCGAGTAACCGGACATCTTCCAGCTCAGTTGGGTCATGCCGCTCTGAGCGGTTACGTCGACAAACTCGCCTTTCCCGGTGTTCTTGAAAATGGGGAACGTCTCGTTGTCGAGGGCGACCAGGCAGATGTCGGGGTAGCCATCGTTGTCGAGATCGCGGAAATCCACGCCCATTCCCGAGATATACGTGCCATCTTCGCGCAGCGCTACACCAGCCTCGAACGCAACCTCGTCGAACTTGTTTCCACCCCGATTATGAAATAGTGAATTGAGCATCTTGTCGTTGGCGATGAACAAGTCCATGCGGCCATCGAGGTCGTAGTCGGCGACGCCAATGCCCATTCCCTTCCCCGGATGAGCGCGAAAACCGGCGGAGGCGGAGACGTCGGTGAAGGTGCCGTCGCCGTTGTTCAGGAATAACTGATTGGGAGTGGCGCCGTAGAATTTCGGATGACAGTATTCCTTGTGCCCGTTATCCATGCACACCGGTTCTTTGGTCCCGTCCCACTTCAGGTAATTCACGATCAGCAGGTCGAGGAAGCCATCGTTGTTCACGTCCACCCACGCGCCGCCAACCGACCACAGCGGTCCGAATTGGGGATCCGGCTTCGTGGGAAGACCGGCTTTGGCGGTGACGTCGGTGAAGGTGCCGTCGCCGTTATTGTGGTACAGGGTGTTGCGATGAACGCCGCCGACGAAGATATCCTCGTATCCGTCGTTGTCGTAATCGCCAATCGCTACACCGGTATCGTAGCCGGTACCCGCCAGGCCCGCCTTCGCCGTGACGTCCTCGAAGTGGCCGGTGCCGTCGTTCTCGAACAGGCGATTTGAATACTTCGGTGAGTCCTTTTGGAGGGTATCGATGTTAGCGCCGTTGGTGAAGAAGATGTCGAGCTTACCGTCGTTGTTGTAGTCGAAGATGGCAGCGCCGCCGGCCATGGTCTCGGGTGCGTGGCGGTCGGGCGTTTCGCAGTTTTCCAACCGGAAATCGATGGGCCGGTAGGCGAATCGGATGGGGCTTTGGGTGGGAGCGGGCGCGGCAGCCAACCAGAGCGCTGCGCCCCCAGATAATGCCGCGACTCCCGACAACGCCGCGGCAGCCGCGATCAACGCCCGCCGACGCGTCACAAACATCGAGGTACGAACGTCCGCAGCATGGCAACCTCTGCGGCAGCCTCCACGTTTACCGGCCCCTTCGCGGGAATCAGCCACGCTTCACCGAGCCGGAACGGCTGGCCGGCGATGGATCCGGCGCCTTTCAGGAACACGAGGATCTCCGGCTCGTAGCCGTTGGGCTGGTGCACGATCGGGCCCGTGAACAGGCGAAGCTCGGTGCGGAAGTACTCGCACGCGGCCAGCAACTCGGACCCGTCCGGGAGAGAGACACGCTGCGAGTAACCGGGATGGCCGGCGGTATTGGACACGGTGACACCTTTGTCCAGATGAAGCTCGCGCCCACGGCCGTAGTCATAGAGACGGTAAGTGATGTCGGATTGCTGTTGCACTTCGCAAAGCGCAATGCCGGCCCCGATGGCGTGCACGGTTCCCGCCGGAATGAAGAAGGTGTCGCCGGGATGAGCTTCCACCCAGTTCAATAGCTCCATGATCTCGCCCGTGATGGACGCCTCGCGCAGGCGCTCCCGGGAGATCTCCTCGCGAAACCCCATTGCCACCTTCGCTCCCGGTGCGGCGCGCAGGACATGCCACATCTCCGTCTTGCCCAGGGAGTGCTCGTGAACCCTGGCGAAAGAGTCGTCCGGATGCACCTGCACGGAGAGATCTTCCTCGGTGAAGATGAGTTTCACCAGAAGCGGCAACGGTTTTTCATGCGTGAACCAAACCTCGCCGATCTTGCGCCCATCGCTGGCATACCAAGGCGCAAGGTTCAACGAGCCCCAGATTTTCTCTTTGAATTCGGCATCGAGCCGAACGGGCCAGGAGATCATGCCGGGTTATTTCGATGCCTTAAAGCTATTGAGAGCGGCCGGCTCGCTTTCGTACGATTCGAAGACGCTGAGCAGCTTGGTGACCTGCAACAGATCGTTGACGCGTTTTTGCAGATGGAGCAGTTTGAGCCTGCCGCCGCTATTGGTCACGGTTGCATAGCTGCCGACGAGCTGGCCGAGGCCCGAGCTGTCGATGTAAGTGACGCCCGCAAGATTCAGCAGGATGTTCTTCCGATCGCCGGAGAGGGATTCGCGGATGGTGTCCCGAAAATCCACCAACGATTCGCCGAGCGTGAGCTGGCCTTTCAGGTCCAGAATGACCACTTCGGGCAGCTCCCGGATATCGATTTTGAGGCTCATCAGGATTGCTTCTCCTTTCGTACCGCCATATCGATACTACTCGATTCGGCCTCAGAGCACCGGGCCGATGCGCCACGGCACGAATTCGCTGTGTCCCAGGCGTTCGCTGCACGTGCGTCCGCCGGAGGCCACGCACAGCACCGTATCGAACATCTCACGGCCAATCTCAGCGACAGTGGCCTTTCCGTCGGCGATGCGGCCCGCGTTGATGTCCATGTTGTCGCGCATGCGCCGCCACGTCGCGGAGTTGGTGGCGATCTTGATGACGGGAATTGACGGGAAACCGATTGCGCTCCCGCGCCCGGTGGTGAACGCGATGAGATTCACGCCGCCGGCGGCCAGCCCGGTGAGCGAAACCGGATCGTACCCGGGCGTGTTCATGAACACAAAGCCGGGACCGTGGACGCGCTCGGCGTAGTCTACCGCTTCATTCATCGTCGTGCTGCCCGCCTTGGCAACTGCGCCCAGCGACTTCTCGACAATATTCGTCAAACCCCCTGCTTTATTTCCCGGCGAAGGGTTATCGTCGAAGCTGCCACCCATCCGGCGCAGGTAATCCTTATATTCGCGAACGAAACCAAGGTAGCGTTCGGCCACGGCTCGATTGCGCGCGCGGGCGATGAGCAGGTGCTCTGCGCCGAAGGTCTCAGTGGTTTCGGCAAGCACGGCGGTTGCGCCAATTTCCGACAGCATATCGCAGCAAATGCCGAGAGCCGGGTTGGCGGTGACGCCGCTGAAGGAATCCGATCCGCCGCAGTTCAGGCCGAGCACGATCTTTGCCGCGCTCAGTTCCTGGCGGCGTTCGGCCGCGGCACGCTCGATGAGACGATCGATCTCCTTGCGGGCGGCTTCAACCGTCGCGCGGCTGCCACCGCTTCCCTGAATGGTGAGGCCGATCAGGCGCTCGGTCGCCTGCGAGTCCGGGCCGAGGTAATGCTCGATTTGATTGGTCTCGCAGCCCAGGCCGAGGATTAGCGCGGCGGATACGTTGGGATGATCCAGTACGCCCGCCAGCGTCCGGCGAAGCTGCTCGGTGTCGCGTCCGATGGTGTGCGCGCACCCTTCGCCATGCGGGAAGGCCACCACGCCGTCCACATTTTCGGGAAGGGATTCGCGGCGGTAGCTCTGGCCGATGAGCGTGGCGACGTGGGCGGCGCAGTTCGACGCGGCAACTACAGCGATATAATTCCGCGTTCCCGCACGTCCGTCGGCGCGTGGGTACCCGAGAAAGGCCGGAGCGTTTGCGGGAGGAGTGGGCAGGGCGAGATCGACGCTGGGGAATTCGTAATCGAGCGGATGTTCTTGGTAGGCGAGGTTGTGCGTGTGGACGTGCTCGCCCAGGCCGATCTGCGTGCGCGCCCGTCCGATGGGATGTCCGTAGCGGAAGACGTGCGCGCCATCGGGGATGGGGGAAAGGCTGATCTTGTGGCCAACCGGTACGGGCTGGGTAACGCCGATCTCAGTCTCGCCGATCTGCACAATCTGCCCAGGTTGCAGCGGAACTCTTGCGATGGCGACATTATCGGCGGGGTTAAGTTGAATTACCGAGTTTCCGGCGGTTGGTACGCTGGCGATTTCGAAGAGACTCACTTCATCACCTCCCATCCCGTGCGCAGGCGATCCCGCGCGCAGGCGATTGCGTGGTGCGCTTTGTAGTGGTATGCTCGCGTCCGGCGTGTGTTGTGTTCGGGGAGGTTCCGGCAATGCGATTCACGGGAGTTTTGCTTTGCGGATTTTTGATGGCGGCGGCCGCGCTGGCTCAGGACGACGACAGACCGGATCTGTCCGGCAAGTGGCAGACCAGCGGGGGCGGGGACAGCGGCATTTTGAAGATTGAAGCGAAGGACGACTCGCTTCATTACGCGGAGGCCGCCCGCAACGTCGAATTCGACTGCACGACTGACGGAAAGGAATGCAGCATCACCGATGGCGGCCATAAGGCCAAAGTTTCGCTCTGGTATAACGGCGGCAGTCTGGTGATGTTGGAGACGAAGGGCAACGACGTGGTGAAGCGCAGGTTCACCCTGACGAACGGCTCCACGCTGGAGATGGAAGTGATTCCCATTGTGCCCCCGGGCAAGGCCGGCAAGCTGGTCTTCACCAAACAAAGCTGAAGGCGCGCGGGGACCCATGTATTTCATTTTGGCGCGCGCCTCATTTGACGGGCCTCATTTTGACACGGATGACGCGTCCTGCCGCAATCGCGCGAACGCCGTACGGAAACATTGCACCGATTCGGCAACACTCTGGCTGGCCGCTGGTTCTCCAAAGTACGCTTTCATGAAGTCGGCCGGATCACCCCAGGTGGTATGCAAAAGCCCCTGGACTCGCGCTGCAATCTCCGGATTCGCGTGGGCGCGCAGGGTACGGATCAATTCCAGTTGGGCGAGCGCGACATCGGAATTACGCCACGAGCAGGAGAGCACGTTAAATCCCTGCATGGCGAAATACGCCGCTCCCGGCACGGCCGATTCATAATGCCAGTCGGCAATCACGATGTCGCGGGGAATTCGCGCGATGGCCGGTGAGGTCTGATTGTAGCTGCCCTCCCATTTGCCCGCGCCCGACACCGCGCCATCGATGAGCCGGTCGCCCCACATCCACATTTGCTTGTGCGACTGCGCCAGATGATCGTGGATAGCAGTGACCTCATTCGCATACAGCTCGGCAGCAAGATGACCACGGCAGCGCGGGCAATCTTCGTCGGCGAGGATAAACACCTCATCCATGCCCGCGTGGAAAGCGTCCGCGCCGAAGGCATCCACCAGCTCGTCGATCAGGTCGAACACGATTTTGTGCACTTCGGGGTGCAGGGGGCAATAACTGCGGCAATAAATCCCGGCATTGTTGGGATACTTGCCAGGGGTTTCATCAAATTCCGGGTGGGAGCGCAACAGACCATAGGTTACTTTGTCCCAGGACTGGTGGCCGAGCAGGTTAATTTGCGGGATTATGCGCACCCCTGCTGATTTGGCCGCCGCGACGATCGCCGCCACATCGTCATGCGAGAGGGCATCGGGATCGGTGACTTCCGGATGGCTCTTGAACTGGTAGTGGTAGTCGGTTTCCAGAACCAGCGTGTTCACGCCTTCCCGGGGCAGCGCCTCGCGAATGAAGCGAACCAGGAGGGGCACGTCGGCCGGTTTGGGAGTGAGCAGGTGCAGACCGCGGACGGGCGGAGTGTCCGCGAGCGTAGACACCGCCGACACGACGGCCAAGAGTAGTGCGTCGATTGCGGCTTGCCGTGACATTTTACTTCACACCGCTTTGCTGGCGGGCGGTAAGGAACTCGTCGCCCGCGCGCCATGTCGGCAGATTGTTCTGGTTGGCCACGGCGATCGCGATATTCATGCCGAAGCTCGCCATCTGCGCGAGTCCCGAAAAGTCCCAGTCGTTGTGGAACTCGTCGGACGGCTGATGATAATGATTGTCGTTGTACTCGTCGAACAGCTTTTCTCCGAAATCGGCGGGTTTGCCCACGAAATCCGTCCCTTCGTCGATGGAAAACGCGGGAACGCCGGCCTGCGCAAACGAGAAATGATCGGAACGATAGTACGAGCCCTGCTCCGGGTGCGCGTCGGCCTGCAGAGTGAGATTCATCCGCCGGGCGACCTCCTGCACCACGGGCCAGACAGTGGTTCGTTCAGCCCCGGCAGCGGAAGCGTCAAGTACCCGGCCAGCCGGGAAAAGCGCGTCGAAATTCACATCGAGCGCGATGTGTCCGGGCGGGAAGAACGGGTGCGCCGCGAAATAGGCCGAGCCGCGCAGCCCTTCCTCTTCGCCAGTCACCGACAGGAAAATCGCCGAGCGCTTCGGCTTTTGCGGAAGGGCCGCCCATGCCCGCGCCAGCTCCAAAATGATGCCGCTGCCGGTCCCGTTGTCGACAGCGCCGTTGTAGATTGCGTCGCCATTCACGGGCGTGCCGATTCCCAAATGATCCCAGTGCGCGGTGAACACCACGGCCTGATTCTTCAGCACCGGATCGCTGCCCTCCACCAACCCGACGACATTGCTCGATTCGATTGCCCGCAGCTTCGTTGTGAAGCTGCCATGAATGTGGATACCCAGCGGCATGGGATGAAAATCGCGGGATTCGGCGAGCTTCAGCATCCCATCCACGGTGTGCCCCGAAAGCGCGAGCAGCTTGTCGCCGGCGTCCTTTGAGAACCATCCTGCGAAGCCGAGACCGTATTCGCCGGGCGCGAGCTTCACCTGTCCGTCTTCGCGTCCCCACGAGCTGCGCACCACATCGTAGCTGTAACCGGCCGTGGGCGTGGTGTGGATGATGAACACCGCCTGCGCGCCGCGCCGCGTGGCCTCCTCGTATTTGTAGGTCCAGCGGCCGTAGTAAGTGAGCGCCTTCCCGCCGAAGAATTTCGGATCGTCCGAAGGCGGTTCGTTGGTGAACAGTACGACGATCTTGCCGCGGATGTCCACGCCTTTGAAGTCGTCCCACTGAAACTCCGGCGCGACGATACCGTGGCCTACGAAGATCACGTCTCCGTCGATTTGGACCTCGGGTTTCTGCGCGTTGGTGACGCCGACAAAATCATCGAGCCAGCGGAAGGCGATCGACTGGCCATTCCGATCCGCGGTCACCGTGGCATCGGGCTGCGTGGTTGCGCCAACCAGCGGGACATGCTGGAAATAAGTGCCGTTGTCGCCGGCGGGCTTAAGGCCATCGAGCGCGAACTGCGTGGCGATGTATTCGGCCGCGAGATCTCCACCGCGTGCGCCGGGCCCGCGTCCTTCCAGCAGATCGCTGGATAGAAACTTCACGTGAGCACTAATTCGGTCGCCGGAGATGTCCGGGTTCTGAGCACACAGCGCGGTTGCGCCGGCAAGGAGCGCGAGAAGCGTTCGGGTCATGTGATATCTCCAGTGTACGAGGAGACGGCGAAGCCACCGGCCGACTTCAACTATGAAATGCTATTGCTGATGACCTTCAGGAATCTGCTTCGTCTCACTGCGATCGCCGCGTGTGCGATCTGCGCTTCCTCCGCCGGATGGTGCGAAGTCCGCTTACCAGGAATGCTCGGCAGTCACATGGTGCTGCAGCGCGAGATGCCCATTCACATTTGGGGGTGGGCGACGCCGGGCGAGAACGTCTCGGTGGAATTCAAGGGCGCCAGCCGCGCCACCGCCGCCGACGACCTCGGGAAATGGAGTCTCTACCTGCCTGCAGAATCAGCAGGCGGCCCTTATCAGCTTACGATTACGGGCAAGAACAAAATCATTCTGGACGACGTGCTCGTCGGCGATGTGTGGTTCGCCTCAGGACAATCGAACATGGAGATGCCTTTGCGCGGCTGGGCGGGAGCGCCGCTGCAGAATTCGGCGGCAGAGATCGC
>Ga0326727_10024750_pt1 | contig 11318 bp, 10 predicted proteins | sample MB2enrmetagenome_FD_207643 | JGI IMG/M metagenome (GOLD analysis project Ga0326727, IMG submission 207643) | Lab enriched peat soil microbial communities from McLean, Ithaca, NY, United States - MB29MY | ecosystem: Environmental > Terrestrial > Soil > Wetlands > Peat | place: USA: New York... | reverse complement strand
TTCCAGTGGCAATCTAACACCTGTCTTCAACCAAGAACTATCCTTACTCCACTGTGCTCGGAATACAGGTAGGGTTCCGAAGTTTTTAGGCAGAGTAATGTCGCCCAAGCTCTCAAAATAAAAACTAGGAGTATGAGATTTATTTGCGTTGGATGCAACCGCGCTGGTCACCCAAACTTCACCCGCCGTGACAACAGGTTCGATTCTAGCAGCATCAACGAAAGGTAAACCGGTCAGCTTGCTCCTAAGGTTATCGATTGAGTCATCTTTCCAACTCACAGGTCCCATAGCTATCGCGATTCGGAGCTTCGGTTGCGAATCAGCACCTATGGCCCTCCAATCGTGGAATCGAAGAGCATCTCTCACTTCTAACGCATGCCTCACAGCCTCCTCGGACGAATTGAAAACAGCGAAGTATGCATCACCCCAAGTGTTCTTGTCAATTGCTTTAGCGGGAAGTTTCTTAACCTCTCCTAGAATGTCAGAGATGGAACTGAATTTGGATGCGGTACTGCCTTTTAGATCTGCAAAGAGAATACTCTTGTCTTCCATCTGGGCATCTCCATCAAGCCAGTCGTGTGAGCAACAATTCCCGATTGGGTTATCTTGTCATGACCACCCTGTGGACCACGCAAAGACTCCACAGCGGTTCTCTCGTAATAGTGGATTATCCCCTCGTGGCCGAACTCCCTGATTTCCATTTTCCATCGACTGCGTGCAGTATATACTATGCTGCATCCATCGATCCTTTGGGTCACTAAATTAACAATCTGCCTTCAAATCAAGCAGATGGCCCATGCACGTGACTTGGTCCGGCCCTCCTCTGAATCCAGAATCGGACCGTCGGATCACCCCCAAGGGTGGCGGATTTTACAACCGGCGTTATAGGGATTTTTGCACCAGCGCTGACACTTCTGCAACATCTTATGGTTTTGAGGCAGTGGTACCTGCAGCCGGGAATTCCGTCCGTAAACAAACTGTTCTGTATGGGGTTGCGGCGGATCTGGCCAGAGTGGAAGCAAGCTTTGATTTTTATCTAACCCGAAACTGTCGCTGGCTAGCATTGACCTGGGTTTGACTTGCCCCCCGAATTTGTCCGTTTGAGAAAACGATTTGGACGAAGGTCAGGCATCCATGGACGGCTTTGTTCTGGAGACGATTCAGAGTGACGTGGAGAATCTTTCGGTGGCTCCATCTGTCTTGAGAGCAGATCGCCATGCTCACCTGCAAATAATTGAGAACAATAACGGAGCGAGCACTGCAGTCGGATTTGTAGTCTTTAAATCCATCGAATTCAACAGGTCTCAATATGCATCTCTCTTAATCCATCGATTCTGCAAGGCTTATGTCAGGCACTCCATCTGCTCCCAAAACAGGGCAGAGAGTTTGTGGAAACTTGTTGAAATTGAGTGAATATAAGTGCTTTTGATTGAACTGTTTACAGTGTACCTACCAAACCCTGTTGATCTTTGTTGCTCTTGGGTGCTTTGACCGTTACAATTTCGACTACAATGATGAATTTGCCCGCGATTTTATGCAGCGGGACTACAAGGAAGACGCAACAGCCGCCGCAGCCTGCATGCACAGCGCGCTCCGCGCTGTTGAAGTGAGAATTCACTCATATCAAGTCTCCCTCAAGCAAGAAAGAGGCCGCTTTTCGCCCCGGATGGAATTTTGGCGAACCGCAGGTCTATAGGTTTTAATCAGGGGACTGAGGACGTTACGGAGTAAAAGGTGCCCAAAGCTACGTATCCGGATTTCGCTAAGCACAAGCGCGAACTAACTAGGCTGAAGTACTACGAACAACGTTTTATTCTGGCCCCAGAGCGATTTCGCGGTTCTGCAATTCCCGGCAATTTAGTCTGGACGACAATCGCCTTTACACAGCTGCAGCTCGCAAATGTTATCGCGAAACCGGGGGTTTACGCGTTTTCTGTCGTCAATCGAAGGCTTGGAATGCCGCCCCACGGCTACTTACTATATATCGGACAAACAGGCGCAAAGCGGAATTCGCGGACACTCAAGCAACGGGCCGCTGAGTATATGCAAGAAAAGAAGACTGGAAGGCGGCGGCATGTATGGGACTTCCTCAACAAGTGGTCGGGGCACCTCAATTTCCATTTTGCAGCCCTCGATCCGAAGGCCTTTGATCTCGAAGAGACAGAGAAGATGCTAAATGACGCCATGCTTCCGCCATTCGTCATCAACGATTTCACTACCGAGATCAAGACTAAGAAGAAAGCCTGGAGCCTCACATGAAGTCCCGCAAAACTGAATACCGGAATTACTACGCTGCACTTCGTGGAACATTTGGCGATTGGACATACTTCGCGTGCCTAATGTCAGCGGCTGAGGTCGCAAAGCGAATTACTTTCGCGAACGAGATCCATCCTAGTAGGGGTCTCTCGACGCTCATTCAGCGTGCCCTTAGCGCTATCCGCGGTGCTGAAATTGGAAACTATCTAATCCGAGAGAAGGAGCGGTTCTTTAACTCCATGGTTGTCGCCGTTTACGAGGGTGATCCCGCATGGCACGGATTTTCGAGTTTCACACCTCAGACTAACGACATTGACCGGAGAGACGTCCCAGAGGACGCAGAGGACAGTGTAGGCTTTCTCAGCTTTACCGGAGACGAGAAGATATTCGCATTAGATGGTCAGCACCGGTTGGCCGGGATAAAGAATGCGTTGAAGCGTGATCCAGCGCTCGAACTAGGCGATGTCTCGTTGATCATGGTTTCCCACAGAAATACTGTTGCAGGGCTGGTGCGAACGAGGCGCCTCTTTACAACACTGAATAAGACGGCGCGCCCTGTGGGTAAGGGCGAGATCATCGCGCTCGACGAGAACGATGTCATGGCGATCATCGCACGGCAGCTTGTCGATTTCAATCCACGATTCTCAGGAAAACGTATCAAATTCGCGCAGGCTGACAATCTAACAGTAAATGAAACGGAGTTAACAACGATCGGAAATCTATATGACGTTCTCTCAGCTTTATTCGCGCGCTACCCAACAGTGCGATCAAAACATGATCTGCACTATATCAGGCCAATAGACGTCGAGCTGAAACGGTATCGAGAAGTGGCAGAGCATTATTTCAACTGCCTAGCTCATTCGTTCTCGGAAATCCGCGCCTATTTTGACGCGACAGATGCAAGAGCTCACCTTATTGTCAAGAAGTTTCGAACTTCAGAAGGAGGTCATATACTGTTCCGCCCTATTGGTCTTAGGCTCTTTGCTGAGATAACGGCGACATTAATTAAGAAGGGTTATTCGTTAGAAGACGCAGTAGGAGTCTTAGCGTCATTACCAAATGACCTGAAACGTGTCCCCTACAGAGATGTAATTTGGAGGAACGGAAAGATCGTCGCGGGCGGGCGGGCGCTTGCGCGGGACCTGCTCTTGTATCAGTTGGGCGTTATCCCAGAAGCGAACGCTCTGCGTGCAAGATACGCTCGTGCTCTGGGTGTTGAACCACGCCTTCTCAAAATGCCATCCAAGATCAAAGACTAGGGTGAGAACTAGCTGAGTTGACGCGCTAGATCATTTGTTCAATCATTTCCGGCGTTGCGGGCAGAAACACGTCCGCTGAGGAGGATGGAGGAGGATGCAACGTCAGCAGGCGGGGAGGCTTCCTGCTACACAGGCCACCATCCATAGATGTGTGCACTAAGGCATGTCAAATCACTAAGGCATGTCAAATATCGAGGGTCTGGAATTATCGGCCAGGCGAGTCTAGTACAATTCCGAGCAGCATGATGATTCTTCCGGATTTTGAGGTCAACGGGGTTTTCTGGCTCAAGTATGCACGATCAGGTGTCTCTTTTCATGCGGACGGAGGGCTTGGACAATGCCAAGGATAGCGATATCGAGCTTGCGGATTAGCATCGTTTTGTCTGCACTTCTTGTGTGTTTAGCCCCCCTGACTGGCCAGCAAACAAAACCCGGTAACCCAGTGGCTCCCAGTTCAAAGTCTCAAGGGGCAAATCCAGGTTCTCCCGCCACCGGAAATGCGTCAGCGCCACAAGGAGATGCCGACAAAATCGATGAGATTGCCCACCGCGTTCGAATCCTAGAAGTCGAGGCCTCCGAGAAGGCCATTCCCTGGTATTCGAGTGCTCTGATTCCCATCCTCACCGCAATCATCGGCGGGCTCGCCGTATACTGGTCAGCGCGAATGGGTAAATCAGGCCAGGAGTTGGCCGCGAAAGCGGCTGAGGCAAGCGCGAATAGAGCGGCTGAAGCAAACGCAGAACTTGCGAAGAATGCGGCCGTGGAAGCTGTACGACTTGCAAAAGATGCGGCTTTATTCAAACACGCAGAGCAGATGATGGAGTTCAAGCTAAAACAGATACAAGAGTTCTATGGTCCACTGTACGCGGCCTTGCGGCAAAGCAGAGGCCTATATGACAAGCTGTTGGATCAGCTGGTCTACGACGATCCCGCTCGGTACCAGCGGACGCCGAGTGCGACTGGCGATGATTACCGCTTGCAGGTTCTCGACAAAGCTGGCCAATGGAAAGACTTTCGCCTTGTTGATCAACTCCCCGCACTAAAGTCGAATCCACGCGCTATGGCACTCGTAGATGCAATTGTTGGCCTCGGAAAGAACATGTGCGAGATCATTGCCACTCGGGCAGGATATGCCGCAGAGAACTCCGTGGAACTCTTAGGGCTGTACATGGCACACCATGCCATTCTCACCGCTATCCGCAACGGCCCAGAAACCGAGGCATTTGAGCCGGGCCGACACAAGGTCGGTGCGTTCCCATACGGCCTGGATGACGTGATAGGAGACAAGTATCACGAACTGAGCAACGCGATTGATCAGTATGGCCAAGCCTATGATCGCGCGCTTCAGTTGCTCGCGGAGAAAACGACCTGATGGAAAACGCACTCGACAGTCGGGACCTCTGTGCCGCCTATTATGATGCGAATGCGGAGGAATACTCGGCCTCAACATTGCACATAGATATGGATGCTATTCGGAGTCGCTTCCTCAGCAATGTTACGCCCGGTGCGCGAATATTGGACGCTGGATGTGGCTCTGGACGGGATACTGTGGCGTTTGTGAGGAGTGGGTATTCCGTCAAAGCCTTTGATGCCTCCGCGAAGATGGCTGAGTACGCAAGCAGGTACACCGGTCAGGAATGCGAAGTACTGCGCTTTCAAGACATGGAATTTGATCGGGAGTTTGATGCCGTCTGGTCCTGTGCAGCCCTACTGCACGTCCCAAAATCAGAGATGAGTGATGTGCTGGGTCGTATGATCCGCGCACTGAAGCCGGGTGGCCTTGCCTATTTCTCATTTATCGAGGGGAAAGATGAGCGTACATCGTCGGATGGCAGGTTCTATAACTCATACACGACGGAATCATTAAGAGAATTGCTTCACCATGTCGGTGGAGTGCAAGAGGTGGACTGCTGGAGATCATTCCGAGATCCTGACTCGCCTCGACAAGCCCCGTGGCTCAATATGATCGTCCAGAGAATTGCACCATAGCGGCTAGCGAATATCGAGTAAGTTCCTGGTTGGTTCAGGAGCTGGCCGCACATGAGGCCTTGCTACCGGGTATTACCGATCAGGAAGTCAGCGCCGAGATTGTATCGCTGGAGCAACGGGGAAAGCACTCGATACGTTTCCATGAAATTCATCGAGTGACGGCTGAATTCGCTGATCCGTCCCAATTCCTTTCGTAGAATCTGTTTCTCATGTTCCTCTGAAACGCTGCTCTTGGGGGGCAAGGGGAGGAAGTCCCAAAGGGTCGCTGAAAGCTTCCCAGGGCTGCGGCGCAAAATTCGACCTCTTCTCTGTATGAACTGGCGAGGATTTGCTGAGCTCGCAAGTATGAATGCGGTCTCGCACGCCGGGATGTTCATGCCCTCGTCCAAGCAACGAATCGCGGTGAGGACCTCTATGTTCCCCGTACGGAACATGGACAAGATCTCCCGGCGCTCAGTGGGGCTCTCTCGTGAGGTGAATCGGGCAACTCGGAAGCCCCTGTTCGAGACCATTCGAGTGACGGTATCAATGTTCTGCATATCCTCCACATCAATGGAATCGTCCGAATCTTCGAGGTCGTCGTTTTGTGCTCGACCCTCCCCGCAGTAGATCAACGTGCGCATCGTAACGTGTCCCGCGTCCACGAGTTCCGCTAGTCGCTGGCGCTTTGATGCCAATGTTCCGAGGAATCGAGCGCGGCGAAGAAGGAGCATCTTTATGACATCGTCATCAAGGGGACTCCCTTGGTTCATGCCCTTCAACGCATGAAACCGCTCGCTGATCCTCTGTGCGATCTGCGCATATTGGTCCTCCTCAGCCGGCAACAATTCCACGAGCGCCAGATGATAATGATACGGCACAAGGAATCCCTTCTCGATGGCGTCTGCTAACGTGAAGGTATACGCAACCTGGCCGTAATAACTTTCAAGTCTGGCTGTCCCATCGGGATCGCCATGCCGTTCATAGGTCGCCGACAGCCCCAATCGCATACCTGCGTTTTCGGGGAGGGCGCGATTGTAGCGCACGGTGCCGTGGTGATGGCATTCATCACCGACGAATAGGAAGCTGTTACTGTCCTTGATGCGGGCGATCAATTCCTGGAACCGGTCCGTCGCGAGCGTCGCGTTTACGCATATCGCCGCCACAAAATTTGCGCGCTCCGTCCTGAACGCATCGACCTTCACGGCAAGTTCCTGTGACCAGTTTGAATTAAGCGATGAGCACATGATTGCCTTGCCGCCAAAAGCCGCCAGTTCCTCCTCCCATTGCTCTGCCAGTACTTGGTAAGGAACTGCGATGATAAGAAACAGGCGATGGGCCACTCGGAGCAGCTTGGTCGCCGCATACAAGGCGGTGAAGGTCTTTCCTGCCCCTGTCGCAAGGTCGAGTATCCCGACACCGTCCTGCTTCTGCCATGCATCGAGGGCGGCTCGTTGATGATCGAAAACCTCGAACGCGGCCGGAACGGAGAGAGCATCACGTTCCCGCAAAATATGCCGATCCTGATATTGGCGGACCAGTTCCAGTTCGGTCGATGCATCGTCCGGCTGACGGACGACCCGCGCGAGAAGCTCCAACCGTGATGCCTCAGGGAATTCGACGACGATGGTGGAAGGCGACCGTCCGGCCCAGAGGTCGTTGAACGAGTCCACATGGGCCCCGAAGTATTCCTCCTCCCCCTCTCTCCAGCTCCTGAACACGTTGATCGATTCGTAGTTGAAGTCGGGACTCAGCGCAGACACGCTTTCGTTGGCCGACCCCTGGAACACGACGAAGTCACCTGTGGCGTCCTCCAGGATGCCTATCTTCTCGTGGTACATCCCCCGACGACGAACGGCCACTTTGATGTCGAGGTGATTGTGCGAGACCAACCATTGGAGCGCTTCAAGTCTTTTTAAGAACAGGCGTTCATTCACCTCGGAAAGGACCGTGTGGAAGTTCCTAGCGAGCGTGCCGGGAAGCGCGGCGCGCGCGGCGTAGCCGCGTAATGCTGCATCATGCTCCTCCGGCTCAAGCTCCGCGCCAATGATAAGACGCATTCTGCCTTGGTTCTGAACAAATGCGCTCAACCCTTGAGCGGCATAAGAGAGAGTCGAGGCCGAAAAGAAACCGACCGCCCTTGAGTACGACGTGGAACATGAAAGCGCAGGGATATAGAAGTCGCGAAGGAGGTTGTCCTTCTCGCTGTTATATACGGATTTGAGTGATAGATCACGCAGTCTCAAAAGCGAACAGCTCCCAACCCACCACCGGTATTTGAGCTTCGGGGAGGCAGAAGCTTCTCTTTCCGCAGTCCTTCAAGCAGCGCTTCCGCACCCAAGATATCTGTCGGCAACTCCGAAAGGAAGTGATTGAGGAGCCGAGACCCACCGAGGGCATACTCCTCAAAGATGTTCACCATTTCGTCGATTCGCTCCTCTGCAAAGATCAGGTAATCCTTGGTATGAGCGAGCGCGATCATCCTGACGCAGGAGAGCGCATCCTCGTTCTTTGCAAAGACCTCTTCGGGGATCGGGGAGGTGGTGTGTCCGGCGAGTTCTTCTCTCCGGCTCAGTTGGAACCCGAGGACCGCGGCAAAGCAGAGCAACTCGCGCAAGGTACCGAAGAGCGGCGCTCCATCAGGTCGCTCGCCCCCGGTCCATTTGTATTCCCGGTTGCCAAGCCGATTGTACATATCCTCGAATTCCATCGAGCGGCGAACATCTCGTAAGATTCGGCGGCTCATCACCATACCCTCACAATTGAGGTTGAGTTGTCTCCGCGATCATTGAGACTCGGAACGGACGCGCCGCGAATCGAGTATGGTTGCACCATCTTCTGTCCGCGCGGGATTTGTAGCGCATAGCACGCTCCGACCCTATCCATAATCTCTGGAGATTCTTGCAGCGTTCGCGCCTGAGAGTCAGAGACGAAGAGGATGACTTGACGCGCCATCCGTGGAATCCACGAAATCGCCCCTGCTTGGAAAAGACTGTCAAGCTGACCAAACGGGGCGTCCAAGACGAGAGGAGCGACTGTGCCGGGCAACAAGAACTCATTCTCGTCGGCCTCACGAACCGAGCAGAAATGGATCAATGCCGAGGTGAATGCCAAGACGAGCAGTTGGGCCTCGCCGGTGCTCTTTCCTGATTGCAATTTCGTCACCTTGTCCCGAAGGCTCAGATTGAACTTTACATCGAAGAACGCCTCCTTGTCGCGGTGCATACTCGCCAAGTTCTGATTGATAAGCTCAAGCACTTTTTCCTGCGCCTGGCGCTCGTACACGTCCATTTGCTCGATGAGAAAGGCCCCCAGTTGTTCGACTACCCCAAGGGTAACCCTTCTTTTTTCCATCTCGGGCTTCGAGCGAATTCTGCGGGCGTATTCGCCCCTCACCTTCTGAAGCTCCGGTTCAAGGTCCACCCGGATCTTGCGGTCAAGGTCGCCGATCTGGCGCTGTACCGTTTCCATTTGCGCTTCGAGGTTTTCTCGTTTGCGGGCCTTCTCGGCTAACACTTCGAGATTGGTTCCCCTGAGCCGAGCGTTCAGCTCTTCAATTTCCCTGTTGGCAGCGTTCCATTCCCGGTCGAGTGAGCGAACGCGGTCTTCGAAGAAGCCAACCTCAGATCGGGCCTTCGCGATTGACCTTGAATACCGGTCTGCGGTCGCCTTGACCTTGAGCGCGATGTCGGTAACATCCTTTCGGCCACCTTGCGTGAGTAATGCCTCGACGGCTTTCCACGCCTCTCCGCCTTTTTCGAGCGAACGAGCGCAGATGCACACCTTCGCATAGAGCAGGCTCTGGATAAAACTGTCTTGGAAGTCAGAGGGAATCCGCCCTCTGAACTCCTCTTCATCGATCGCATCGAGCGCTGCCTCGGACAGTGCGGCGGAGCAGACCAACGCGGCGCTTTCCCGTATCCATCGGTAAATCTCCTTCTGGGCTCCGATCCTGGCCGTTTCGGTAGTCAGCCGTTTCGCTTTCGCGCGTTCAAGATCCTGCTGTAACTGCTTGGTCTGGTCGTGGTCTCGGAGTTGCTGTTCGAGCTGAGCGATCTCAATCTTCGACGCCTCGATGAAATCTTCCTTCTCCCGGATCATCCGCCGGTTCTCTTCAATCAATTGTTCGAATCGTTCGATGCTCTTCTGAAACAGTTCAATCTGCTCATCGCCGGATTCCCGCGCGATGTTGCGATCAAGCTTCTTCTGGATCAGGAGCAGATCCTTGACGGCCGCTTCGATGACATTGCATCCGAGAATGTTGCGGATAGCATCACTCACCTGCTTGTGTGTTCCCCGCGAGGCAAAGAGGCTGACACGCTTCTCCCCGTGGAAGATGAAGTTAGGTGCCATTTGCGGCGGAATGGCGCGATTAATCAGGCGCTGATAGTGTGGCACTCCCACCCAAGTGCCGTTATGTCGCTTGATCTCTGCCATTGAGACTTCGTTGGTTACAGTTTTTCGTGAATTACCAAGGAAAGTGTAGATCCGCTTCCGCGTGACCTCATATTCGCGTTGTTGGAACTCAAATCGTAGCTTTACCTCGACCTCATTCTCGCGGGCAGTCGCGGCGGCATGATTGAGGAGGTCCTCTGCCTCATCGAAGTCCGACTGAACTTCGCCGTACAGCGCAAAATTTACCGCATTCAAAAGGGCGGATTTACCGAAGGTGTTGTACCCCAATATCAGAGTGACGTTCTGCTCAGGGGTTGTAGAGAAGTCGAGGGTGTGTTCGCCGCGAAACTGCCGAAAGTTCTTAACGGTCAGCTTTTGTAGGATCACTGAGGCTTCAACCTCCGGATTTCTTCCAACATCAGCTTTTCAATCAAGCTCAGGCGCTGATCCTCGCTTACCTCGTCACCGTACATCGACTCCTTCTCCAAGTCGACAACGCGCTTGGCAAGCTCTTTGAGCTCTGTTGGTGTTAGGATCGTAGGCATCGGTTCCTCGTCAAGATTCTCCGCACCACGTATGATAGCAGTTGGGAACGCGGCAAATCGAAGAAAACGCACCCTTTATCCTGGGCTATTTGTATGTCATTATGATTACATACACCTTTCTTTATATTCCAAACAATACGTCAATCTGTTAAACTTCCTTTTGCTGATGAACCCCGGAAATTCATTTACGTACACTTTCGCCGCTCTACGCGGTAGACAGGCGGGCAACGCGTACTATGTCGCGATGTGTCCGCTCAGGCTGATCCCGAAGCTTTTCCTTTATGACGAAGATGAATTGCCTGCAGAGTTTCGGGCTCAACGTCCGCTAAACAGGACGCGAATTCCAGTGATAGCTCGATACATGCTCGAAAATCCACGGGAATACGTTTTTTCTTCTATCACGGCGTCAATTGACGGGGAAGTGCGGTTTGATGAGAATCCTCCAGGTTCCGGCATGGGTAGCCTCGTAATCCCTATGACGGCGAAGTTCATTATCAACGATGGACAACATAGACGAGCAGCCATTGAGGCAGCGCTATCTGAGAACTCGGAATTGGGCGACGAGACGATTTCTGTCGTCCTGTTCATCGATGGCGGTTTGAAACGCAGTCAACAAATGTTCGCCGATCTGAATCAATACGCAATACGACCAAACAAAACGATCGGTATTCTCTACGACGTGCGAAGTCCGCTCGCCCAGCTATCAAGATTTATGGTGGAGGATGTTTGGATCTTCAAGACTCTAACCGAGATGGAGCGCTCCAGTATCTCCAATCGTTCGTTGAAGCTCTTCACGCTGAGTAGCATTTATCAAGGCACAAAATCTCTTCTCGGTAAGCGACGCATCGATGACATTACCACTGAGGACCGGACGCTCGCAGCCGGGTTTTGGAAC
>Ga0326727_10024748_pt1 | contig 11319 bp, 8 predicted proteins | sample MB2enrmetagenome_FD_207643 | JGI IMG/M metagenome (GOLD analysis project Ga0326727, IMG submission 207643) | Lab enriched peat soil microbial communities from McLean, Ithaca, NY, United States - MB29MY | ecosystem: Environmental > Terrestrial > Soil > Wetlands > Peat | place: USA: New York... | reverse complement strand
CTCCGACGAAGGCGCAAGCTTTTCACCGCCGAAAACCCCGGAGGATTACATTGCCGGCGTCAAAGCGCGTTACGGCAAATTCGCGGATGATCTCATCAAGGCCTATCCCGTCGGCTCGAATACAGTTCCGAAAACCGCGCGCGACCTGAGCCGTGACGCGGCGTTCGGCTGGCAGACTTGGGCTTGGGCCCGACTGCAGGCCCAGACCGGAAAGTCCAAGGTCTTCTATTATTATTTCGACCAGCACCCGCAGTATCCGGAAGACTCGCCCCGGTCCGGCTACGGCACGCCGCACGGCGCGGATGTGGCCTACGTCTTCCAACATCTCGATCCCGGAAACCCGCATACGACCAAAACGGACTTGGAAATCTCGGATGCCATGTCCACCTATTGGGTGAACTTCGCCAGGCACGGCGATCCCAACGGCGAAGGCCTTCCCGCCTGGCCGGCCTTCAGCGACCGCAATCCGCAAGTGATGTATTTCAACCAATCCCCGCATCCCGGTCCTGTGCCCAGCGCCGACTCTCTCAAAGTCCTCGATGCGTATTTCGCCTGGCGGCGAACTCCGGAAGGCGAGGCCTGGGCGAAATAGACCCGCGATGGTTCACCGCCAAATAGTTTTTAGCCACGAAAATCAACTCTTTATGCCTCGGAATATATTCTTCAAATGTAATTTAATGCCCCGCATTTTCCCGTTGCGAGCTGCGGTGTGCGCGGCCTTGGCACTGGCCGTTATGATGGCCGGAGTGGCCCGCGCACAAACTCTCACGGACATCGGGCATGCCGCGCCAAGTCCTGGAACGAACAACATTTTCCAGCTCTCCACCAACGGCGATCAAACTTGGCCCGACGGGCTGAACTATTTCACCGACAACAATCCGCCCGTCGGTCAGACATTCACCACGGGGACCAACGCGTTGAATCTCGTGTCCGTCGCCATCAAGACGGCGGGGTTGAATAACGGCAACGGCTACGGCACGCCATCCAGCACGCCCACGTATTACCTGCGCATTTATTCGATCAGCGGCAGCATGGCGACGTTGCTCAACATGTTCCGCGCGCCGAATCCCGGTTTCACCGATGGCGACTGGCTGCAATGGAGCGGGCTGAACGTGCCGCTGGCAGCGAACAAAACCTATGCATTTTCCTTCGGCATCCAGCCGACCGGCGGCGGCTGGGCGGCGCTGGCTGTGGCCACGAACGCATACGCCGGCGGCGAAATCGCCATCATTCCCATTAGCGGCGGCACAATCACCACAGGCAGCAGCCACAGATTTGACGCGGTTTTCGATCTTGGACTGCTCGCCACCAACTCGCCCGCCGTTACGCCGTGGCCGACGCCAACCATCGGCATGAATCTCGGAAACACGTTGGAGTTGGGAGGGAGCCCTCCAAACCAGGCGCTATTCAACGCCGCCGCCGCCGCCCGGTTCAACGCCATTCGCATCCCGTGCGCGTGGGACTCCAACGCCACCACCAACACCACCGCCAACGCCACCAACTACCCAATCAATCCCACTTACATGGCGCAGGTCAAACAGGCGGTTGACGGGGCCATCGCCGCGGGAATGTATGTCATGATCAACGATCACTGGGATGACGGCTGGCTGGAAAACAACATCGGGACAACTGTCAATCCAACCATCAACGCGAAGATGAACGCCTACTGGACACAGATCGCCACCACCTTTGCCGGTTATGGCAACTATCTGCTCTTTGCCGCGGCAAACGAACCAAATGTGAACAATCCCGCGGAGATGGTCACGTTGATGGTTTACTATCAGACTTTCGTCAACGCGGTTCGCGGCGCTGGCGGCAATAACACCAATCGCTGGCTGGTGCTACAGAACGTCGCGGACGCGTCGTGGTTGAATGCCCTGCCGACGGATCCAACCCCCAATCGTCTGATGGTCGAATATCATAACTACACGCCTTGGCAGTTCACGCAAATGACAAGCGATCAATCGTGGGGCAATATGTTCTACTTCTGGGGACCGGCTTACCATTATTCCGGAGACCCAACCCGCAACGCCACCTGGGGCGAAGAAGGCACCATGGACTCGGGATTCCAACAACTCACCGACCTTTATGTCAGCAAAGGCATCCCTGTAATGATAGGCGAATTCCAGGCTGATTCGAAGACGTTCCTTACAGGAACGGAGGCAGCCTATAATAGCGCTTCCGCGAACTATTGGAACAAGTACCTTCCAGACTCCGCTCGAGCCCACGGACTCAGCCCCTTTTATTGGAGCACCGATGATAGTCCTTTTGACTGGAACACAGGCGCTATCACCAGTCAGCAAGTTGTGACTGATTTGACTGGTGGAGCCGCGCCTCCGCCTCCGGACGGCGCCCCCTACCCTGCGCTCGGCCTCACCGCAACGGCTGGCAGTGGCCAGATAACCTTGTCCTGGACTGCCGGCAGCGGAGCCACCAGCTACGATCTTTTCCGGGCGGCGGAAGCCGGCAACGAAGGCACCAATCCGGTTGTCACCGGCATAACCGGCACCTCCTATACCGATACCGGTCTCAATAGCGGCACCACTTATTACTACCATGTGGCCGCCGTCAATAGCTCCGGATGGGCAGGTTTTGCGCCCGAGGCCAGCGCGACAACCTCTGGCGTCAACCCGGACCCGGCGCAATTCAGCTTCGAAACCGACCTGCAGGGTTGGGCGGCAGGAAGCACTCCAATTGCTGGAGTAACGATTTCAACCGCGCAGCACTTTGCGGGCAAGCAGTCGCTTGCTGTGAACTTCAACGGCACGGCAGCAGGCACATCGTCCGTGTCTGTGGACAGCACGGGTGTAAACCTGGATGTCACCGCCGGAGCGACGATTACCTTCCATGTCTGGATCCCAAGCGGCAGTATGATCACCACGCTCCAGCCATATCTAGAGGACTACAACTACGCATGGACCAGTAGCTGGTATGGGAGTCTGACTGCCAACGCTTGGAACACGATCACCGTGACGGTGCCGTCAACCGCCGTAACGCCATTGCAGCAACTTGGCATTGAGTTTACGACAAGCGCCGCCTGGTCAGGCGCCTGCTACATCGATTCCGTTGCTTGGAATACCCCTTCACCGGACTTCAGTCTGTCGGCGAATCCGACCAGCCTGACAGTGAACACCGGGTCGAACGGCACCAGCACAATCACCGTGACTCCGCTCAATGGTTTAAACGGCTGTTTTACGCTGAGCGCAACCGGCCTTCCGAGCGGCGTAACAGCGACATTTGGCACAAACCCGATTGTCGCAACGAGCGTACTGATGCTCACGGCATCCAACACCGCAACCACCGGCAAATCGACCGTGACAATCACCGGCACGTGCGGACCGATCAGCCAGACGACCTCCATCGCCCTCACCCTCCCCGCCAACACGCCGCCGACACTCCTCCCCATCGCCAACCAAACCGTCAACGTCGGCCATACGGTGGCCTTCACCGCCAGCGCCACGGACACCAACCAGCCGGCGCCGACGCTGACCTTTGCGCTGCTGACAGGCCCGACCAACGCCACGCTCACACAAGTCAACAATACCAATGCCAATTTCTCGTTCCGTCCGCTCGTGACACAGGCGAGCTCGACGAATAGTTTCGAGCTGGAAGTTTCCGACAACAACACGCCGCCTCTGAGCGCCACGCAAAGTTTTTCTATCATCGTCAATCCGATCACATTGCCGACGCTCTCAGCGTCAGCCGCATACCCGGCCAACGGACATTTCAGCCTGACCGTCAGCGGCATGGCTGGCCCCGACTATGCGGTCCTCAATTCCACCAATCTCCTGAACTGGAGCACGATCTTTGAAACCAATTCCCCGCCGATGCCCTTCATTTGGGTGGACACCAACGCCAGCCTGACGAACCCGGCCTCCTATTACCGAGTATTGCTGGGTTCGCCGCTGCAACGATGATCTGGACGCAGTTAAGGGCTGGAGGATTCGACTGAACCTTCCAGCGCCGGCAGTTTATTTCGCGAGAAGCGCTACGAAGCGGGTTGAAGTTCGGAGTTCAGTTCAACCGCGCCTCCCGACTTCAATTTGATTTCCATCGTGCGTTCGCCATACCGGACCGTCGCTTCGCGCCCGCCAACCGATTTGATTTTGACATTGGTCAGCTTGCCGCCGTCCCAAGCCAGATCAATTTCGAAACCGCCGCGTGCGCGCAGGCCGGCGACGTGTCCGGCCGGCCATGCGCTCGGAAGCGCGGGCAACAATTCAATTTCGCCCGTTTGACTTTGCAGCAGCATTTCGGCGATGCCGGATGTGCCGCCAAAGTTGCCGTCAATCTGGAACGGCGGATGCGCATCAAACATATCCGGGTAAGTGCGCGACGGATCAAATAGGTGGTCGAGAATGCTGAAAGCGCGGTTGCCATCATGCAGTCGCGCCCAACAGTTGATGCGCCAGGCAATCGCCCAACCAGTCGTGATGTCCCCGCGTTTGTTGAGACTGACTTTGGCCGCCTCGGCAAGCTCCGGCGTGCCGCGCGGCGTGATTTGGCTGCTGGGAAAGAGCGCGTACAAATGCGAAATGTGGCGGTGCTGCTGTTCCGGCGCCTGCCCATCCCAGTCTTCCAGCCATTCCTGCAATTGTCCTTTGCCGCCGATCTGGAGCGGCGCAAGCCTTGCGCGCGTTTGTTCAAGCTGCCGGCGGAAGTCAGCGTCCGTGTCGAGGACCTTGGATGCTTCGACGCAGTTGGAGAACAGGTCGTGGAGAATCTCCGAATCCATCGCCGGGCCGGCACAGACTGCCGAGCCAAAAGGATGCTGGTTTTCCGGGGAAATCGAGGGGCAGGTCACGAGCCATTTATGGGTGGGTTCCTCGACGAGCGTATCGAGGAAAAACTGCGCCGCGCCGCGCATGATCGGATAAACCTCTTTCAGATATTCCTTGTCGCCGCTGAATTCATAACGGTCCCACAAGTGGTCGCACAACCACGCCCCGCCGCTCGGCCACATGCCCCAATCCGGCCCGTCAATCGGACCGGTGGCGCGCCAAAGATCAGTGTTGTGGTGGGCGACCCAGCCGCGCGCGCCATACATTTCCTGCGCCGTGCGCGCGCCGGTCTGGGAAAGGTCTTTCACCATCGCGATGAGCGGCTCCACGCATTCGCCGAGGTTGCACTCTTCCGCCGGCCAGTAGTTCATTTCCGTGTTGATGTTGATGGTGTATTTGCTCTGCCACGGCGGGTTCATGCTTTGATTCCACAATCCCTGTAAATTTGCCGGCTGGCCACCGGGACGCGAACAACTTATCAGCAGATAGCGGCCGAACTGGAAATAAAGCGCGGCAAACTGCGGGTCCTGGCCGTTGCGAAAGTTTTTGATCCGTTCGTCGGTCGCCAGTTTCATGGCGTCACTGGTGCCCAGATCGAGGGAAACGCGCCGGAACAGCCGCTGGTGCTCTTGCGTGTGCCCGGCCAGAAGTTTGTCGAATGTCTTCTTGGCGGCGCCGGCGACTTGGCCTTTGACGATGGCCTCCGGATTTCCGCTCACGTCCTGGTAATTCTTGTAGCTCGTTGCTGCCGCGATCAGTATCGTGGCTGAATCCGCGTTTGTGACCGCGACGGAATTGGACGTGGTCGTAACCGTGCCACCGTTGGCCAGCACGCGGGCCCGCACTTGGAATTTCTGCGTCCCCCTGATGCCCTGTGCATCCCCGTTTGTGCCGCGCATCACCAGGGTGTCGCCTGACTCGGTATCGATGATGACTTTTTCCGGAGCTTTGAATCCAGCCGCGAAAGAGATTGAGCCTTTTTTGTCAGCCGTCAGATGAACCACAACCACTTGATCCACCGGACTGGCGAAAACCTGTCGCGTAAACCGCGTGCCGCCTTCGCTGTATTCAACCGTGGTCACGGCGGTATCCAGGTTGAGATCGCGCCGGTAATTCTCGACGGAAGCCGCATCGGGAAAAGTCAGAACCAAATCGCCTGCCGTCTCATACGGCATCTGGCCAACCGGGCGGGAGATTACTTTCGCACTGATAAGTTTCGCTGCATCGGAATATTTTGCGTCCAGGATGAGCCGGCGGACCTCGGGAAGAGCTTCGCGAGCCTCCGGATTGACGGGATCGTAAGGGCCGCCGCCCCAAAGCGTGTCCTCGTTCAACTGCACTCGCTCATTGCTGACATGGCCAAAAACCATCGCGCCGATTCGTCCATTGCCGACCGGGAGCGCCTCTTCCCATCTCGTCGCCGGCAGGCGATACCAGAGGCTCAAGGGTTCGCCAGGAGCCGATGCATTTCCCGTTAACTGTGGTTCGGCGGCGAACAGCCCAACGGAACAGGGAATAAGATTCAAAAAACAAACAAGTCGGCGGATGTAGTTACTCATAAACTCTCATATAATGGCAATTCATGTCTTGTTGCCGGCGATGCGCACAAGAACACGGCCAATCAGTGGTCGGGAACAACGAATGATCGTCGCCGAAACACACATTGTGCTGAACTTAGTTAAGCACAGATTTACGGCCCCCGAACGAAAATCGCTATATGACACTCATCATATCTCGCCGGTGCTTCGGTCCGGTCAATTCATTACATGACCCGATGCGCTCATAGTGCGTGATTCATGAAATACGCCATCTGCCGGTCACGACGTCGATCCAGTTCGCTGGCATATCGCAGCCCCAATGTGGCGGCGTTCTTCTTCACCCACGCCGTCAATGGCGTTTTCCCGGTGGGTGGGGTGTTCACATAAAGCAGTTCGGACATCAACCCGCGAATCTCCTCGCGCGTGATGAATACATCGTGCTTGAACCATCCCAGCAGTTTTCCAAGCAAACACCCCACTCCCGGCGACACATTGACCAACGCGCGTGGCCGGCCAATCGCGCCACCGACGGCTTTCACCAGCTCGCTGTAAGTGAATGTTTCCGGGCCTATGGCGTTGACGACGACGTTTTCCGTCCGCATCCCCTCCGCGACCGCCAATTCCGCCAGATCATCCACGTGAATCGGTTGAAGCCGATACGAACCGTCGCCGAAAACCGCGAAAAATGGAAACCGTCGGAGCGCCCACGCGATGTTGTTGATGAGGATATCCTCTCGCCCAAACAATACGGTTGGCCGAAGGATCGCATATGAAAGTCCGCTTTCCCGCAACGCCCGTTCCAGCCGCGCTTTGCAGGCAAAGTATTCCAACGGCGAGTCTTCAGACGGATTGGTGATGCTGATATGCACCACGCGCCGGACACCCGCGCGTCGCGCCGCCTCAAACAACACCAACGTGTTTTCCACCGCCTCTCCATGGGTGAACATTCCATTGTTGAAGCGAACCCAGTAGGTATTATACAGGACGTCCACGCCCCCCAGTGCCGCAGCCAGTTTGTCCGGCTCGCCAAAGGAAAGGGGAACCGCACGGATTCGGCCGCCAAATGGATTCGCACGGTCCACGGAGTTGGTCAGCGTGACCACCGTCCGGCCCTGTTCCAGCAATCGAGTGGCGATGTAACGGCCGGAATAACCAAAAGCCCCGGTGACCGCGTGAACTTCATTCTTATTCATATTTCTGTGTTTCCTGTATTTTGTGAAACATGCAGCCAAAAAAATTATTTCAGCCAGCTCCGAATCTGCGTTCCCCATTTGACGAGCTTAACCCGCGACGCCAAAGGCAACCGCCGGACTTCGCCAAACCAACCATCCATCATCTCGAAAAACTCCAGCATCTCCTTCACCCTCTCTTGGGTGTGGGCGTCAACCTTGGCGCCATCATTGAGCAACGCCTGCGTTTCGCGGAGCATCTTAAGCGTCGGATCCATCTCCCGACGCTTGCGTTCGTCCAGGAGGATTTCAAATAATTGCCATACGTCCTTGATGGATTGAAAATGTTCACGCCGGTCTCCCACCACACGAACCACTTTGACCACCCCCCATGACTGAAGATCCTTGAGGCTGTTGCTCACATGAGAGCGCGCAACGCCCAGCGCCTCCACAATTCCGTCCGCGGTCATTGGCTTGGGTGAGAAATAGAGCAAGGCATGGATTTGCGCCACCATGCGGCTGATGCCCCAGCGCGCGCCCATTTCGCCCCAGTGCAAAACCAGTTTCTCTATGACAGGATCCAAGTTCATTTCTGTATTTACAGAAAATAGCGGAAATTCATCCAAAGTCAACGGATATTCTGTCGAACCCCATTTGCAATATCCCCGGATGGGCCGCGAGTATCGCTGCCAGACCGAGCTCTGCGCCGACCATGAAGAGCAGGTCGCCGCTCAGCGTGCCCAACACGGCGTCTATCCCCGACCGGACGCCACCCTGTGCTGTGGCATTCAGGATCGTTAGCGTGCCGGGCCATGACCGAATGCTAAAGCGGGACGGGGTGTGAGACAAAATTCTTCGCCGACCGGTTTTTGCGAGACAGAAGTATATGCGACCCAATATACTCCTTTGGGGCCACGTTTGCCCTCTCTCCCCGCGTGCGGGGAGAGAGCCGGAGAGAGGGGACCCTTTTTCGTCACCTGAAGAATTTTGTCTCACACCCAGCAGGACGTGCGGTATCGGTTCGTCATTGACTTGGCCTCACTCAATTCTGAATGATCCACGCGGACATTTGAAAGACGAAACGATGCAAATACGCAAAATCGCAATCAGCAAATATTCCATGAAACGCTACGCCTGGCACCTCGCGTCGGTCTTGCTCATCGGCACGGCCTTCGCAGCCTCGGCGGAGTCCTTCGATTGGCCGCAGTGGCAGGGCCCCGACCGGAACGCCGTCTCCAAGGAAACCGGCCTGCTCAAGCAATGGACTAAAGACGGCCCGCCGCTCGCCTGGAAAATCAACGGACTGGGCGGAGGCTACAGCGGCCCCTCCATTGCCGCCGGCCGGATCTTCGGCATGAGCAATCGCGGCGACGACGAAGTCATTTGGGCTTTGTCCGAGACGGATGGCAAGACACTCTGGGTGACGCGCCTTGGGCCGGCTCTCAATCAGTCATGGCCGCAAGGAAAAGAGGGGCCGGGATGCACGCCGACGGTCGATGGTGAACTGCTCTACGTCCTGGGCTTGGCTGGCGACCTGGCTTGCCTGCGGGTGAATGACGGCAATATCCTATGGCAGCGCAGCCTCAAGCGCGATTTTGGCGGGATCGTACCAACCTGGAGTTACCGTGAATCCCCACTCGTTGATGGTGATAAGCTCATCTGCACCCCAGGCGGCGAAGATGCGACTCTGGTGGCCCTCGATAAGTTGACCGGCAAGACCATCTGGAAGAGCCAAGTGCCCGGCAGTCCCCAAGCGGCCTACGCCTCGGCCATCGCAATTGACTTCGACGGGCAGCGCCAGTATGTGCAGATCACCCAAAAGGCGCTCGTCGGGATCGCGGCGTCCGACGGTAAGTTCCTCTGGCGGTATGACCGGCCAGCCAACAGCCACGGTATTAACTGTTCCACGCCCATCTACCACGAGGGCCTGGTGTTCGCCGCCTCGGCCTATGGTGCGGGCGGCGGGTTGGTGAAACTGAGCAAGGATGCGAACAGCGGCGTCAAGGCCGAAGAAATCTATTTGTCCAAAAAGATGCAAAACCACCACGGCGGCGTGATCCTCTTCGACGGTTGCCTGTACGGCGCCAACGGCGGCAATGAGGGTGGCTCCCTCGTGTGTCTCGATTTTAATACCGGCAACGTCCTCTGGGACCAACGCGACAGCGGCGACCGCCGGGTACCCAAAGGTTCGGTGGCCCTGGCGGATGGCCGACTCTACTATCGCACCGAGAAGGGCACGATGCTCCTGATTGAGCCGAATCCCAAACAATACGTCGAGCGGGGCCGCTTTGATCAGCCCGACCGCAGCCAGCAGCCGGCCTGGACGCACCCGGTAATTGCCAACGGCAAACTGTACCTCCGCGACCAGGATGTCCTGCTCTGCTACGACGTCAAGGCCCAGGCCAAATAAAAGCACCACCATTGTCGAAGTGCCGGGAAATTCAATTTTAATCCAAACCCAATGCGAAAGGAAACCAATTTATGAACATCATTAGAATTGGCTCACAGCCTTCCAACAAAGGACCGGCCGATTGGTTTACTGGCACGGTGCGCATCGATTCGCCGTTCAAGGGCAGCGCACCCGCCCGTGTCAGCGGCGCGATAGTCACGTTCGAACCCGGCGCTCGAACCGCGTGGCACACGCATCCGCTGGGGCAGACGCTAATCGTGACGGCGGGCTGTGGACGCGTGCAGCGCGAAGGCGGCCCGATTGAAGCAATCCATCCCGGCGATATCGTCTGGTTCCCGCCAGGCGAAAAGCATTGGCATGGAGCCGCCCCCACCACGGCCATGACGCACATCGCCATCGCGGAGGCGCTCGATGGCAAGGTCGTTGACTGGATGGAAAAGGTCACCAACGAACAATACGGCGCCTGAGCGGTGCATTCGCTAAGTTTCGCGTGCGCCTTCCTTGCTTTAAGCTATCGAATCAAATGAAAACACTGATAATCAACGCCCACCTCACCTACCCCGGATGGTCTGAGGGTAAGCTGAACCTCGCCTTCATGGAACTCGCGAAAACGTTTTTCGTGGTACGCGGGCACCAAGTCGCCGAGACTTTTGTCGAGCGGGGCTATAAACCGGAAGAAGAGGTGAGCAAACACTTGGCTGCCGACTTGGTCATACTCCAAACGCCAGTGAATTGGTTCTCCGCGCCGTGGATTTACAAAAAATACGTGGACGAGGTCTTCAATGTCGGCCTTTCCACAAAGGTCTTGCTCGAAGGCGATGGTCGCACGCGCCAAGACCCCAGCCGGCAGTATGGCACGGGCGGCAAAATGCAGGGGAGAAAATTCATGATCTCCGCCACCTGGAATGCTCCGAGAGAAGCCTTCGATAATCCCAACGGCATATTATACGGTGGCAAGGGGACGGCGGACCTGCTCCTCCACATTACTTCCAACTACAAATTCTGCGGCTACGACATTCTTCCGGCTTTTGGAGTTTTCGATATCTTCAAGAATCCCGACGTCCCAGGCGCACTGGAAGACTACAAGCGGCATTTGGAGGAACACTGTCTGTGAGTTGGTTTCACGGTAAACATATCTTCCCCGTCAGCTGACGCCAAATAATATGAAAAAACCTCAACTCACCGAAAACGCCGTTAAGAACCACGGGGATCTCTTCCGGAATTACGAATCCAAACTGCAGAAGACGGATCCGGAGTTCATCGAGCTTTTCGACAACTGGGCGTTCGACGAAGTCATCCGCCAGAGCAAATTGGACACCAAAACCAGGGTGATGTTGATCTTGGCGTCAACGATCACCTCTCAGGCCCTCGGCGAATACAAGGTCATGGTCGGCGCGGCGCTCAACGTCGGTCTAACGCCG
>Ga0326727_10024747_pt1 | contig 11319 bp, 15 predicted proteins | sample MB2enrmetagenome_FD_207643 | JGI IMG/M metagenome (GOLD analysis project Ga0326727, IMG submission 207643) | Lab enriched peat soil microbial communities from McLean, Ithaca, NY, United States - MB29MY | ecosystem: Environmental > Terrestrial > Soil > Wetlands > Peat | place: USA: New York... | reverse complement strand
CATTCGGCGGAACAATGCCTAATGCTAGCTCCGCCTTATGGGCTCGTCGCAACATTGTCTTCTTCCATGCTGGCAATGCCGCTACTGCTTGTTTTGCTTGCTCCAATACTTGTTCGAGCATTTCTTTTTCTGTCATGATCAATTATCCTCCGCCAAGAAATCGCTGATATCAAGCTCAATCTCTTCAATGACATCAGTCAGTTGCGCTACAACCACTTCCTTCTTTGGCTTTTCCGCACCACGAGGCTTCTTTGCCTTTGGCTTCTTGACTGGTTGATGGGCTGGACAATATTGCTTGCCGCTCTTGTAATATGGGGCTGCCATATCAATATGCCAACCTTCGGGCTTGTTATGTAGTTCCCATGTTTTGTGATTGGGGTTGCTGTTGTCATTGCCCTTGAAGCGGATGTCAATTTTAGCCGCTTCTAGGCAGTCTGGATGATCGCATCTAACTTTTGCTTGAACGATGATCATGATGATCCTTTACCTTGCTTGTGTTATTTGGAAACTTTTATAGACCTCAATAATTTTTCGCCATACTTCTCAACTTTTTTGTCTATCAAGTTTTGGGGAATATTTTTACCCTGTAATCTAATGCGTTCTTTACATTTTGACTGAAAAATACCGGCGGCATTATTCCAATATTCATCGGAAAGAGGGATCCTTACGCTATATGTTTTTTCTCCAATGGCTTTCCATGGTAAATTGCCAAGTCTTTTATCTTGGCGCCATTTGCTATTGGTCAGCGCCTCCCAAACCATATCTGGGTTATCATATTCCGAAAGATCTTCTTCGATATAGGTCTCAATTGGCCCAAGGCGCATTTCGATGTATCAAGCGTATTGACAATGAACTGCTCAATTGATCCGAACCATGAGCGAACCACTGATTGAATAGCGGGATGGAGCGATGATTGGTTTTCTTCCTTGATCTCGAAGCCTAGTTTCTTTGCAGTATCTTCCGTTATTGATGAGGCGGACACTTTGGATTTGCCAATCTCGGAACAAACCTCACTTTTGGCCAGCAATACTTCGACATATCCTTTCTTGATTTTGCTCTTGATGATCTTGTCGAACTCTTTTTCAGCTTCACTTTGACTTCCGAATGCCCTATACTCTTTCGCTGGGTTAGGTGCCGCAACACGCCCATAGGTAGTGAAGATATAGAAACCGTCATCCGATGCTTTTACGATCTCTGCCGAGTAATACTTGTTATTGTTGGATACGATATCGGTATAATTCAGCGTTGTTCGCCTAATACTATCAACGACGGTATGCTTGAAATCACTATCTTTGATGACCTTTGCTGCCATATTATTCCTCTGTTATTGTCAGTCCATCAATCTTCTTTGCATTGTCCAATTGCTCTTTCGGCAACGCCCCACGAAACTCCGAATCATAATGATCGAAACTAGTCTCCTTGAAACCAATCGCCTCCAATTGCTTACGATATGTAGAAGCTAGTTCCTCACGCTTTTCCCAACCCAAATATCTATCATCAAATGTGGCAGTGATATTCTTCATGGCCTCGGTGTCGCGAACGAACCAGCTAATCTGCGGTTTTACTACTCCATTTTCCATTTGGAACCCTGCAAAACCTGCCGCCAATTCCATTTTGTATTCGGTAGTATAGTATAGCCACTTGAACGGAACCCTGGCCATACCGATTGGCAAGCTACTAGTTGTTAGTCCACCGAACGGATTGTTCTTGTTAGCGGGACTAGCCCACTTGAAATCATTGCGATTGGTAAATCCATCTGTTTTGTAGTCTTTTAGATACGGAAAGAATGCAGTAATCCAACCACTGATATATGGCCCACCTGACGCCCCATTCTCCTTGTATATGTTCTGCCAAAACGATACATTGGCATTCCCCTTGGAAGCACTAATGAACTCTTGAACTATCGGCTCTAACACTGCCACCCACCATGACAAGTCAAACTCGGATATATTGCGAACTCTACCCAATACGCTCTGCCAATCTTCTGTTGTGCCAAGAAGCGTAATCTCGGGAATACCGCACGTTGTGCAGCAGGTGTAATCGAAGTAATTGGACATCGACTCCATTAGCACCACTTCACTAGCCGCTAATTCCACTGGGCCAGTAGTAGAAAATCCATTGACAATCAAATCTCGCTTGGGCCCAATATATTCAGCAATCTGATTGGAAAACTCACCGAACATATGAGGCCAATCGTTGTTAGGAGATCCCTTCACGAAGAAGTCCTCATATACGACCAGGTTCTTTTTGCCCTCGAAATTGACAAACTGATGTCGCAACGCCTCGGCATTGTTGTTGATATGGGTAGAGAGACCTTGTGCAATAGCTAACCAAATCATATCGGGCGACAAAACAAGCGGCAGGTGCTGGTCATAAGCAGTATTGATGGCTGCCACTAGGTTATTCGTGCTGAATAGGTAGGTATCATCGGGCATTGATGATGCCTCTACTGCCGATCCTACCAACTTTGCTACATTTGATCTGCTAGCTTTGGGGATGTATTCATCGTTGAATGTTCCTAGATCGACGTCATCTACTTTGAATGTGATCATTTTTCCTCCGTTGTTAGTCTGTTAGCTAAATCTTCGGCATATTTTGCGAGCCATCCGTTGGTATAGGTGCAATCTGGCTCCTGCGAATTTCGCACTATACTCTCTACCTCGCCAGCGGGCAAGTAATCTCTCATCAGTTCGTATAGGAAGCTAACCAATTTGGAATTGATTTTGATGGTTCCACTTCGTTCCCGCAATGCATCAGTTTCACTTGACATGATTTTGTTCCCTAAATACGCGACGAGCCTTACATCGCAACAACATAGGGCTCGCCAATCGTTCTGTCAAGGACTCAGCTAGTATTTTATCCTTGGCCCCACTAAAATCGAATTGCTAGTTCCATCTAAATATGTCGTGTCAACCTTGGCGCAAAAAACTACACCTTTTTTATCGTTCTTCCAATCCCAACAGCAAAACATATCACTACGACATGACAATACCGTGTTGCCGATCTTCAATTGCGATACACTCCATTCGGTGTCTGGAATGACATAGTAGTTGCAGGAAATCAGGAACGATGTGAGGATGAATAATAGTAGCCGCTTCATATAGTGAATGCGGTTTTATTGCGAGCTACATGAAGGTTAGTATTGTCTGTAATTTTCGCTCAATATTCTCGGGTGTCAAATCCATTAGACTATCGGAATCAAAAACCAGGCGAAAATCATAATCTACGAATGTGGTATTGCGCAGTAAATTATGGACAACGCAATATGTTTTGCCAGCATATTTTCCGCTGAAAGATACCTCTTCCAAATTTCCAGAACCTACCGCTGAATACCAATTACTCACTATTGGCGAATTATGGTGGTTCATGCATCTAGATAGTCCGGAAATATAGGATGGGTTTTCGATAATCTTCCCGCAAAAATAGCATGTCGTGTTCAATTCGCTCATAAAATCATCTACCAAAAGGCCCTCAACTTCATCATTCGCAAAAACTCTTCTTGCGTCTCGCATGGAACTCGTTCGCCATCTACCCACCATTCTAGCGTGCCGTTAGCATAATCCACGGCTGGGCCAGTAGTGCAATGTTTCAAGCCGTTTAGATACCAGATCTTAACTCCATCCTTGCCCTCATAAGCTGGACCATCTAACCTGTGCCGTTTTCCATATTGAAACCACCATTTATATCCATCGGGCCATATGACAGCTGGGCCATCAACCCTATGCAGTAATCCGCCCTCTGACCAAGTCTCTTTGCCATCCACACCAATGTAATGTATTGGTTCGCCCATCAGATCCTCTGTAATCGCTCCAAAATCGTTCCGAATAGCAGGCACAATGCTCCCCCGCCGAACCCCCATACAACGAGGTCTGGCAATGTTATGGATTGACTGGTGAGTATGTATATAGCAACCCCACTCCACGTCCCGGAACACATCCAACATGAAAATAGCTTGAAGAAAAACACCCCTACATATTTGTTGTTCATTAGAGTGTTGCGTATCCATGCCATAATTCCCCATGGCCCGTCGGATTCCTTGACGAAAAACGCGAGGCCCGGTATCGATAGTAGGGTAAGAATGATTGTCATTGTCATACGAATGCCTTCAATTTCAGCAGCCTATCTACGAAGCAATTCACTTTATCTGCGTTGCAATATGTTATGTTGCCCTTGTCGTCAAACTCACAAAACGATGAGAATTCGCTAAAATCCACGTTGGTATATAATATATCCTCTCGATCCCACATTCCGTCTTTTCGGAACGGTTTCATCAAAATCAATCGCGAATCGAGATACCAGAAAACCTCAAAAGTCTCACGTTGGCCACAGGTAATACATATGGCACCACCAATATACGGCACTATACTAACGCCTTTGCCATAATAGCCTCTCATGCGAATGCCTTCAATTTTGCTAGCCTATCCACCATGTTATTGATCATAGCCTCATCGCAGTATGTCGGGTTGCCATTGGCATCAACGCGGCAAAAGGAATCAAGGCTGATGTTAGTATTCACGGAGTATAGGCCAAACCGTTTAGTATCCGATTTGTTCAGCGGATTTATATCTACTCTATCAACGACTACGCCTTCATCGCCAATTGTGATGTCGTATTTCTTCGTGCTAATATTTTGGCTCTTGAAAAACTCGTCAAAAACAATTTCGACGCCATTGTCGTTGTATAGTTTCAACATTCTATATCCAACTGTTTGTGCTGTAATTTGCATCATATCTCCAATTGCCATAGTTCGTTTGGATCGCTAATAACCTTCTGCATGTTTTCCAATCTCACTGTAAGTTTGGTGGCTAGATAATCCCTGTCTGGTTTGCTGAATAGGTTGTTGTCGTGCAGCCATTGTAGTTTGACGCATGCTACCACTTCGCCTTTTTTATGGGGCGCATCTATAATAGTCATGAGCACAAATTGGTTAGGGTCTAGGTTTTTACCATCTAGATTTGGCCCCATCAATTTTCTGTCAGTCTTTTCCACGATGATCGACATGCCCCATTGATGGGCATCTATTGCGTCCTTGGTCTTAACCGCCAACCTAACTCCTGATGATACGCTTGTCAAGTCAGGTTCCCAAGATTTTGCTTCCTTGCTATACACATTTAGATCTGGTCTAGTCAAATCTGGGTAATACTTGGAGTAGCATGCGTAGGCTAATTCCTCGCCTAGTTTTCCGTTGGTTAGCTGGATGATTTGGCGGTATATTTTGGCGGGGTCTTGTCCCCGGCGGGAATATTCGTCTATGCTGGTGGGAAGGGAGTTTTTGGCAAACTCGCGACATTTTTCAATCATCGCGTCATTGAAATGACATTTCGTTTTACTAGGCTTCACGATGGATAATATAACGCTCGAAAGGCGTCGTGTCAAAAATATTTAGTCGAAACATGAAAAAAAAGTCTCACAAACTAGGCATAGCGCGGTATATATGTTGGTATGACAATGATAGACAAAAACAACAAAGAGGCGCGCTACTCATTTAGACTTGGCAACGACTTGAAAGAGTTGGTAGATGAGTTTCTTGAAGGAAACCCAGATCTTACATTGTCAGTCCTAATTAGATTGGCGCTGCGAAAATATTTAGGCGGAAACGATGGGTAAAAACAATAAAAAATTGACGACCAATACTTTTATTGAGATAGCAATTGCTATTCATGGTGACAAATACGATTATTCAGAGGTCATTTATACTACGAGTTCGGCGAAAGTGAAAATTATTTGTAAAGTTCATGGAGCATTTTATCAAATAGCCACTAACCATATTAGTAAAAAATGCGGATGCCCTAAATGTGGAACAGATGGTAATAAAGTATCTAACGAGGAGTTTAGAGAAAGGGCGAGATTAATTCATGGCAACAAATACGATTATTCATTAACGGAATACACTCATTCTAAAAACAAATTATCTATAATATGCCCAGTAGAAGGGCATGGTATTTTTGAGCAAATAGCCTATCAACATCTAAGAGGACATGGATGTATTAAATGTTTTGCTGACAAAAACCGCATGGCAAAAGTAAAGAGTTTGGACACTTTTATTGATGAAGCTAACACAATACATAACAATATATATGATTATTCTAAATCAATATATGTTTCTTCATATATAAATATAGAGATAATTTGTAAAAAACACGGGTCATTTTATCAAAAACCAAGCAATCATCTTTTAGGAAGCATTTGTCCAAAATGCAGTAGAGAGCAACACCCGTTAAAAATAATGACTACAAAGGATGAGTTTATTGCTGCTTCTAATAAAAAGCATAACAATAAATATGATTACTCAGAAATGGAATATAACGGATTGAACGAAGATGTGAAAATTATTTGTCCAATTCATGGCACCTTTTTACAAAAGGGGTATTTGCATTTGAGGGCTGGGTGTCATAAATGCGCGCACGTAATATCAAAGCCAGAAATAGAATGGCTCGATTATATGAATATACCAGAAGAATATAGACAGCAAAAACGAAAAATTAACGGAAAACGATATAGGTTGGATGCCTGTATTGATAGCACAAGAACTATATATGAGTTTTATGGAGATTGGTGGCACGGAAATCCAGATATTTATGATCCAGAAGATGAGAATGGCGCCAATCATAAATTATTTGGAGACCTATATAAGAAGACAATTTCCAAAGAAGAGGAATTGAGATCCTGCGGATACAATGTAATTTCTATTTGGGAAAATGATTGGAATCAGATCAAAAAATCGCTGCAATGATTGAGCCGCGAATTGTTTGCATTGCTCGATCATAGCGTCGTTGAAGGTGCAGCGGGTGCGTTTTGGTTTGTTATTCATTGGCCTCGTAGGAGATATAACGCAGCTAGATGAAGATGATCTCTTTCTCTCCAATTTTGCTGTATGATCCTTTTCCGACATGACATGTTATATTGCGTGATATTTCCGCAGTGCATGCCGCATGACAATGACCAGCTAAAACGGTAAGGTGCCTCTTCTTATGCTTACACATGATCTTTTCGATCTTCTGGCCCAATGCATAGCTAGTGTTATACGGCTCCAAGAATACCTGATTGAACCATCCTTTTGCTGCATTGCATTCTCGCCACGGTGGAATGTGGCATAGGAGGTATATCGACTTGTAATTCTCGATTGCCTCTTTCAATCGGTAGCATATAGCCTTGTTGCAGTCATCGGCAAAATCTCGCATTGCTTGCAACCGATCTTTCATTGTAGGAAGTTTTCGGAAGTCCTCTATCAGCGCCCAATCTAGGGTGTAATTGAAGTAGTTTTCGTTCCCAATGCGGAAATCGAACCAGTTTGTATTCCCGATGAGGCATGTCTGTTTGTTTAGCTCGACAATTCCAGCGTCATCCATCCATATTAGGTTCTTGTATTGCGCCGTTAGCAGTCTAATGCCGTCATGAACTTTGGCGAACGATGAACCATGTATTTCGTGGTTGCCTAGGACGGCATACATAGGGCATTTCAAGTTCTGCCCGAGGTATTCCAAGTCGGATAGATATGCGAAGCCTTCTGACATGTCGCCTGTTAAGAAGACAGATTTTGGTTCCTGCGAATTGATCGCTGCTAGAAGTTTATGACGGTCGATTGTTTTAGTATGGCAGTCCGTGATATGCAAATATTTGTTGCGTTGTGTAGTCATACCAGTATTGCTGAATATTGACTAGGACAGCATTGATAGGAACATTTCCTCGTCAATAAGAGTTGTTCCAAGCTGACGTGCTTTTTGAGCCTTTGACGAATTTGACTGCGGATCTGCTATGACGAGGTGCGTCACTCCCTTGCCCACGCTTCCCTTTACCGTTCCGCCAGCATCAACAACCATCTTTTCCGCCTCGGCTCGTTTGATTGACAATGCCCCGGTGAACACAAATACTTTGCCAGTTAGACTTCCCACAATCTTCTCCTTGATTTTCACTCCATTGTTCAATAGCCCATCAATTAGCTTCTCGTTGTCCCGTAGGCCATTCCATAGCGATTCCGCTTTTACCGGGCCCAACCCTGATATGTTCTCGAAGTTAGCGATTGAACATTGACTGATCTCCTCCAATGTATCATATCCAGCCGCCATGACCAATTTGATAGTCGATTGTCCGATCATAGGAATCGACAAACCGCCCAGTAGCACTTCGAGGGGCACTTCCATATTGGCATGGAGTATATCGTAGCATTTTTGGGCGGACTTCTTGCCCATCCTATCAAGGCTGGCTAGGTCATCTACGGTTAGGGTGTATAGGTCGGCGACGGTGGAGACTTTGCCGGAATCAACAAGCTTTTCTAGCAAACTAGACCCCCATTCCAAGAGGTTTAGTTCGGATACCCAGCTCTGCAAACGACCCAAAACGCGAGCCGGGCAGGTAGCAACATTCGGACAAATTAGGTGCTTGCCATCCATCTCGGTTGATGTCCCGCACGATGGGCAATTGTCGGGTATTTGAGCTGCCGTTCCAGTAGATTTGATCACCTTTTCTACACGCGGAATGATTTCGTTAGCCTTGCAGATCAATACTTCTGCCCCAACATCTAGTTTCAGTTTCTGTATGTAGTCGATATTATAGACGCTAGCTTTTTCGACCTCTGAACCCAATAGATTTACCGGTTCAAACCAACATACGGGGGTTATTCTCCCTGCATTTCCGCAACTCCATTCGATTGATTTTACCGTGGTCTTGATGAATTGATTGGCGAACTTCATCGCCATCTTTCCCTTGGGGCGCATATTTAGCTCTCCCAGGGATTGTTGGAATGAAATATCGTTGCACGAAACTACGAGCCCATCAATTTCATAATCCAAGGAATTGCGTATAGTGTCTTGATATTCCTTCCATAGACCATTCACTTCTTTGTCGGTCTTGCATAGACGATAGTTAGGCGTCTTGAAACCGTTCTTGGTTAGGAACCCATATACTGCAACTTCGGTATCGAAATCTTCTTCGCCCGCTACCTGATAGAACATCATCGTTAGGTGCTCGCATCCTTCACCATCCAATCTGCGACACAAGCCCGAAGCAGCGTTTCTAGGGTTAGAATAGTCGTCGAAATATTGCCTATGATCTGATTTCGTCAAAACGATTTCGCCCCTAATCGTTCCTGTAAAATTGGGAACGAACTTTACAACACCCTTCATCTTTATGACGTTGGTCATAATATTTTCCCCGCTAACGCCATCCCCTCGAAGGCATGCCTTGACTAGTTTGCCCTTTTCATATTGACACCCTATACTCAAACCATCTAGCTTCTCCGAAACCACCACATCATGGTTATTTATGGCATTGCTGATCCATTCGGTCATCTCGTGTGGATAATTGACCTTGTTTAAGCTGCCAAGCGGAATAAGATGCCTTTCCTTCTTCCATTCCGCTACCGGTTCCGCGCCCACTTTGGATAGCAATTCGTTATGGGGATCGATACAACCTAGCTCATAAATTAGCGCATCGTATTCGTCATCCGACATAATTTCGGAGCCGTTGTAGTATGCGATTTGTGCTTCGTAGATTTTTGTAGCTAACCCTTCAATTCTATTGTTCATATTATCTTTCTCTTTATTTTGTATGTCATGCACGGAATAACTGATATAGTTGGTTCAACTATATCCATAAATCTATTTGTGCTATTCTGCCTAATATAGATTTTCATGTTAGTGCCACTTCCAGCCTGTTGAATCGTTGTATCAAGTCCAAACAACGATAATTTATCTCTCAACATATCGTGCTCAATTTTATTGAAACATTGTGTCGCGAATGTGATACTTACGGTATTGCTATTTTTACTTCTTACCGAGGATCCGTCATCCATAAACCAATATGCCAATGCCGGCGCATCAATTTCTTTTAGCCACTCATTAGTTATTGTTTTTCTTTTATCAATATAGGATATTTGGTGTATTTTTATTAGCTCATATTTGTTATTGTATGATAGTTTGTATATTGGGTTCCCCGCACCAATGCTACTTTTATGTTGAAACCCTTTACTAACATTACATTTTAGCAAATCGGCAGCACATTCAATATACCCTAACTGATTCTCTGCGTGAGTTATTACGAACTCTAACTGATCTTTACATATATCGGTCGCCCTATGTGAATATTTCCTGTTCCTGCAAGACAGATGAGCGTCGCCTAACAATGATCCTAAAACTAATTGTCGCTGTTCATATGTAAGTAGAACGGTATTTTTCTCCAAATCTAACTTGAACTTTTCTTTTCCTGGCAATGAATTGCCGTCAAGTATCGCTCTAACACTGTAATAAGATACCCCTAGTTTTTCTGCAATCCCTTCTCTATTTAGAGAGCTATTGTAGTATAGATCCCAAACACTATTTTGCTGATCCGGAGTAAGTCGCTTTATCTCGTAAGCCTCGTCTCGCGTCCTTGTTTCTATGCCATTCCTATCGAAATATCTAAACATCGTTGTCTGACCAACGCCAAACAATTCAGCTATTCTTTTTACCGAAACTCCATCGGCATACATCTTCGTAATTCTTGATATATTGTCCTGCGAATCTTCTACCTTCTTGTGCATGATCCATCCTCTCTTGCCATCAATATTATACCAAGAGATTGATAGATCTGAATGAAAATCGTCAAGTTTATTGGGCAAGTGCGATCCAGCTAAAAAACAAGGCCTTACCAATACCCGCCCAACATAACCATCCTCCAGCCCATGTCAAGCCCTCCCCAATTATTCGCCCGCCCGCTGCATAACAACATGGAACGGTGGTCTCACCCCAGCGCTAAAAGTGCTAGCCGCTCGCAATGCTACATTGATCCGCTTGATAGGATCCTTCTCCTTACATGCGAACATTGCTCCCAAGGCAATATCAGCTCCGCACCCAACCGCATCATATCCGCATGATGCCAAACCTACTTGAAAATCGGGGGCTATCGAGTATAGATTGCCATGATATCCTACTAAAAACCCTCCTCCTTCGGATGGTGTTCCAAATCCGTTGTCGTTGAAGCATTTTCTAACGGCGTCAATAAAGGCGGTCGCCATGTGTCTCGTATCACTTACACCATAAGATTTGAGCCCTAACGATAGTTTGTATCGCAGTAAATCAATCATTCGGAAACTTGTCGTGCAGCCAATGATGTATTCGCCATTCTTGAATACTTTTTCATCTGCTCGTATTGTCATTGATAGCGTTTCTTTATACACTGCGGCACTATCGCCACCAATATATACCTCACCATTATCAACTAGACCAACAATACATGTCATGACAATCTTCCTTTCAGCTAAAACGGCAAATCAGCCCTATACAATGCTTCCGCCTCCGATCGCGTCAAATTATGTCTCTTCAACAGGAAGTCCAATAGGTCGCT
>Ga0326727_10024745_pt1 | contig 11320 bp, 11 predicted proteins | sample MB2enrmetagenome_FD_207643 | JGI IMG/M metagenome (GOLD analysis project Ga0326727, IMG submission 207643) | Lab enriched peat soil microbial communities from McLean, Ithaca, NY, United States - MB29MY | ecosystem: Environmental > Terrestrial > Soil > Wetlands > Peat | place: USA: New York... | reverse complement strand
GCATTAACACTAACAATGCCCAGCTGAACGTAAGTTTGATTTTGATTTTGGTTTTGTGGTGGAGGCGGAGCGCTGCCTCTGTTAACGGTGATCTGGTACGAGTTTCCGATCTTGTTTGTGATTGCGACGGATAGCTTGTTCTGGGAGTCCGTGAAGGTTTGACCAAGAGTCCACACCGCATCCATCAGATTTGGAGTGGCAGGATGGCCATCGATCACATGCACCTTACCTATCACTGCAGTATTGTCAACGTACGTGATCAGAACCCCGGCGGCAGGAAGTGCAGCATCGAAACCGGTTAGAGACCTTACTTCAACCAAATAGTAATGACTCGGATTCGAAGATTCCGCGTCGTCACCCAGCGGAATGTCAATCGCGTGAACTGCGCTAGAGGCAATCTCTGTTGGATCCACGGTAAATGTTGAAGTCTCACCAGGGTTGACGGTTGCAAGCTGTGCTCCGCTGATGAACCCGAGTTGTATTTTGTCCCATGCCGTCATGTGGGCTGGGCTTGAGCCTGGAGGGTTACCATTCCATGAGCCTTTATCCATTAGCTCCCATGGGCCGAGAATTGTCTTGTGCGTAGCCGTATTATACAAGTCTGGGAGACCCAAGTCGTGGCCGAACTCAAGACAGTAAACGCCATTTGGAACATTGCCTGGCGCCTCAAGCTCTGGCACTATGCTGAAAACAGAAATTGTTCTCGAAGGGGTCTGAATATACATGCCCCCCATCCAGGTAACAGACCACACATCGTCCTTCACTCCGCTGGACTCTTGCCCATACCCAGAGTGAATGAAGATGAAGTAATCATAATTGTTGAAGTTAATGTCATTCCCTGCTAGGTGAACGGCGTCCTGGGCAACTTGCCACGCCGCGTCTTGGCCATCGCACGCAGCATCATTTATTGACAAACAGTTCATCCCATAATGCGCTTCAGGATACGGGAGCCTGTACCACCCGAAAATGTCGCCCTCAACTGTCAGCTTGCCAAATGACACTTCATGATAGTATGCGGCTACGGACCCAAACCAATTCTGCTTCACTTGATCGATACTCAACGTATAATTGACGTCTGAAAAAGCTGCAGCAATTACCAGAACTCGTATGACACCTGACAAGGGCCCAAATTGCGGCGAATACCCGATAGCTGGAAGTGGCAGTGAAGGCAGTGACGGCGTCAGTGATCTGTTCGCTGGCGGAACTATAGGGGGCGCGAAGAGTGGGGTCGGTCGGTATTGCGAACTTACGGTCGGCGATATGGTAGGCGCAGCCGCGACTATGAAGAGTAGTGCCACTAACGTGTATCTTTCCACAGTCCTTAGCGACAATCGATCAAAGCCTAGAGTCGCAACCTCCTGAATTTCATAAAGTGTTTAGAGACACAGTGAAGTGCACGGTCAATGACCAGGATTAACTCCAATTGACAACGGCCAGACAACGTTACTGCCGGCTGGAATAATGGCGCGAAAGTGACATACCTCACTCTCGCTGAGTCATCTGTCTGACTTGTGATGCCAGGGGACTTCTCATCGAAACGGTATGTTGGGCAGATGTTGCGAAATTTAGTAACATTGTAAGTTACAAAAACCAATAACCGAAGCACACCGCGAATTCGTTCAGAAGAATCAGGGACTCAAACTCTGAAGCGAGAACGGGTGTTTAGCGGACGACTCGCGAACCACGAACTGCTATTAGTAGACTCAAGAGCTCCCGAGGTTAATAGCGCTAGCCTTGCTCCTGACCATTCGCAACGATGACCAGAATGCAATCAGCCGTCAGGCCTGTGGCCGAGTTTGTTACCGCAGATGGGAGTGCTCTAGGAATGTCACCGGACTTCGAACCGCCGGAGGGAGCGGGGTGGGCGTCGCTTGGGCCAACAACTGGAACGGTGAAATTGGCGGTGATTGCCGCGCAGTTCCCCGATGTTCCCCACAGCAAGACGATCGACGATGTTGGATGTCCGGTCGATCTACCTCCCATCTTTGATTGCATTGGGAGCGGCGGTCTTCGCAGTAGCGGTTGTTCTGCTGGGTCTGATCAAACGTCGTAACCTAGCAAAAAACGATCACTTGCATAATCAGAGGTAAGCGCTCGGAACTCTTTGTTTGAGGTATGGCAATTTCGCCTGGTCTAACCTGTGAATCATCCCGAGATCCAGGCGTGCCGTCGCGAAACCTCTCTTCCGATCCAATTTCGCTAGCACCTTGCAGTCGGGTGAAACGATTTGGCTTTGTCCAAAAAAGGTGGTTCTCCCTTCCCTACCAATCCTGTTGCTGTGGCATACGAAGAGGCAATTCTCTCCAGCCCGGCTCCGAATGTAGGCATCCACATGGGCTTCCATTGGGTGAGGTTGCGCGGAGGAATAGATGATTACCTCAGCCCCCTGAAGTGCCAATGACCGTGCCGATTCAGGAAACTCCAAATCATAACAGACACCCAACCCAATCCTTCCAACCTTCGTATGAAAAACCTGAAACCGTTTGCCCGGAGTAAAATATCGCCGCTCAAACTTCCATAAATGGATCTTCCTATACGCCCCAACCAAGTTTCCATTGGAGCCAAATAGGAGCAGTGAGTCGAAAATCCGTTTTGAGCGTGGGTCAAGTTCCGGCATGCCGCAGACCAGATAGACCCCGTACTCATCAGCGATTCTCGCTAAGTACTCAGAGGTTTGGCCGGGGATAGGTTCCGAAAACTTTCTCCACCCTGCATTCAATGAATAGCCCGTGGTTGCAAGTTCAGGAAAGCAGATGATGCGAGGTTCACTTCGAGCAGCACGTTCTGCAAGCTCTCGAATACTCTTGAGGTTAGCAGCTGGTTCACCTAACTTGCAGTCCATCTGGGCGACGGCGACTTTAGGATTCATTCACGCAGCTCCTGTAAAATGCTCACGATACCTAGAGGTTAGGCGAAGAAAGAGAAATACATGACTCGTACATATTTTGAGTCAGGGATAAATTATGGTGGTTGAGCAAAGCGGTTTCGTTGAGGTAATGGGTTTCAAACTTTTTTACCGTAGCTTTGGCGCCGGAGCTAATGCTCTGCTCTGTTTGCATGGTGGGCCTGGTTGCCCGCACTACTACCTTCTGCCATTGACGAAACTAGCGAATGATCATTTCAGGGTTGTTCTATACGATCAACTTGGCGTGGGAAGCTCAGAAAAACCAGAGGATCTTAGCTTGTTCAATATTGAACGCGGTGCCGATGAGGTCGAGGGCGTAAGGAAGGCGCTCGGGCTTGGTCGAATGAACCTGTTAGGCTCGTCCTACGGTGGAGCTCTAGCCCTACAATACGCTCTGAAATATCAGGAACATATCAGCAAGATGGTGATAGCGAGTGGCCTCTCAAGTGTCAACTTAACCGTGAGCGAGATGACGCGTTTGAAGACTCAGCTTCCTAAGGAGACTCAGGAGATTATGAAGAAATACGAATCGAAATTTGCATTTCAACATCCGGAATACCTCAAGGCCGTGGAGGAGTACTACCATAATTTCCTCTGCAGACTTCCGGAATGGCCTGAAGACGTGAAGCGCTCCCTGAACGAGCTGAGTGTTCCTGTCTACTTCACTCAAAACGGACCAAATGAGTTTACGATAATTGGAACATGGAAGGGATGGGATATCACCGCGAGGCTGCCGGAAATCAAGGTTCCCACTCTCGTAACGGTCGGCAGGTTTGATGAAGTTACCCCAAAGGTGGCCGAGACCATTCACAAAGGAATTCCAGGGTCGGTATTGAGAGTGTTCGAGAAGAGCGCACACCTCACGATGTGGGATGAGGAGGAAGAATATTTGCGGGTGGTCAAAGAATTCCTAACCGGCTAATTGTTTTTGAAACACCGCTTAACCCCGAAACAACGCTCGATTCAATAATATTGCATGAAAACTCCCACGCTGCCGCATATGGACCAGTGTTACGTTAATCCTTCCAGGTTTGTCTGACACCCCCCTACGGGTGTCTGACGCTCACCTGACCCTTGCGCAGTGCCGGCAAGTCATCATAGTCTCCCCAGCAAGCGCAGATTTCGATGTCTTCCCTCTCTCAGCGAATATGATCATGTTTCCGCGAGATTATGTGCATGATCTGTTTGATGGGGGCTCTTGCTTGTTCCTCGCCACCTAGGCTAAGAATACTATGTGCCACGTTACCTAAAGCGTGGTCAGGTAGGTGAAACTGTTGGGAGGATCGACGAAACTCGAAAAGGGGGGGCGTTTGTACCGTGTTGGATGGCGCGTGTGGTTTGCCGAGATCGTAGGTTCTACGGCTAACGGCCAACGGTTAATGATGGGTTAAGGGTTAGCGATTAAGGAGTTGCGTCATAGATTCGGGATATCGGTGTCCTGCAGCTGCGCCTACAGGGATAGCCTCATCTAAATGGCGGACGTCCTCTGGTGTGAGTTTCAACTCGGCTGCCGCCACGTTTTCCTCCAAATACTGCCGCCGTTTGGTGCCCACGATTGGAACAATATTTTCGCCTTTGGCAAGTACCCATGCTAACGCGAGCTGTGCGGACGAACATCGTTTGTCTTTTGCCATTTCCTCTATTCGCGTCAGCAGTTGGAGGTTTCTTTGTAAATTGTCGCCTTGGAAGCGTGGTGCCCCTCTGCGCCAGTCATTCTCCGGAAGTTCCGCAACGTTTCTTACCTTGCCTGTGAGGAAGCCGCGGCCGAGTGGGCTGTAGGAAACGAATGTTGTACCAAGTTCCCGGCAGGTTGCAATTAGCTCATTCTCGGGATCTCGACTCCACAGCGAGTATTCAGTCTGCAGAGCTGTTATTGGATGAACGGAGTTAGCGCGGCGTAAGGTTTCAGGTGCCGCCTCCGAGAGCCCTAGGTACCTAACCTTACCTTCCCTAACCAGCTGCGCCATGGCGCCAACGGTTTCTTCGATAGGAGTGTTCGGATCGACCCGGTGTTGGTAGTAGAGGTCAATGGTCTTAACCCCAAGACGACGCAGGCTGGCATCGCAGCAGGAACGAACGTACTCAGGTTTCCCGTTCACTCCTCGAACTTTGGGGTTCGCAGGGTCGCGAACGATACCGAATTTGGTGGCCAGAATGACTTCGTTCCTTCGATCATGAATCGCTCGTCCCACAAGCTCCTCGTTGATATACGGACCGTAGATGTTGGATGTGTCAAGGAAGTTTACTCCTAGGTCGATGGCGCGGTGTATGGTTGCAATAGACTCTGCGTCATCGCGTTGGCCATAGAATTCCGACATGCCCATACAACCCAAGCCAATAGCTGAAACCTTCAAACCGGTTTTGCCTAAATCTCGCATTTTCATTTCTTCATGCCCGCCTTTCATATCAAGACGAATTATGGTGGCCGAACCCTTTTCAGCCACCGTTCGAGAGCTTCATTATGATGGCCGCTATAATAGTTGCACCTGCCCACAGTTGCAAGCTGGTGGATGAGAATTATCACTTGATAACTGACGTTAAATATCAAGCTGGACCGTAACAGTTCCGTGTGAATTTGAATGACGGAACTCGCTCAATCCAAAACGATCGAGAACTTGCGAGCAGCCTTTGCTGGAGAATCGCAGGCGAATCGAAGGTATACTTACTTTTCGAGAAAGGCAGATGAAGAGGGGTACCCGGAGATCTCAACTCTCTTTCGGTCGGTGGCTGAAGGAGAAACGGCACACGCACTCCGACATTTCGATTACATGCGAAGAGTAGGGGACCCTGTAACCAAAGTCCCTGTGCCCGATGTCAAAGGCATGTTGGAATCCGCCGTAAAAGGCGAGACATACGAGTGCACTGCAATGTACCCTGACTTCGCGAAAGTGGCCCGAGAAGAGGGTTTCGAGGAGATTGCGAAATGGTTCGAGACCCTAGCTAAAGCTGAGATGGCCCATTCAGGAAAGTTCAAAGAGGCCTTGGACAAACTGGAGTAGACGGGAACATGATTAATTCGAAAGTCGAAAGCGCGTTAAACGATCAGATCAGGAAGGAGTTCTATTCCTCCTACCTATACCTCTCAATGGCGGCATACTTCGCATCGCAGAACCTGAAAGGCTTCGCCAAGTGGATGCAGGTGCAGGCTGGGGAAGAGACGAAGCATGGAATGAAGATTTACGGGCACTTGAACGAAAGAGGAGGAAAGATCACTCTACAACAAATAGACGCACCACCATCGCACTGGAAATCGGCGAAAGAAATATTCACCGAGGCGTATCAGCATGAGCAGAAAGTTACCGAATCCATAAACAAACTAGTCGAACTGGCCAGGACTGAGAAGGACAACGCGACTGAAGTATTCCTGCAATGGTTCGTGAACGAGCAAGTCGAAGAGGAAGCAAGCGCGAGCGAGATCGCACAGAAACTGCAAATGATCGGTGACAATGCCCCTGCTCTCGTCATGCTAGACGCTGAACTCGGCAAAAGATCAACGGCCTCATAGAGAACTGTGCGAGGAGAGACTTCGTTCACCTAGCTATGTGCCCTACGCTCTCCTTTCTCTCTTCTTACCGCAACCTTCCCCTATCAGCATTCTGTATCTACAGTGGCCGTAAACTCGTGGAACTTGGCCTACACACTCTTCTGATCAACCTGTTCAAACTTCATGGGCAAATCATCGGCAAGGGCCTGGCGTGCGCCAGAGAATAGATACGTCCAGGAAACTGAATCATTGCGTCTAAACCAAGCGAATTTTGGAGAGTGACTCTACAGCTTGGTCCATCTGGAGCCTCGGGATAGTTTTCGCGATTGGTTGCGTTTTACCTAGACGTTCTCGTAATACTACAATAGATCAATGCGGCGACAGCTACAGCGAGGCTGACTCCAAGCAGCGGTCCAACAAAGGGTAGTACGACTAGAGAAATGATCAAGGAAATCCACGGAAATAATCTTTCCCTACTCCACGCTTTTTCTCGACCGAGGATTCTAATGCCTGTTGCGCATCCCACGACGTAAATCAGGATTGCCGCGCCGCTTGGAATGAGGAGTGCCGTCTCGAGGTCAATATTGAAGAAGTAGAAGATGAGGAGGACCGGGATTATGCAGGCGAATGGACCAATCAAGGCTAGATCAGGAACTTTCGTTTTGGTATTGATGTGTGCAAGCGCTTTAGGAAATCCGCCATCTCGCGCAACGGCGTAAAACACCCTCGACATCCCAGTCGTGTAAGCGTTCACGGTTCCGAAAATTATGAAGACTGCTAGAATAGCCGTTCCCGCTGCCCCGTATGGCCCAAGGATATGTGAGAGGATCGCTGCGAAGGGCGCGTCACTACCTCCACTATTGTAGGCGAGTGTGCCGATCGTAACGAATGCGACCATAATGTAGAGCAGTCCGATGATTGCTGCGCTAAGGATTATGCTCCTGTGGAAATCACGCTTTGGGTTTTCGAATTCTTCAGCAACGTTAGAGACATTCTCATACCCAAGGTAAGACCAGAAGATGAGAGAAGCTGCAGTGCCGACCGGAAGCAGACCGGCGGGGAAGAATGGGAAGAAATTACTCGCTCTTACGAAGAGGAGTGAGCCAACTATTGTTGCTCCGAGCAATGCGACGATTGACCCGATCACTGCAAGTTGAACTCTATTACTCAGCACTATGCCGCGGTAATTCACAAGGAACGCCAGAAAGATGACCGAGCCAGCTATGATGAACGTCTCTGCTCGCGAAAGGGGAAACGCGTATGCTAGATACGAGGCTGCAATTAACGTAACCGCTGGCGCCCCAGTGACTTCCCAGAGCATGAAGAGCCAACCAGTCACAGTTGCAATCCGAAAACCAAAGCCCTCCCTCGCAAAAGAATACACTCCGCCAGACTCCGGCCGTCGAGCAGAGAGAGTTGCAAACGTGTAAGCGAAGGGATAGCTTGCTAATGAGAGCAGGACCCAGGCAATGAGCGAAGCCGGCCCAGCGATCTTAGCCGCCAGACCGGGCAGAATTAGAATACCTGAACCTAGAACGGAACTCGCGTACAAGGCAACGGCATTTCGAAGCTTGATCGCTTTTCGAAGAGGCTTGGATGAAGCTTCCCTACTGCTCTCCACCAATTCACCCTCCAAGAGCTGACTATCGACTCACGCGAACCGATTCCTAGCCCTGTGTTCAAGATAAAGGGCAACGGCTTGTTCGATCCTTTGTCCACTTCCGATCGGCGGGAGGATTTAGAGTCAGTGTATTTGATTTTCGGCTTTTCATTTGGAGGAAGAGCTTAGATCGCGCCAATTTACTTGCGATTATCCATGGTAACGGACAGGAGATTTGCTCAGTTCAATAGGACTGCCGCTCCTCCTCGATTGAACGAAGTTCCGGAGGGAGGATTTTGCATCTCGACCTTTCTAATCATCTCTGAGACAGACAGCCCGATGCACGTGCTAATGGGTCGACTGAACAGAGACGCTGCGTGGGACCATATCGGCGCCCTTGATCCTGAGAGAGTAACGAGGCATAGCAAGGGGTGGATGCTGCCCTCCTCAGGCCTTCTATTCGGAGAGTCGCCTCATGAAGCGGCTCAGAGAATACTAAAGGAACAACTCGCCATCATCGACCAACCATTAGAAGACCCTCGGGTCTTTTCCGAGACTTACGGTACCCCAACTCACTGGGACCTCCAATTCCTATTCCAAGGAGAACGCAGAGAGGCACCAAAGAACGATGTCTGGGGCGAACTGAAATTCGTAGACCTAACCAAAACCCGCGAGGAAGAGATAACGAGGTTTCATGAAGACGTTCTAGCCCACGTGCAGAAATGGGCAGCCAACTGAAGCATGTTGGAGAAGGCGCTGAAGAATTATGACTTTGAACGGCGCTGAAGAAAGAATCGTTAGTGAAATCGCAAAGTGGGACGGAGTTGTTGCTGGTTCTCATCGTTTCGGAGGCACAGAATTCAGGTTAGGCCAACGAGAACTCGGCCATATCCACGGGAATCATCAAGCGGACATTCCTTTTCCAATGTCGGTCAGAAATCAGTTGATAGCTGAAGTAAAGGTGGAGCCACACCATATCATGCCCACAAGCGGCTGGATTACTTTTCGCTTCAAGAATGAAGGAGACCCAGAACGAGCCATTGATCTTTTCAAATTGTCTTATGATATCGCAATCAGGAGAACAGGCAAAGCAAGCTCAGGCGCTCCACAGAGGTCATCCGCCAAAAGTGACCTTAACAGTGTAAGTCCTGCAACTGTAACATGACCGCATCATGTCAGAAGCCTGTGAGATACTCATTCGATGATGACAGTTACGGTAGACATTGACAATTAGCTTCTAGAAACTTCCAATCTCGCAAAATGATTTTGATGGTTCTGCGTCGTTTGGTAATTCTAAGTCAGATTAAATAGGAAATTCTCGACTCTAGCCGGCTTAAATTCTGAGGCAGCGACGAAAATCAAGTTTCCAATTTCAGCGTGTATGAAGCGGCGAAGGCAGATGAAATACAAATGGGTCGTTCTCACGGTCACTACCGTCGGAGTGTTGATGGACGGCATTGACTCACGAATAGTCATCATTGGCCTCCCACAAGTCGCTGCAGCATTACATGCTGATGTAGAACAGGCCATTTGGTTCACGCAATCCTACGTACTCGTCGGCACCATTGTGCTGCTTCTCATCGGCAGAGTTACTGACATAGTGGGACGGGTGAGGATCTACACCACCGGTTTCGTGATCTTCACGATCGGTTCAGCCCTAACCAGCCTCTCTCAAAATCCAGATCAGTTCATTGTGTGGAGAGGATTACAAGGGCTTGGAGTCGCGATGCTCTTCATAAACAGTGTTGCAATGATTGTTGATTCCACCCCAAGAAAAGATCTCGGCTTTTCCCTAGGCATCAATCAAATTGCTTTCAGGTTCGGTGCAATGGCTGGGTTAACACTGAGTGGTTTGATTCTATCCTTTTTCGATTGGAGGGCACTCTTCTACATCAACATCCCAATAGGAATCTTCGGCACCCTCTGGGCCCATCACCGACTCAAGGAAGTCGCTAAAGTAGAGCGGAAGAGCCCAGTAGATTGGCTTGGGTTCGCATCGATTTCGATTTCGCTCACGAGTTTCCTCTTCGCGCTTACTTATGCTGCGTATGGGTTGTCTGAAGAGATTGTGGTTTACGGGCTCCTGATCCTTAGCGTTGTAACCTTTGCAATCTTCATCGTATACGAGAGGAGGCTAGCGTACCCGCTACTTGACATGAATCTGCTGAGAATTCGGGAATTTACGGGAGGTGTGATCGCTCAGTTGCTAAATGCGATAGCGTGGGGGGCGTTTCTTTTGCTGCTCAGCCTTTACTTTCAGCTCATCCTCGACATGAGCCCTCTGGCAGCTGGGATAGCGATAATACCGTTCGACATAGCCTTTCTCATTGTCGGCCCGTTAAGCGGTAGATTATCTGATAGGCTCGGGCATCTGCCATTCACGACGTCTGGGCTCGCACTCTCAAGCGCTGCTCTGTATCTTTTCTCAACGATGACGATTTCGACCCCGTTATCAGTTGTTATTGTTCACATGATGCTTGTTGGAGCAGGCATGGGGCTGTTCGTTTCTCCGAACATTAGTTCGGTGATGAGTTCCGTGCCTGAAAATCGCAGGGGCATAGCGTCCGCGTTTAGAGCAACTTTCTTTCAGGTTGGATACGTGATCAGCCTCAATGCTGCTGTGCTGATAATGACTTTCGTGGTACCCTACCAAACAATAACGCAGGTCATATCAGCCATTAATCCCATCACGATTACGCCCGCCGACAAACTCCTCTTCATGAAAGGACTCAGCACCACGTATTTCTGGCTTGCAACAGTCAATGTCGTCGCGATTCTCCCTTCAGTCCTCAGAGGAAGCTCAAAGCGTAAACCAAAAGCAAAGAGCGTCTCTGAGATAGGACCCTTGACTAGTGTGCGACTACGCTAATTCTTCTGGTTTCACTGCATCGAAGTCCGCAAATGAATTCGAACCATTCTAAAGGCAAATAGTTCAGTTTTCTTCATCCACTCTTTTCAGAACACGCAGCGCGGTTAAAGTGATCCATTTACTGGACCTACCCGGCTTCTCCAAGGCGAATCTTTTCGGCCGCTTCTTCATCCGGTAACCTGCTCCAACCCCTAGATCAGGATGAATGGCATCGAGGGCCCAGGTCCCATCTGGAAGGCGTTTTCGCTGGAGAATTTGTATTGCCCTTTTGAGTCGTTTGTCTCCCGCATATCCAAGGGATGTGACAACATCTAATCCGGTAAGTAGATCGTAGTAGTAGTGTACGGGATAGTGGAATCTGAGCCAGGGCTGGTATGAGCGTCCCTGCCTGAACAACTCGTAGGCCAGGTAGAATTCGGCACCATTTTCAACGCACCGCTTAATGCGCCGCGTCCATTTTCT
>Ga0326727_10024744_pt1 | contig 11320 bp, 17 predicted proteins | sample MB2enrmetagenome_FD_207643 | JGI IMG/M metagenome (GOLD analysis project Ga0326727, IMG submission 207643) | Lab enriched peat soil microbial communities from McLean, Ithaca, NY, United States - MB29MY | ecosystem: Environmental > Terrestrial > Soil > Wetlands > Peat | place: USA: New York... | reverse complement strand
GGTCCTACGCTGTTTGGCGTTGGCTGGGTCTGGTCCACAAGCTGCCTGACGCCCGCGCCATCAGTGAACGCCTGTGCAGGGTACCAGCGGAACGGATAGCTATATTCGGCAGCTCATGGAGTGAACTTCCGCCCTGCACATGTTTGAAGGTGGCCCGACAGGCTTGTCACATGCGCAACGCCGGGGCGTGTCGATACCTCGCAGCAAGTTGCTTGAATGGGTGTGTCTTTCATGCCGTGCATGATTTCCTCTGGTAATCACGCTGGACGTAAACGGCGGCGGCAAAAGCCAGAGTTGGTGCTGGATTTTGCAAGATTGTAGAAGTGCAGTACACTCAAGGACTTCGGACAAATTGTCACGACCGCACGTGAGGCTCATCACCGATCTTCAGTTGGGCCTTTTCTAGCATTTTCTCATTGCGGCGGAGCCTGCCGCCAAGCACGCGTACGGCCCCAATCGAAAAAACAAGCGGAGTAATTTCCATGTCCCTCACTATTTTGTGCGTGGACGATCAGAAAGCCGTACTTACAACTCTCGCTTTGGTTCTGAAAAGCTTTGGGTATACCGTCCTCACCAGCACGTCGTTTGATGAGGCGCTATCAATTTTCAAATCGACCGATGTGGATGTCGTGTTGCTGGATCATGCCCTGAACTCTGGTCCGCCCGAAGACGGTCCACGAGCATTCAAAACAATTAAACCGGACGTGCCGGTGATCGTGCATTCCGGCAATGTGGAGGTCGTTAACGCTGGTGTGCCTTTTGCCGACCGCGTCTTGGCGAAGCCCGTCTCTCCCGAGCAATGGCCTGACATTCTGAGGTCCGTTACGAGCAAGGGGTAGATCAGTCCGGGCTTTTCGTCTAACGCAGCGTGATTATGAACGTCACCGGCTGCGGGTGGCATAGCGGGCGTGTGTTCCCAGTAACGGAGCTGAGTTTGTGCCGAATAGCTCAGGCCGATTTCTTATGGTTGCGCAGCGATAGCTCTTGGTCGATGCAGTCCAAGATGAGGAGGGCATCTGCGGCATTGTCGATACCGTCTGCTCGCTCAAAGATGTCGGCGCAAGCCGCCCGTAAAGCGATCAGTTCCTCTGTTGTGTAAAACTAGTTTCTCATTCAAAGCTCGTAACCTAGTTGTGAAGTAGTCACATAAGATATGCCCTGAACCGCCAACCTGGTTGCCAGTTTGGGAGATCGCAGTGCGATATTCCTACATTCTCTCGAAGTTCATTCCCTGAAGGCCGAGTATTTTGTACGCCTCCAGACGGGTACGGACAACCTGCAGCTCCGGGCGATTTACCTCGGCGAACATCTGAAACATGCGGGCCATTCCGTATATATAGTCACGTGGGGCAACTACGAATCGTGGAATGCCTGGAGGGTAAACCGGAGGCGTTTCTGCCATCTGGCGAACTTCAGCCGAGCTGAGGGCAAAGCTGGTCACCTCAGAAAAATCCGACATTCCGGCGACGGGGTTCATGTCTAGGATGCGACGGCGGGTTTCTTCTCCAACGGACAGAAAATCGGCAAGAGACAATTCCTCTTCGTAGGAGGTACAGAAAACTTTGTTGTCTCTGTCGAATTCGAAGTGGTGGGACATGGGAACACCTCTTCAGCTACACCGCATGAACGGCGCCCTTTGCGCCAAAGCCTTTGCTTTGCTGATCTGATCCACGACCCACTGTGCCGAGCCCGGCGTCGCTGCGGTGCTGCCCAGAACGGCCACGATGTTTATAAACCTAGCCGAAAGAGCCTCGGCGGACGGACCGCATGCGATCGGATCAGACACTAACTACCTTTTACGTTCGACTTTCCTTGCACATCAACCAACGGGCTGGTCATCAGCCCTCACTGCGTGATTCCTATTGTGTCACATACCACCACTACCACCGCCGCCACCACCAGCCCCGCCGATGTTAGCGGACTTGGTGAGGTTCGGGTTCTCCCAACCGGACTGCGGTTCCTGCTGATACGCTTTCTCCAGTTCGGTTCCCCGGAAATCCTGGGGAGTGAAATTGGAGCCATTCGCGTATGTCTGCGCTGCAGCAGCAGTGTTGTCATTCATCTGCTGATCCATGGCGGTGTCATTCGCTGGCGTGCGGTTCGTGGTGGAAGGTGGCGACGTTGTGTCCTGGCTCTGGCCATATGTCTGTGCCACCGCAAGCGTCCCCATTGCCACTAACACCGCAAATGCTGACAGGAACTTTCTCATGATCGGCCTCCCTGGGAATTTGATGGTTTATCGGGCAAGTAGTTCTAACCTGTGACAATCCTGCCGTTGAATTGACAAACAACTGACGATTACCAAAGCGGCTGGATTAGGGGAAAAACAGTACTGCTACAGCAGCATCGCCGAGGGGGCCAGAGTAGCGAGAGAGCTCCACTCCGGGACATCTCCCTAAGCGCAGCCGGAATCTTAAGCAAGAATTCTCCCCGTCACGGAGGTATAGATTTCCGCGTATGCTAGCCGCTCAGTTTGACCATTACACAACCGATCAACTTGTGGAACTCCGCTCGCTCTGCGCCGACATGGTTGAGGAAACAACCGATGCCCAGAAACGGGCAGATGCGCTTCTACTTCTGAAGCACATCGACAAAGAACTTGCGATGCGAGAATTAAAGCAGGCCGCGTGAACCGACTGTCCGGCTGGCCAGACAAGTGCCCACAGAACCAGAGCCTAACGATTCAGGACGTAATACCAGGAGGCACGATATGAAAGTGAAGATAACTCGTCTGCCATTCGATACTGCCGGTTTGTACTTAGTTGACACTGGCGGAAGCGATGGTTCAGGCATGGAAGCATCCGGCCTCAAAGCGTGGCTTCTTGGCCTCGGCGTTGAAAACTCCGCCGTTTCCGCCATACTCAACATGAGTCCCAATCAAACCATGTCTGTTCAGGTGGCCGATAAAGCCGCTTAAAAGGCTCTTAAGCGTATCATTGGGAATGAGCAAAATGCGTCTAGAGCACCTTGTCCCAGGCCCTGATAGCTGTGCGGCTGATGCCGCTATCCACGTTCAGGAAGAGCCCGACGAAGAAGACGAGGAAGACGACGAAAGGAAAAAAGAAGAAGAAGAAGAAGATGATGATGATGATGATGATGATGGAGGCGGCTACTCGGAGTGACAGGTCCCGCCTCTGACTGCGACACAGCAAGCCGGATACGACCGCGATCTACACCCACGGAAATTTTGAAAAAGCACTCGATGCTCAACGCCAATACATGCAGCACCTGCTGGCGATGAAGCCTGCTGCGGAGGCCACCCAATGACCTTCGGGCTGAACATCGGGCTGGAATTTCCGGGGCCAAAACAAACAGCCACTCCTAAGTGGCTGTGCGATAAGAAGATAATTCTGGTGGGCGCTACTGGATTCGAACCAGTGACTTCCACCGTGTGAAGATGGCACTCTACCGCTGAGTTAAGCGCCCGTCGCTACTGATCCAATCACTTGCAATACTAACAGTTGACTCCCGGCGAGGCAAAGAAACAACCGCGAAACCAGGAGTCAAAGCTGGATCACGCCCGGTTGAGATCCCTTCGCCCTGCTGAAAATCTCTCTGCCGCCGGGCACTCATTGCGGTTGGCGCCAATTGCGGATAAATTGTTGCCGAGGTCCGCAAATATGCCGCGTGGAACTTGTGCCCGACATCCTGACAGCTATCCCTGCAGTTGTGCCATGGGCCACTTGTACCGGTTCATCGAGCCCGTTCTGTTGCTGATGATCCGCGAGCGCGGCAGCAGCTACGGCTATGACTTGTCCGGAGACCTGGAAAAGTACGCCTTTACGGATGCGGCCATTGAGCGGGCGGCCCTCTATCGCACGCTCAAAATTTTCCAGCAAAACGGGTTTGTCACCAGCCAGTGGGACGTGGAAGGATCCGGTCCCGCACGCCGCGTCTACTCACTGACCAAGCAGGGGGAAGAACACCTCCAGGAATGGGCCCAGGTGCTGAAGAAGGTAAGCAAGTCGATGGCGCGTTTCGTGCGCCGCGCCGAGGCGCTGAAGGGAAAGCGTGCGGCGACGCCAGCCTCTGCACCCCGCACGCGGAAAGCGGCGGCCACGCGAGGGTAACTCGCAATTTGTAATTTGCAATTTGTAACTTGCAAAGTACGACGCCATTCTGTTTCTGCTTTTCCACTTTGCAAATTACAAATTTCAGGTGGCCCAGTTGGTTTATCGGGTAGGAAAATACCGCAGCTCACCACAACTTCCGTTTTTCAATCAAAAGTCGAAATTCAAAATTTCCCTAACCCGCTGGCCGCCAGACCGATGAGAGCCGCCGCCACGATCACCCAGGCGGTGGCTCGCTTTGTAAGCACCAAAAAGAGGAAACTTCCGAGCGCGATGGCGGCCGGCAGAACGCCGGTCAGGGCTCCGCGCGCCATGGGGACAGTGACGCCCAGCACCAGGCTGGCCGCGGCGATGGTCACCGCCCGTACCGCGCTCTTCACCGCCGGGTGCGCCGCCCGCCGGCCCACAAATTGCAATACAGGAATGATGAGGAAGGACGGCGTCATCATGGCCAGCAAACCGAGACAGCCGCCCGCGGTCCCGCCGACAAAATAACCGACACTGACGACGAACAGGCCATTCGGCCCGGGCGCAGTTTGTCCTGTAGCCACCGCCGCGTTCAGTTGACGATCGGTAAGTACGTGGTAGTGTTCCACGAAATCCTGCCGGATGATCGGTATTGCCGTCGAGCCGCTGAAGGAAGTCAGCGTGGCTTTGGTGAGCAGCAGATAGAGAATAAGAAGGTTCATTCGGGAATCCGCCAGACCAAACCGGTGGCCGCCGCGAGCCCAAGAATGGCAATCGGCGGCACTGCCAACACCGACAAGAGCAGCAAGGCCGCTCCGCCAATCATCACGGTTGGAACCCACTGCCGGCGATTCAAGTAGGGCCACAGCAATTCCCAGCCCGCCATGCCCATAATCCCGACCGCCGCCGCCAGCATGCTGGCCACCGCCGCCATCGCGGGACGGTTGGAATGCGCCGCGTCGTAGCCCTGGGTCAGCATCATCACAGTAATGCCCCCAGGAACGTTGGTCGCCAGCACCGCCGCAATCGCCCCCGGCCAGCCCAGCACCTCCCACCCGGTCCCGGCACAGACAGCCAGCAAGTTGGTTCCCGGCGTGATGCGGGCCAGAGCGAAGACCGTCGCATATTTTTCCGCGGACAGCCATTTGCGCGCCGTTACCATTTCGGCCTGAATAGCGGCCATGGTGGGGATGCCGCCACCAAAAGTCAAACTGGCCACGCGCAGATAGAGCCAAAGAACTTGCAAAAGAGAGGGGCGTTCCACGGCCTCTAATGTAGCATCAGGAGTCGAGGAGAAATTTTGAATTTCGAATGTTGATTTTGATTTGAAGCCGCCCACAAGCATGTTGTTCGCAGTGGCCAAATCACAAATCAAAATTCAAAAATCAAAATTCAAAATTGTTTCGCTATGGATATTCTGCTTAACGCGATCGAAGCCCGAGTCTTAGGCTCATTGGCGGAGAAGGAAAGCACAACTCCCGAGTACTATCCTCTGTCGCTCAATGCCTTGGTCAACGCCTGCAATCAGAAGTCGAGCCGCGATCCGGTTATGAACCTCAGCGAAGACGAAGTACGGGACGCCTTGCATGCGCTAAGTGGCAAAGGCTTGGCGGGCGCGGCGAGCGGCGCGGACTCCCGGGTAACCAAGTACGAGCATCGCCTGCAGGAAAAAGTCAACTTTACCCGCGGGGAAGCCGCTATCATTTGCGTCCTGTTGCTGCGCGGTCCGCAAACTCCGGGCGAATTGCGGAGCCGCACCGAGCGCATGCATCATTTCGAAGAACTGGCGGACGTGCAATCTACCTTACAACGCCTGATCAATCGTGAGCCTCCGCTGGTCAAAATGCTTCCCCGGCAGCCTGGAACTAAAGAGTTGCGCTACCTGCACCTCTTCTGCGGCGACGTCGAGGTCGCCGGATCGGAGCCGACTGCAAATCTTGCTACAGGGGTTGCAGAAAACGAGCGGATTGCCCGTTTGGAGGAAGAGGTCGTTACTCTGCGCACCGAACTCGCCGAGGTAAAACAGCAACTGGCGGAGTTCCGCAAGCAGTTTGAATGACGGGTTAGAGTCGGTTCAGACGCTACCAAATCCGCTTGACGCAAGCCGCAGATTTTCGCTGATCTCCGCTGATTGAATTTTAGAGACCTGCTTTCCGATCTGTGTTCATCAGCGCAGATCAGCGGCGTTTGGGCGCCAGATCCACGGCTTGGCGTAGCGCCTCCAGAAGGCTGCGCTCATCGGCGATCCCCTTGCCCGCGATGTCGAAGGCGGTGCCATGATCGACGGAGGTGCGCACCACCGGCAGACCCACGGTAATATTCACTCCGGATTCCAATCCCATTACCTTGACCGGGCCGTGGCCCTGGTCGTGGTACATGGCCACCACGATGTCGAAATCGCCTCGCCCGGCGCGAAAGAAAAGCGTATCGGCAGGCAGCGGGCCTTCCACGCGCCAGCCACGCGCCTGGCAATTCCGTACCGCCGGTGCAATCTTTTCTTCTTCCTCCCCATGACCAAACAGGCCGTGCTCTCCGGCATGGGGATTAATGGCGCAGACCCCGATGCGCGGTTCCGAGATGCCCGCCTGCTGGAGCGTATCGTGGGCCCGGACAATGGTTCGTTCCACCAGGGCAGGATTGATTTTCGCGATCGCATCCACCAGGCCGAGGTGCGTGGTCACGTGGATAACTCGCAACTTAGGGGCCACCAGCATCATGGAAACTTCCGGCGTTCCGGTCAAATGCGCCAGCAGCTCGGTGTGTCCGGGAAACCGGTGACCGGCCGATTGCAGCGCCTCCTTGCTGAGGGGCGCGGTACAGATGGCATCGGCATCGCCCGCTTGGATCCACTTTACCGCGCGCTCAATATAACGATAGGCAGCTTCTCCCGCCGCCGGCGAAACTTGTCCGAAGGGAAACCCCGGCAGGACCAACCCGACGTCGACACAATCGACGGTGCCGGCCGTGAACCGCGCCTCCGCGAGCCGGTCCACCGCGTTTATCTTTAGCTTGGAGCCGACAATCGCGCCCGCTTCGCCAAGCCGCCCGGCACTGCCTACCACCAACGGCCGGCACCGCTCATAAAGATCGGCATGCCCCAAGCTCTTCATGATGATCTCGGGGCCGATTCCCGCGGGGTCGCCCATGGTAATGGCAATCACCGGCCTGTGTTTGAGTTCTTCGTCATGGTTTCAGCCGCCGCAAGCAATTGAGCAAAGTGTCCGGATTGCCGAATGCTCCCGCTTTGGTGATAACCGCAAAACTGACCGCTCCGGTGGTGACGCCGAGCGGAACCCCGGGCTCCACTTCTTCCAGCAGACGAATCCCTCCCACGCCCAATTGCGAGAGAAGAGCGCAGGCGGTCTCGCCTCCGGTTACGATCAGGGCACGAATGCTGTCGGCCAGCGGGGAGATCACTTCCGCCAGCCCTTTAACGATCATGGCGCCGCGAGAAAGATCAGGATCGGGAGTGGCACGGATTTCCAACAGCACATCTTCCCCCGCCGCTAACGCCGCACTTACTTCTTTTGTGAGTCCTGGCCCGCTTCTGCGCGCGGGATCGAGAAGCATGCCCGGTTCGGCCAGTATGTGGCGCACCAGCCCGCTCTGAACCAGATTAGCGGCTTGCCGCCGGGACAATTCCGCCGGGCTTCCCACCACCACCAGGTTGCCTCCCCGGCGCCGCGGCAACTCCAGGGCCTGCCTCGGTGCGAAGACACCTTTAACCACAACATCGGCGGCGGCGGCAGCCAGACCGGCCGAACCGACCCAATAAACTGGCGCCGCAAGAGGGATCGAGGCTGCCGCAATCGCCGATAAATCGTCGAGCGTAACGGCATCACAGACCACCGCCGCGGTTCCGCGGGCAGTCAGTTCTTCGAACAAGGCGCGTAGCGCTGGCGGCCCCTGCCGCACGAGTTCCAACGGAGCCAGTCTGGCGGGCAATTCGGACGCGCTGAGCACGGCGACCAGATCTGCCGTGGGATAGGTATGATCACGCGCCCACAGCGCAGTCGTTTCCAGCGGCTGGCCGGCCATTCGAATGCTGCCGCCTTCGGTCGTCCGCCCAGTTGCCGGGAAAGCTGGAGTCATGATCGCCAAAGGCTGTTGCCCGCTCTGTTGGCGCAAGAAAGCACTGGTGGCAAACATTTCGGCGGCCGGCTGACCGCGTAACGTGGAATCGATTTTCTTATAGAGACGCAATCCGGGCCGGTAATATCGCGCGAGCAAGCTGCGATGGCGCTCGGCGGCCGCAGCGGCGGTGAGCCGCCGGCTATCGGCATCGACCGCCAGCACACAGGGCTGCTCCTCCACCCGATTGTCTTTCCAGGTGACCACCGCTTCCAACCCGCGGTTGGCAAACGTGATGGCGCAGTCCGCCGCGCCCGTAAGGTCATCGGCCAGGACCAGCCATTGAGTGGACATAGTTGTGGTGCGACAAAGTTTAGCACGTGACGGCGGAAGTACTTCAATTCCAGGGCATGGTGGACAGGGCACTACCCGGTATGGGGACACCGGCTTCCTGCCATTTGAGGGCTAATCTTTCGTTGCTTCCCGCACGATCTTGAAAGCTGCCTCGTTCAGGTCCTCACGCTCGCGAGTTTTCTTTTGCGGGAGCCGGTGCAGCTTCCGAGTCGTCTCGCGTGAGTCCGTTCGCTCGTTCGCGCTCTCAATTTCGCTCTTAGTCTTGTGCGTGGCTTTATCCGCTTGCCGCTTGGATTGCTGATCTTTGGCTTTGGTCATGGGTTAAGTTTGCGGCGTTCGGGCTGGGCGGTCAACCCTGTGGAAATCCAGGTGGTGTCCTAATTTGAAATTAGGGCTGTTTTTAGTCCTAGTTCCAGCCTTCCTGCTAATCTGCGGAAAAGCCACGGGGTATTGCAATCAATTGGAGATCGGCCGCAACCCCGGAAGGCACGACATAAGGGTTAAAGCCCACCTCAGCTCCAACCCTACCGAGATAGTAGAGAAATCTGGTTTGGTGTGTGGGGCTGTTTTGGGATTCGAACGAAGCCCGGTAACAGACGCATCCAACCAGGACAAACCCGACCTTACCGTCGATATCCGGAGATCTTGCAGCCTCAACTTTGGGCATTTCTGGGCCAACCACAGAGCCGCCCACAAATGGATCATGCGGAAACAGGGTATATCCAGGGAGGCCATGGGGATGCCTATTGGCGTCACACCATTCTTTCTGACGTGCTTCCGCAGTCGTCGTCCGACCATCGGGGTCCATCGGAATTACATCTTCCCAAGAAAGCACATTTACCGCTACGGTTTGCCCTACGTTTTCTATAGTGTCCTCTATTTTCATCATCGCAACTGGAATGCCAGAAGCTCTCCCTCCAACATTGAAGGTCAAGGGACTGATAATGCGGTGCTTAATTTTCAGCCAAGGTCGCTGCGTGGCAACGAGGGTTTTGTCGGCAATGTGCGCAGCTTGCCTAGCCGCATCAGCAGACCGTCTGGTTTGTTGGATCAGGTTATCTGTTTTAGACAGGGACTCAGCCATTTTGATGGTTTGAGCCTTGGCTTGTTCGGCTTGGGTTTTAGCGGCCTCCGCGAGATCATGGGTATCTTTAGACCCGGACTGTATCTCTTTCAACTGACTACTCATAACGCCGAGCTGGGCGTCCATCGTCTTCCACTGTTTTTTGGCGTAGTACACATAGAGCGCAGTGGCGAAAAAGATCATGACGGTAGCGATGGCGGTTATCCAATCTGGCCCGCTCATCGCCTTCCACCACAGTGGTTTGGCTACCTTTTGTTTATCTGCGCTGTCATTGTCGGGGTTGGTGGGTACTTCTTCTTGATGTCCGGACTGTACGGAACCAGATTCTGGTGTATTTGTCTGGGCCTGCTGCTGTTCGGAACCGCCTTCTGGCTCGTCCATAAAGCGTTAGACCTCATTGAGGATGGAGAAAGTGTAACACAGAAATTACCCCAAAAAGACTTGACAGCAAATGATTATTGTAATACAGTAATTGCAGTAAGGGGGAACGGTGCAATGGCAAACGTACTGAGCCCAGAAAAGCAAGTCGCGGTAATCAGCGCATTGGCCGAGGGTTCCAGCATCCGTTCGATTGAGCGCATGACGGGGGTTCATCGGGACACAATCATGCGGTTAGCCGTTCGTGTCGGCAAGGGCTGTGCGGCCTTGATGGATGCGAAGATGCGCAATGTCCCCTGCAAGCAGCTCCAGTTTGATGAAGTGTGGGGATTCATCGGGAAGAAAGAAGGCCATCGCCGCCCCAATGATGATCCTCAGTACGGCGATGCATGGACATTCTGTGCCATCGATGCGGACACGAAATTGGTTCCTTCATACAAGGTCGGCAAGCGGGATTCCGCCACGGCGAATGCTTTCGTTTCGGATGTGGCCGGAAGAATGAAGAATAGGGTGCAGGTTTCCAGTGATGCTCTGAGAGCCTATGTGGAAGCGGTTGAACAGGGATTCGGCGCAGATGTGGATTATGCGCAGATCGTCAAGACTTACGTTCACGACGAATCGCAGAATCCCGAGCGGAAATACAGCGCCCCGGAGTTTGTGATTGAGGAGAAAAAGGCCATCACGGGTTCCCCAAATATGGCCCTGGCATCCACGAGCTACATTGAGAGGCTGAATGGCACGACCCGCCTTCACATGCGCCGTCTGACTCGGCTCACCTATGCATTCAGTAAGAAACTCGAAAACTTCGACGCGGCAGTGGCTCTGCACTTCGCTTATTACAACTTTGTAAAGCGGCACAACACGCTGAGAATGACGCCAGCGATGGCAGCGGGGATTGAGAAGGATTTCTGGACAGTGAAGGATTTGGTCGAGGCGGCGGCGTGACCTATATTGAAGAACTGAAAGACGTAATCCGAAGGTTACACGGTGCAGAGGCTACGCACGTTGAAAGCGTGCCCATCAAAGAGGAGTTTCAGGGTAAAACGGTTTGGGATGGTGTCGTGGAAGTGTTCGACTTAGAAGGACACGCAGAGGCGCACAGGGTCTATGCCTGGGCGCATGATACCGACGATCCCAACAAGCCACGTCGCCATGTGACTGTGCTGCATCTGCACCGGATCAAATCAGCACGAGATGCTGTGCGAGCCGCAATTGTACAGGAGTTCCGAAGTGGACCAGAAGCCGAAGAAGCGTAAGAAGGCGGGAAGGCCCAAGCTGCCGAAGGGTCAGGCTAAAGGGCGAATTGTTCCTGTACGATTTTCTGCCGAAGACCTAAAGCGGATCGCGGCGGCGGCGAAGGCTAGCAAGCAATCCGTCTCCGAGTGGATTCGGAGCA
>Ga0326727_10024743_pt1 | contig 11320 bp, 5 predicted proteins | sample MB2enrmetagenome_FD_207643 | JGI IMG/M metagenome (GOLD analysis project Ga0326727, IMG submission 207643) | Lab enriched peat soil microbial communities from McLean, Ithaca, NY, United States - MB29MY | ecosystem: Environmental > Terrestrial > Soil > Wetlands > Peat | place: USA: New York... | reverse complement strand
CGGTCCAGCCGGAGCGGGCGAAGCGGGCCAGATGCCGGCCGCCACGGCGCTCGACCTCGGCTGCGACCTCGGCCGCGACACGGTGGTACTGGGTGGGGTAGCGGTTGTGCGCGGCTGTGCCCGTGCCTCCATCCTCCGCCCGTGCGTCGAGCGGGGTGTATTCGCCGAAGTCCTCCATCCAGCCGTCGTAGCCGGCGGCGGCGATGCGAGCCGCGACCGCCCCCCATGCGGCCGCGGCCCCGGACGCCGTGAAGTCGTACTGAGCCTCCAGGGTGTGCGGTGGCTCGCGGCCTCCGGCGTAGGCCTGGAACAGGTAAGGCGCCCCCGACGGGTGGCGGAGCAGGGCGCCCCGCTGCTGCGCGTCGTGGAACGCCTCCTCGTAGTCCCGGCCCACCAAGGGGTTGATGTAGGAGAGTGCGGCGAGGCCCCGTGAGTGGAACAGCTCGGTGCGGGACCGCTCCTCCTGCTCGTGGTCCCGGTCCTCCCCGAGCGGGAGGTAGCGGCAGTGCGTCTCCACCGCCGACACCGCCGCACCTGCTCCCTGGAGGACGTCGAGCTGGCGGGTCTCCTCCTCCTGGGGGACGTGGTTGGCGTGTCCGCTCTGGTACCACGGCCCGAACCACCAGCGCTCCGGTGCCGGCTGGCGGCCGACCGACCCGGAGAAACGGCCGAGGGCATCCAGTGGGGTGGGTCCGGCGAACACCGAGTAGTCGAGGTGGGTCGCCTCCACCTCGATGCTCCAGCGGCTGTCGTCGCCGGTGCGGAACCTCTGGTAGCTCACCTCGTCCCGGTCGATCAGCAATCCGTAGCCCCGGGTCGAGAGCACCCACGGAACCGGGAAGTAGGTGGCGTCCAGCCGGTTGCGGATGGCCCAGGGCGGAACCGTCTCGCCCAGGAAGGGGTACTCGTGCGCCTGGTAGGGGCCCTCCCCCACGTAGCTCTCGATCACCCCCCGTTCGAGTCCGGCGGCGTGCGAGCGCTCACCGAAGCCGAGCCAGCGCTCTCCCGGCGTGGCCTGAAAGACCTGCCGGCAGACGGCCGCGCCGTCGATGGCCGCACTGAACGAGAGCTCCCCTGGGGCCCTCACGCTCATCGCGACCGTGGCGGTGAGGCCGTCCGGGTGATCGGTGCCAAGAACGGCTCGGTATTCGCCGGCCGCGAGCCGCTCCTCCTCGAGGATCCCGGTCACCTGATACCAGCTGCTGTCGGGCAGCTCGGCTGGGTCGTCGGGCGGCGGGATACCGCCTGCCGGCCAGCGCGGCTCCGTCAGGAAGCTCAGCGGCGCAGCCTGGCGCAGCTCGACCCCGGCGCAGCGGAGCGAGACGCGCCATGGCTCAGGCTCCAGTCCCACCTGGATCAGCGCGGACTCGATGATCGGCCTGTCGACGCTCACGGCCCCCTCCGGCCGGCACGGATGGGATCAGCTGCAGCCGGAGGTGGCTCCGCAGTTGTGGCACTTGTAGCAGGAGCCGGAGCGGACCATCAGCGATCCGCACTCGCTGCACGACGGGGCGTCGGCCTGGTTCTGGAAGGTGCTCGTCGGTGAGACCGCCTCCAGCGCGAGCGGCATCAGCACCTGGGCGGCGTTGGCGGGGCCCTCCACCACGGGGGTCGGCTCGACCTCCTCGCCGTCGCGGCGGATGATGCCGATCTCGGCCTGCTTCTCTGGGCTCAGGAAGCGCGACCCCAGCCACCGGAAGATGTAGTCCACGATCGACTTGGCGATCGGGATCTCGGGGTTGCGGGTGAATCCCTGCGGCTCGAAGCGCATGTGGGCGAACTTGTTGATCAGGAAGTCGAGCGGGACCCCGTACTGGAGCGCGAAACTGACCGCGATCGCGAAGGAGTCGGTGAGCCCGGAGACCGTCGATCCCTCCTTGGCCATCTTCACGAAGATCTCGCCGGGGGTGCCGTCCTCGTAGAGGCCGACCGTGATGTAGCCCTCGTGGCCGCCCACCTCGAAGCGGTGGGTCAGCGCCTGCCGCTCGGCGGGAAGCTTGCGGCGCAGCGGCCGCTCCACGATGCGCACCTTCTCGCCGGTGGTCTTCTCCATCGAGGTCGCCATCGGCTGGGAGCGCTTGCTGCCGTCGCGGTAGATGGCGAGCGCCTTGAGGCCCATCTTCCAGCCGTCGATGTACGCCTTCTCGACATCCTCCACCGTGGCGTCGGTGGGCATGTTGACGGTCTTGGAGATGGCCCCGGAGACGAACGGCTGCACCGCCGCCATCATCCGGACGTGCCCCTGCCAGGCGATGGAGCGCTTGCCGTTGCGGGGGGTGAAGGCGCAGTCGAACACCGGGAGGTCGTCGTCGCGCAGCTTGGGGGCGCCCTCGATGGTGTCGTTGGCGCCGATATGGGCGACGATGTCGGCGACCTCGCCTTCTCCGTAGCCGAGCCTCTTGAGGGCGGCGGGCACAGTGTTGTTGACCATCTTGAGCATGCCGCCGCCGACCAGCTTCTTGTACTTGACCAGCGCGATGTCGGGCTCGATCCCGGTGGTGTCGCAGTCGAGCATGAAGCTGATCGTCCCCGTCGGAGCGATGACGCTGATCTGGGCATTCCGGTAGCCGTGGCGCGCCCCCAGCTCGTGGGCCTCGTCCCAGGACGCCCGCGCTGCGGCGAGCAGTTCGGGGTCGACGGTGGATGAGGGGATGGCGTAGGCCGCCTCGCGGTGCTTGCTCATGACGCGCAGCATCGGTTGGCGATTCACTCCATAGCCGTTGAACGGGCCGACCTCGCGGGCGATCCGGGCCGATTGGGCGTATCCCTCACCGGTGAGGATGGCGGTGAGGCAGGCAGCCAAGTCGCGGCCCTTGGGCGAGTCGTAGGGTAGTCCGCGAGCCATGAGCAGCGCGCCCAGGTTGGCGTAGCCCAGGCCCAGCGGTCGGAAGTCCTCGCTGTTCTTGGCGATCTTCTCAGTGGGGTACGAAGCGTCACTGACGATGATCTCCTGAGCCGTGATGGTCAACCGCACCGCATGCCGGTAGGCGTCCACGTCGATGCTCCCATCCTCGTTGAGGAAGCGCAGAAGATTGATGGACGCCAGGTTGCAGGCGGTGTCGTCCAAGAACTGGAATTCACCGCAGGGATTGCTCGCGTTGATCCTTCCAGAGTTGGACGAGGTGTGCCAGTCGTTGATGGTGGTCTCGTATTGGATGCCCGGATCGCCGCACTGCCAGGCGGACTCTGCCATGAGGCCCATCAGCGCGCGCGCCTTGACGGTCTTGAGGACGCGTCCGTCAGTGACGGCCTTGAGATGCCAGTCGCGATCCTCTTCGACCGCGCGCATGAACTCGTCGGTCACCCGCACCGAGTTGTTGGAGTTCTGAAAGAAGACGGAGGAGTACGCCTCGCCGGTGAACGAGGGGTCGTAGCCGGCATCGATCAGCGCCCAGGCCTTGCGCTCCTCCTTGACCTTGCAGGTGATGAAGTCCTCGATGTCAGGGTGGTCGGCGTTGAGGATCACCATCTTGGCCGCGCGACGAGTGGTGCCTCCCGACTTGATCACTCCGGCGAAGGCGTCGAAGCCCTTCATGAAGGACACCGGGCCGCTGGCCGTGCCGCCGCCGGCGAGCTGCTCCTGCGAGGATCGGATCGGCGACAGGTTCGTCCCCGTACCGCTCCCGCCCTTGAAGAGCATGCCCTCGTTCTTGGCCAGGGTCAGGATCGACTCCATGGAGTCGTCAACGCTCTGAATGAAGCAAGCGCTTCCCTGAGGAGCTCGGCCAGGGACCCCGATGTTGAACCAGACCGGGCTGTTGAAGCTCATCTTCTGATGGAGGATGAGATGGCACAGCTCGTCGGCGAAGGCCTCGGCATCGGCATCGCTGGCGAAGTAGCCGCGCTCGCGGCCCCAGCCGGTGAGGGTGTCGACCACCCGGGAGATCACCTGGCGGACGCTGGTCTCACGGCGGGGCGTTCCCAGCGGACCGCTGAAGTACTTGGAGACGACCACGTTGGTCGCCATCTGGGACCAGAAGGCAGGCACCTCGCAGTCCTTCTGCTCGAAGACCAGCTCTCCCTTCTCGTTGGCGATGCTGGCGGTGCGCTTCTCCCAGCTGACCTCGTCGTAGGGGTGGATGCCGGCGGTGGTGAAGCGGCGCTCGACATGGAGGCCGCTGGTGGTCACTTCCACCCGTCCGCTTCCGTTGCCGTTGCGGCGCGACCCGCGGCGGCTCTCACCAGCCACCCCGGCCGGAGTGGAGGTCGGGTCCGATGGCGGTGGCGAAGCGGAAGCGCTCACTTCTAGTTCCTCTCTGCTGAGTTGTCTGGCGCGGCGTCGGAACCAACGTCCGGGAAGGACGGCTCCAGGCGGGCGGACCCGGCCACACCGAGTACTCTGTCCCCCACAGTATCCCACATGTTGGGGTCCGCCCGAGCTGGAGCCCCCATATCTTGGTGCCACCCGTCCGTGGAGTCAAGGGGTTATCACTGCTCCGTGCCATCTTCGACCCGTCGGAGAGGCGCTCCGGTCACCCGCAGATCATGGTGCGGTACGCCTCGGGGAGGTCCACCTGGATCATCCCCCTCCTGCCCCCCGCCACGAGCAGGAACTCGCCTCGGGGGGCGCGCTCGAGGCGGCGCCGCTGGTCCTCGGTGAGGCCGAAGGCGCGCTCCATGGAGGCGACCTCGACGGCCCGGTGGCCCCCGCAGAGCACGACGGAGCAGTTGCTGGCGACCACGGTGCCCTCCTCGCTGCGGAGCAGGTCCTCGACGTTCTGGGTCGCCACCACCAGGGAGCTGCCGTGCTTTCGGCAGCGCCGGGCCAGCTGCGCGAGCAGCTCACGGAGGGCGGAGTGAGCGGTGAGCATCCCCACCTCGTCGAGGATGATGTGGCGGCGCCGCGGCGCCCTCCGGACCATCTCCCAGAGCAGGCGCCCGAGAAGGAGCGTCGTCACCGGGACCAGCTCCTCGCGGACCTCCTGATGCCCGACGGCGAGCAGCGGGCGCGTCCATGCGGTTGCGGTGGGCCGGTCGAGGAACCCGGCCAGCGAGCCGTCGAGAAACCTGCGCAGCACGCGCTCCACCCGGGGAGCGCTCCGGTTCAGCTCGCCCAGGCACTGCCGGAGCCGGGGCCGGTGGCCGCCGGCCCGCGCTCTCGCCTGGGCGGCCCGCGCCGCCGCCTCGACGGCGGCCCGCTCGACCTCGCTCATCTCCGCACAGAGGACGGTGCAGACGTCCACGACCAGCGCCGCCGCGTCGTCGTCGCCGCCCAGATCGAACGGGTTGATCGCCGCCTGGGTCACCAGGTCGAGCCACTCCCCGCCGAGCCGCTCCACCAGCTGCCGGTACTCGCCCTCGGGGTCGACCACGATCGCCTCCACCCCGTGGCGGCGCGCCTCGATCAGCAGGCCGCCGATCAGGAAGCTCTTGCCCTGGCCCGAGGCGGCGAAGATCCCGACGTTGGCGTTGACGTGGTGAGCAGGGTCAAACGGGGCGATGCTGACCGGCAGGCCGCTGTCTACCATCCGTCCGATCCGGTATCCGCCCGGGTCCTCGATGCTGGTCTGCAACCAGGGGACGCAGCTTGCCGCCGCGTGGGAGTCCACCAGCTTTCCCGGCCCGGGAGGCGGGCCGAGGCCCCAGGCGGCGAGAGCGGCACCCAGGTGCTCGAAGTGGCCGGGCCGGCAGACCCCGAGCGTCGCGCCGAACGCCCCCCGGAGCTGCCCCCAGGCCAGCTCCAGGGTCGCCGGATCCTCGCCGAGGACGACCGCGGTGAGCCAGAGTCGAAGCGGCCGTCCGGTGTTGCGCGCCAGCCGGTCACGCAGGCGTCTCGCCGCCTCGAGGCCGGTCTCCACCGCGGCATCGGGCACGAGTCCGCGCTCGACCTCCAGGAGCTGATGGGCTCCGAGGTGACGCATGCGCCGGCTGAGCAGCCCCGTCGCCTGGAGGCTGGAGGTGGGCTCCAGGTGGAGGGCGATGTCACATTCCACGGGGGAGCGGATCAACGCCGCCAGCCAGCCCGCGCCGACCGAGCCTCCAGGAAGGCGCTCGAGGACGGCCGCCCGGGCCAGCCGCTCGCCGACCCACACCTGCTGCGGCTGCTCGGCCCAGGCGAGCCTGCCGAGGTCGAGACCGGCCGACCGGAGATGCTCTTGGAGGCCGGTACCGTCCAGGCGTCGGCTCGGGATGCCGGCGCTCGCCAGCGACACGGCCACCGCGGCCATCTCGCGCTCGAGCACAGCGGCCTCGTGGTGCCGCACCGCCACCGTCACCTGGCGGTGCAGGGCGGGGGAGGTCGCGAGCCGCTCCTGCCAGTGCGCGTCGAGGGCGGCGCTCAGCGCAGCGTCGCACGGGTCGGCCCGCTCGCCCGCCGCCCGGATGACGTGGCGGCGTACCCGCACCGTCAGGACCAGCCCGGCGGAGAGGCCGCGGAGCAGGGCTTCGAGGGCGTCGACGGCCGCCTCCCTGCGCCAGCGCTCGAGGGCGAGGAGGTCCACCTCGTCGCAGACGACGATGCCGACGAGTTGGCCGTCCGGCGTGATGACCCGGTCGTCCTCGAGGCGTACGCGCAGCGCGGGATCGCCGCCGCGGGGGAGCAGCAAGCCGTGATCTACCCGGCCCGGCGCCGCAGCCACCGGTGGGCCCCGGGCGGTTCGACTCCCGCACCGGGAGCCAGGAGCCGCGTGTCCACGGTCGCCGCCAGTGCTCGCAGCGCCGTCGCCGTCCGCCCCGTGCCCTCGACGCCAAGCAGGCGGTGGTCCATCTCGGCGCGCTCCAGGTCGGGGTCGTCGGGGATCTCCGCCAGGATGACCCCACCCAGGTCGAGCATCGCCTCCGCGAGAGGGGGTCCGCCATGGCCGCGGTTGACCACGTAGCGCAGCCGGTGGCGGAGGCCCAGCCGGCGCAGCACCTCGGTGCTCCGGTACGCGTCCTGGACCCCGCCGGCGGTGGGGGTGAGGACCACGAAGACGTCATGGGCGCTCTCCAGCGCCCATCGGGTCAGGGCGCTGAGATCTCCGGGGACGTCGAGGACGATGGTGTCGCAGCCCCGGCTCTCCAGCTCAGCGACCGCGGCGGCGAGACCGCGCACCAGCTCGGGCCGGTCACCCGCACCGGGGGCGAGCGGTCGCGCGGGCCCGGGCAGCACCCGGAGGCCGCTGCGGTGGACGGCCAGCAGGCTCTCGACGGCGGGGGCCGCCGAACCGGCCTCGACAACATCCCAGTCGGTGGCAGCGGGTACCCCCAGGCGGATCCCGGCGCGCGGGCTCATCAGGTCGAGGTCGACGAGGGCGACCCGAGGTGCCGCGAGCAGCCCCCAGCCACTGGTGCTGTGTGCCTGGCCGGCCAGCAATCCGGCCACCTCGACCGCCAGGGTGGTCCGGCCGGAGCCACCGCTCAGCGAGAAGAAGGTCAGCCGCCGGGTGGCTCGCAGAGCCGCCGGGACCCCGATCCCCGGCATCCCTGCGCCGCCGCCGGTCGGGATGCGGAGGGCGGTGGGGGCCGGCGGATCGGCGTCTGCGGAGGAGGTCTCGAGGACCGCCGCGTCGGCGACGCTGAAGATCGAGAAGGGGTGTGGCCTGATGCCGGTCGTTCCCGCCCACGACGGCGGCTGCTCGACCGGTTCAGGGAGGAGCACGAGGGGCGCGCGGCGGGCCGTCTCGACGTCGTGTCTCCCGCCATCCCAGCCGGCGGACCCGGGGCGTGGCGCGGCGGGCTCCTCGTTGACCAGCAGCAGGAGACCACTCCGCGGGCGGGCCCAGAAACGCACGGCGACGGTCGCCCACGAGATCAGCGTCCTTCCCTCTCGCCGGACCAGCGCGAGGGCCAACCCGCCACCGACGCTCATCACGGCGAGTGGGATGGCGGCAACGCGAGGGATCGGGGAGTGAAGGGCGAGATAGGCGAGGACGGCGCCGGCGAGGATGGCCCCGAGCTGGGCCGGGGTCAGCCCCCAGGCCAGCGGCTCGGGGACGTCGAACCCGTCTGCGAAGTCGATCTCGGCCACGACCCGTCCTCCTCCCTCCACCCCTCTCCCACGCGACCCCCGTCTCGGAGCGGCGATCAGCACGCTACCGGGGGTGGACGGACAGCGCGCGGACAGTGACGAGGATCGTGCGACCTCGTCTACCGGCTCCTGGGGGCGGCGCGCGTCACCGGCGAGCTCCCGACGCCGCCTATGGGGAGATCGCCAGAGAGCCTCCAGCGTGCTCTGGCGCCGCAGGGCGGAGGCCCGGTTCGGGATCCGGGCCGACCTCCGGTGTCCCCGCGCCCTGCCGCTGGCACACGGCGATCGCCAGGCCGGCGGCGGCGATCAGCGTCCACGGCGTGAGGCCGCTCAGCAGGGGCACCTCTCCGGTGACGAGGAGGTAGGCGGCGACGCTGATGGCCGCCCAGACGGCGAGGACGGCGTTGCGCAGGGGGCGGACATCATCCGCGCGTGTCGCCAGGGCGGTGAGCGACCAGGCGGCCGCCGGCACCAGCAGGGCAACGTCGTCCACGTAGGCGTGGGGCGAGGCGAGGAGGGAGAGCACGGTCGCCCCCGCCAGCGCCGCCTCCAACCGCTGCGGCCGGCTCCTCACCGCGGCCCCGAGAGTGGCGGCCACGGCCATCGCGGCCAGGGAACCCACCGCGCCTGCGACGTGGGCGGCGGATGTCTGGCCGAGGAACGATCCGGCGATGCCGATCAGGCTGACCATGGATGCGAGGGGCCAGGGGGCGACCTGGCTGCCCAGGTCACCCAGGAAGCCGGCGATGCCGCCCGCCCCGACCGCGAGCAGGGAGAGGGCCAGGGTGGCGGCGCCGCCCGCGAGCATGCCGAGGATGAGACGCCGGTCCCGCCAGGCCAGGGCGAAGGCGGCGAGGCCCAAGGCCAGGTGTGGCTTGGCGAGCAGTGAGGAGACGGCCAGGACCGCCCCGGCGGCGCCCATGCGGCGGCGCTTCAGCAGGGCGTAGAACACGGCCAGGCCCAGCGCTGCGACGCCGTCCAATTGACCCTCGAGGAGGGTCGAGCAGGTGCCCATGCAGGCGAGCGCGATCAGCCCCACCGCCACTCGCCGGTCGCGCTCCACCGGCACCTCGCCGGACGAGGCGCGGACGGCGACGACCACGGCGGCCGCGATCAGGCCGAACTGCAGCAGGGACCAGACGCGGTAGGCGGTGTCGAGCCCGAGGAGGGTGACCGGGGCGGCCATCACCGCGGCCAGCGGCGCGGCGTCGAAGGGCAGGTAGCGCCCGTTGGCGGTGCCGACCACGCGCGCGTAGAGGCCGGCCTGGAGTGCCAGGTTGTACATGGAGGCTCCGAGACCCTCGCGAAACAGGGTCGCGCCCACGTAGGTGTTGGTGAAGTCAATCCTCGAGATCTGGGAGGGCGTCGCCTCGAACCAGAGAATCAGGTAGGCGAGGACGAAAGCGCCACCGAGCGCCGCGCCCGTGACCGCCGGACGTCGCCTGAGCATCACGGGTCAGACCATGCCGCCGGCCGGCGAGGCCGGTGGGTGTTGGAGGAGGACGGTGGGTGGCGGTGTGCCCTGGCGCAGACAGACGGCGACCGCGAGCCCGGCGGCGGCGATCAGCGTCCACGGGGTGAGGAGGCCCATCGGGGCCGCGGCGTTGGTGGCGATGTCGAGATAGGCGGCCACGCTGATGGCCGCCCAGACCACGAGGACGCCGGTGCGCAGCGAGCGGACGTCACCACTCCGCGCCACCAGGGCGGTGAGCGACCAGGCGGCCGCGGGGACCAGCAGGGCGAGGTCATCCCAGTAGGCGTGCGGCGAGGCGAGCAGAGAGAGCACGGTCGCGCCGGCCAGGGCTGCCTCCAGTCGATCCGGCCGGTTCCTGAGGGTGGAGCCGAGAGCCGCAGCCACGACGACGGCGACGAGCGATCCCACCGCGGCCATGACATGGGACGCGGTGCCGTTGCCGGCGATGGACCCGGCGATTCCGACCAGGCTGACCATGTTGGCAAGCTGCCACCTCGTGGTCGAATCGACCGCGGCGGCGACGAAGCCGGCGATCCCGCCCGTCCCGGCGACGGCCAGGGAGAGCAGCACCGAGCCCGCCACTCCGGCGGCCGCGCCGAGGAGCAGCCGCCGGTCGCGCACACCGATGACGAAGGCGGCAAGCCCCAGCGCCAGGTGCGGTTTGGCGACCAGTGAGGTGACGGCCAGGACGACCCCGGCGGCGGCCGGGCGGTGGCTGCGGAGGCATGCATAGGTGACCGCCAGCCCCAGGGCGGAGAGACCGTCCCACTGGCCGAGGAGCAGGGTGGCCCAGGTCCCGAGGCAGGCGAGCGCGACCAGCCCGACCGCCGCCAGCGTGATGGGCGGGAGGGTGCGTTGCCTCGGCGCGGCCCGGATCGCCACGACCACGGAGATCATCAGCAGGGCAAATTGGAGAATCGACCAGAGCCGATACGCCTCCCCCAGGGTGAACAGGGTGACCGGGAGCGCCAGCGCTGCGGCCAGTGGGGGGTTGACGAAGGGGAGGTTCCCCTCCCGGTCGGGCGCGATCAGCGCCGCGTGCAGCGGCGCCTGAAGAGATTGGTTGTACATCGACGGCCCCAGGCCCTCGCGGAGGAGGGTGGCGCCGACGTAGGTGGAGGTGAAGTCGCTGCGCCCAACCTGGAGGGCGCCCACGTGGAGCCAGAGGACGAGGTACGCGACCACCACAGCCCCGCCCAGGGCGGCACCCACGAGCGCATCGGATCGCCGGGTCGTCACAGCGCTCCGAGAATGGGAGGGCGAGTGCGGGCGCCTGGCGACGATGCCGGAACCTTGACGCCCCGGTGACGGTACGAGCTGCGGGTGGCGCTCTCGAACATGGGGCCCTCGGCTACGCGGTCGACGCACCGCCCGGGGTGCCGATCGGGGAGTTCCTCACCGAGGTGGCGGGTGGGCCACCACCGAGCATCGGGGCTGGCGTGGGAGCACGGAGGCCGCGGTCGGGATCCGCGCTCTCGACGGTCGCGGCTGTGCCCGGGCGATGGCAGACGGCGATCGCCAGCCCGGCGGCGGCGATCAGCGCCCACGGCGTGAGATTGCCCAGCTCCGGCAGCGCCCGGATCATGACGAGATAGGCGGCAGCACTGATGGCCACCCAGACGGCGATGACCGCGTTGCGCAAGGAGCGGACGCCATCCCCGCGTGCCACCAGGGCGGTGAGCGACCAGGCGGCTGCTGGCACCAGCAGGGCCAGATCATCGCCGTAGGCGTGGGGCGCTGCGAGGAGGGAGAGCACGGTTGCCCCGGCCAGCGCGGCCTCCAATCGCTGGGGCCGCCTCCTCACTGTGGACCCGAGAAAGGCGGCGACGGCCATGGTGGCCAGGGAGCCGACCGCGGCCACGATGTGGGCCGTGGGTGTCCGGCCGAACATCGGCACC
>Ga0326727_10024742_pt1 | contig 11320 bp, 4 predicted proteins | sample MB2enrmetagenome_FD_207643 | JGI IMG/M metagenome (GOLD analysis project Ga0326727, IMG submission 207643) | Lab enriched peat soil microbial communities from McLean, Ithaca, NY, United States - MB29MY | ecosystem: Environmental > Terrestrial > Soil > Wetlands > Peat | place: USA: New York... | reverse complement strand
ATACCGGAACCGAACTGCGCGTGTGCAAGAGTTGCGCCGGCAAACAGGACGATCGTTACAGTGAGCGACATACGATTCATAGTCAATTCTCCTCTGCGGAAAGTGACGAATGCTTCGGTTACTGTTTAGGTGGCTGTTTGGGCGTTGGCTTTTGAGATGCCTTCGACGAGTCATAGTTGAGAGCATCAGCAGCGCCACTGGTAGCGGCGGGAAGATCCGTTCTCGGTTTGTTGGCATCTTTCTCTGCTTCGCGGCACGCTACGGTAGAAGTGCCCGACGCAAAGCACTCCTGCACTGCCTTGCAGACTGCGGGAGTATCGCCAGGGGCGCATTGCTCCTGCTTTTTACATCCAGTGAGGACTATGGTTGCAGTCAGCAATGCTACGACGGGGAAAGAAACGCACTTCATCGGGAACCTCCTCAAAACGTCTGGGGAATAGTGTGGTTGGTATACGCAGGCAAGAGCATATCCTGCGTGAAGTAGACCTTCACGCGATGTCCCTCCCGTATCGTGATCGTGGGCGGAATCTGCATGAAACGGTCCAGAATGGTGTTCGCAGACTGCGAGACGCTGGCTGCGGTGCCGGTGGTGAATGCTTGGGAACCGCTGGTCGAGATGGCGCCGCCGCCTTCCTCAATTTCTCCCGCTCCGGCAATCACACCCAAGGCGATCGAAGCGCCGAAGATCTCTAAATAGTGGTTGTTTACCTTGTCCCTCATTCCCTCCTCCCCGATCTGATCGAGGCCGTGGAACTGGTCGAGATCGACCGAGTAGCCGTCGGGCATAATTAGGCGGTGAAAGACGACAGCCATTCGCCGCTGTTGGCCGAAACCCGCAGCCCCAATCTTCTTTGCTTCGCCAAGGACAACCGTTCCCTTCGCGGCGGGATAAGGCTGGTATCCGACTGCCGCTGGCCCGCCTGGGCATATTGACCTACTGGCGGTTGAGATGCTTGTTGCGGCGGGTCGGAAGCACGGGAGTACACGAGGTTGGAAGCGAAGCGGGACTCATCGGCTCGTTCGCGCTCCTTTGCTGCGATCGCCGTTGTGCAGGTTGAGGAAGTACGGCGTGCTGTTGTCGGTTTCGAGCACAGCGAGGTACTCCGTGCCGAGATGGGCTTTTGTTTTCTCTCCCGGCAAGATCGTAAAGAGAAAGCTCAGGTCGGCGTAGTTCGCATTCAGCAGATACAGCCTGCGGAGATTCATGGCGTAGTTGCCTGGCACCGTTGCAAAGTAGGCGTTGAGCTGGTTGTAGGTTTCGACGAAGACATTGCCGTCGGCGTTCGTGAAGACGCCGGTGAATTCGCCTACGAGCTGCTGAAGCTCCGCCTTCGAATGGCCATAGAGAACGATGGTGAGAGAGAAGTCGCCAAGCTGCTGGCCGTCGCCCAACGCGCGCAGGCAATCCCCAAGGATATCGATGTCTGCCTGCTTCGATTCATCGACCAGGACATCCCGTGGATTTGTCTTGGCCGGATCGTTGCCCATCTGCGAGATGAAGCCGGTCTTTGAGATATTGAAGTGGCGGCGGCGCTTGTTGACTTCCTTGCGCGCCTGCTCGGTCGTCATGGGTGTCCATTCCGTCACGACATAGAAGTTCGCCGCAATCTTCAGGAGTGAATCGAGCACAAGGGGCCGCGTCTCCGTGATTGCTTCCTTCATGGTCAGCACACGGACGAAGTGGTCGCCGACGCGCAGATGGTCGCGTTCGGCTTCGATGGTTGAATTTACAACCTGGTAATCGAGGAATTGCGTGGATTGCGGTTTTCTTGGCGCCCGGCTCGCCATGCGCGAACTGGTACCCGCCAACTACGATTGCGATCAGACTGGCGACTTTGGCAACCGTGCCGGTAAAAAGGGTTTGCAGAGCAGTCAATCCGGTGTCGAACGGCGATTGCGCGAAGGCAATCGAAGGGAGGAAGATCAGTAAGGTTAAGAGGCAGAGGTTGGGGCGCATCCGGCGCAGAATGCCCCTCATGGCAGTCTGCAATCGGCAGTCGGGCGTGGGCGTGGGGATCATCGGCACCTCCAGCGGCCCCGGTCGGGCCGCGATATGCCCAAACGGTAGGCGCATTTCGCCCGCCGCGTCCAATAACTTTCTGAAACTTGGCTATAACTTTTTGATTTAGGTGGCCGCCGAGGATGCAGATTCGCCCGGTCATCATGGCTTGGAATTCACATTGTGCGGACCGTTTACCACGAATCGGCATCCAATCTCCGGCCGGTTGGCCAGGCACTCGGGGCAGCGCCGCGACCTAGAAACTGTTCGTTACGCGGCTTGCGGGTAACGGTTCCGCGACGTACCCCTGACTGAAAGATCGGATTGGACTTGTTGTCCCTTGCCGGGTCAACCGTCACGCATTCAGGTGCTGGCAAGCCTCAGCTTCCCTCCCGGCGCGCCGATATACACATTTTGCGCGTAGTCTTTCAGGAGCCGGAAGTCGATGACCAGAACTATAGACATTTCTCTTTGTCTGTTTCTTGCCGCCGGGGCCGTGAGCGTATATGGGCAAGCCGCCCTATCCGATGCCCGAACCGCCGCTCCAATCCCGGCGCGAGCCGAGCTGGCCGCGGGCTATAACCGATTTCAGCCTTATGGGGATACCGCCGGTTGCAACTGCGCCATGAACGGCGGTTTTGTCTCCGCCGGCTACAGGCCCGGCAAGGGCATTGTGGAGTGGGTGGCAGATGTTTCCGGAACCCACGGCGGCAATCTGGACAACAAGGGCCTGGATATGAGGTTGCTGATCTATACGGCAGGTGTGCGCTTTAGCCTGCCAAGCCCGGCACGACGCGCGCGCTTCTTTGCCGAAGGGCTCTTCGGGGGCGCTCATGCGTCGGGCACGTTTCTGACCGGGATCGCCGGCAACAGTTGTTCGGCCGACTCGACGGCCTTCAAAGCCGGCGGGGGAATCGATCTGAGCCTCTCCCGCCGCTTTTCCTGGCGGCTGGCCGATGCCAGCTATACCCGCACCGACTTTCAAACCGGGCCGTATGGTTATCAGGGAAATCTTCGCCTGGATACCGGAATCGTCATTCATTTCGGATTGCGTCCTGCGCTCTCCGTCGCGCAAAACGGCTTCGCGACTCCTTCGGCTACGCGTCCCTGAGACCGCCAACCGGCGCGCGGGAGAAGTAATTGCATTAACTTATTTAATATGAACAGGTTATATAACTGTCGATCAGCGAATTGCTGTTGCACGGCGCTGAAGTCAAGGACAGCTTATCGCTCAGATCGCCTTTGTTGCCGATAAGGCTCTTTAGACGACTGTTTGGCAAAACCTCCGGTTCTCATTTTTCGGAAGAAACCTATGATTGCCATGCGCCCGCCTCAAGAGGGAACCTCCGCCATGGCCGCAATTCTTCACACTCTCCGCTCGTCGTCTTCCGTCGATTTTTCTCTTTCTCTTCCCGTTTCAGCGGCTGAGAACACCTGCCGAGGATTGGCGATGGAAGAGCAAAAGGAGAGGCTGCCCGCCGGGGGAGCACTGCGCCCATGGCTAGCGGGGCTTGGGCGGTGCGGAACCGGCGCGGCGATGCTGCTCATGCTGGCCGGGCTCGGGCCGGCGGCATGGGCGCAGACGGCAACCACGACGACACTGGCGCTCTCCTCTTCTTCAGTGGCCTGGAAGACGGCGGTGACGCTGACGGCCACGGTCTCGAACGGCTCCCCGGTCACTCTCGGGCAGGTGTGGTTCTGCAACGCCGCGGCCACCTATTGCGACAACGGAGCGCTTGTGGGCACGGCGCAGTTGACCTCGGCGGGCACGGCGATCATCAAGCTGGTTCCACCCATAGGCAGTCACAGCTACTATGCCAAATTCAAGGGCACCAACTCGAATACCACCAGCACCTCCGCGACGCAACCGCTGACGGTGACCGGAAGCGCGCTCAATGCCACGACCTCGATCTCCTCCTCCGGCTCGGTGGGCAACTACACGCTCACGGGAACGGTGACTGGAGTGGGCAGCGGCAGCATTGCGCCCACCGGCAGCGTCTCCTTCCTGGATACGAGCAACAGCAATGCCAATCTGGGCACGGCCTCGCTGGGAGCGTCCGTCCCGAGTACTCCCTTTGCCACGTACACCGACTACATTGTGGGGACTTCCACAAGCATGCCTCAATCCGTGGCGGTGGGCGATTTCAATGGCGACGGCATCCCCGATATGGCGGTCACCACCTGGAACGACAGCATGGTGACCATCCTGCTGGGCAACGGCGATGGAACCTTCACAACAAAAGGCGCTTTTAGTTCGGAAGGGTTAAGTCCGAGCAAAATTGTTGCGGCGGACTTCAACGGGGATGGGAAGCTCGACTTGGCGGTGGCGAATTACAACTCAGGCACCATAGTCATATTTCTTGGCAATGGCGACGGAACCTTTACCTATGGGCACACAATTAATTACGGCCAGATCTATCTCAATTTCGCGGTGGGCGATTTCACCGGCGGCGGCATCCCCGATATCGCGATTGTAAATGCCGGCGATAGCCTCGGTGCTCTTTGCTATGCCAAGTTCTATCTGGGTGATGGGACCGGCAATTTTGCCTATCACGGTTCCGTCAGTTTTGGCTCGACTGCATATAGACAAGCCACCTGGGTGGGCGTGGCAGACGTCAATGGCGACGGCAAAGCCGATCTGATTGTGGCTACCGAGGACGACAGTGGCTCTAACGGCGAAATCAGCGTACTGCTGGGGCAAGGGAACAACAACTTCAGCGCCTCGACCGATTTTGTTGTGGATGATACACCCCCCGGCCATCCTGTATCGGTGGCGATTGGGGATTTTCGCAACAACGGCGTACTCGATCTTGCCGTGGCAGCAAACAACAACTTCGTGTTCATCTTTGAAAACGACGGCACTGGTACTTTTACTGACGTCCATTCATATCCCGTTTCCAATCCTAGCTGGATCACGACCGGGGACTTCAACGGGGATGGCAAGCTCGATCTGGCAGTCGTGTCTCCAACTACTTACCAGATGACCATCCTGCAAGGAAACGGAGACGACAGTTTTACCGCCATGTCTCCCTACACGACCGACTACAGTGTCGACAGCGTGGCGGCGGCCGATTTCGATGGGGATGGCGCCATCGATCTGGTCACGACGAACGGCGATATCTACATCGCCGTTGCCGATACCGTGAGCGTGTTTCTGAACCGTACTTCGGAAACCGCGACGGCGAGTATATCGAATTTAGATATTCCGGGTACCGGCTCCCGTCTGATTGATGCCAGCTATGCGGGAGACGGCAATTATCCCGGCAGTATCTCCAGCACAATTTCGCTGAGCGCCCAGATGCTCTCCACCGCTCTGACACTGAGCGCCAGTCCGTCCGCCAGCAGTCCCTATGGGGATTCCGTGCTGCTGACGGCGACGCTGAGTCCATATTCGGATGGCAGTTTGGTCACCACCGGCGAAACCGTGACCTTCAAGAGCGGCTCGACCGTGCTGGGGACGGGGGCGCTGAATGCCTCCGGAGTGGCGACGCTGAGCCTCACGACGCTTTCCGACGGAACCGACAGCCTGACGGCGGTCTATGCCGGGGACAGCGACTTTGCGACCAGCGCCTCGTCGCCGCTGAGCTACTCGATTACCGCCGTGACGACGCTTGCGCTCTCCGCTTCCTCCGTGACGGCGGGAACGGCGGTGACGCTGACGGCGTCGGTTTCGGGCGCTGGCGCGCAAACCGCCGGAACGGTGAACTTCTGCGACGCCACGGCTGCGTATTGCGACAATGGAGCGCTGCTGGGCACGGCGCAATTAACCTCGGCGGGTACGGCAATTATCAAGCTGATTCCGGGAATTGGCAGCCACAGCTACATGGCGGTCTTCCGCGGCGTAACCACGCTCGGCGGGAGCAGCTCGACGGCGCAACCGCTGACGGTGACCGGGGGCGCTACCACGACCACGATCTCCTCCTCGGGATCGGTGGGCAACTACACGCTGACCGGGACGGTGGTTGGGACGGGAAGCCGGACTCTATCCCCGAGCGGCAGCGTCTCCTTCCTGGATGCGTCAAACGGCAATTACTCCTTGGGATCGGCCACGCTTGGCGCGGCAGTCAAGTCGCAGTCTTTTGTGGAGGAGTTCGAATCCCAGGGCAGCACAGCGGTGGGGTATTACGGGGTTATCGGCGACCTCAACGGCGACGGCATTCCAGACATCGCGATAACCAGGTTTAACTATAACGGCGTCAGCACTCTGTTGGGCATCGGGGATGGTACCTTCCAGGCCGCGGTCCTGTCCTCGGGCAAGGCGAGTCCCTCCTTCATGGCCGCGGGCGACTTCAACGGGGATGGCAATCTCGACCTGGTGCTCATGAGCAGCACTCAATCCCCACCAGGGCCGCAGATTCTGTTGGGCAAGGGCGATGGCACCTTTCAAACTCCCTATGACTACACCGTCATGGGTGGACATACCGCCCTCCCGTACGTTGCCGTGGGGGACTTCAACCGGGATGGCAATCTCGATCTGGTGGTGCCGCTGGCAGGTGAACCTAATGTGGCCGTATTGTGGGGCAATGGCGCAGGCGCCATTTCGAGCCAGAGCATCGTCGGCATGGGCTGTTATTCAGGGTTTGTGGCGGTGGCCGACTTCAATGGCGATGGCATTCCCGACATCGTGACGGCCAACACACTTCCCTGCAACGGCGGCGTCTCCGTAATGCTGAGCAATGGCGACGGCACCTTCCAGAGTCCCATAAATTATACCAATACCCATTTGTATTCCTATATTGCGACCGGAGATCTCAGAAGCAACGGCAAGACCGATCTGGTGACGGTGCGTGCCGGCTATCTCGACGTATTTCTGGGCAATGGCGACGGCACCTTCGCGGCAGCTTCGCATATAACTACGACTTCCAATCCAGTTGCCGTGGCCATCGGCGACTTCAACGGGGACGGCATTCCCGACATAGCGGTGTCGGATCAATCTAACGCCCTCCTCACCATTTATTCGGGCAATGGCGACGGCACCTTCTCGTCGGGGACTGTCCTCATCAATGATCTGCAGGGGACATTCGTGGCCGCCGCGGACCTCAACCATGACGGCACCACCGATCTGGTGTGGGGAGCGGTAAACACTTCTGTGTTCGAAGTCTTTCTAAACAGCGTGACGCAGACGGCTACTGCGACGCACACGGGTATCTCGGTTCCGGGTTCGGGTTCGCATAACGTGGAGGCAAGCTACGGCGGGGACAGCAACTTCGGCGTCAGCGCCTCCGCCACGACTCCGCTGGCGGGAACGCAGGTGACGACTGCGCTGGGGCTAAGCGCCAGTCCATCCCTCGGCAGCAATGTGGGTCAATCGGTGACGCTGACCGCTACGCTGAGTCCGAGTCCGGTGGGCAATCTGAGCGCGAACACCGAGACCGCAACCTTCAAGAGCGGCCTGAGCACAGTGGGTACGGGGACGTTCAACGCCTCGGGCGTTGCGACGCTGATCCTGACGACCCTGCCTGGGGGCTTGGACAGCCTGACGGCGGTCTATGCCGGGGACAGCAATTTTACGGGCATGACCTCTTCCGCGTTGAGTTATACGGTGATTTCGGTTGTGGTATCGCCAACCAGCGAAACGCTGACCGCCGGGACGGTTGGAACCGCGTATAGCCAGACGTTCACGGGCAGCGGCGGATCGGGTTCGTTTACCTACGCAATGGCGGTCACCGGCGGAAGCCTGCCGGCGGGAATGACCCTGAGCGGCGGCTCGCTGACGGGAACACCGACGGCCATTGGCTCCTGCACCTTTACCGTGCAAGCGACGGATACCAGCGGATCGCCGGGACCGTACTCCAGCCCTCTTCAGACTTACTCGTTCACCGTCGGCCAGGGCACGGCGGCGGTGGTGCTGGGCAGCCTGGCGCAGACTTATACCGGATCGCCTCTGGCGGCTACGGCTACCACCACGCCAGCCAGCTTGACGGTGAACTTTACTTATACGGGCACCAGCGGCACAACCTATGGCCCTTCGACAACCACGCCGACGGCGGCGGGCAGTTACTTAGTAGCCGCCGCCGTCAGCAATGCCAACTACACGGGCACGGCCAGCGGCACCATGGTGATTGGTCAGGCGACGGCCACGGTCACGCTCAGCAATCTCGCGCAGACTTATAGCGGATCGCCGCTTGCAGCTACGGCAACGACGACTCCGTCCAGTCTGACGGTGACCTTCACTTATACGAACATCGGCGGCACGACCTATGGACCTACGTCAACCGCACCGACGGCGGCGGGCAGTTACACAGTAGCTGCCGCGATCAACGATGCCAACTATACAGGTACGGCCAACGGCACACTCGCGATTGCACCCATCGGCACAGTTTTGAGTTGGTTAACTCCCTCGGCCATCACTTACGGGACGACGCTGAGTACAACGCAGTTGAATGCGAGTTCGGGCGGCGTGACGGGCGCCTTCACTTACAATCCCCTGGCGGGAACCACTCCGCTGGCGGGCACGGATACGCTATCGGTCAGCTTTGTGCCGACCGACACGACGGATTACACCACGCCGCTGGCCAGCACGGTGCAACTGGTTGTGCACAAGGCGACGCCGGTGCTGAGTTGGGCGACGCCAGCCTCAATTCCTTATGGAACCGTGTTGAGCTCGACACAGTTGAATGCCACGTCGGGCGGCGTGGCGGGGATCTTCACTTATAGCCCGCTGGCCGGGACCACTCCGGCAGCGGGTTCGGATACACTCGCGGCGACCTTTGCGCCCACGGATGCGGCGGACTACAACACTCCGTCGGGCACAAGCGTGCAATTGACGGTGGTTGCCGCTCCTATTCTGAGCATGGCCTTCGCGCCCAACCAGATTGCGCTGGGCGGCGTCAGCACACTGACTTTCCAGATCAACAGTCCCACGGCCAATACCGTTGCGCTGAGCGGCGTCTCGCTGAGCAATAACCTGCCGGCCGGGTTGTCGGTGGCCACCCCCAACGGATTGACCTCGAACTGCGGCGGCACGGCTACGGCGCTAGCGGGCGGGCAGAGCATTCAACTCTCCGGAGTCAGCATTGCCATGAGCAGCAGTTGCCTCTTGTCGGTGAATGTGACTGCGGCCGTCTCCAGCGGCTATACCGATACCTCGAGCGCGGCGGCGTCTTCCAACGGCGGCACGGGGAACGCGGCTTACGCCAACCTGATGGTAGCGGGCGGCGTGACGCTCACACCGTCGACGATAGCCTTTGCCAATCAGGTGGTGGGCACTACGAGCGCGGCGCAGACCTTCACGCTGACCAACATCGCCGCCAGCGTGCTGACCATCTCCACGATCGATGCAACGGGCGATTTCAGCCAGACCACCAACTGCGGCGCGACGCTCCAGCCTGGGGCTAGCTGCGCCATCTTTGCAGTCTTCTCTCCCACGGCGATGGCGGCCGGCAATGGTTCGGTCATCGTTGTGGATAGCGCTGGCGTTCAGGTCTCTCTGCTGACGGGTACGGGTATTGAGCCAGGCGTGCAACTTTCGTCCTTGCTTCTCAGCTTTGGCAGCCAGGTGATTGATACCTCCAGCGGTTCGCAGTCCGCCACCCTGACCAACAACGGCGATAGCAATTTGACCATCAATAGCGTATCCGCCAGCGGCGATTTCGCGGTGACAGGCAGTTGCGTCTCCGGTTCTCCGCTGATTGTCGCGGCGTCGGGCACGTGCGGACTATCGGTGATCTTCACTCCTACCTCTACCGGTACGCGCAACGGCAGCGTGACCATCTCCGATAGCCTGGGCACGCAGGTGATTGCGCTGAGCGGCACGGGCAACGCCGCGGGCGTGAGCCTGTCGTTGTCCAGCCTGGCTTTTGGCAGCCAGGTGGTGGGCACAACCAGCACCGCCGACCAGGTGACCCTCACCAACAGCGGCAGCAGCGATCTGACCATCAACGGCATCGCCGCCGATGGCGACTTCGCGGAAAGCGATGGCTGCGTCAGCTCCAGTCCGATCTCCCCGGGCGGCAGTTGCAATATCGATGTCACCTTCACGCCCACCGCGACCGGCGCCCGGAGCGGGACCGTCACCATCTCCGACAGCGTGGGCACGCACGTCATTGCGCTCACCGGCGCGGGCATCGCCGCCGGTGTCGAGCTATCGCCGGCCAGCCTCAGTTTTGGCAGCCAGACGATTGGCGCCACCAGTGGCACGCAGCCTGTGACGCTGACTAATAGCGGCGGCCTGGGCAGCACGCTCAGCATCGGCAGCGTCACCGCCAGCGGCGATTTTGCGCAGACCAACAACTGCATCTCGGCCGGTTCGCTGGCCCAGAACGGCAGTTGCACGATTACCGTCTTTTTCACGCCCTCGGGAACCGGAGCGCTGAGCGGCAGCCTGGTGATTGTCGATGGCGCGGGAACGCAGGTTGTGGCGTTGATCGGAACGGGCGCAACTGCGGGCGCGACGCTGTCGCAGCCTACGCTGAGTTTCGGAAATGTCACGGTGGGCGCCAGCGCATCGCTCGTGTCGAATGTGCAGTTGAGCGCCGGCGCGGCGAGTTCGCTCACCGTCACCGGCGCGACCGTCAGCGGCGACTACGCCTTGGTGAACAACTGCAATGCGGCGATTGCGCCGGGAGCCGCTTGCGGCTTGAGCGTCACCTTCAATCCGGCCGCCGCGGGAGCGCGCACCGGCACGGCCATTGTCAGTTACACCCTTGGAACCTCCGCCGGCCAGTTGATTCTGGCCCTGAACGGCACAGGAACCAACGCCAGCGCCGGCCTCTCGCCAACCAGCCTCAGCTTCGGCAATGAGGCGATGGGAATGACCACCGCGGCTCAGTCGATCACGCTGACTGACAACGGCAGCAGCGCCCTGAGCATCTCTGGTATTAACGCGGCAGGCGACTTCGCTCAGACCAACAATTGCATCAATTCACTTGCGCCAACCGCATCCTGCACCATCAACGTGACCTTTACGCCGGCAGCGACGGGCATCCGCTTCGGTACGGTGACCGTCACCGATGGCGCTGGAACTCACGTGGTTACGCTGACCGGAACCGGAACGGCGCCGGGCGTGACGCTGACTCCATCGACACTTTCATTTGGCAGTCAAGTGGTTATCACAACGAGCACGCCTCAGCCGGTGACACTGACCAACAGTGGCACGAGCGATCTTTCCATCGCCAGCATCACAGCGAATGGCGATTTCGCTTCCTCAAACAACTGCGCCAGTCCGCTTGCCGCAACCGCTTCCTGCACAATCAGCGTGACCTTCACTCCGACTGCCAATGGCGCTCGCAGCGGCACAGTGACCATCACCGATGGCGCTGGGACGCATGTGGTTACACTGACCGGAACTGGAACGGCGCCGGGCGTGACGCTGACTCCTTC
>Ga0326727_10024741_pt1 | contig 11320 bp, 7 predicted proteins | sample MB2enrmetagenome_FD_207643 | JGI IMG/M metagenome (GOLD analysis project Ga0326727, IMG submission 207643) | Lab enriched peat soil microbial communities from McLean, Ithaca, NY, United States - MB29MY | ecosystem: Environmental > Terrestrial > Soil > Wetlands > Peat | place: USA: New York... | reverse complement strand
AATAATGATTCGGCGGCAATGAGAAGGTTCTTGTTTTGTGGTCGAACGACAACATCGTTGGCTGCGCCGTGTTGTTTGGGTCGCAGGCTTGGAAATCAATGCCGCGGCCGGTTACCGCCGCCGCGAACAAAATCATGCTGTGATTGATGGTGAGGGCTGGAAATCTCACCAGATGAATGATCGGCGGAACGTTCTGTTTGAGCGCGGCGAACAAAGACGCGGCGGTGCGGGCCTGGTGCGCGCGCGAAATCGGGAAGACCATCCGCCAATGGCTCCGCAACACATAAGAGCGCCATGCCCCGCCGCATTCGGCTTTCAACAAGGGCGCGCGCGCCGAACTGAATTCCCGCAAACTCGCATAGCCGGGGATGACGATTTGTTTTTCGGGCGGGCAGGGCTGGCGCGGATTGCGCGCCACGACTTCGCGGATGAGGCGGCGGCACGTTGGATCATCGGGCGCCCTTTGGCCCGCCTCAAAACGGGCGTGAAAAAGGAATTGACGGGCCGCGCGGGTCAACACGAAACAACGGTGCGCATAAGCCGGTTTTGGCTCGCGCCGGCTGAAACTGGTTTTTCCCGAGGCGGCGTCAAAATGGTATTCCCAGATCGTTTCATTCTCAAAGGCAAAACTGTCCCGCGCGAACTCAAATCGGCGAGGTCCGGCGGCTTGGCAATTTTTCGGCATAAGCAATTGGCTTGCGGAGCAAGTTAGGGTTGAATCAAGCCCCTGGCAATGCTTTACGAAAGCTGGCACAACACGGTGGACGCCCGGCGCAACGAACTTGCGTTGCGCGATCTTGCTTCCGATCGGCGCTGGACGTTCGCGCAATTGTTCGCCGCCGGCGAGGCGTGGCGGACAGACCCCGGAGAAGTCATTTGCCCGCAAGGCCATTCGCCCGAATTCATTGTTTCGCTGTTGTCCGCGTGGCGTTCGGGAAAAATCGCCTGCCCGCTCGAAACAGGACAAACCCTGCCGGATTTCACGCCTCCGCCCAAAGAATGCGCGCATCTGAAATGGACCTCGGGCACGACAGACGCAGCGCGGCTGATTGCCTTCACCGCCGAACAACTCGCCGCCGATGCCGCCCAAATCGTGTCGGCGATGGGCTTGCGCCCCGACTGGCCGAATCTCGGTGTCATATCTCTGGCCCATTCGTACGGATTCTCCAATTTGGTGCTGCCGCTTTTGCTGCATGGCATTCCGCTGATCCTCGCGCCGGCGCCATTGCCGGAAATCATTCGTCGCGCGGGAGAGCAGGAACCCGCCATCACCCTCGCCGCCGTGCCCGCTTTGTGGCGGGCCTGGCATGAGGCCGCCGGCATCCCTGCCCAAGTGCGTCTGGCCATTTCCGCCGGCGCGCCGCTGCCATTGAATTTGGAGCAGTCGGTCTTCGCGGCGCGCGGAATCAAAATCCACAATTTTTATGGCGCATCCGAATGCGGCGGCATCGCCTACGACGCCGGGGCCGCGCCGCGCACGGACGCTTCCCTGGTTGGCGCGCCCATGCCGGGTGTGAGCCTGTCTTTGAACAATGAAGGCTGTTTGATTGTTTGCAGCCGCGCCGTCGGCCAAACCTATTGGCCCCGGGAATCCGCATCGCTCCGTGCCGGCCAATTTCAATCGAGCGACTTGGCGGAACTTAAAAATGGACTGGTTTTTCTGCGGGGCCGTGCGGGGGACCAGATCAATGTGGCCGGACGCAAGGTGTCGCCGGAGACAATTGAGCGCGCGCTGCTATTGCATCCGCTCGTGCGCGAATGCCTGGTGTTTGGCGCGCCCGGCGGCGATTCCGGGCGGACGGAGATGATTGTCGCGGTGGTCGCTTCCAGCGCGGGGGAAACCGAGTTGAAGCAATTTCTCCTGGGAGCGCTGCCGTCATGGCAGGTGCCGCGCCGCTGGCGGTTTGTCGAGTCACTCCCCGCCGGCCCGCGCGGAAAGATTTCCCGGGCGGAATGCCGCGCGCAATTCACGGGTTGACATCTCCGCTCAAGGTCAATTCCGCCAGCAGCACCAGCTTGTCGCCGATGCGCCCGCGTGCTTCGGCCTGGATCAAATTGCCGAGGCGCCCGATGACGCGCGCTTCCAGTTGCACGATATCTCCGGGCCTGGCCGCGCCGGAAATCTTCACCCCGCGCAACGCCGCCAGTTTCAAACCCGCCAACGGTGGAATGACCGGATCGCTTTGCGCCACCACTCCCGCCAGTTGCGCCGCCGCCTCAACGAGCAGCACACCGGGAAAAACCGGGTCGCCGGGAAAATGTCCGCGCAGAAACGGCTCATCGCCGCGCACGCGATATTCGCCCGCGCCTTCCCTGCCCGGCGTCAGGCTCGAAACCTTGTCCAGGAAGCGAAACTCCGGCCCGTGTGGCAGGAATTCCAGTCCGTTTTGTTCTGTGTTGCCGGAGCTCATTTGGCAAAAGGCTCGGTGACTTTGAAATCCGCGGGCGCTCTCCATTGGAACATTTTTTCGTCCAGGGGCGCGTTGACCACGACATTTGTGAAATCGTTCCGCATCCGCGAACCGTCCACGAAGACCAATTCCGTTGCGGCCAGCGAAAAATCGTTGGTGGCCAGGATCACCCGCAGCCCGGGCATGATGTCACGCGCGGCGGCGCGGCGCGGCTGAAGCGCCAGCCGCCACGTTGCGTTGGTTCCCGTGAGCGATTGGATTTGAAATTGCGTATCAAATTCCTTTCTGGTGCTGGGAAAACCGGCGTCCAAAAGCGACAGGGCATCGCTCCACTCGCGCGGCGCGGACGCGCCCAGGGGATAATGCTCCGCGCGTTTGAGCCGCGGATAAATGACGAACATTTCGTCCGCGTGCCGCAGCGCGATGGTCTGCGCCGGGCGGCCCAGTTCCCAGCGAAATTGGTTGGGCGGCGAAAACCACAAGTGGCCGTTGGCGGTCAGCGGTTGCACGAGAGTTTTGAGCGTGCGCGTTTGGACGAAATCCGCGGACAAGGTGTGGACAGCGGCCTGGGCGGCAAACCAGCCTTCGATTACGGCGTTGGTGTCCGCCGCGCGCAGATTCGCCGCCGCCAGGACGCCGAGGACCGCAACGCAAAAGGCGCGTCCGAGCGTCATGCATCCTGCGGCCATATGGGAACGAAGTGATACCATTGGGTGATATTTTGCTCAATCGCCGGTTCAAAGACACGCATGATTTCCTGCGTCAACTGGATGCGCGCGGCCCGATTGCCGATCATGGCCCGGTCATAATGAATTTCCGGCTGGATTTCCCCCGCATAACCTTCGTCCGCCCGCACAATGCAGGCGGGCAGAATCGCGCAGCCGGAAGCGCGCGCCAGTTCGGCCGCGGCAATGGAGGCGGAAAAGGGCCGGCCAAACAAATTGACGGTGACGGCGGTGGGTGGAGCCGGGCGGTCCATCAGCAATGCCACCGTGGCGCCCTCCTGCAGGCGTTTGACGATGTCAATGAAGGCGAACGCATCCTCGCCCACCACGATCGTTTCCACTCCCCGGAGCGCCCGCGAGGCCTGCCGCAGTTCCGTCAGGCGCGGATCGGGTTCGGGTTGAGTCAATACGAACAATTTGAAGCCCATGCTGGGGAGAAACGCGCCGCCAATTTCCCAATTGCCCAGATGCGGTGTGACGAGCAGAACACCTCTGCCTCGCCCGTGGGCCGCCCGGTAAATCTCCCAGCCTTGCCACCGCATCACCCAATTGTCCAGGGGCACCCCCCCTTCGTAGCGCCAAAGGTCCGCGATCTTGAGCGCAAATTCAGTGAAGAGCGCGCGGGCGGCACGGTTGGCCGCAAAGGCGTCAGCCTTCAGGACGGGCCGCAGATTTTGAATCACGATTTCACGGCGATGCGCTGCCAGCCGCCAGTAAATGGCCGCGCTGCATTTGGCGAGAGTCCAACCGGCGGAGGCGGGAAGACAACGGGCCAGACCCAGGCCCATTCTCCAAATGACACCACGGTAAAGCTGCGAGGGTGAAGGCGGCTTCGGGGTGGCTGGGTATTGTTTTTGAGCGGCCAGCATTTTCCACCAAACCGGCAGCAAAAAAATCGAGATCAACATGTTGCCCGCCAACCCGGCCGCGCAAACCTGCCCCAGGCTGGACATGCCGGCGTTGCTCGAAAAGCCCAGGGAACCAAACCCTGCCACAGCGGTGCCTCCACAGAGCAGGAGCGCGCGCCCCACGGTGCGGCGGGCCGCTTCCAGGCTGCCCCCGTGCCGCCGCAGCGCCAGTTGCATGAAGATGCTGTAGTCCACGCCTGTCCCCAGCAACAGCGGCAGCGCCATGAGATTGAGCACATTCCACGACCAGCCCGCGATTTTTATCACCGCCAGGAGGCAAAGGCCGCTCAACAACAAAATGCCCAGACTGAGACAAATCTCCGCCATGCGGCCAAAGGCCAGCCACAGTGAAAGAAGCACCAGGACGGCCATGGGCGGGAGCATCCTCCATAAATTATGTTTGACAATATCCAGCACCGCCCGCCCGAGCAAGCTCCAGCTCGAAAGCCGGACGCCTTCGTCCGGGAGCGGCCCGCCGGCCCGGGCCAGCGCCGCGGCATCCACCGTGTCCGCCGCCGGATAAAGAAACCCGGCCGCGAAAAAGCCCTGGGGATCGTGCGCGGCAATTTTCCCAAAAATCCACTGGCTGGCCGCGTTGGTTGGCCAAAAAACATTGGTCGTGGCCGCAGCCTGCCGCCACGTTTCCAGGATTTTCCCGTTCAATCCCAAGGCGTCCCCGGTGAATCCATTGGCCAGCGCCGCCGTCCTCATTGCGCCTGCTTCGTCCGCCAGGTGTCGCGCCATGGCGCGGTTGGCCGACTGCATTTCCGGCTGCGGCCAGAGCGCATCCGGCAGCGTGAACCCGGTCAGCAGGTGTTTGGAGACTGCGTTATCCAGCGCCGGTTTTATGGCTGCGAGCTGCCGTGCGACTTCGGTTTCATCGCGGCCGGAAACCACCAGCCAGAGAGGTTCCTGTTTTTGACCGAGATTGTCCTTGATGGCATTGAGCGTGGCGTAAGCCTGACTGTTGCGCGGTTCCATGGCGTGGGTGCTGGCATCCATTTTGGGCCAACCGAAAGACAAGACGGCGGCACAGAACGCGATCAATGCGCCGGTGGCGGCGATAACCAGTTTCGCGCGCAACGGATTCAGCGGTTGGACGGCCGGCGCTTCCTGTGCAGCGGACGGTTGACGGGGGCGCGGGACCATTCGATCGGGAAACAGCGGCGGCAAAAACGCCATGATCATCACCAAGGCCGAAAGAGCGACGCCGATGGCAACAAGCGAGCCGAGTTGGGCGAGGCCGGGCAGGCCGCCGAAGTTGAGCGCCAAAAACGCCGCGATGGTCGTCGTTGCCGCCCAGAAAATGCTGGGTGCAATGGCGCGGCGGATTTCCGGGACGGAAAGGTCCGGGTAAGCCAGCGCCTCCTGGTAATGCACCACCGCGTAATCCACCGCGAGCCCGAGCAAGATGGCCGCAAAGCCCATGCTGACTACATTAATCGCGCCCAGAATCAAACTGCCGAGTGCGAGTGTGCCTCCCAAAATCAGCGCGAGCAACGTCAGCAGCCAGAGCATCGGTTTCCAGCGCCGGTGCGCCAGCCAAAATAAAATGGCAATGATCAGGGCCGTGCCGCCGACCGAGAGCGTGATGTCGTGTTTCATGCTGCCGGATATTTCCGCGACGAATGCTGGACGGCCCGTGTAACCGATCTTCATCTGGCTCGATGGAGACAACGATTCCTCCGCAATGGTCTTCACGGCATTGAACCAGTCCGTACATTCGCGGTAACCGTTTAATTCACCGGCCGCCTTGACAAAAACAATCCGGAACGTCCCGTCGGAGGACGCGAACATGTTCTGTCCCTGCCCGAATCCGGGCGCGGCGCCCGTGATGGCTGCGGGCAATTGAGTCAGGCCAAACGGGTCATAACTCAATTGCGCCAGATCGGCGGGCGAAAGGGTCGTGGCCAGGCGCTCGCGAGTGGCGATGAGGACATTGGCAAGGTTGGTTTCCGCAAGATCATCCGCCAGCCGACGAAAGACTTCCGGCGGTTGATTCAGCCAGAGATAACCAATCAACTCCGCCATTTGATCGGGATGTTCCAGCCAGGGCGGTTGCCAAGTGGCGTCGGCCACAAGATTCGTTTCGTGGCGCAGCTTCCCGGCGATGGATTGGACGGCTGATTTTGCGGCGTCGGCGTCGGGCGCGTGGACGGTAACGATGAGTTCGCGCGCATTGGCAAAACGTTGCTGGTACATTTTAAGCCCTTGCACTGCGGGGATGCGCGCGGGAAGCAGATTCAGAACGTCAGCGTCGAAGTGAAGCCTTGCCAAACCCGCCGCCATCGGAAGCAGCAGCACGGCCCACCACCAGCGAAACCAACCGCGCTTCATGGAAAAAACACGCCCTCCAAAATTTCGCCGGTGCGCGTATTCTCCAGCCGCCATGAATCGTCCGCCCGGCGCATGAATTTCCAGGGGCGGCCCGGCTCCCTGGCGGCGAGCGCGCGTGGCAGTTGAAACCAGGCGAACCGTGCCGGCGGCGCGCCCTGGCCGCGCGATAAGTATCGACCGGCCCCGAATTCAATTTGCCAAGCGCCGTCCGCCACCCGCGCCGTGGCCAGCGTAAAAGGGTTTTTGGAGAATTGAATCACGTAATTGCCGTCCGCGTTGGTTGCCAGCAATAAATCGCCGGCCAGTTCGGGGCGGTTTTTGGACGGCTTCCAAACGGCCTGGCCTTGTTGCAACCTCCAGCCGGGCGACGAAAAATCAGCGGGCGGCAGAGGAGGAGCTGTGCGGCACGAAGCGCACAGCATGATGCCCAGCGCGAGGAGCGCGCCGCCTGAACAAGCAGGGCGTGACGGGCGCGCGGTCGCGGGAGTTTGAGAGTGGGGATTCAAATCTTTTCCGCGCGAGGCATGGGGTTGAGCTTCCGGGGCCGATGCGGCCCGAAAAAGATGGACGGCACTATCTTGAAATAGCGTTGCAGTTTGACGAGGAGGAAGAAATACTCCAGCCGCCAGCGCAGGGACCATCCGCCTTCCAGTTCCCCGGCCAGCACCGCGTTGACGGCGGAGGGCAGGTCGTAATGGTTGCTGGGCCTCAGAAATAATTCCATGAATGGTGTGGTGTAATATTGTTCGACCACGCGCCAGTAAAACTTCAACCCCCGGCGGACGCGTTTTTCGTATTTGGCAAAAAGGACCGTGCCTGGTTTCCCGGTCTCAAGCGATTTGATAACCGCCTCCGCCGCCAGTTTGCCCGACCAACTGGCCAAAAAAACGCCAGCCGAAAAAATGGGGTCCATGAAGCCCGCCGCGTCCCCCACCCGCAATAGACGAGGCCCCACCAAGCGGCGGTTGTGATAGCTGAAATCGCTGGTCGTTTGAATTGCGCCTGTCAGCCGGGCGTCTTTCATGCGCTTTTTCACCGGCGGAGTGGACTCCACCCAGCGTTGAAAAATTTCCTGCGACGTCCCGCCGGCTTGCGTAAATTCGTCCTTGTCAAACACAATGCCAACACTGGTTTTCACCGCCGAAATCGGAATGATCCAAAACCATTTGTTCTCCAGGCGCACAATGATGGTGTCGGTGCCGGCCTCGCCGGAATCGAGGGTCACATTCTCAAAATGGCCGAAAACAGCGAGCTTCTTCCATTGGGGATGCATCTCCCGCAAATTCTCCTGGTTGCCGGTCAGGTTGCCGCGCCCGGTGGCATCAATCAAAAATGACCCGCGAAACTGGTGGGTGTTTCCCGCCGGATCGCGCGCCTCCACTTTGACGCCGTCCGCGTCCATCTCAAACCGCTTCGCCGTCCAGCCTTCCCGCACGTCGGCGCCGGAAAAGCGGGCGTTTTTCAACAACACATGATCGAGCAGGGCGCGTTCGACCTGAATGGCGCTTGGTGCGGTATTGAACCGGCCCTCGCGAAAAACAAAACGCGTGCAGATCGAACCATTGCCGAGTTGAAACTGCGCGCCGTATTTTATCGGGAATCCCGCCTCCCGCAAAGCCGGCATCACGCCCATCTCCTCGAAAATGGCCATGTTGCACGGCAGCAATGATTCACCGATGTGGAAGCGCGGAAAAACCTCTTTTTCCAAGGCAAGCACCCGGTTCCCCGCTCGCGCCAGAAAGGTGGCGGCGCTGCTGCCCCCCGGGCCGCAACCGAGTACCAGGGCATCGTATATTGTGTCTTTCATAGGCATCAATAACCATTTCTCATCACGCTCCCTGGCAACCAAACGCCGGGGCGCGTCTTTAAGTCAGCCAGCGAGCCGCTGTTTTGAAAAGACATTCCTCCAACAAGATTTCATGTCCGCGCACAAACAATGGCACAACAATGGCGCTTTGGCTTGAATTGTTTGGTAAATGCTGTCAAGCTCTGAGCGATTCGTTCCAGCGGAGTTATTGTAATGCTCACCGGCGAGCCCTTGGTTATCTTGTGCTGGCAAGAAAGATACCGTCCTCCGAGATTGTTGAAATGAAACAAAACAGGTCATTTGCGCCATTGATATTCTTGAATATGTTTTTAGAGGGATTGACAGCCCATGTCGTGGAATTTTGCATCTGCACCGGCCCGAAGACACTGGAGCACCATCAATGAACGCGCCCATCGAGCCGCCGCCGTGATCCGGGCAATCCCATTGATTTATCCAAACGGCTGGATGGCAAACAGACGGTGCGCCTCAGTTAGCGCGTCTCGTCTTACTCCATCGCGGCCAGCAGTTCATCCAAGGAAACAGTGGCGAAACTTGTAGCTGAGTCGCTCATGGCGTAGGGGATGATAAGCTCCCGTCCATGCAGCAGAGCTCCGCAAGTATATACGACGTTCGGAACGTAACCCTCGCGTTCAGCTTCGTTCGGGGAAAGCAACGGCTCGCGCAAACGTCCGATGACTCGCGAGGGATCAGCCCGATCGAGCAGGAATGCACCGAGACAGTATTTTCGCATCGCGCCCACGCCGTGGCTCAATACCAGCCAGCCCGCTTCCGTCTCAATGGGGGAACCGCAATTACCGATCTTGATGAATTCCCACGGTTGCGCGGGCGACAACACCAGCTTGGGCGTCTGCCAGAAATGGATGTTGTCCGAGAACATCAGCAGAATATTTTCGTCGTCCTGGCGCGAGAGCATCACGTATTGCCCGTTGATTTTGCGCGGGAACAGCGCCATGCCTTTGTTCTGCACGGCGGGACCATTCAGTGTGCTGAATTTGAAATGGACGAAGTCGGGCGTCTCCAGCAATTGCGGCAACGTGATCTTGCCGTCGTACGCGGTGTAAGTCGCGTAGTAGATGAAGCCGCCGCCGTCATTCTGGAAACGGACGAAGCGGGCGTCTTCGATGCCGTTGCTCTGGCTGGGTGTGGACGGAAAGAGCACGCGTTGCGAAACGCGGCTGTCAGGCGCGAAGTTCACTTCATAATTCGATTCCGCCAGCAGCAGGATGCCGCGCGCGGCGCGGGTCGCCGTGGCGTCGGAGGTGTCCGTGGTCAGACCCGAGGCAAATAGAACCTGGCGCAGTTCCTTCAACGTGAAATCTTCGTGAAGCTGGTCCAGAACGCGCCGGCAAAATTCATTTTGCACGCCCGCTTCTTCAAGTTTGTGGGTAAACAATCCCTTGTCGTATGCGGCGTTGGGCACGCGTTCCGGCTCGGCCACAAACGGCACCGGCGGCGTGAGCGTGATGCGATGGTGCGCATTGATTGCGCCCGTGCGGAAGGTGATGGAGGAAATGTGTCCTTCGCCCGTGGCCCGCAGGCTCAGGATGAAACGCAGCGCGCCCCGGGGCAACCCGGACTGGTCGGGGTGCGGCACGATGGACGGATTGAACAATGCCGCCGACTCTGGCGAATACTCATGCGTGAAGTAAGCGCCGATGAGCACTTGCCGTTCGGGCGACGGCAACGTGTCGGGTGGGAGATAAATCTTCACTTGTTCAAACCGTTTGCGGAAAATATTTTCAACCTGCTCGTGCCGGTTCGCGAACTCGCCGATCACCTGGCCCAGCAAACGGACGACTTGCTCATCCGGGAGGGCCATGACCCGGGCGACGATTCGCCGCGCAATGTCGTCGGTGGTCGGACGAAACGGCCGCAGCAGCACCCGCGAACGATCCGGGATTAACGTCGGCCCGATGCGCTTGGCGTGGAGGGCGGGGATGGTGGGTTTATTCTCCAACGGGTTCCTTGAAGCTGGTGAGGGTGTTTTGCAGCGCCTGCTCTTCTGCGAGCGCGAGCAAAAACGCCAGCGTGGATTCGGCGCCTTCATTCTGGCTCACCCGATCCACATGCAGTCCGTCGCGGCAACCGCCGGTGCCCGCATCATAGAGCGCCAGGCCCAGATCATTTCGACCGAGAAACCACTCGAACGCGCGGCGCGCTTCCGCGACCCAGAACATGTCCCCCGTGGCGTGATACGCTTCGATGCAGGCCGAAATCGTGGCTTGCGCCTCGATGGGTTGTTGGTCGAACGGCGCGCATTCCTGGCCGCGCCGGTAAAATCCGTTCGAGCCGATGGGCCGGAAAGCGCCGCTCGCGGAGGTCTGAACCTTGACCAGCCAGCGCAAGGCTTTGAGGCCTGTCTCCAGCATCGGTGCGGCGTTCATGCAGCGTCCACTGAGAATGAGAGCGTGCGGCAGTTTCGCGTTCGCATACGAAACGACTTCTTCAAACCAGTGCCAGTCGGCGGTGGCGGTGTCGCCATAGCTCTGCATCAGCCGCGTGGTGAGCGCCTCGCGAATCTGGCTGGCGCGACGGTCGCCGCCGAACCGCCGCAGGTATTCGTCAATGCCGATGAGTGTGAAGGCCCAGGCGCGCGGCGAGGCAAATTCGGCGGCCACGGGCAGCGCCTGCTCGAAGAGTTGCGCGGCGAGCATTTGAAAACCGCCCTGGCCCGCCTGCGACACGCAAAGACCGAGCGCCCACAGCGCGTGACCCTGGCAATCCTCCGAGCCGACTTCCTCCAGCCAGTGCCGGTCGAAGCTCATGAAGTTGCGAAAGCGTCCGCTCTTGCGGTCAAAGGCGTGATTCAGGAACGCGGCGCAAGTGGTGGCCTGCGCGCCGAGACTCGGCGAACTGTGGCCCAATCGTTGCAGCAGCAGCGCCAGCACCAGCGCCCGCGCATTGTCGTCCGTGCAATATCCTTGCGCGAAGTTCGGCACGGTGAAGCTGGCGTGCTGGAAGATGCCGGTCGAATCGCTCATCCGAAACAGGTGGTCGAGTTTCAACTCCGGCAACTGCCCGGGCCGTTCGTCGAGCGTCTTGATGGGCGACGATTTGCGGCCCACGAAACTGTGGTCCTGCCGCGCCTGTTCGAACGACTTCGCATACAAT
>Ga0326727_10024739_pt1 | contig 11321 bp, 8 predicted proteins | sample MB2enrmetagenome_FD_207643 | JGI IMG/M metagenome (GOLD analysis project Ga0326727, IMG submission 207643) | Lab enriched peat soil microbial communities from McLean, Ithaca, NY, United States - MB29MY | ecosystem: Environmental > Terrestrial > Soil > Wetlands > Peat | place: USA: New York... | reverse complement strand
GAAATCTCCCGCAGAGCGGGCAGGCCGTAACGAACCAGTTCCACCGCGCCCCAGCCGAGGACCCCGGCAGCCAAAATCATCCCCGGCACAAACCGCTTCCATGGAAACGGGAAGGGCGGAGGCGCGGCTGCCTCCTCGCGGACGCTCTCCATCACCGAGGCCAGGAAGCCCGAAGAGGGAATCAGCTCCTCTTCCGCCGCCAGAATGCGATCGATCTCGTTATGACTCATTTCGTCGTGATTCTTGCCGGTTTTATTCATCTTCAAGCCTCCTTTCCTGCCCATTCCATCGCCGCGTGTTCGGCTTCGAGGCGCGGGAACCGCCTTCGCAAGAGAGCCCGCGCGCGGGACAAGCGAGCTTTCAGAGTGCCTTCGGGCAGACCCATGGCGCGCGCCGCCCTGCTCAAGTCCATCTCATGAAAATAGAAGAGCACGACCGGCTCGCGGTAGCGCAAGGGCAGGGCCAGCACGGCTCGCCGAACTGAATCGGCGCTGAGCTGCGCGGCCAGTACACTATGTTGCGCTGCCGGACCGGAGGGTTCAAGCGCGGCTTCCAGCGGCACGGTGACGGTGGGAAACCGCTTGAGCTCGGAACGGTAGACGTTGGCCGCCAAAGCAAAGAGCCACGTGGAAAAGCTGGACTCATGCCGCCACTGGGCCAGCCCCCGCCAGGCGCGGAGAAAGGCCTCCTGGGCCAGCTCCTCGGCCCGGCCGCGGTCGCGGCAGTAGCGCCAGGCCATATTGATGAGCGGCCCCTGCCAGCGGCGGACGATCCCCTCGAAGGCCTCGACCTCGCCGGCCAGGACGCGGTTCACGTCGGCCAGGTCCTCGGTCGCGTTTTTGGGAGTTGCGATCAATTCAGGCACTCTCCGCGGGGTAAGACAAGAGGCCAGGCGGTTGGGTTGCATTTTCTTGCGAAAGAAAAGCCGCCAAGAAAATGCAACCGTATTTCGCTGCCTCCGGTCCCACCGTTTGCAAGGGAGAAAATCCCCTGCCAGTCATCAAGGAGGATACTATGGCACCATTTCACGATTTTGGCCTTTGGATGTTTCTCTCCGTCGGCGCGGTAGCGCTGTTCGTGGTCTTTGTTCCCACCGTGACCTGGCTCGACAGCCGGCGCAAGGAGCGCGAGGCCTATTATAAGGCGGAGACCTTCCGGCGCATGGCCGAGGCCTCGGGCGAGGGCGCCAAGGCAGCGGTGGAACTGCTCCGCGAAGAGGAGCGGATCAAGGCCAGTAAAACCCACGAAGGATTGAAAATCGGCGGATTGGTCAATCTAGCCGTAGGCGTTGGGCTGATGATCTTTCTACGGGCGCTGGTCGGCAACGAGCCGGTCTATCTAGTCGGCCTGATTCCGGGGCTCATCGGCGTGGCTCTGCTGGCCTACGCGCTCTTTATGGCGCCGAAGGTGGAGTAGTGATCGAATGAACCGGGCCCCAGGTCCAGCCCGCCGCGGCGGGGGACCTGGGAGCGCATTGCATTACGCAACCCCGCGCAGCAGAATGCCGAGGGCGGCTCCGGCCAGAATCAGCCAGGTGGCGTTGACGCGGAAGCGCACCAACAGCAGCGCACTCGCCAGCCCCAGCGCCCAGGTCCAGCCATCCACCAGCGTGGCGCGTCCCAGCGCCAGGGCAACGAAGGCCATGAGCGCCACGGCGGCGGCGTTTACGCCGTCCAGAAAGGCCGCGGCCGGCTTCGATCCTCGGATGCGGCCTGCCAGCGCGCCCACCGCGCCCGCCATCAGGAACGAGGGCAGAAAGATGGCCGCGGTGGCCACGGCGGCGCCGGACCATCCGCGCAGCAGGTAACCGAGGAAGGTGGCGGTGGCGAAGACCGGCCCCGGCGTGATCTGGCCGGCGGTGATAGCGTCCAGCAACTGCGTCCCGGTGACCCAGTGCAGGCGGTCCACCAGATCGGCCTTCAGAAAGGCCAGCAGCACGTAGCCCGAACCGAAGACCACCACCCCCAGCTTGAGAAAGACCAGGTAGAGCGAAGCGAGTCCGGCTGTTCCGGCGGTTACTCCGCCAACTCCCAGCGGCAGCCATGCGAAGCCGAGGGTTGCGGTAGCGCGGGAACGCCACCAGACAGCCAACAGGGCAAGGCCTCCCGAAGCCAGCAACACCGCAAGGGGCGGAACGCCTGACAGGGCCGCGGCGAAACAGGCGGCTCCGGCTAGCGCCAGCGGCCAGCGGCGAAAGGCCGTCCGGCCCAGATTCCAAACAGCCTGAAAGATGATGGCCACCATCACCGGCTTTGCCCCGTAGAGCAATCCCTGCGCCTGGGGCAGGCTGCCGTAGCGCACATAAGCCCAGGCCAGGGCCAGCGTGGCAAGGGATGCGGGCAGAATGAAGCATGCGCCGGCTATGACAAGACCGATCCAGCCGCCGCGGCTGTACCCCAGCGCCATGGCTACCTGGGTCGATCCGGGGCCGGGCAGCAGATTGCAGGCGCCTACCAGGTCGAGGAATTGCTCGCGGCTCATCCATCCGCGCCGCTCCACCGCCTCGCGCTGCATCAATCCGATGTGCGCCGCCGGGCCTCCGAAGGCCGTCAGGCCCAGGCGAACGAATAGGCGTGCGATCTCACCAGGCGAAGATCTGCCTTTAAGAGCAGCCATCGATTAGCGATCCCTGGAAGATTGATACCAACGCCTTCTGCGTCCTACGCGCACGCCGGAATCGATGGCTATAGCCAGCAGGCCGAAGAGCATGCAGAAATCGGTGCGCGCCTGGTGAAAAAAACTCAGCCAGCCGTAGTGGTTGAGCTTTTCCAGCGGGAACGGTCCCAAAGGCCTGCCCATCAGGATGGGAAACTTGGTGGTAATCAAGGCGGTGACGATGACCGCCAGCAGCGCGAGGGCGGCATCGCCGGCATAGAAGTTGAGCAGGAGGGCAAGGCCGCCACCGATCTCGATGCCGCCCACCAGAGGCGCCAAATGATTAGGGAAGGGCAAGCCGATGGCGGCAAAGCGCCCCGCGCCCAGCTCATCGGGCCGGAGGAACTTAAGGACGCCTTCCAGCAGGAACACCAGGCCCACAACCATCCGGATCAGGATCATAGGAAGATTTTGGCGCATGGTTGCCTCCCGGCGCGGAACGACTCAGTAAAGCCCCGTCCTGCTTGCGGATAAAGGCCGTCATTCGAGCCGGATATGCAAGAAGCATACCTCAGGGGCCTGTCCGCTTGAGGTAAAAGATATAAATTATGGACGAAATCCGCAAATAGAGTATTTGGGGTTGAAAAGAGCCGCGGATAGGCGCTTTCAGGCGAAGAGTTCCACGGCGCGAAACGTGCAGGGCAGAAGCCTCGCCGCTTCAAACCCGGTCACCATTCAGCGCCATTCATCCCGGTTCTTCACTGCCCATCCGGCAGGGGCAGAACACATTGCCCGTCTCCGCAGGCTCTACCGTCACGGCAAAACTTTCCCGCGGAACGGCTGTCGCGTGCCCCCGGCCCGCGTCTAAGAGGGATGCAGCGAGGCGGAACGGGGATGTAGAGCCTACACAACCCGTTTGCTTCCGGTAAACTGTGGGTTGGGTTCCAATTTGCCGGGATCCTCATGAAGCGGAGTTTGCTTCATGGGTTGGAGCAGCGGGTCTTGGCCGACGGGGTGGAATACGCCGGAGTCCCTCCGCGCAGGGGGCATCGCCGCCGGGGTGGTAAAATCAATCTTTCCTCGAGGCAGGGCCGGAATTTAAGCAATGAGGGTGAGCATATTCTTCTCGTGAAGCCGAACTATGGACCGCAGCAGTACTTGTGCTCGCCGCAGGGCTCTTGCCCAGTGAAGATCAAGCACACCTCCATCTTCCGCGCGCCGCGGAGCGCGAGCCGCGTTGCGCGCACGATGATAATGCTGACGCTGGCGCTGGCGTTCACTGCCGGAGCGGCCCTGGCCCAGCAGCCGCAGACCATCGAGCAGATTCGCGTCATCGGCAACCGGCGCATCCCCAAGGATACGGTGAGGGCGCGGATGTTTACGCGCGAAGGCGACACCTACGACCCGATCTCCATCGAGCGCGACTTCAACTCGCTATGGAACACCGCGTACTTCGACAATCTGCGCATCGAACGCGAGGACACGGAGAAGGGCATCATCCTGAACGTCTACGTGGTGGAGAAGCCCACTATCCGGGAGATCAACTACAAGGGCCTCAACGCCGTCTCCCAGTCGGACGTGCTGGACCGCTTCAAGAAGGAAAAAGTAGGCCTCTCGGTGGAGAGCCAGTACGACCCCACCCGGATCAAGCGGGCCGAAACGGTGCTGAAAGACATTCTCTCCGAGCACGGTCACCAGTTTGCCACCATCAAGACCGAGGTCAAGACGATTCCTCCGGCCTCGGTGCAGGTGAACTTCAACATCAAGGAAGGTCCTACCGTAAAGGTGGGCCAGATCCGCTTCACCGGCAACCAGCACCTCAGCGGGCTGCTGCTGCGCCGCTCCATGAAGAACCTCAGGCCCATCGGCATCCCATACTCGATCGTCTTCGAGAACCTATTTGCCCAGACCTTCGATGCCAGCAAGCTGGAGGAAGACACGGAGCGGGTGCGGCATGCATATCTCGACAAGGGCTACTACACCGCCGCGGTCGAGGAGCCCAAGACGCAGATTCGCGACCAGGGCGGACTGAACTGGTTCACCTTCCGTCCCAACAAGGGCAAGCGCATCGACATTCTAATGCCCGTTGAAGAGGGCGCCCGCTACCGGCTGGGCACCATCACCTTCACCGGCAACAAAGCAGTAACCAACGTCAGGGCCTTGCGCGCTACCTTTGCCGTCAAGGACGGCGACTGGTTCAACGGCACGCTGATCGGCAAGGGGCTGGAGAACCTGAAGAAGAATTACGGCCAGTTGGGCTACATCAACTTCGGCGCCATTCCCAAGCCCGTCTTCGACGACCAGAAGAAGACCGTCTCGCTGCAGATCGATATCGACGAGGGCAAGCCCTTCTACGTCTCGCGGATTGAGTTCGAGGGCAACACCATTACGCGCGACAAGGTTATCCGCCGCGAGCTGATGCTGGATGAAGGCTCGGTATACAACTCCCAGTTGTGGGAGTACAGCCTGTTGCGCCTTAACCAGTTGGAGTACTTCGAGCCGCTCAAGGTGGAGCAGGACTCCACCGCGCAGCAGGATTCCGATGCCGGCACAGTGACCCTTTTGTTGAAGGTGAAGGAGAAGGGCAAGAACTCGATCGGCATAAACGGCGGCATCAGCGGCCTGTCGGGCGCCTTCCTGGGCGTGAACTACCAGACCAACAACTTTCTCGGCCTGGGCGAAACGCTCAGCCTGCAGGGCAATCTCGGCAACGTGGCCCGCACGTTCATGTTCGGTTTCTCTCAGCCTTACATTCGCAACCGGCCCCTTAATGTGGGCTTCCAGCTCTTCAATTCCAAGCAGGACTTCAACGCCGCCAAGAACTACCAGGCCACCACCGGTCAATCGGTCAACCTGACCCAGGCGCAGCAGTCGCTCACGCAGAATTACAACCAGGCATCGACGGGCCTGACGATGTCGGTCAGCTATCCGCTCCGGCGGCATGCATTCCAGCGCGTGGGCGTAACCTATTCGCTCAACAAGTCGACGATAACCGCCTTCAGCACCGCCTCGCAGACCTTTTTCCAGACCATCAGCTTCCGTTCCGGCATCCAGGGGTCCAATGCGCTCCAGGGCATTGTCAGCAGCTCGGCCTCTTTCAGCTATATCTACAACACCATCAACAACCCGCTGCGGCCGCGCAACGGCAAAGAGTACTCGGCGGTCTTCCAGGTGGCGGGCATCGGCGGCAATTTGCGCTACTTCACGCCGCTGGTGGCCTACAAGCGTTTTATGCCGATTCACTACCTGATGCTGTCGCCCACCGGGCGCAATGTGCTGGGAGTGCGCGCGCAGCTGGGCTATGTGCAGGGTTTTGGCGGCGACGTGGCCCCGCCCAACAACCGCTTCTACTCCGGCGGCGAGGGCGAGTTGCGCGGCTTCGATATCCGCGGAGCGACGCCGTACGGTTACGTCCCCAACCGCGTCAATGTCCAACTAACCAACCCGGACGGCAGTTGCGTGCCGCGCGACCCCAACAATCCGCAGTTGAATCAGTGCATCCAGGTGCCGCTCCCGGTCTATGGAATCGCCTCCATCGGCGGCGATTCCAGCCTTACGGCCAATGCCGAGTACCGCATTCCCATCGCCGGCCCGGTCACCTTCTCGTTCTACGACGACTTCGGGATCGATGTCGCACTCAACAAGGGGCAGTTGAAACAGAGCCCCGAAGGCTTCGCCTCGCTCACCGCTCCGCTCTATGGCTGCCCGGTCTTCAACAACGGCGCTTGCCAGGGCGGCATTCCCGGCTCTCAGGTCGGATTCGTCAAGGACATCCGGCCCATCTCCGGCACCAACTTCGTTCCGCGCATGTCCACCGGCGCCGAGCTTTCCGTCATCATGCCCATCATCAACGCGCCCTTCCGCTTCTTCTATGCATACAACCCGCTACGCCTGTATGAGCGGCCCTTTTGCAACGCGGTTGTTTATGGAAGCAGCAACGAGAGCTGCTCGGCGCAGTTGATTACCCGCGACCTGTTTCCGCCGGGCGGCGCGGGCGACTATACCTATCAAGAGTCGATTCAGGCCTACGGGGCAAGGAACCTCTTCCGCGAACCGCGCAAGACCTTCCGCCTGACCGTTTCAACAACCTTCTAAGCAAGGCCTGGCGGCGAGCTGAAGAGCGGAGATCCCGGCAGGAATTCCGAAGGAGATTTCGAATCGAATGAAGCGCTCGCTTGCAATTGTGTTTATGCTGGCCTCGGGCCTTGCCCTGAGCGCCGCCGCCCAAACTCGGGCCGCTTCCAGCCCGGCCGAATCGGCCAAGGTCGCAGTCATTTTCTTTCAGGCGGCCCTGGACCAGACCACCGAGGGCCAGCGCGACTACGCCGAGCTGAAGAAAAAATACGAACCCAAGCGCCTCCAACTCGATCAATTCACCGGCGAGATAGAGAACCTCCAGAAAGATCTTCAGGCGCAGGGCGGCAATCTGACGGATGCCGAACGCGCCAGACGCGCCAAGACCATCGAGGATAAAACGAAGCACGCGCAGCGCTTCGCCGAGGACACCCAGAACGACTTCCAGCAGGAGATGCAGAAGCAGTACAGCGTCCTGGCCGCCAAGGTTTATAAGGTCCTGGTGGCCTACGCGCAGCAGAATGGGTACACGCTGGTTTTAGACGGCGGCCAGCAGCAGCAGGCTTCTCTCGTGCTCTACTCGACTCCCGCCACCGATATCACCAAGGCCATCGTCGATACGTACAACCTGAAATCGAATGTGCCTGCTTCACCGGCTAAGCCGGCTGCCGCGGCGCCCAGGCCGGCGGCCAAGCCGCCCGTGAAGCCCTGATGCCGGAGACAATGTAAAATCCAGCCCCGCCAGAGGTCATGCTCAACAGGGCCTTTATGTTTCAGGGTGCTTATGCAAACGGCAAGCGAAACGCATAAAGCGGCGAATTTAATGATCCGCCGGTTTGACGCTCCAACCCTGCCCCCCTATAATCATCTAGTTCCTGCTGACGTCTCCTTTTGCGTCTTTTCCTGCCTCTGCGCCATCCGGCGCCGAGCCCACTCCAAGAGACGTGAGGTTGCTCAGGAGGCACGGGCTCGCTCTCGCGATGAAACGCGGACAGCCATACAGGAATTCCGAAGGAGCATTCTATTCGCATGAAGCGCTCGATTGCACTAGCTGTTACGCTGGCCTCGGGTTTTGTCCTGAGCGCCGCCGCCCAAACATTGCCCGTTCCCGTTACGACGTCCGCGCCCTCCGGACCGGTCAAGATTGCCGTCATTGCCTTTCAGGTGGCCGTGGCCCAAACCAACGAAGGCCAGCGCAACTTCGCCGACCTGCAAAAGAAGTACGAGCCCAAGGAAACCCAGCTCAAGGCCCTCAACGACGAGATTGAAAGTCTTACCAAGCAGTTGCAGGCGCAGGGCGACAAGCTGAGCGACGCCGAGCGCGCCAGCCGCGCCAAGACCATCGACGACAAGAAGAAGCAGTTGGATCGCTCCGTCGAGGATACCCGGAACGACTTTCAGTCGGAGATGCAGGAGCTGTACAACACCCTGGCCTCCAAGGTCTACGACGTTCTGGCCAGCTACGCTCAACAGCAGGGATACACGCTGGTGCTGGATGTGGCCCAGCAGCAGAACCCCGTGCTCTACGCCAGTGAGTCCACCAACATCACCAAGCAGATCATCGACGCCTACAACGTGAAGTCGGGTGTGCCCGCCCCACCGGCGGCTCCGGCAGCCGCGGCGCCTGCGGCGCCCAGGCCGGCAGCCAAGCCGCCCGCAGCGCGCTAAGATCTGCCTGAAACGCTCGCCAAGGCCCCGCCGAGCGGGGCCTTTCGCGCTGCATCGGAAATCGTTCAAGGATCAGGAAATAGATTGATTCCCAGGCCGCAAATACTCCATGACGCTACTACGGCTACTGTGGAAAAAATTGTGGATTACTTCCCGCAATCGTATGCAAAAAATCAATTTATTCCACTTGTCAATCGCTGATAGATTTGATAAACAACGTAAGTCCTTATTTATCAGCAGAATTCTTAGAAACACCCAATCCTTCAGACGGGTTTATGTGTGAGCGTTATAAGACACCTCACTTGTGAGGTTTCCACAGTTCGCTATGAACGTTTGATGACTAAAGTATCTATTGGGTCATAGCGTGGCGGCTATTTCTGCTGGTCTTCGCCTACGCGCAATATAGCCAGGAAGGCTTCCTGGGGAATATCCACCCTGCCGATCCGCTTCATGCGTTTCTTGCCTTCCTTCTGTTTTTCCAATAGCTTGCGCTTGCGCGTGATGTCGCCGCCGTAGCACTTGGCCAGTACATTCTTGCGCAGCGGGCTCACCGTCTCGCGGGAGATGACCTTGGCGCCGATAGCCGCCTGGATGGCTACCTCGAACTGCTGGCGCGGAATCAGCTCGCGCATCTTGGAGACCAGCGCCCGGCCGCGCTCGTAGGCAAAGTCGCGGTGAACGATGATGGAGAGCGCGTCCACCGGCTCGCCAGAGACCAGGATGTCGAGCTTGACCATGGGCGACTCCCACTCGCCGGCCAGTTGATAGTCCAGCGAGGCATAGCCGCGGGAGATGGACTTGAGGCGATCATAGAAGTCGAGCACAATCTCGTTGAGCGGCAGCTCGTAAGTCAGCAGCACGCGCGTGCTCGTCACATACTCGAAGTTCACCTGCTTGCCGCGCTTCTCTTCCACCAGCTTGAAGATGCCGCCCACATATTCCTCGTTGGTGAGGATTTTGGCGGTGATGACCGGCTCGCGGATGGAGACGATGTTGACGGGCTCGGGCCAGCGCGAAGGGTTGTCTACCTCGATTGAGCGGCCGTCGGTGAGGGTGATGTGGTAGCGGACGCCCGGTGCAGTGGTGATCAGGTCCAGCTCATACTCGCGCTCCAGCCGCTCCTGAATGATCTCCATGTGCAGCAAACCGAGAAAACCGCAGCGGAAACCGAAGCCCAAAGCCACCGAGCTTTCCGGCTCAAAAAAGAAGGACGAGTCGTTGAGGCGCAGTTTTTCCAGGGCGTCGCGCAGCAGCGTATGCTCATGCGAATCGACGGTGTAGAGGCCGGCAAAGACCATCGGCTTGATGTCTTCAAAGCCCGGCAACTGGGCGGCGGCGGGCCTGAGGTCGTCGGTGACGGTGTCGCCGATCCTGGTATCGCCGACGGTTTTGATGGTGGCCGCAAAGAAACCTACCTCGCCGGCGAGGAGTTCACCGATCTCCACCGGCTTGGGCATCAACACGCCCATGGATTCGACCTCGAAGGATTTTCCGTTCGACATGAGGCGGATGCGCTGCCCCTTGCGCAGCGTGCCTTGCATGACGCGCACCAGCACGATGACGCCGCGATAGGCGTCGAACCAGGAGTCAAAGATCAATGCCTGGAGCGGAGCGTCGGGATCGCCGGTGGGCGGCGGCAGCCGGTGAACGATCGCCTCCAGCACCTCATCCACGCCCTGGCCGGTCTTGGCGCTCACCGGGATGGCGTCGGTGGCGTCCAGGCCGACGGCCTTTTCTATCGCCTCCTGGGTCGCGACGATGTCGGCCGAAGGCAGGTCGATCTTATTGATGACAGGGATGATCTCCAGGCCGTGGTTGATGGCCAGATAGGCATTGGCCAGGGTCTGCGCCTCCACACCCTGGCTGGCGTCGACCACCAGCAGCGCGCCCTCGCAGGAGGCCAGCGAGCGCGAAACCTCGTAGCTGAAGTCCACGTGGCCCGGCGTGTCGATCAGGTTCAGTTGGTAGGTGTTGCCGTCCCTGGCCTTGTACATCATGCGCACGGCATGGGCCTTGATGGTGATGCCGCGCTCGCGCTCCAGTTCCATGTCGTCCAGAATCTGGGCCTGCATCTCCCGGCCAGTCACCGAGCCTGTCAGCTCCAGCAGGCGGTCGCTCAGCGTCGACTTGCCGTGGTCGATGTGGGCGATGATGGCGAAGTTGCGAAGGAAGCGGGCGTCCATCGGAGGCTTTCAAAACAAATGGGTTGCGAGCGCGCAGGCGGTCCGACTCAGCGGCTCTCCCATGGTTTAGCTTATCATCGGCGAACTAGGGAGTAGCCCCGCTCCAGGAGAGAGTCACAAGCCACGCTGAGGGTGCCCCCGGTCCCTCGTCCGCCGCGGCGGAGGGACCGGGGAGGGAAAACTCACATTACGCTGTCCTCGGTTTCACAATTGGAGTATCCCTATAGCGCGTGAAAGGCGAGAGTGGTTGGCAACTGCCCGAGTAAATGCACTACTGGCAGTTCGGCTCCTCCTCCCCGGTCCCCAAAAGCGAGGGACCGGGGGCACCCTCAACTTGATAAAACGATGTATGAGATCAGGGCCACCCGCGCCAGTTTGGAAAGTGGGAAACGCTCCGATTCGTTGATAAGAAGTGCTAATGGAACGGACGGCGAATCCAACCGTGAAGATGATCCGGTGTTTGTCAATATTGTTGAGTCGATGGAGGAGCCACAGGTCATTATTTCCTCCCTTGTATGGCTTGAGACTCCGAATAATGTCCTTCGCTTTTTGCCCCATGCCCTCTATTTTTCGGTCAAACCAGGCTTTGTCCTTCGCGGCGAGCGGTTCCCCTTCCATAATCGGGAAGCCAGTCACACCCGCAACGGGCTCACAGCCGTTGGTCTCCACGAGCGCCCAGGCGAGATGATCGAGGGGGCGGGTGGCCCTGGTCTCATACCGTAATGTATCACGTTGAGGGTGCCCCCGGTCCCTCGCAGTTGGGGACCGGGGAGGGGGAATCGAATTGCCGGTAGCGCATCC
>Ga0326727_10024738_pt1 | contig 11322 bp, 9 predicted proteins | sample MB2enrmetagenome_FD_207643 | JGI IMG/M metagenome (GOLD analysis project Ga0326727, IMG submission 207643) | Lab enriched peat soil microbial communities from McLean, Ithaca, NY, United States - MB29MY | ecosystem: Environmental > Terrestrial > Soil > Wetlands > Peat | place: USA: New York... | reverse complement strand
GTCGAAATTCCTCTTCATCACGGTGGTGTTGATCTGGACGGTCAGGCCGATGCCCTGGGCGTCCCTTATCGCGCGGATTGTCCGGTCGTAGGTCCCGGCCTCTCCACGTATCGAGTCGTGTGTCGCGGCCGTCACACCATCAAGGCTCAGCGATATCGAGGTGGTCCCGGCCTCCTTCAAGCGCCTGAGCGCGTCGAGGCTCAGGAGCTCGGTGGCGGCCGGCGAGACCGCAGACCGCACCCCCACGCTGTTCGCGTACGAGATGAGCTCCAGGAGGTCCTTCCTGAGCAGCGGGTCCCCGCCCGTGAAGACCATCGTGGGGCCGGGCTTGCCGAACGAGGCGACCTGGTCGATGAGCCGCAGGCCCTCCTCATGGGTCAGCTCACCGGGAAGGGGCTCCTTGATGGCCGACGCCCTGCAGTGGACGCACGAAAGCAGGCAGGCCCTCGTCGTCTCCCAGAAGACGAGCACAGGCCTCTCGGCGAAAATCCGGCTCAGCCTCTCGCTGCTGACGGCGCCGGGGTTGTTCTGTGGGAACTCCATCTAGTGTCACCGGTAGCCTCTCTCAGTCACCAGCGAGTACAGGCACTCGATGAACTCCGGGGAGTCGTTGAGGGACTCGCAGCGGACGAGCTTTGCCCCGTGCTCGTCGGCCCACTGTCTGCACTCGACATCGATGTCGTAGAGAATCTCGAGGTGGTCGGAAACGAACCCCACCGGCGCCAGGAGGAAGCTCCGGCGTCCCTTATCGAACAGGGCCTGCAGGTGCGCGAGGATGTCCGGCCCCAGCCAGGGCTCTCTTGTGTGGCTGGCGCTCTGGAACGCGAACGTCCACTCCTCGCGTCCAGCGGCCGCCGCCACAAGGCGGGAGGTCTCCAGGAGCTGGTCCCTGTACGGGTCTCCCTGGGCGAGGATGCTCTCGGGCAGGCTGTGCGCAGAGAAGATGAGAGCGTAGTCCTCGGGAAGCTGAGCCGAGGCCCTTTTGATTCTCTCCGCCCAGGCCCGGACGAGCGCCGGGTGCTCGTGCCACGAGAGGACCCGGTCCAGCTTCATCTTCCGGGGGATTGAATCGTTCGCCATCTCGACCGCGAGGAGGTACGAGCCCGTGCTGAGCCTGGAGTAGTGGGGCGCGAGCGCAATGGCCAGCGCCTGGTCCACCCCGTCCTCCGCCACCTTCCTTACCACGTCGGCTATGAACGGAGGAGAGTGCTTCATCGCCGTGTACACCCGCGTCTGCGAGCCCACGGCGCGGATCCTCTCGCCGAGCTTCTCTCCCACGCTCTCGGTTATCCGGATGAGAGGCGAGGTGCCTCCGATTGCCCGGTACCTATCCACGAGGTTCTGAAGGTCGGCCTCCGCCGGCTTCCGACCTCCCCGGATGTTGGTGTAGTAGGCCTCGACCTCGTCGAGCGTCCGGGGCGTCCCGTACGCCATCAGAATGACGCCCTTCAGTTTCGCACGCCTCCGGTCCTCTCATGTACAATCTTCACTATGCGGCGAAGGTTCTCCGGGTCCGTCTCGCGCAGCACCCCGTGACCTAGGCTGAACACGTGCCCCTTCCTCCCGCGTGCCGCCTCGAGGATGGCTAGAGTCCTCGCCTCCATCTCGCTGCCGCCAGCGAGGGCCGCCGCAGGGTCGAGGTTCCCCTGGACGGCAGTCATCCCTGAACACCTGCGCCAGACCTCGGCCAGACCGACCCTCCAGTCCACGCTGAGGACGTCCGCTCCCGTCGCGTGGAACGCCTCGATCAATGAGTGCGAGTCTGCGCAGAAGTGAATCCTTGGGACGCCCGAGACCGAGGAGAAGATTTCTCTGGTGTAGGGAAGGACATACCGCTCGTAGTCGGCGGGGGCGAGCGACCCGGACCAGCTGTCGAACAGCTGCACGGCGTGCACGCCGCACTTGACCTGGTATCCGAGGTAAACCGCGACCATCCTCGCCAGCTTCCTCATGAGCGCGTCCCAGACCTCGGGGCGCGAGTACATCACGGCCTTGGTCCTCTCAAGGTCCCGGCTCGGTCCTCCCTCTATCATGTACGCGGCCAGAGTGAAGGGCGCGCCTGAGAACCCTATCAGCGGCACCGAACCGTCGAGCTTCCTCAGGGTCGCCGCTATGCCGTCGCCAAGGTAAGCCATGTCGCGCTCCGGCTCCAGCTCGCCGAGGACCCCGACGTCGTCCCCGGAGCGGATGGGGTTCGAGACGATGGGACCGACGTTTTCCTGGATCCTGAAGTCGACGCCCATCCCTTCGAGGGGGAGCATGATGTCTGCGAAGACGATGCCTGCGTCGACGCCCAGCGCCCTGACGGCGTCAACGGAGGCCTCCGACGCGAGTTCCGCGTCCTTCGCCATTGCCGTCAGCGTCCTGTCGCCCTTGATCCGCTGGTAGCTGGGCAGGTATCTCCCGGCCTGCCGCATGAACCAGACCGGAGTGTGCTCGACGTCCCTCAGGCTGCAGGCGTCGAGGAACGACGTGTTGGCGAGCGTCACTCCGCAACCGCCCCGAAGGCCGCCCTGGCTGCTTCGACCGTGAGTCCGATGTCCTGCTCCGTGTGCGCGGTCGAGACGAATAAGGTCTCGAAGGCGGAGGGAGGGAGATAGATTCCCTTGGTGAGCATCGCGCGGTGGAACCTGGCGTAGAGCTTCGAGTCGGTCGCCTTTGCGTCGGCGAACGAGCGGACCCGCCCCGAGCCGAAGAACAGCCCGACCATCGAGCCGACCCTGTTGGTGGTGACCGGGACGCCCGCTGATGCTGCGGAGTCGTTGAGCCCCCGCTCAAGCTGGGAGGCGAGCTTCTCTAGCGTCGCGTAGCAGCCGTCGTCCAGGCAAGAAAGGGTCGCCAGTCCAGCGGCCATTGAGACAGGGTTCCCCGAGAGCGTGCCCGCCTGGTAGACGGGGCCATCGGGAGCAAGCATGCGCATTATCTCCTGCCGTCCGCCGTACGCCCCTACCGGGAACCCGCCCCCTATGACCTTGCCGAGGGTCGTGAGGTCAGGCCTGACCCCGTAGAGGCTCTGGGCTCCGCCGGGCGCGACCCTGAACCCGGTAATCACCTCGTCGAATATCAGGAGCGACCCGTGCTCGGTGCAGAGCCTCCGGATTGACTCAAGGAAGCCCGGCTCCGGCGGCACCACGCCCATGTTCCCCGCCACCGGCTCGACTATCGTCGCCGCTATCTCGGTCCCATGGTCCCGGAAAGCCGCCTCAAGCATCGCGACGTCGTTGTACGGGACCGTGACGGTGTCCGCGGCGACGTACGGCGGCAGCCCGGCCGAGCTCGGCAGGTCCAGCGTGGCCAGCCCGGAGCCGGCGTGGGTGAGGAAGGGGTCGCCGTGCCCGTGGTAGCAGCCGTCGAACTTCAGCAGCTTGTTCCTCGAGGTGAAGGCTCTCGCGAGGCGGAGGGCGGACATCGTAGCCTCGGTTCCTGAGTTGACGAACCTCACCCTCTCTATGGACGGAACCGAGGAGCAGATCTTCTCCGCGAGCCCCAGCTCGGCTGGAGTCGAGGCCCCGAAGCTGGTCCCCCGCTTGACGGCTTTGATGACCGCCTCAATCACCGCCGGGTGGGCGTGGCCGAGTATCAGCGGCCCCCAGGAGCAGACATAATCGATGTACTCATTGTCGTCGGCGTCGCGGATTCTGGCTCCTTCTCCCGAGACCATGAAGAGAGGCGTCCCGCCGACCGATCTGAACGCCCGCACGGGGCTGCTGACCCCTCCGACCATCACCTTCGCCGCCCTCTCATAGAGCTGCTTCGAGACGGCGTCGGACCATGTCATCTAGCCGATCATCTCCAGCATCCTTCTCGGCTCGACCCGCCTGCACGTGAAGATTGGCGTCTCGAGCTGGGTGTACATGCTCGCGTCCGAGCTCCTCAGCTCCTCGACCAAGGCAAGGAACTCGGAGGGGTCGTCGCCCTCGAACGCGAGGACGAACTCCTGGTCGTCGAGACCGAACGAGTACCCGGTGTTGATCTTGATCCGGGGATACTTGTGTCCAACCTTGAAGTGCTCGGCCATCATCTTCTGCCGCTCGACGAAGGGGAGCTTGTACCACTCCCTCTTCTTCACGAACGGATAGACGAAGATGAACTTCGACCCGGAGGGCGGCCTGTCGTCCGTACCCTCCTGTCCGGCGTGCCTGTGCGAACCGAGGTAGTGCGAGCGGCGCGTCATGGTCAGGTACGAGTACGGCGTCTCCAAGTACCTCCCGAGCTTGGTGGCGAGGATGTCCGAGATTAGGGCCTGGAAGGGGTCTAGGCTGGGGGAGTTCGCGAGGATCATGAAGTCCGTGTCTCCCCTTATCCCGACCAGGGAGAAGAAGGACAGGTCAATCCCCGTCCTGCCCCCCAACTTCTCTAGGAACTCTCCTCGGGCCTCCTCCTTGAGGTCCTGCTCGAGGAACCGCCACTCGCGGGAGACCTTGAAGAAGGTGTACTTCAGGTACCGATTCTCAACTTCGGTCTCCCCCGGGTTCTCCGACCGCTCCTCCATCTAGGCCGACTCCTTGAGCCAGTTGGCCGCCTGTTCCGCGAAGTAGGTGATTATCATGTCGGCGCCGGCCCTCCTGATCGAGGTCAGCACCTCCATCGCGACCATCCTCTCGTCCAGCCACCCGTTGCTGCTGGCGGCCTTGATCATCGAGTACTCTCCGCTGACGTTGTAGGCGGCGATCGGCAGGTTGAACCGGGCTCTTGCCTTCGCGATGACGTCAAGATAGGCCAGGGCGGGCTTGACCATCACCACGTCCGCCCCCTCCTTGATGTCCTCCTCGATCTCTCTGATGGCCTCCCTGGAGTTCGCGCCGCTCATCTGGTAGGATTTCCTGTCCCCGAACGACGGCGCGGACCCCGCCGCCTCCCTGAACGGTCCGTAGAACGAAGAGGCAAACTTGGCAGAGTAACCCATCACAATCGTCTCCTGATGGCCCGAGTCGTCGAGAGCTTTCCTGATGGCGGCCACCTGTCTGTCCATCATGGCGCTCGGCCCGACCATATCGGCCCCTGCTCGGGCGTACTCGACCGCGGCCCTGGCGAGGAGGGGAAGAGTCAGGTCGTTGTCGACCTTGCCGTCTTTAATCACGCCGCAGTGCCCGTGAGACGTGTACTCGCAGAGGCAGACGTCGGCTGCGACGAGGACCGAAGGCGCGGCCTTCTTGATCTCGGCGATGGCTCTCGGTACCACGCCGTCACTGGCGTAGGCCTGGCTCCCCAGCTCGTCCTTCGACTCGGGAAGCCCGAATAGGAGGACGGCGCGTATGCCGGCATCCTGGAGCCGGCTGATGTAGCCCTCCAGCTTGTCGACCGAGTAGCGGTTCACGCCCGGCATGGCTTCGACCGGTTCCATGATTCCGTCACCATGTCTCACGAATATCGGGGCAATCAGCCGGGAGGCCCGAAGGTCGGTCTCGTTCATGAGCCGCCTCATCGAGTCCGATGCCCGGAGCCGTCTCAGCCTGACGCCTGTTCCTTCTTCTTCAATCATCGCCATATAGCCTCGTTATCTCATCCAACAGCGAATCGAAAGTCTGCGACTTGGGCGTGACGATTTTTTTGAAGCCGTGCTCCCTCGCCGCCGAGGCGGTGACGGGCCCGATGCAGGCCGCGGGGACCTCCCTGACCCTGGCGAGCCGCTCGTCCTTCAGGGACCTGCATAACCCTTCGACGGACGATGGGCTCGCGAAGACGATCAGGTCCGCGTCCTCCACCTTGGCAACCAGATCGCCCTCCGCGTACTTGGTCCGGTAAATCGCGAATTCCTTCACGTCCAGGCCGCGGTTCCTCAGCGTCTCAGGCATCGCCGGGTCTGCGATGTCCGCGCGCAGGACGAGGATTCTCTCCCCCCGAACTGCCGGCAGCTCGTCGGCGAGCTTCTTGGTGAGGTAGCTCGAGGGCGTGAAGCTAACCGCAACGCCCAGCTTCGTGAGGGCCAGAGCCGTCCCCTTCCCGACCGCCGCGACCCTCGGAGGGCCTTCCCAGGGGACGCGCAGGGAGAGCTCAGCCATCCTCCGGGCGAATGACTCCGCCCCGGTCGCCGACGTGAACACGAGCCACTCGTAGGAGCCGAGGTCCCGCAGACTGCCGTCGATGGAAGACCAGTCGTCCGGCGGGAGGAACGTGATCGTCTCGACAGGTATCGGGTTGAACCCGCGGTCCTGCAGCTGTCTGGCGAGCTGTGTGTTGCCCTCGCTGGAGCGCGTTATCACGACGTTGCGAATCCCGGAAGCCTTGACGGTCAAGGGAGGAGGCCTCTCAGGATTCTTTCTCCTCCGAGACTCAGCATCTCCTCGCCAAGCTTGCTCCCGAGCGCCTCCGGTCCGCCAGAAGTGGAAGTCAGTGTCCTTCTGATCAGCTCTCTGCCGTCCGGAGATGCGATGACCCCTGAGACCGTCAGCGTGGTGCCGTCCCCCCGGGCGCAGGCTCCGACCGGTACGAAGCAGTCGCCTCCCACCCTCTTGGTGAAGGCTCTCTCGCAGACTGCCTCGCGCCTCGCGCTGGCATCATCGATGCTGGCGACCGCCTTCTCAGTCTCCGAGTCACCCCTCCTGACCTGCACCGCCAGCGTGGCCTGGCCTGCTGCGGGGATGACCTCCTGGAGCGAGAAGAGGTGGGAAACTCTGGCGGACTCCGAGATTCTGTCGAGGCCGGCCGCCGCCAGTACTACGGCGTCCAGGCGAAGCTCAACCATCTTCCGTATCCTCGTCTCGACGTTCCCGTGGAGGTCGATCACCGTCAGGTCGCTCCTGAGGGCGAGCAGCTGCGCCCTCCTCCTCAGGCTGCTCGTGCCGAGGGTGGCTCCTTTTCGCAACCCCCGAAAATCCTGGCCACCCGTGGAGATGAGCGCGTCCCGCGGGTCGCCCCGGGGTGGGGTGGCGGCGATAATCAGGCCTTCCCTCTCCTCAACGGGGAGGTCCTTCATGCTGTGCACTGCCGCGTCCACATACCCGCTGAGCAGAAGGTCCTCGATCTCCCCCGTAAATGCGGTCTTGCCGTCCACGTCCCGCTTCTCCGGCGGGACTCCGTCGCCCCTGGTCTTGATCGGCACTATCTCTATCTCGAGACCCGGAACACGGCTCGAAAGCAAGTCGGCTACTATCTGGGTCTGAGCTCGTGAGAGCCTGCTTCCCCTGGCGCCCACCCTCAGCTTGGCCAAGTTACCCGTCAGCCCCGGTATGGAACACGTTCTCCAAAAGGCGGAGCTTCTCAGCCTGATCGGTCTCGCAGTCGGCCCCTTTCACGAAGTTGGCGTGCGGCGCGAGGAGCTTGCCGACCATGCTCTTGCTCATGGCCTCGAGCACGCGCCTGTCGCCTTCCGAGAGGTTCGGGAGCTTCCTAACGGCCTCCTCCACCTCAGCTGTGCGGACTTCCTCAGCCCACTTGTATATGCTCGCCAGAGTGGGAGAGAGCCTCTTCGCCACGAGCCGTCGGGTGAAGCCTTCAGCCTCCTCCTGGACCAGCTTCTCGCCTGCCGACAGAGCTGCCCCCTCGCCGGGCGACTTGACGTGCGCCGCGAGGTCGTCCAGGTCGTAGAGCTGGATCGAGCGCGTCGTCTTGAATGCTGGGTCTATGTTGCGGGGAAAGGCGAGGTCCAGTATCACGAGCGGCCTTGAACCAGGAATGTCGCCTTTCCTCAGCACGTAGCCCGAGCGTCTGGTGGCCGAGATTACCAGATCCACGTCGCTGGCCACATGCCTGATCTCCGAGCTGGCGACGAGCTTGGCGTTCGGAAAGCGCTCCTGGGCGTTCTTCTGTCTCGAGACGAGGTAGATCTTCGACCGCTTGAGTTGGGTAGCCGCGAGCTTGGCCACCTTCCCGGTCCCGATTAGGAGGACTGACCTTGGCCTCCTGCCGATCTTCTTGATCGCAAAGGCAAGCGCGGAGGAGCTTACGGAGGCGTCGCGGGGAGCGACGTTCAGGGACTCCCGGACGCGTCGGCCGACATTGAATGCCGAGACGAAGAGCGAGGAGATGATGGGGCCGGCTTCACCCGAGGCCTCGGCCTTCGTGCCGGCGTCCCTTATCTGCTGGAGTATCTGCGCTTCGCCGACCACGAGGGAGTCGAGCCCGGCCGCCACCTTGAAGAGATGTGAAATGGCATCCGTATCATGCTTGACGTAGAAGGAATCCTTGGCCGATTTGGGCCCGAGCAGGTCCGAGATAACGTGCTCCTCCACGTCCTTCGGGTCGTCCGTTGCGACGTAGAGCTCGATTCGGTTGCAGGTGACCAGCAGGCAGGCCTCGCTGAGGTGGGGATTGTCTCTGGACAGGGTCGAGTGGTCCCGCTCCAGCGTGTGGAGGACGCGTTCCCTGAACGCAATCGGCGACGTCTTGAACGAGGTCCCGATCAACAGTATCGACCTGCGGGAGCCGATTCCCCCGGGGTAGTCTAAGGAGGCGGATTCTCCCGCTCTTGTACCGACTGTCACTTGCATCGGAAGCCCGGAATAGGCCCGGAAGAGTGTTTATTTAACGATTGATAGCATTCTCGGAAATGAGAATCACCATGTCAGCTTTTAGCCCTCGCCGCGGGGCGCTGGCATGATGTCTCCAGACACCCCCGCTGGAGGAGAACTTGGATGAGCAAGAAGGTCGCCATCGTAGGGGCCGGAATCACGGGCCTGGCCACAGCATACTTCCTTCAGGAAGCCGCGGCGGAGTCGGGAGACCCTCTCCAGGTCACGCTCATCGAGGCAAGCCTTCGGCTGGGGGGTCAGGTCGTGAGCGAGAACGTCGATGGTTGCGTGATAGAGGGAGGGCCTGATTCGTTCTTCACCCCAAAGCCTCAGGCTGTGGACCTCTGCGTCAAGCTGGGCCTCTCAGATCTCCTGATAGGGACGAACCCTGCCAAGAGCAACGTCTACATCTTCTGCGGTGGGAAGCTGCGAAGGCTCCCTGATGGCCTGACGTCGGTGGTTCCCAGCAAGCTGGGGCCGTTCCTCTCCACCGACCTGATTACTCCTATCGGCAAGGCCAGGATGCTTCTGGACCTCTTCAAGCCTCGGAGGCGCGAGGAGGGCGACGAGTCGCTCGCCCACTTCGTGAGAAGGCGGCTCGGCAACCAGGCCCTGAAGAGGATAGCCGAACCCCTCATGGCCGGCATCTACTCGGGGGACGCGGCCAAGCTGAGCATGCAGACGAACTTCCCGCAGCTTCTCCAGCTCGAGAAGGAGCACCGCAGCCTCATCCTCGGGACGCTGGCGAATAGGCGACGCGCTGCCTCGACCCCGAAGAGCCCCAACCGCAGGCCTACCTTCATGTCCCTAAGGGGAGGAATTGGCGTCATGACCGACACCCTCGCCTCTAGGCTGAAGGGCGCGTCGATTCTCACGGGGAGGAAGGTAACCACGCTGAAGTCTGCCTCCGTCGGCCAAGGGCGATACGCGGTGCTCCTCGACGACGGCAACGCTGTTTACGCCGACGCCGTGGTCCTCGCTTCACCTGCCTACGCTTCTGCCGAGATCCTCAGGGGACTGAACCCAGCCGCGGCGTCGGTTCTGGAAAGCATCCCATACGTCTCTGCGGCCACGGTCGGGCTCATCTACGAGAGCGCCGGCTTCCCACATCCGCTGGACGGGACAGGGTTGATTGTGGCGCCATCCGAGGGCCGGCGAATCACCGCCTGCACCTGGGTCTCCTCCAAGTGGCCCCCACACTCCCCTCCTGACCGCGTCCTGCTGAGGTGCTATCTGGGCCGGGACGGAAGCGAGGAGATTCTCAAAAAGGGCGACGCCGAGCTTTGCCAGATAGCCCAAGACGAGGTCAATCTGATCCTCGGCATATCGGCCGAACCAATCGCGAAGCACATCCATCGCTGCGAGAAATCCATGCCGCAGTACTACCTCGGTCACTCCGAGAGCCTTGCGGCGCTGGAGGAGGCGATGCGCGGCCTCCCCGGTGTCTTCCTGACGGGCTCGGCCTACAAAGGCGTCGGTCTGGCGGACTGCGTGAAGCAGGCGTCAGCCACGGCTGACGACACAGTCGCCTTCCTGCGGAAGATCGGCGGCTGAAGGCGGCCGCGCCGAAACACGCCAAACACACCCGAAGAATCTAACCTCGCGTGAGGAAGCCATCCTGGGCCGATGGGTTCATCTGCGGCTTCTGCGGGAGACTGGCCTCTCACGTGCCACGAGATTGACTAGCCCTTGAGCAGGAACACCCCAGGCATCATCGGCATATCCAGAGCGCTTCTGCTTGACCGGAACGTGAGGACCATCGCCCTGACCAGCCTCATTTCCGGCATCTACATCGGGATGCTGAACACGCTCGTCCAGCCTTTCACCATCGGCCTCGGCCTCGGGGTGGCCGTCCTGGGAATCCTCCAGGCCCTGGGCGGCAAGTTCAGCGGCCTGGTCTCCTCGCTGGGCCAGCCGCTGGCGGGACACTACGCCGACGTCTTCGGAAGGAAGGTGGTCATCCTGACCGGGAGCGCGATGACCATACTCTCCATGTTGCTCTTTCTCCTCGCCGCCGTGACGCGGAACCCTGCTGCGCTGGTGGCGGCGTTCCTCCTCTACGGTCTCTCGGCGCTCTCGAGTCCGGCGTCCCAGGCTATGGTCGCCGAGTCGGTCGGCCTCGTGCCCAGCAGGATGGACGTCGCATTCAGCACGGTGTTCCTACTGGGCACGGTCTCGGGTGCGATAATGTCCTTCGCGGCCGGGCCGCTGGCCGACGCGGTGGGCTACAGCGCGATTTTCGCCATCGCGGTGGTCCTGGAGTCGGTGGACCTCTATCTCTACCTGAGCCAGCTCAGGGAGACCAGGACGGGACCTGAACCAGGGTCGGAGGCGGAAACATTCTCGTTCAGGAAGGCCCTGGCCCTTCCGAAGGGGTTCTCGGGCCTATTCGCGACCTTTGCGATGGACTCGTTCGCCTTCAGCATAACGACCACGATCATCTACGGGATGCTTGTGACCACCTTCGGGTACTCCCTCGACGTCATCAGCCTCCTCGTCGGAATCGTCTCTGTCGCCACCATAGTGGCCCAGTACCCGGCGACCAGGCTCCTCCTTCGCGTCGGCCCAGTGAAGTCGCTGGCCATCTCGGAGCTTTTCGGGTGTCTGATGATGGCGGGGTGGGCCTTTTCCAATTCGGTACCCCTCTTCCTGGTGTTCTCCATCGTCTTCGGGATCTCTGTGGCGACGTGGGTGCCCGCCCAGCAGTCGTTGCTGATGGCCCGCTCCCCGGCCCGGGAGAGGGGCAGCATCGGCGGGAAGCTTGCGATATACAGGGGGCTGGTGGCCTTCCCGGGCCCAATCCTCGGGGGCTTCCTCTATGAGACGCTGGGATACCGGGCCCCGATCATAGCCAGCTTCGTGGCCGCCGTGG
>Ga0326727_10024737_pt1 | contig 11322 bp, 9 predicted proteins | sample MB2enrmetagenome_FD_207643 | JGI IMG/M metagenome (GOLD analysis project Ga0326727, IMG submission 207643) | Lab enriched peat soil microbial communities from McLean, Ithaca, NY, United States - MB29MY | ecosystem: Environmental > Terrestrial > Soil > Wetlands > Peat | place: USA: New York... | reverse complement strand
TATTTTCATTTCTTATATGCTTCATATTCTTCCTAATTTCCCTGATTTTCAACATCGTTTTTAATGACATTGAGAGTTGTACCCTCATCAATAGTTCCAATGTAACATCTATCACTTCACAGTTCACTACTCAATAATTTTATAATCTCAGAGCATTTTTTAAAGAATTTGTATACTGTTGTACTTTTCACAATCTGCATACTCTTGAAAGAAAATATTTTGGTTCAGCACAAAAAAAAGATGTGTATGAACAAAATCATTAAAGATTGCATAGACTCAAAAAATACATATTACCAATTTCAAAGCATATAAATTTCAAATAGTTGATGATATCATTGTCTAGAAGAAATTTTTTATGACACAACATATCAAAAACCATTTGATATCTTATTTTATAGACACAATGATTTGCATGATTCAGTCTATTTTAGAGCACAAAAAAGCTTAAAATATGAATCAGTGATCTAATAAAGGTTCTCTGAAAAGTTCCCCATCTCCGTAGCAAGCTTCTGGGCATCCTACTGGAACCAAAATCAGAGAATAGAATGATCAAAATAGTATGCATTGAGTGAAAATGGATATGACACATGAAAAATAAGTCAAGTTTACAACGTTAAGATACAACCTTTTAGTAAAATTAGTCCTGGATTATTAATAAAATTTAATCGAGAACGAAATCTAGCGCTTCGAGTCAATTAATATATACATAAAATCCAAAATATAATCAAAAAATCACAACGTAGTTTAGCGGCGACTATGCATAATTTCTACTTTAGAACCCTATAGCATTGAATTTTCTAGAAAAATTTATAAAAAAATAAGATTGAGAGTATGGGCCAAGTTTTTTCTTGTCAACTATTGAAGGAAAAATTAATGAATAAGAGGAGTAATTCAGAGCTACAACAAATCAAAACTACCGAAAATTGAGCACCTGAAGTAATGAAAAGTAAGACAAATCAATGAAATAGCAGGGAAATTACAAGGAATAGCAAGAGATGATATAATTGAAGATTTCAATACTCAAGAAAACATTTTGTTAAAAATTGATGCCTTAAAATCTACCAAGAGCTTGAGCCTGTAATCCTCGAGAAGTACCTTGCGGGTGTTTTCTATGGGAACGCTGAGAGAAATCTCTTTTGTCCGGCCATAACGACCTTTGCTTACGACCACTGCGTTGACTATTCCCAGCATATCAAGTTCAGACATCAGGTCAGTAACCCGACGTTGTGTAAGGATATCTACGTCAATGTGATGACAGAGCTGGCGGTAGACATTATACATTTCTCCTGTTGTAACATTTTTACCTTCTCTGCCTCGATTTCGCAGCAAGATAATACTATATAGCACGAGTTTAGACTGCGTGGGAAGGGTCCTTACGACTTCCACTACACGGTCGATTTCAATCTTTTCCTGAGCACGTCTGACATGCTCTTCAAGAACCTTGGGCTGGTCTTCCCTTTCTGCAATTTCCCCTGATACACGTAAGAGGTCAAGTGCGCGACGAGCATCACCGTGCTCCTGGGCTGCAAAAGCAGCACATAGTGGAATTACCATCTCTCCCAGTACTCCATCATTGTAAGCCATTTTTGCCCTTTGCTTCAAGATGTCACTGATCTGCTCAGCATCATAAGGAGGAAAAATTAATTCCTCCTCACCCAGGGAACTTTTAACCCTTGGATCCAGAAACTCAGTGAATTTTAGATCGTTTGAAACCCCGATCATACTCACCTTAGCTTTCTGCAGATCTGTATTAATTCTGGAAAGGTTATAGAGGACGTCATCACCTTTTTTGATCAGCTTGTCGATTTCATCCAGAATTATGATAACAACCTGCTCTCTGTAATCAATTGCTTCCTTAAACTTAGTGAAGACTTGATCAGTTGGCCATCCGGTCATAGGAACATCTTCTTCGAACTGTCTAGCAAGATTGGCAAGAAGTCGATACTGCGTATCAATAACTTCGCAATTAATATACACAACGGAGCAAAAAAGTGACTTATCTTCACTTACCCTCTCAAGCTCCTTTCCCACATAGCGAGTAACAGCAGTCTTTCCGGTTCCTGTTTTCCCATAGATCAGCACATTAGAAGGTGTTTCCCCCCTTAGTGCAGAAACCAGTATTGTTGCAAGGCTATTGATCTGTTCATTCCGATGTAATAAAAGGTCAGGCGTGTAAGAAGGCCGAAGAACTTCTTTGTTTTTGAAAATTGATTCCCCATCAAGTAATTTTTCGAATAAGCCATCTAAAGATTGAGTTTTTATCATGAACGACCCTCTAAAAGTTGATGAAATAAGAGACCTAATAAATTAAGACAATTGATTTAAATTTAATATTTATAATGTAGTCCATTTTCCGCAGATGTACACAAGAATGTCATTCATTTTCTCAATATGATACCAGCTTAAAATTAATATTTTCAAAGAATAATAATTGGAAATATCCAAACAAATTTATACATCTATAGATACCTGCAGAATGTCAAATGTAAATAATTTATATTGAGTTTTAATTAATGATTGCCATCATAAGTTTGATTAATTGAAAGTCTTGTTGAAGATTTTTGTTTATTGGAGAGGGGTACTCTTCATATATTTAGGTCGATATACAGCTACTGATATACAGCTACTATTAATATATTTAATTAATAGACTATTTATTTGGAAAGGTATATCATATTTTTCAGACTCTCAGCTACAGGATAAACCTACGAATTTTAATTTTAAATTTGATGGATTTTTGAAAATCAAATTTTCTACAAAGATAATCTTTAAATAAATATCTTTAAACCTTACCTGCTTCCTGAAGCCAGTTAAAGTTCCTTCAGGCTACCATGAATCCATGGCTATTGAATGTACTTCTTTGCATAGCTTTTTGTTCAAATATTTTTAGACGATGAAAATCAAATTTTTTGACAATCAGGTTACATCTTAATGGCTAGGAGGATTTTGCTAGACCTCTGATTTTCACGAATCATTTATATATAATTCATAAACATATGACAAAATTTAGAGATTTATCGAAATTCTCCTAGATTACTACAATAGCTTTTTCTGTATGATTTCCAAATATTTAATTTGCCACAGATGGTTACTTAAAGTTCTTATAATTATAATATTGAAATATATATGAGGGTATAAGCTCCCACACGTTAAAGCGCTACCAAGACTTGATAAAACCTGTATTACATATTTTCTTTTATCAAATCTTTAGATGAAACTGATATATCAGCTCATAATTTTAATCTATAATTGCAGTAGATGCAATGGAAGTACACCGTATTAACAGTTATGGTAATGACCCGTCTATTTCCACTGGAGAGAACCTTTGATTTAAATAATTACTAAATAATCACACTCATGAGATGTGTGGATATAAAAAATAATGAATCCTAATTCCAAAAACATTGAAAATCTATTTTAAACCCCCTTTTCTTATGGAGATAGATATAAAACTTTCCAGCTTTATTACTTAGATTCAAAGAATAAAATTTTTTATCTAAACTATAGCTGATGTTACGTAGTTCCATTTCTTTATTTAGATTTAAAGATTTTGATTCTTTTCTATATTTTTTATTTATTACAACCAATTGCTAGTGTAATTAATGGTAAATTTTTACGATCCCAGAAGATATTAACACGTCTCAAGGTTCAAACTTTATCTAGATAATCAACGTTCCGAGGAAAAATTGTATAGTCACTTATAAGCTATTTAATGGTTACGAAATTACTTTAAATTAATTATACAAAAATTAGTTTTGCAGCAAAACATATTTTCACAGCAAAAGGTTCAAAGATGGAATAGTACTGAAATGAGATTTACTATTAGCCATAATGTCTTAAAAATTCCATATGGCACAAAAATTAAGTACAAGGATTGATCTATAAGTAAAAGCTTTAATGTGCAGTCCTGTAGGGTAGTGGTCAATCCTTCGGGCCTTTGGAGCCCGGGACAGCGGTTCGAATCCGCTCAGGACTATAACAATATTTTTAGTAGTTCTAAGCAAATATTATTTCTCAACGTTGTTTGGATCTTTTTTGATTTTACATTGGAGAAGTAAAGGAGACTATTAGCTTAAACAAATCCAATGAAGCTATAAAAGCATATGACAAAGCAATTGAAGTGAGAGAAAAATGGAACTCAGATTCATCACCAGTTTGGACTCTTTGGTACTTTAAAGAACAAATTTTTGATGAATTAGGTAAATACCATGAAGCAATAGATGCATATAGCAAATCAATTGTACTTAACCTGTATGATTCAACAAATCAAAAAAATCAGGGACGCTAAAGAAAAAGATCTAAAGAAATTAGGCTAGTAAGAAAAGCAATTGAAATTGACCTACTTGATTCGTATGTTCGGTACAATAAAGGAACTTTATCTAAACAGATTAAGTAAAGCCTATTTGTAGGTCAAATAATTACTTAATTTTCATTTATTTTTATCCTTCGCAGAATAAATCTAGCAACTTTTAGTCTCCCCATTAAAACATATTTTTTAGTAAAAACTGTGTATTTTCTGTAAAATTCGGTAAAAATGCCCTACGATTTCGGTAGAAAAATGAGAAAGTACATAGGTTTTGATACAAAAAACTATGCATTCATGCGAATTGGATTAATTGTATTATCTTAAAAAGAATTCATTTAGGTTCTTCAAAAAGAGCAGAGTATTTCTCTTTGAGTAATGCACAAGAGATTCGTTTAGCTCTGCTTTATAAAGTGTTTTCACTTCATAAAACGTATTAATTATTAGATGTTTTGCTTCTTTGAGATGAGCAGATCCAAGGTAATTTGTAGAAGATGTTGCAGCACGGAATAAAACACTAAGAATTTCTTGATAGTTATAATTTGACCCATCAAGTAAGTAATTATAAGACAAAATTATGATATCAAAGATACAACATAATTCAGAATCCACAGACAATAAACTGACTGTGGCTACGCCAGAGGTGCGGTCATTTTTCATTGTCAGAATCAATGACTTCATCAACTTTTATAAATATTTTGATTTTGTTTTGAATTATAAAAATAGTTTCCAATTGAAGAGATTCGTAACTACTTAATTAAGGCATAAAGCTATGTACTCCAAAAAAAATACTAGCATACATATATATTCAAGTATTAATTTAGATGTAATTATGGAGGGAACATGCAAGAAACCGAAACCAAACCAATAAAAATTCTGGGAATATCGGGAAGTCCCAGAAATATGGCAACTGATTTTTTGGTTCAGGAAGCTTTGCAGATCACAAAACAAAAATATGGTGCAGAAACAGATTACTTTTCCTCCAAAGGAAAAAAGCTGAACTTTTGCATTCATTGCGATTTCTGTGTAAGGACAAAAGAGGGCTGTGTTCATAAGGATGACATTTCTGCCGAGCTGTACGATAAAATGATCTGGGCAGATGCCTGGATTATAGGGACTCCTGTATATCAGGGAACAGTTAGTGCTCAGACAAAAACGATCATGGATCGCTGCAGAGCTATTGTTGCCAGAGACCAAAAGATCTTTTTAAACAAAGTCGGGATGGGAATCGCAGATGGTGGAGACCGAATAGGCGGACAGGAACCAGCCATCCAGACCATTCTGAACTTTTATGTAATCAATGAAATGATCCCTATTGGAGGTGGCTCCTTCGGAGCAAATCTGGGAGGAACATTCTGGTCAAAGGATAACGGAGCAGAAGGGGTTTCCGAAGATTTGGAAGGCATGAAAAGCCTTAGAAAAACCCTGAAGAAACTTATCCAGACAACTCATATGGTAAAAAAAGCTCCAGAAAACTCAATCTCATAAACCCAAATTGTCGAGAAAGAATGCAAGAAGTAAATCTAAGGAAGGTGCAAAGGATCTATGAGTTTCAGAAATGAGATTAAAAATTAAATTAATCAGGATCCTAAGTCAATTCAAAGTTCAGATTGAACCTTTCAAAGGAGTGGGTTATTTTGGTAGAAAAGTTAACAAAAAAAAATCAAGCCCATAGAAGAGGAAATTATAAGTTAAGAAAACCAGATGATTGGGGCGTATGGCATTCTGATGGATATTAAGGGATAAACAGATATTGAAGAAATTTTTCCTGCAAAAGAAGGCGGAAAAGTGATGAAATAGTATCATCCATGGGACAAAAACCTGATGAACTTTGATACTCACATCACTTTTCTAAAAATAGGATTAAAAAGTATATTTTTGCTAATTTTGAAAATAGCAATAGCTTAATTGTAACAAAAATGGGGGGCATTCTATATAGTATATAATAACATACTATACATTTATAATTTTTGTTAAATCAACTAAAATAATCTAATAGAAAGAATACGTGTTGTCGCATCCCCAAATACTTATTAATACATCTGCACATACAATTAGCAAGGTGAATAACTTGTTATCCAAAATACCTATAGACCTTCAGAACATATCTGAAGAAAATGTTGATAAGGAAATCCTAAGAGTAGCTATTATCGCAGAGCTTGATGCCATAAACCTTTATGAGCAGATGGCCAATCTGACTAAAAAAAATGATATCAAAACAATCCTCATGGATGTTGCAAAGGAAGAAAAAACACATGTTGGGGAGTTTCAGGCACTTTTACTTCGATTTGATACTCAGCAAAAAAACGAACTTGAAGCTGGAGCTGAAGAGATGGAGGAAGAATTATCCAAATAATTCCTAACTCGAATTTCAAAATTTCCCTGGAGGATTTGCGAGAAAACTCTATCATTAGTCCCATTTTGCTGTAGTTCAGAATGACTACTTTATTTTTTTACAACTTTTCCTCAAGAGTTTACAAGAAAAAACTTCATCACACACATCATATTCTATTTTTTTGCAATCGCCTCTAAAGAATTTAATATTATAGAGTTTTGAAGTAGAAATTATGCATAGCCTCCACTAAATTATTGTATAATTTTTTTGAGTATATTTTTGAGTTTACTCATCTATTAAAAGAGCACAAAAAGCTATATTTCTTTCCTGATTGAATTTCATTAAGTAATTCAAAATTAATTTTACTGGAATATTTTATGATGCCTCAATTCCGTCGTTACTAGTTTTATAATATCCTGACTAATTAATGATTTCATTTGATATACTGTAATTTCAAAAATCTACTTTAACACATTAAAAATGTCATTCATTATAAATTGTGTTAGAAAAAATAACGTCCTTGCAAAGGATAATTGGGAACATGTTCGTATCTCAAAATTATTTTTTATTTCATATATAATTTCTATGTTTGAGCCTTGTGCGCCAATAAAGTTGGTCAGAAAAAAAATCTTTTTTTTGATAAGATATTTTTCAGGCCATATCATAAGTATACAGATTTGTTTTTATGAATAAGAATAATTTATGTGAAAATTATACTCAACTCATTTACATTAGTTTTTAAGTTAACAAAACATATATAGTAATACTTACAATGAGTTAAAGTATTATTTTATAGATAAATCTAGATCGCTTGGTGGTACGATGGAAACAGAACTTATGAGGATAGGGGTTTCCCTTCCTGATACCCTTCTAAGTAAATTTGATGAAATTATCGGAAAAAGAGGTTATTCTTCCCGTTCAGAAGGCATACGCGACGCCATCAGGAGTTATATTTCCTATTACGAGTGGATGGGTGACATTAAAGGGCATCGTATCGGAACAGTTGCGGTTATTTACGACCATACAAAAAGAGGTCTTTCAAATGCCCTTGCAGATATCCAGCACCACTACTCTAACCTGATAAAGTCCTCAGTGCATATTCACCTCGATCATGACAACTGTTTTGAAGTAATCGTTCTGGAGGGAGACGGCGAAGAAATCAAAGAGCTTTCAGAAGCTATAATGGCCCTCAAAGGGGTAAAATTCTCAAAACTCACAACTGTACCATCAAATGAAAAAATTTGACCCTCAATATAATTGTGCGAATCAACAATTCAGAGATGCTTTGATACCTTGTGGGATCCTAAAATTAACATTAATTCTACTAACGATTGATTGCAATCGATAAAAAAATCAAGAGAGCAAAAAAGTCTTATAATTCAGAGTGTTGAGAATTCAAGCATGCGAAATAGGAAATATCCTTTCATTTTCCCCGATTCAAGACCTAAAAGAATACTTTTTAACATATTTCAGGGACAATATCCAGAATCTGTGAGATCGTAGCTCTGGAATTTTGTCAGATTCGAAAGTTCATTATATTTTTTGAGATTTTAAGATGTAGAATACATATGCTTCTGATTTATAACTTCCACAAGGAAACATGTGCATAGGTTCTGAATTCCAGAATTTTTAGAATTGAACATATCTCCAAGTTATTGAACAAGAACCATGAACATTAATAATTTTTCTAAATTCAATATTTAATAAGTCACTCTTCCCACCATTGTTGAGTTTTTTGGATTTTTTGTTTCCAAATTCGACTTTTTAGCTTTAGAGAATCAGGAAGTTTAATGAAGTTATATCACTTTCTGAATATATCCAAATTTTCGTAGTTCACCCCCATTGCAACCAAAGAGTATAATAGCTCCACAGCTAGGGATGTAAAGGAATTATTCAAAATCAAATATTTCATTTGCTTACATGCTTCTTTTTCCTGTTTTCCCTGATTTTCAATATAGTTTTTAATGACTTGGAAGTTGTACCATCATCAACAGTTCCAATAAATTAAAAAATATATTGGAAATCAAGGAATTCAGGACGAAAAAGAAGTATCCACCAGTCTGCAGATGTACACAGAAGTATAAATTGTTTGCCTATTTGCCCACTATTATTCATTGGAAGTTATATTAATTTTAAGCTGGTACCATATTGAGAAAATGGACGGCATTCTTGTGTACATCTGCAGAAAGTGGGATCTTATTTGGGAGCTACTATTTTGATATGTTCTTTAGGACCAGTTTTTGCTCTTTCATTGGATATTGCTATACATTCCTTTGGGCAACTGTTGACGCATTCAGTGCACATAATACATCTGAATACATTAAGTTCCCACGTTTTTTCGTCTTTAGTAACTGTTATAGCATCAGGAGGACATTTCTTTTGACATATCCCGCAATAAATACAGTTTTCAGGACTGAAAATAATTCTTCCCCTAAAACTTTCATAAGGCGGCCTTATCTCGAAAGGGTAAAGCCTGGTAGGAGGTTTACGAGACACATTTGCTAGAACAAGGTTTAACATACCCATTATATCACCTTTCTTATCTTTCAGTGCAACTAATACATGGGTCGACAGTAAGTACAACCACAGGAACATCAGCGAGTTTTATGCCTGGTAGCATCTGTAACAGTGCAGGTATATTTGCAAAGGTGGGCGTCCTTATTTTAAGTCTTTCCAGATTTTTAGTACCATTACCTTTGAGGTAATATACAACTTCACCTCTAGGCTGCTCTGATCTTGAAATAGCTTCAGCTCCTGCTGTCGGAGAGCCTTTTACTGGTATTGAAATTTCACCGTTTGGCAATTTAGAAATCGCATTTCTTATCAACTTAAAGCATTCGTATAACTCGTAAATTCTTACTTTAGTTCTGGCATAGCAATCGCCATCATTTTCAACAACTGCTTTAAAATTGAGATCTTTATAAATACTCCAGCTAGGTGATTCTCTTATGTCACTGTGAACCCCACTTCCTCTCAGTGTAGGACCAACAGCTCCAACCTCATATGCAAGTTGTTTTGATAATACACCTAATCCCACCAGTCTTTTCTTTACTGTGTGATTATTTACGAATACTTTTTCGAGATTTTTAACTTGTGGTTCTAAGTCATCGATTGCTTTTAGAATGATATCAATATGTTCATTAGTCAAATCTTTGCTAGTTCCTCCGACTTTACACATTGAAGTTATCACTCTGTTTCCAGTGGTCATCTCCATTATATCCATGACTGCTTCTCGATACTTCCAGCATTCCATGAAGAGACTTTCAAATCCAAAACCATCTGCAAATAAACCAAGCCAAAGGAGGTGACTTTGAACTCGTGCTAGTTCACCCCATATCACTCTTAAATATTCTGCTCTTTCAGGGATCTCGACATTCATTAGTTGTTCGACCCCCCGTGCATAAGTTATAGAATGGATGGCGCTGCAGATTCCACATATTCGTTCACAAATATAGAGTGTTTGATTATAGTCCTTTGTGTCGATGAATTTCTCAAGCCCTCTGTGCACATAACCTAGTGAGGGAAGTGCTCCAACAACAACATCATTGTCCAGTTCAAGTTTTAACTGAACTGGTTCGGGTAAAACGGGATGTTGAGGACCAAAAGGTATTACAGTTGTCATAATGATTCTCCTCTCAAATTGCTTTAAGCTAATGGAGTTTTTGGACTGTTTGGTGTCAAATATAGGCGACCTTTAAAGTCTATTGCCAGACCTTCAAAAATTAATCCAAACAGATCCTGATATTCATTCTCGATCAAAAGTGCGCATAAATAAATACCTGACATACTCTTTGGTTTCTCAGATGGCTTCACAAAATACCTTAGAGTTTTTAGAACGTAACCTTTGTCAAAAACGTATATCAATTCGTGACCATCGTTAGCTTTCAAGCAGATCATTGTTGCATATCGATAACCATCATTTTTTAATTCCTGAACAGTTTTTAGCAGCTCTGAGCTGCTTTTTATTTCTACGTTATTCTCAAGCATTTGATGGCACCTCTTTTCCTTTTAGTTTTACATCTTTTCCTTTTATTTTTCCTTGGCTCTTGCTTTCAAGGATTGAAAGTGCTGCAACCACTCCATCGAGTATAGCTTCAGGTCTTGGGCAACATCCGGGGACATATGCATCTACCGGTATTACCTGATCCACTCCACCTATTACATTATAGCAGTCGTGGAAAATCCCGCCTGTAGATGCACAGGCACCTACAGCTAAAACAACTTTGGGATCAGGAATCTGGTTATAGATGTTCTTAAGCACATTCACATTTTTGTAATTTATCGAACCCGTAACCACCATTATATCAGCTTGCTTGGGAGTACCAATGTTTAAAACACCAAATCTTTCAGCATCATATAGAGGAGTAAGACAAGCCAATACTTCAATATCACAGCCATTACAACTGTTGCAATTCACGTGTATGATCCATGGGGACTTTGCCAATGCCATAAATATCCCTCTTTTAAATTAACTTCACCTTAGCAACGTACAAGAATAGTACATTTACGATTGAAATTATCAATAAAACTGTCCAACTTAGTTTGAGCATCCATTGCCAGTATACTCTTGCCGTAATATTGTCCATTATAATTACAAACAAGAAAGCAATCAATGCGATAAGCAAACCAATTATTATGTTCACTTTCCAGAATAGGAACATAAGTCCTAATAAAAACACGTATT
>Ga0326727_10024735_pt1 | contig 11322 bp, 9 predicted proteins | sample MB2enrmetagenome_FD_207643 | JGI IMG/M metagenome (GOLD analysis project Ga0326727, IMG submission 207643) | Lab enriched peat soil microbial communities from McLean, Ithaca, NY, United States - MB29MY | ecosystem: Environmental > Terrestrial > Soil > Wetlands > Peat | place: USA: New York... | reverse complement strand
CGCCAATAGTACTCGAGCAATCCCTGCAATGCCGGAAATCGCGAGATCACGGTGAAGAAACTGTAGGCCCACGCATCCCGGCTCACCCATCCCCGCTTGCGGCAGCCGCGCGCGATGTGCGCGAACTGCAAACCGTATGCACACAACAGAACCAGCAGTGATATGCCGCGCGTGAAGGGCGCCGCGGCCAGAGCCGCAACCGGGAGCGCCAGGCCCCAGATCAAAATGCGACGCCGGTCGCGAACGAAGTAGCGTTCCTCTCCGCTGCCGTGCAAGGCCGCAACCTGCGCATAGGCGTGGCCGGCACGGCGATTTCTGCGCCACCACTGCCTGAAGCTCGCGATCGCCGCATCGTGGCTCGCCATGGGCGCATCGATCATCAGGATCTTCCAGCCCCGCCTCCGCACGCGGATCGCGAACTCATCGTCTTCGGCCGCAATCACATCGGGGCGGAATCCGCCCACTTCCTGAAACACGCGGGTCCGGGCCATGAAGCGTCCGCCCGCGGTGCGCACCTCGCCCGCCGGCTGCCGCCACTCCAGGTCGCAGAGTCTGTTGAAGACGCTCGCCTCCGGGTGAATCTCGCGCACCAGCCCGCAGACCACGCCGGCATCTGTTCGTTTTTGAAGTGTGTTCGCGGCGTGCTCGATCCAGCCCTCTTCCAGTTCGCAGTCGCCATCCACGAACTGCACAAAAGGCGCGTCCGGCGCGAGTTCCATGACGCAGGCGAAACCCTCATTGCGCGCCCGCGCCGCAGAAAAAGGCCGCGACGCGTCGAGTTCCACCACGCGGCAGCCCACCGAGCGCGCATACTCCGCGCTGCCGTCCGCCGAACCGGAGTCGACGTAGACCACGGTTGGCGCATCCCGGAGCGCGGCGCGCAGAGACAGCTTCAGGCGCTCGCCCTCGTTGCGCCCAATTGCGACAATCGCGACTTTGGGGGCCACGTCGCTGGGTTCCGCGGTCATTGACCCTCATTCTAAGTGGCATCGAAAATTTGCGATATGTCACAAGAGTGACACGCTTGCCGGATATCGAAATGGTCCGCATCCCGCGCGGCTGAGAAGGACGAGCTTTCCGGAAAGCGCTTGGTCCGGCATTACGCCTCCGTCATCTCCCTGCCCTTGGCCTCGCGTCCCAGCGCCGTCAGTCCCGCCAGCGCCACGGCGACCACGGCCACAGTCATCGCGAGCACTGCCGGATAATTGCCCCAGCGCTCGGCCGCCAGCGCCTGACCCTTCCCGTTCCACGAGGTGATGAGCGCGCCCAGTTGGTAGGCCAGTCCCGGCGCGGTGGCCCGCACCGGCGCGGGCGACAACTCGGTCAGATACGCAGGAACCACGCCCCACGCACCCTGCACCATGAACTGCATCAATACCGCGCCGATGCCAAGGGTCACGGCCGTATGCCCATAGGCATAAAGAGGAATCACAGGAAGCGCCAGCAACGCCGCGGTGATAATGGCGCGCTTGCGGCCCCACGTCTCAGAGAGCGCGCCGAAAACAATCCCGCCGGCAATCGATCCCAGACCGTAGAGCACGCCGATCAGGCCGATCGTTTCCGGCGAGAGCTTCACCGCGACGGCCAGGAACGTCGGATACACATCCTGCGTGCCATGCGAAAAACTCATGAAGGCCGTCATCAGAACCACGAGGAAGAGAAACGTGGGCAGGAAATGCATCAGTTCCCGCGGCCACGCGGGCCCTTCGTGCAGAGCCGCGCGTGACCTGCGCTTTTTGGCCCCCGCCAGCCACACCGGCGACTCCGGGACGCGCGCCTGCACATAAAAGGCCAGGAGTGCGGGCGATGCGCCCAGGATGAACAACCCCCGCCAGCCGATCGCAGGCAGCACCAATACATGCCCGAAGAGGGGCCAGTGAACGCCGGCAAAAAACAGGCCGAAGGCCGCCGAGGCCAGGATCGAGCCCACGGCGTACCCCTCCTGCAGGATGCCGGAGAATGTGCCACGCCCCTCTTTGGGCAAGGTCTCAAACACCAGCGCCGCACCCACGCCCCACTCACCGCCCATTGCGATGCCGAACAGTGCGCGCAGCACCAGCAGCGCGTTGAGCGAAGGCGCAAAGGCGCAGGCGAATTCAATGATCGAGAAGCCCAGAATGTTCGCCATCAGCACCGGCCGCCGGCCGTAGCGGTCGGCCAGCATGCCAAAAAACAGGGCGCCCACGGGTCGGAAGGCTTGGGTCAGAAAGATTGCTCCCAGAACCGCCGAGGGCTGGGTGCGGAACTCGCCGGCAATCGCCTTTACGCAAAAAACCAGGAGAAAGAAGTCGAGGCTGTCGAGCGTCCAGCCCAGAAACGCGGCCACAAAGGCGTGGCGCTGGGGGCGGGTTAGCTTCTCAAAGTGTTTGAGAACAAACATTGGCGCGAGAATAGCAGAACAGCCTTCAGCGATCCGCTAACAGCTTTCAGCTCGGTTCTTGCGGGAACGTTCGACATCGCCTGCCACACGAAGAGGCTGAGAGCTGAAGGCCCAAGGCTGGTAGCTCGAAAAAATAATTGTTGCAACGAGTATCTTGCCTGGTGCATCTTATGAGAAGTGGTCCTGAAGGGCATTCGCCCTGCACAGACGCGAACTTCACGGTGCGGATTTTTCCCCGGATTACACGGGCAAATCCGCCCCCTTGCACTGAAAAGGAGCTTTCCCAAATGAAACGGCTGGCAATTCTCACTGGCATCCTGGCCCTCGCGGCGCCCCTTGCCCTCGCGCAAAACTCCACCTGGGTCTCCGATCCCAACCACAGCGAAGTCGACTTCAGCATCACGCACCTGACCATTTCGTACGTTCATGGCCGCTTTGGCAATGTGAAGGCCACCATCGTCTACAACGAAGCCGACGTCACCAAGTCCACCGTCACGGCCACCATCGGCGTCGACACCGTCGACACCGGCGTGGATCAGCGCAATACGCACCTCAAGAGCCCCGACTTTTTCGACGTCGCCAACCTGCCCACTGCCACATTCACCAGCACCAGCGTGGCAAAGAGCGGCAACGGGCTGACTGTCACCGGGAATCTCACCCTGCACGGCGTGACCAAGCCAGTTGTGCTGGCCGTGGAAGGCCCCGTTGGACCGGTTCAGGGTATGGATCACAAGCCGCACGCAGGGTTTTCCGCCACCACCACCATCAGCCGCTCCGCTTTTGGGATAGGGCCCAAGTTCGGCCCCTCAATGGTGGGCGACGAGGTCAAGCTGAACATCGAACTGGACGTCGCCAAGCAGTAAACGGATGCAGGCGGAAAGATCAGGCGGTTCAGGAACCGCCCGGCCTTCTGAATGTTGGCATTGAACCGGCCGAGAGCAAATCAATGGCAAACCTGAAGCTTGAGATTCTGCAGGAGCCCCCTTTCTCCAGCGTGGAAGAAGAGGCGCTGTTGAACCTGCTGCGCACCGCGGATTGCCTGAACCGCGCCATCCAGCAGAAGATCCGCGGCTGGGGCCTCACCTCGACCCAGTACAACGTTCTGCGCATCCTGCGCGGCGCGCATCCGAATGGACTTGCCTGCGCGGCCATCGGCGATCGCATGATCGCTGCCGAGCCCGATATCACGCGCCTTTTGGCGCGGCTCAAGCGTCTCAAGCTGGTCCGGCAGCATCGCGACCGGCATGACCGGCGCGTGGTCTTAACGCAGATTACCGAATCCGGACTGGAGCTTCTGCGGGTCATGGATCCAGTCGTCCGCAGCGGACCCAGGGAACTCCTCGGGGCCATGCGCCGTGCCGACCTGGCAGAGATGATCCGGCTGCTCGAGCTCGCGCGCCAATGCTGCGCCGGCGAACCGCCGAAAAAATAAATTTGCAGAGTTGTGGATTCCCAGCGGACGACGCCGGATTGGTCCGCTAGGTGCCGACGACCTTTTGCGCCACCGACACTTCGTCCGCGTCCGACTGGATGATCTTGTTATGCAGGCAATAGAGGGCCAGTTCCAGACGGTCTGAAACGCCGAGCTTGTCGTAGATCTTGCGCAGATAATTCTTGATCACCTGCTCCGTCGTTCCCAGTTGGAACGCGATTTCCTTATTGCGTTTGCCCTGGGTGATGCAGGTAATGATCGACATCTCTTTGGGCGAAAGGCGAGGCTGGTTGCGCGGGCTCACCAGGGCCGCGGCCTGGGCGCGATAGGCATCGATCACCCAGTTGACCGACTGATTGTCGATCCAGGTCTCGCCCGCGGCAATGCGGCGCACACAGCGCACCAGCAGGTCGGGCGAGATGGAGCGGGAAACGATGCCGCGCACGCCGCGCCGGTAGAGTTCCACCGTGTGGTTTTCGTCGGTGGCCACGGCCTGCACGATCAGCTTCATATCCGGAGCCAGGCGCAGCAATTCGGGAATCACATTGGCCGTGCCGGCCAGCATGCTCCCTTCCAGCAGAACGATGTCGGTAGGATAGCGTTCAATGGCCGCACGAAGATTCTCCAGCGAATCGGCTTGCGCCACCACGCGGATATCGTCTTCCAGTGCGAAGACCTTGCGAATACCCACTCGGTAGATCGCTTGCGAATCCGCCAGAATCATGCGAATGGTGCCGGGCTTTACTGGAGTTTCTGCGCTCTCGCCCTCGTTATGATCGTCCCGAATTTCCATAGTCGGCCGCAGCCATGCCATCTCGCTCTCACTGCTCCGCAAATCGATATTCGTCGATTGTGGCCGCGGCAAGATGCTCGTTGTGGCTTGAGGAGCAGCGTACCACACGTCCCGTGCAGTGGACCAGAACGTCATGCGGCGTGCCCAGGATCGAATGCGGCATGCGCATGGAAAATCGCACGTCTTGTCCGATGGCTAAAGCTCTGTCCAGCGAAAAAAGCACACCGCTGGCGGAGATGTTCCGCGTGAGGGCCGGGATCTCGCCATCGGCCGTGGAGAGCACCACCGGCAAGGCAAGAGGAAATCGCACCGCGCAACGCACCTCTTGCTTCCCACTCGCTGTGGCTTGCGCACCGAGCGGAAGCCGCGCTTCTGCTTTTTGTAGGGTCATAAGGTTTGCCCCATTCGAATGGGCTTAACTGCAACTGTAGCGGCTTTTGCCCATTTGGCACAGGGCACTAAAGTTTCCAGTCTGGTAACCGCCGGGGCACCCAGCATGGATTGTCCCAAATCTTCGACTGCACACGGTCTTGTGCGTTTCGGTGCGTCGCGCTGTTTGCGGACCTGCGCTGGCGTCAGGTCCGGCCAAAGCAGCGTTGAAGATCATGGCTTGCGTAGCCCGATCTGCAGAATCGTTTGCCCTGTAAATCCCGCCGTTGCCTTTGGATAGGGGCGCTAACCCTCCCCATCCAGAAAAGCGGCGCCAACAGTCCTTAGGGGACGCCTCCTTGCCAGGCGAAGAAGACGCAAAAGCGCGTGAAGTAACCATTCTTTTGATTACTAAAAGCATGTCCAATTAGTTACTTAGGTGGAAAATTATTTCTAATACTACTTTTGTGGTAGATTCCATCACCCGATTGGGTTACTCTTACTTTGCAAAGTTTTCGGGGGCGGGGCTGTCCCCGGGAGGAGAGTTTCTCATGCGTCCGGGCTCGTTGAATATCATTAAAGTTCTTGTTCTTTCGTTGCTTGTCGTTACGGCTTGCACAGCGAATGCAATCCCTGCGGGGCCGTTCCCGTTACCGCCTAGCGCGAGTTTCATTCCGGCTGGACCGTTCCCGCTGCCACCCAGCACGAATTTCATTCCGGCTGGTCCGTTCCCGCTGCCGCCAAGTTTCATTCCGGCTGGGCCGTTCCCGCTGCCGCCAAGCTTCATCCCAGCTGGACCGTTCCCGCTGCCACCCAGCATAAGCTTCATCCCGGCTGGACCGTTTCCGCTGCCGCCAAGCTTCATTCCGGCCGGCCCCTTCCCGCTACCACCGAGTCTTTCGTAACCGGCTATTCGGTTCCGGGTATAACGAACGCTGCCTTTCGGGGCAGCGTTTCTATTTTGGGTAGGTGACTTTTGTTTTCATCGATCAGCCGCATTGCTCATCGGATTCGCTGATAGACTCGGAATATCGCGCAAGCGGACTTGGGCGGAACATAAACTGTGAGCCTGGATAACGCACTTTGGTTTGCCTATATTGCGGCCGAAACAGCCCTCCTCGGGTTGCTCTGCTACAAGCGTTTCTGGCGCACGTTCCCGATGTTCTTTACCTACTGTGCCTGGGATCTATGCAGCAACATTACCGCATACGTCATTAGCCGCTTCTTTCCGCACTCCTACCTCACGGCGTATTTCACCGAAAGCATCATCGACGCACTCTTGCAGTTCGGCGTTCTGGTGGAATTGACCTGGGCCGTGCTCCGCCCGCTGCGCGCCTCGTTGTCCCGCTTTGCTCTCGTGCCTATCGGCGTTCTCGTTCTCGTGGCTGGCGCGGTGATTTGGCCCTTCGCAGCGCTTCCGGGCATTGGCCACTTGCCGCGGGAATATCACCTCCTCATGCAACTGCAGCAAACGGTCACGATTCTGCGGGTCTGCTTCTTCCTGGCGCTTGCGGGATGCAGCCAATGGCTCTCGATCGGATGGCGAGACCGCGAACTGCAAGTGGTTACAGGACTCGGATTCTATTCCATCGTCAGTCTGGGCGTGGCCATGCTCAACACGCACCAGACAACCGGCATCCAATACCGGCATCTGAATGAGATCGTCGTGGGCAGCTACCTGCTCTCGCTGCTGTATTGGCTGTTTAGCTTTGCTCATCAAGAAGTGGCGCGTAGAGAGTTCACTCCGCAGATGGAGAGACTCTTGCTGGCCGTCGCCGGCGCCGCTCGTACCACGCGTATCACGCTGACGGAATCTCAGCCGCACACTTTGCAAGAACACGATCGGCGATAGCGCCAGCTTTTGCGCTTTATTTCAAAAGCATTTCTTCTCCGTTGCTGCAACCACACCCTCGGGCCCTGCCAGGGAGTTCCATGAACCGTCGCGATCTTCTCAAGCTCTCATCCTATGCAGTGGCAGCAGCGTCTGCTCCTGCGCTTGCTGCAACTGCTACGGCGCCGCACTCAAGCAGCTCCATCGCGTGCTGGGATTTCCTTGAGCTCTCGTTCTCCGGGCCCTCCTCCGGCAATCCATTCCTCGAGGTTTCGCTCACCGCCACGTTCCGCCAAATGAACCGAACCCTCACCGTCGAAGGCTTCTACGATGGCGATGGCGCTTACAAAGTACGCTTCATGCCCGACCAATTGGGCGAATGGTCCTGGACGACCACGAGCAACGCACCCTCGCTCAACGGGCAGTCCGGCGTCTTCGAGTGCGTGGCGCCCGAAGCCGGCAATCGCGGCCCCGTCTCTGTGCGCGACGGCTATCACTTCGCCTATGCCGACAGCGCTCCCTACGTCGAATGCGGGACGACTTGTTACGCATGGGCCTTCCAGTCTGAAGCCACGCAGCGCCAGACCGTTGAGACGCTTTCTGCTTCTCCCTTCAACAAGCTGCGCATGTGCCTGTTTCCCAAGTGGTACCAGCACAATCGCAAGGAGCCGCCGCTCTATCCCTTCCCACGCAACGGCGAGGTGAACGACTACTCCACCTTCAACGCCGCCTACTTCCAGCATTTCGACCGCCTCCTCCTTGAACTCCGCCGCATCGGCGTACAGGCCGATTTGATCCTCTTCCATCCCTACGACAAGTGGGGCTATCAGTCCATGCCCGCGGAAGTCGACGACCGTTATCTCCGCTACGTGATTGCGCGCTTCAGTGCGTACCGGAATGTCTGGTGGTCGCTGGCCAACGAGTTCGATCTGTTGCGCGCCAAGAGCGCGGAGGATTGGGATCGCTACGCGCGGATTCTCGGCACATACGACGCGTTCGATCATCTACGCTCCATCCATTACAGCCGCTATCCATATGAGTACGGCCGCGGCTGGTGCACGCACGCCGGCGTCCAGGATTCGCGTTTGCAGTTAGGCGCGCAGTGGCGCAGCGACTGGGGCAAGCCTGTGGTCTTCGACGAGTGCCGCTACGAGGGCAATATCGCGTCGCGCTGGGGCAACATCTCCGGCGATGCCATGACGCGCCGATTCTGGCAGGCTGCCGCGCAGGGCTGTTACTGCGGCCACGGAGAAACCTATCTCGATCCCAATGACACCCTGTGGTGGTCGCACGGCGGCGTGCTGCACGGCGCCAGCCCCGCAAAAATCGCATTTCTGCGCAAACTCCTCGAGGAGACTGTCGCTCTTGGTCCGGGACCCATCGGATTTACCAACTTCAACGACGACCCCATGGGGGCGCGCCGCGCCAACGACGCCGTCATCTTCTACTATTTCGACGAGCATCAGCCGGCGGAGGGAACGTTCGCTCTTCCCGAGGGCAAAACTTACGCGGCCGAGTATATTGATACGCTCCAGCTCACGCGCACTCCGATCGCGGGCGAGTACTCCGGCAAAGCCGAGGTGAAATTACCGGGCACGCCGTGGGGTTCTCTCTGGTTCCGCGAAAAGGGCGTTGCCTGAATGGGCATTCGCGATGCGATTTCCCGGATTTACATGGCTCGATCGCCCGCGAATTGGTTCGTTGACACCGCAATCCATTCGCGTTGTAATAAAGACAGTGGTGAAGGAGTTCACCCTTAACCGCTGTCCTCTTCTTTAGGCCGGACAGATGATGACTCCTGACGGGGAATCCTGTTGCGGAGTCATGTCGCGGCGCGATCCCTGAGAATCCTGTGCGTTCCGCCGGTCGCAAGACGGCCGCGAGGCTCTCGCAGAATTGCTGTATCGTTCGCGCGACGCCGGCACTGCCGGTGGTGCGCACTTCGATCGAGAGGAGAATGACGTTGCAGAAATTTCTGTTTATTGCCGCGGGCGGCGCGGCCGGCTCCATCCTCCGCTACTGGGTGGGATCCACAATCGCCGGCCGCATGGGAACCAAATTCCCTTACGGCACCCTGGTCATCAACCTCACTGCCTGCATCATCATCGGCTTCACGCTGACCTACTTTGGCAAGCGCGCCGATCTCAGTCCCGCGTGGCGCTTCCTGGTGCCCATTGGCTTCATCGGCGCGTACAGCACCTTTTCCACCTACGAGTGGGAGACGCTTTCCACTTTGCGATCGGGCGCATTCGCGCTGGCGGCGCTTTACTCCGTGGGCAGCCTGATCCTGGGCCTTGCGGCCACCTGGTGCGGTACCGCGCTCGCCGACCTGCTGTAGAAGGGAGAAGCGGCGTTAGCGGAGTTAGCGGAGCAGACAAAGCGAAAACTGCCCCTGCCAGTCCGAGTTCCTGCTCCCTTGTTCCCTTGTTCCCTCGCTCCCTGCTTCTTGCAACTTCCTTGCAAAGGTGTTTCAATCCATCGGTGTCCGGCAGGCTGCGCGGACCTGGGCCGTGAACAGGGGCACGCCGGCAGAGAAAGGAACCTATGCTGACTACGGGAAAGGCGGTTAAAGTCACGCTCTATCTGAGCGATGGAGCCAAGCACCACGGAGTTCCCGTCTACTCCAGCATTCTCGACTACCTCTTCCACAGCGGCATCGCCGGCGCCACGGTGGTCAAGGGTGTTGCCGGATTCGGCGCCAAGCACCGCCTCCATTCCGCGCACATTCTGGAAATCTCCGATCATCTGCCCATCAAAATCGAGTTCATCGAGACCCGCGAAAAGGTCGACCAGGTGCTGCCCGAACTCGAGAAGCGGACGGGTTCCGGCCTCATCGAGATTCGGGAAACCACGATCGTGGTTCCCGCCAAGCCCTAGATTCTGCTCACACGCCCTCCATTTTCCATAACCACGCTTCATTTCAGGCCGCCGCGCCCGATTCAATACGCAACCTTCTGCCCCAAAAAGTGTCTGAAATAGCAGGTAGGGCATTCTGCGCGCGTGAGCTTTGCACCCCGCGCGCCGTGGCACGCCACGCCTCCCATGGGGTTGCGCCCATGGGGATGCGGATTCGACTTCTCATCGCTCCTTGATCGAAAGCGGTGCATACTGAAGTGGAGCGTAGAGGCCATCTTAACCTGAGGGAGAAGGATGTTCTCGATGCGTCAGTTTCGCATCTTTACTTTTGTTTTCACCATCATAGGGGTCTTCTGTTGCTCGCGCGGCGGTGCGCAGGCCGCTTTGTTGATGGAGGAACCGTACGGCTTCTTCGGCACCCTGAACCCCACCGGCCACAACGCCATCTATTTCGAGCGCATCTGCGCCGAAACCCCGGTCACGCTGCGCCGCTGCGAGCCCGGTGAGATGGGCGTCGTGATAGCCCGCTACCAGGGAATCGACGGATACGACTGGATCGCGATTCCGCTCCTTCCTTATCTCTACGCGGTTGAAGATCCTGCCGACGTGCCCGCGCACGTGAATCGCGACACGGTCGTCCGGCTGCGCAATCGCTATCGCGAGACCCACCTTGAGAGCCTGGGTGACAACCTGTCGCCGGGCAACTTTGTGCATGGCGGCTGGACCCAGTTGGTGGGCGCGGCCTACGAGCGGCGCATCTACGTCTTCCGCTTCCAAACCACTCCCCAACAGGACAATGCCCTCATCCGGCAGATGAATGCGGGTCCCAACCGCAGCAGTTTCAATCTCCTGTTCAGCAACTGTGCAGACTTCTCGCGCGTGATGCTCAATTACTACTTTCCTCACACCTTCGAGCGCAGCATCTTTCCCGATGCCGGCATGACCACGCCCAAGCAGACCACGTACAGGCTGGTGCGGTACGCGCGCAAGCATCCTGAGACGCAGTTGACGGTCTTCGAGATTCCGCAGATTCCCGGCTACCGGCACAGTAGCCACACAGTGAAAGGCATCGACGAATCCTTCGTCACCACCGTCTACGCCATCCCCATTGCCGTCTTGAATCCGTATCTCGCCGGCGGCCTTTTGGCGGACTACCTGGTGCGCGGCCGCTATCATCTCATCCCCAGGCATCTTCAGGTCCTGGGCCCCGGCAATCTTTCTCTGTTGACAGCTCCCACCACGCCCGCCGAGAATTCCGCAAGCGCAGGGACACCAACGGATGACCCCTCATCCGCAGGATCGCAAGCAGGAGTGCAGGTCCCCAGCGCCCATCCCGGCGGTTCCGCGAGGCCGCAACCCGCCGGAGGAACCAATTCCAGCCTGCGAATAATGGGAGCGTCCAATGAGTAAGTCTGACCCGCAAAATCTCAAGAATCATGGACGGCTTGACCCGCCGTACCATTTCGTTCTGTTTTTCGTTCTCGTCGCCAACCTGGTGGTTTCCATCGTCTACGTGGTCAAGCACCCCTGCTTCTATTCCGCGTGGTTCGTGGTGCTGTCGGTGGCGGCGATTCTCGCCCTGCTCAAGATGCGTCAGTATCCGATCAAGGTGCAGGACCGCGTGATCCGCCTGGAAGAGAGGTTGCGCCTGCAAGCCCTGG
>Ga0326727_10024733_pt1 | contig 11323 bp, 7 predicted proteins | sample MB2enrmetagenome_FD_207643 | JGI IMG/M metagenome (GOLD analysis project Ga0326727, IMG submission 207643) | Lab enriched peat soil microbial communities from McLean, Ithaca, NY, United States - MB29MY | ecosystem: Environmental > Terrestrial > Soil > Wetlands > Peat | place: USA: New York... | reverse complement strand
CGGACTGTGGCATGTCCGCCGGTGGTGCCAGAGCAGCCGGCGCGGGATCCCGCAGGATCCTAACGTCCGCAGAATAGATCATGATCCCCTGGCAGGCGGCAAACCCGGCTACACCTGCAGGGAATGCAAGAGACGGTACCAGGAGCCCGGTGCCGTTGAGGACTAAAAGGACAAGGAGCACGAGGACATGCTGGACGTGGAACCAGGCAATGCGGGGATCGGCAGGGTCGCAGGGGCGGATGGAACCGGCGATCTTTTCCTGGCCGAACGGAAAAAACGGGAAGATCCCCTTCCTCGTGCAGAGATCCTCAGTGAGATGAAGCACCAGGCCAAGGGAAAGGCCAGCCAGAAAGAGTACGGCATCGCCGGTCCACGGGGGAATGACGAGATACACGGGGATAAAGAGGATCAGGTCGGCACATGCAGCAAGAAAGAGAAGCCCGAAAAGAGAGTGCGTGAAGCGTTTATCGGCCGGGCTGGCCACGATAAGTCCGCACGAGACAGAGAACCGGTACAGGAACACCGATGTGACCTTCCTTGGGATCTGCACAAGGCCCCAGGCAAGCGTACGGAGACCCGCTTTTTTTGGGCGGGTCATGTGGATGTCAGGGAGGAGGGCTCCCGTGACAGTCCCTGCACAAAGGATAAAAACTGCAAGGGGGGCGATAAAAAGAAACGGGCTGCAGAGGATCAGAGAAGAGAATAAGGCAAGTGCAACATGGTGCCGGGTGATCATGGAGAGAGCTCCTTAAACGGGTTTGTAGGGTTTACTTTTCCGGCATAATTTTCGATCTTATTTCCATGTATTGCAGGGCTCTCCGCAGTCCGGGCCCCGCAAGGAAAGAACCTGTCCTTACCGGTGAAGTATTCTTTAAAAGAAATATCGTAATCGCACCATATATGCGTTGGGATTGTACTGACTTTTACAAAAAATAAGTAAAACATTTTGACAAAACCCCACCTGCCCCGGGTATTTCTCAAGAAAGTTCAAAACCCGGCCGGAACGGATAATACTGGCAGATTAAGGAAGTCAGACGGAAACCAGGTAATTTTTTACCTGATGATTACTATGATAGGACAACCGGTACCGGGCGCGAACGGGCAATCTTTGTCCGGCAGGGCTGGCAGATAAGGCCATGCCCCCGGAGAGAGAGACCCCGGTACCCTTGTGAGGTGATAGCATCTAAGGATACATGTTCCTGCCCCGTTTATCCGGCTGGACCACCACCGGTCCTCAAACAAACCGGAGAACTCTCATCTCTTCCGGATACTTGATCATGTATACACCATTTAGGATCGATAAATCTAACCGAATAAGGTTACCTTGCCGATATAATAAAACAAAATTTTTAACTACTTTCCTGTAAAAGGTCTATTAAACAGATTATTTTTGAGGATTGTTGATCTATGAATGGAAAATTGACACCATCTCACCTTGCACTCATCAGCCTTGTCCTGGGACTCCTGATGATCACGGCACTCTTTGCCGGATGCACGCAGAGCACGACCTCGACTGCCACACCGGCAGAAACTGCGGCCCCCACCGCAGCCGCAACCCCGGCCGCTACACAGGTGGCAACGCCGGTGGCCACTGTTGCAACCGCAGCCCCGACAACGGTAGCTACGACTGCGACCCCGGCCCCGACCTTTACGCCATCGCGCACCAACATCGTTGCCTTTACAGCAGCATCGCTCACCGGCGCTTCGCCGACGATTGCTTCTTCCTTTGCTGCAGCCTACCCCCCCGACACCGTTTCCTTCGACCTTGACGGCACTCAGGCTCTCAAGACCCAGATCGAGAACGGTGCATATGCAGATGTCTTTATCTCGGCAAGCAACTCCTACACCAACACCCTCAATAAAGAGGGATACTTTGTTCCCAACTCGGTAAAGACAATGACGACCAACTACGTGACCGTCATCCTTCCCGAATCGAACCCGGGAAACATCCAGTCTCTCTCTGATCTTGCAAAGCCCGGTGTAAAGATTGCGATGGCTGCAAACACCGTGCCGGTCGGCACTGCGACCACTGCGGTGTTGAACAACTTGGCAAACGACACGTACAGCCAGAGCTGGAAGAATCAGACGATCAGTAACGTAGTGACCTACGAAACATCGGAACCCGCCGTTGCAACCAAGGTCTCTCTTGGCGAAGTAGATGCAGGATTTGTCTACCAGTCCACGGCAAACGCAGCGCCGAGCGGTACCTACCAGTCACTCTCCATCCCACAGAAGGATAACTACCTGCAGACCTACACGATTGCCGTCGTTAACCAAAGCCAGAACAAAGCCGTTGCTTCGTGGTTCGAGCAGTACATGCTCTCTGCCGCAGGACAGAACATTCTCGCTCAGTACGGATTCACTGCGCCGTAATTAAAAAAAAAATCATAACTTATTTTTTCCCAGCAGCCGGGCCGGCGTCTTTATGCCGGCAGAAAAGACTCCCATGATCCCAAAAAGCCTCCGGCCAAAAAATTACCGGCAGCGCCTGACCTACCTTATCGCAGGGATCCTGATTGCTGCAGTCACGCTTTACCTTGCCCTCCCTATCGTTGCATTGTTTCTCCGGATCCCGCCGGATATGTTCTTTGCAACCCTTCACAATCCCGATGTCATAAGCGCACTCTGGCTGAGCCTGTTTACTACGTCAATCACCATGGTCGTGGTCATCCTTGTCGGAACGCCGTTTGCCTACTATCATTCCCGGTACACGTACCCGGGAAAAGTGGTTGTCGATACGCTTATCGACCTCCCGCTCGTCCTTCCCCCGGCAGTGGCGGGTGTTGCCCTCCTCATGTTGTGGGGCAGGGTCGGCCTCCTCGGGAGATACCTCAACATGTTCGGGATATCGATTGCATTTACCACGCTTGCCGTGATCATGGCACAGATCTTCGTGGCATCCCCGTTCTACCTCCGGCAGGCAAAATCGCTCTTCGAACAGCTTGACCCGGCCTATGAGCAGACCGCACGGACGCTGGGGGCATCTTCCATGCGGATACTCGCGTTCGTCACCCTCCCCATGACTGCCGGCGGCCTGGTCTCGGGAGCGGTCATGACCTTTGGCCGGGCACTGGGGGAGTTTGGTGCCACCATCATGTTTGCCGGTAACCTTCCCGGGGTGACACAGACCATGCCTCTTGCCGTGTACGTGGGCATGGAGGGCGACCTCTCGGTAGGGCTGACGATATCTGTCCTGCTTGTGATCATCTCGTTTGCCATTATGATCATCGTGCGCCTGGTTCAGAAACGGGAGGCGGGCCATGCTTGAAGCAGTGATGGTGAAACGCCTGCGTGATTACACGCTTGACTTTACCCTCCGGGCAGAGTCCGGGCAGATCACGGTCCTGATGGGAACGAACGGGTCGGGAAAGTCAACCTCCCTCAACATCATTGCCGGGCTCCTGCAGCCGGAAACGGCCTCGATCACCTTAAACGGAGAGTACCTCTGCGAGACACGCGACGGCATCGATATACCGGCCGAAGACCGCTTGATCGGCTATGTCCTCCAGAACCCGGCGGTCTTTCCCCACATGACGGTAAAAGACAACGTGGCATTTGGCCTTCGCGCCCGGCGTGTCTCCCGTAGGGAGGTTGCGGAACGGGTGGATGCCTGGCTGGAGCACATGCACATTGCAGACCTGGCCATAATAAAGGCCGGCAATCTTTCGGGCGGGCAGAAGCAACGCGTAGCCCTTGCCCGTGCCCTTGCAACAGATCCCGGTCTTTTGATGCTCGACGAGCCGTTCACCGCCCTTGATACGGAGAGCACGCAGATAGTAAAAGATCTCACGCGCCGGTATGTCAGGGACCTGGACATTCCCTGCATTCTCGTAACGCACCGGGTGGCAGACAGCGCAGAGATTGGGGACCGGGCCTGTGTCCTCTGCCAAGGCAGGATGGAGTGGGAGGGCATCCCTTCAGAGATGCCGGAGATCTGCTCGGTCTGCCGGTGCAAGTGAGCGGGGCGCTGCCCGGATGCTTTTCTGGACGGGGCGTGGCACCGGACGGTGCCGGGTAGAGAGGATCGCATCTCATATCCACATAAGCCTCCGCCAGATTTTTATAATACAATCCGACAGGATCATGTATGGTGGACACAAAAAGGCTGACCTGGCCGGTCCAGCGAAGGGGTGATTTTCTCCGCATTGTTTCCTATATCATCCTTGCAACCGCACTCATCTTTGTCGTCGATGCCATCACTCCTCTGGGCGTGGTGGTCTGGGTTCTGTACCTTATCCCCCTGTTCCTGACCATGTACCTCAGCTGGAAGTACGCCCCGGTACTGATGACAGGTGTTTTCATCCTCCTGATGGCAGTAAGCCTTTTTCTGTCTCCTAGTGATATCCCGTTTGGGTACGCACTCATCGACCGGGTCTTTTTTGCCCTGATCCTGGTGATAGCATCCTTTTTCATCAAGGATTACGTGGCAAGCGTTGAGGAGATCGCAGCAAACGAGGAGCGTTACCGTTCCCTTGTGGAATGGCTGCCTGAGGGTGTCGTGGTGTGCAGGGAGGGCCGGATCGTGTATGTAAATCCAGCAGGGCGCCGGCTGCTTGACATGGGTGACGAAACGGGAGAAAAAGAGATCGCTGGAATGGTAGAACCGGAAAAGCGGGCTCTCTTCCTGGAACGGCTCGGCCAGGCGGCACAGGGTGCACGGTTGGATCTGGATAGAATAGGGCTTATCCTGCCGGGCGGACACACGATGACGGTTGCCATGAGCCTTGGCAGCGTTCTCTGGGATAACGGGACCGCGGTCCAGATCGTCATGCGGGCAGTGTAATTCCTGAGGCAGAGGACACTTCCGGATCAGACATGAGTTTACTGCCGTGGCGAGAGGGAGAAGGATCCAGAAACGCCGATCCCTGCGCCCGTCTTCCATCGCCGGAATCTTATTCTTTTGCAGGGTTTTAATTCGCACCGCCCACCTACGCCGGCATGGTTGCAGGGCGCCGGTCTTTTTTGTCCGGGAAAAGAGCGAGGGCATATTTATACCCCCAAAAGAAATCCACACTGAGCGTCTGCCGGGCCTGCCCGGCATCACCAGGCTCGAGCAAAGAGCGGACTTCCTCCCATGACTGCCAATCCGATTGGGGCAATGATTATAAAACAGGTAAAACCTGCGGTGCTGATTTTTCTCGTGCTCACCCTTCTTGTGGGCATCGTGTATCCGCTGTTAGTCACCGGCATCGCACAGCTCGCATTCCCGTCCCAGGCAAACGGGGATCTCGTAACCCATGACGGGAAACTTGCCGGATCGTCCCAGATCGGCCAGCCGTTCTCATCGCCGCAGTATTTCTGGGGGCGCCTATCGGCAACTACACCGTTCCCGTATAATGCCGGTTCATCGACAGGCTCCAACCTGGGGCCCAATAACCCGGCACTGGTTCAGCAGGTCCAGACCCGGATCAGTGCCCTGCATGCAGCAGACCCGGATAATACCCAGGAGATCCCGGTAGATCTTGTCACCGCCTCGGGAAGCGGCCTTGACCCGGACATCTCGGTTGCGGCTGCGTATTACCAGGTGCCCCGGGTTGCCCGCGAACGCAACCTGACCCAGGCTGAGGTATCGGCGCTTGTTGCCTCGCAGGTCGAGCCCCGGGAGTTTGGGATCTTTGGCGAGTCTCGGGTCAACGTCCTCTCGCTCAACCTGGCCCTTGACGATCTGTCACAGAATACGATCCCTGTCCCCCAGGCCGGGTCTCCTCTCCCTCCCTTAAACCATCCGCCTAATCTTGTTTTTGGCATGCAACTGTCGGACTGGATCCAGATAATCCTCTTCATCATCATTGTCGCACTGATCTCCATCCCGCTGGGCGGGTGGATGGCAAAGATCTTTACCGGTAAACCAAACTTCCTCTCCCCCATCCTCTCGTGGATTGAAACAAAAGCCCTTGCGGCCTGCGGGGTGGCGTCTGGCGAGGAGATGGACTGGAAGGAATTTGCCGTTGCAGTCATGGTCTTTGCCGCCCCCTGCATCGCTGCAGTCTTTATTCTCCAGGAAATACAGCAGTTCCTGCCCCTCAACCCGGCAGGACTTGGCGCAGTCCCCTGGGACCTCTCGCTCAACACCGCGGTCAGCTTTGCCACCAACACCAACTGGCAGGCCTATGTGCCGGAAGTAACGATGAGCTATTTTACCCAGATGGCAGGCCTTGTCGTCCAGAACTTTATCTCTGCTGCTGTCGGGCTTGCGGTTCTTATTGCTCTTATCTACGCGTTCTCCCGCAGATCCGCCGCAACTATTGGCAACTTCTGGGTGCTTCTGGTGCGCAGCGTGATGATCCTCCTCCCCATTGCGTTCATTATCGCTCTTGTGCTTGTCTGGCAGGGTACACCCCAGACCTTTGCCGGGCCGGTCACCGTCCCGCTCCTCGATAAAATCAACGACACTACCGGTGCCCTGGTCACCACCCAGACCATCCCTCTCGGGCCCGTTGCCTCGCAGATTGCCATCAAGATGCTGGGGACAAACGGCGGCGGTTTCTATAACGCAAACTCGGCCCATCCGCTGGAGAACCCGACGCCGTTCTCCAACTTTGTGGAGATGTTTGCCATGATCATCATTCCCGCCGCGCTCTGCATAACGTTCGGCACCATGATCGGTTCACGGCGCAAAGGAGTGGCCCTCATCCTTGCCATGACGCTCATCTTTTTACCGCTTCTCGGTCTTGCCATCTGGTCCGAACAGGGGGGAAACCCGGTACTTACCCCGCTGGGCGTCGACCAGGTGCCGTCGGCACTCCAGTCTGGCGGGAACATGGAGGGAAAAGAGGTGCGTTTCGGGGCAGTCTCCTCGGCCCTTTTTGCTGTGATCACCACCAGCACCTCCTGCGGTGCGGTCAACTCGATGCATGATTCCTTCATGCCCGTGGCCGGCGGGGTCGTGCTCTTTAACATGCACCTGGGCGAGGTGGTCTTTGGCGGCGTCGGGTCCGGCCTTTATGGCATGCTCATCTTTGTGATCATCGCGATGTTCATCGCCGGCCTGATGGTGGGGAGGACCCCCGAACTCTACGGCAAAAAGATCGAGCAGCACGAGATGAAGATGGCAACGATCATCATCCTTATCCCCATCATCATGATCCTTGCATTCACCTCCCTTGCCGTCCTGACACCGTTCGGCCAGGCCGGTGTGGCAAACCCCGGGCCGCATGGCTTTACCGAGATCCTGTACGCATATACTTCCGCGTCCCAGAATAACGGCAGCGCCTTTGCCGGGCTCAATGCCAACAGCCTTTTTTACAATATCACGACCGCGATCGCGATGTTCATCGGACGCTACGTAATCATCATCCTGACCCTTGCCCTTGCCGGATCGCTGGTGACCAAAAAGATCGTGCCCCCCAGCGAGGGAACACTGCGGGATCACCGTCCACTCTTTATCCTGTGGCTGGTATTTGTGATCCTGATTGTCGGTGCGCTCAGTTTCCTGCCTGCACTCTCGCTTGGCCCGGTTGCAGAATACATGGGAATGGTTGCAGGAGGGCTGGTCCATGTCTGATACCAGAAAGCCCAAGAACCCGGCGGCGATCCCGGGCCTGTACCAGCGTGCAGTCGTAGATGCCTTCATCAAACTGGATCCAAGGACACTTATCCATAACCCGGTGATGTTTACTGTCGAGGTCGGCAGTGCCGTCACCAGCATCCTGTACTTCCAGGCACTCACCGGGGCCGGGGAGGCATCAGCCGGCTTTATCGGTGCCATCTCCGCGTGGCTCTGGTTTACCGTGCTCTTTGCAAACTTTGCCGAGGCACTTGCCGAGGGAAGAGGAAAAGCGCAGGCCGAGTCCCTTCGGAAGATGAGGCAGGACACAACCGCAAAGCGCCTCAGGGAGAAATACCGGATCATAAAAGGCAACGAGCCCCGCGAGTCCGACTTTACCGAGGTGTCCTCTTCGGTGCTTAAGAAATCCGAATTCTTCTTTGTAAAAGCCGGGGACACGATCCCGGTGGACGGGGAGATCCTCGAGGGTATCGCCTCGGTCAACGAGAGTGCGATCACGGGCGAGAGCGCACCGGTGATTCGTGAGGCCGGCGGCGACCGGAGTGCAGTCACCGGCGGTACAGTCCTTCTCTCCGACTGGCTAATCGTCAGGGTAAGCGCAAACCCCGGCGAAGGGTTCCTCGACCACATGATCGGCCTCATCGAAGGGGCCAAGCGCCAGAAAACCCCAAACGAGATTGCACTCAACATCCTGCTGCTGGGGCTGACCACGGTCTTTATTGTCGTTGCAGCAACCCTGTACGCGTTCTCCGCCTACAGCGTCCAGGCCGCCGGTTCCGGGACCACGATCACGGTCACGGTGCTTGTTGCACTCTTTGTCTGCCTTGCACCAACCACCATCGGGGGGCTCCTCTCCGCCATCGGCATTGCCGGGATGGATCGACTCATCCAGAGAAACGTGATCACCACCTCGGGCCGGGCCATTGAAGCAGCCGGTGACGTGGATGTCCTGCTGCTCGACAAGACCGGGACGATTACGCTCGGGAACCGCCAGGCAGTCGAGTTTCTCCCGGTGGACGGAACTTCCATCGACGATCTCGCCGGGGTTGCCCAGCTCGCCTCGCTTGCTGATGAAACTCCTGAAGGCAGAAGCATTGTCGTCCTTGCAAAGGAGAAGTACGGGCTGCGGGGAAGGACCGTAGGGGAATCGGAGTCCGGTGTGGCCATGGTGTTTGTCCCGTTCACCAGCCAGACCCGGATGAGCGGGGTAGACCAGGGCGACCTCCATATCCGCAAAGGTGCTGCCGATGCACTCTACAAGTTCATTCAGGCAAGCGGCAATGAGGTCTCGGACCAGCTCAGGGCAACGGTCGAGACCATCTCGCGGGCCGGCGGGACACCGCTTGTCGTGGCACAGAACGGCAAGGCCCTCGGGGTCATCCATTTAAAAGACATTGTAAAAGGCGGGATCAAAGAGCGCTTTGTCCAGCTCCGGAAGATGGGCATAAAAACGGTCATGATCACCGGGGACAACCGTCTGACTGCCGCCACGATCGCAGCTGAAGCCGGGGTAGATGACTTCCTTGCCGAGGCAACACCCGAGAGCAAGCTCAAACTGATCCGCGAGTACCAGCAGGGCGGTCGGATGGTGGCCATGACCGGCGACGGGACAAACGACGCCCCGGCGCTTGCCCAGGCTGATGTCGCGGTGGCCATGAACACCGGTACCCAACCGGCCCGCGAAGCAGCAAACATGATTGATCTCGATTCCAACCCGACAAAGCTCATCGAGATCGTGGAGATCGGAAAGCAGCTCCTCATAACCCGGGGGGCGCTCACCACATTCTCCATAGCAAACGATATCGCGAAGTACTTTGCGATCATTCCTGTTGCGTTTGCCTCCACCTACCCCTCGCTTACCGCACTCAACATCCTCGGGCTCCACGACGGCATCCTCTCTGCCGTGATCTTCAACGCCATCATCATCGTTATCCTCATCCCGCTTGCCCTGAGGGGAGTGAAGTACCACGCGATGTCTGCGGAAGAGGCGCTCAGGAACAACATCCTTATCTATGGTGTCGGCGGGATCATTGCTCCCTTTATCGGGATCAAGCTCATCGATATGCTGCTGATCTTTTTGGGAGTGTGAACCAAACCCATGCCAAATCCTGCCGATTGCCACCCGGACCAGCGCCCCGATCCCGATGCCCTGCTTGCCTGTGTGCAGAGGGAAGAACGCGAGAAGCAGCGCGGCAAGCTCAAAATTTTCCTGGGGTATATCGCGGGCGTGGGGAAGACCTACGAGATGCTCAAGGCAGCGCACCTGCGAAAGGACGAGGGCGTCGATGTTCGGATCGGCTATATCGAACCCCACGGGAGAAAAGAAACCGAGGCTCTCATGGAGGGTATCCCGGTCATTCCCGTGCGCATGATCGAGTACCATGGCGTGAAACTCCACGAAATGGATCTCGATGGCATCCTTGCCGCGCACCCCCGGCTGGTTCTCGTGGACGAACTGGCCCACACTAATGTCCCGGGATCACGGCACCTGAAGCGGTACCAGGACGTTGAGGAACTTCTTGCGGAAGGAATTGACGTATACTCCACGCTCAACGTCCAGCATATCGAGAGCCTCAACGACGTCGTGGCCCGGATCACCGGTGTTATTATCCAGGAAAAGATCCCGGATCGGGTGATCGACGAGGCTGCCGAGATCGAGATCGTGGATCTTGCACCTCCCGAACTCCTCCAGCGCCTCCGGGAGGGGAAGGTGTACGTGCCAGAGATGGCTGCCCGGGCGATCGAGCAATTCTTCAACGAGGGGAACCTCTACGCCCTCCGGGAACTGGCGCTGCGCCGGACTGCAGAACGTGTTGATAACCAGATGCTTGCCTATATGCAGACCCGATCGATCCCCGGCCCGTGGGCCGTGGGCGAATACCTGCTGGTCTGCATCGGCCCGGGCCCGCTGGCGGAACGGCTGATCCGGACAGCCCGCCGGCAGGCCGACCGGATCAATTCCCGCTGGTGTGCAATCTATGTCGAGACACCAACCCACCACCGCCTCTCCCAGGAAGCAAAAGAACAGGTAGACCGTTCACTCCAGCTTGCGGAGAAACTGGGGGCAACCACGGCAAGCATCTTCGGGCTCAATGTTGCAAACACCGTCCTTGAATATGCGCGGCAGCACAACGTGACCCGGATCATTATCGGGAAGACCCTGCGCCCGCGGTGGCAGGAATTCGTCTTTGGCTCGGTGGTAGACCAGCTCATCCATAACAGCGGGCCCATCGATGTGTACGTGATCAGCAGCGGCAAGGACCTGCCGGAAAAACCGGTCGATGCTGAGCCCCTGTTGCCGGCCGCCCCCCCCCGAGATTACGTGGACAGCCTCACGCTTGTTGTTGCCGTGACCATCTTCGGATGGCTGTTTCATTCCCTGATCTCGCCGGTCAACCAGCTGATGTTCTACCTGCTTGCTGTAGTGGTCATTGCCTTTAAGAGGGGGCTCAAACCTGCTATCTTTACCTCGGTAGTCGGCGTGATTGCCTTTGATTTCTTCTTCGTGCCCCCTTACCTGACCTTCAGGATCTCCGACACCCAGTACCTGGTTACCTTCCTTGGTATGATCATTGTGGGTTCGGTTATCAGCCTGCTCGTGGCCCGGGCCCGCCGGCATGCCGATGCGGCCCAGATCCGTGAGAGGGAGACAAGCACCCTCTATGCGCTCTCCCAGGATCTGGCCGGTGCCATGGACGCGGATGCAATCATGAACGCAGTCGGCCAGCATATAATGGAGATCTTCCAGTGGGAAAGTGCTTCTTTCCTTCCTGAAAACGGCCATCTTGCACCGCACTCACAAAGCCCGGGGCTGGT
>Ga0326727_10024731_pt1 | contig 11324 bp, 7 predicted proteins | sample MB2enrmetagenome_FD_207643 | JGI IMG/M metagenome (GOLD analysis project Ga0326727, IMG submission 207643) | Lab enriched peat soil microbial communities from McLean, Ithaca, NY, United States - MB29MY | ecosystem: Environmental > Terrestrial > Soil > Wetlands > Peat | place: USA: New York... | reverse complement strand
CCCGCCACACCAGCAGCGCATTGGCGGCGTGGAGCAGGAGGTTGACCCAGTGGTAGCCCGTCGGATTCAATCCCCAAAGGCCGCGCTCCATGTAAAACGTGGTATAAGTCAGCGGAAAATACTGCGAGGGCGAATCGAGCGAAAACCAAATCCGCCGCAAGCCGTCCGGCACGGTCAGCAATGGGTTTTGCGTCAGATACGCATCGTCGTCCCAGATGAATCCTGCGCGCCATGCCGGCCCATAGGCAATCAGGGTGACGGCCACGAGGAACAATCCAAACAGCCAGGCATGACGCCGCGAAGACGGCGGAAACTCCACCAAGCCGCGGCTCTCCGGCGCTTTCTCACCATTCATAAAAGGGTCACCATTATCTCAGCCATCGGATCACAACAGAATCCTGCCAGAAAGGCGCAAATCCGATTTTGCGCCGACATCATTTTTGACCGGCCATACAATTGCCTTTCACTTTGAGAGGCGGTTTTAATTTCCTCAAGAGAAATCCGCCCTGAAAAAAACAGTGAAATTTTCGACATTTTGCCAAGTCGCAACAAGTTGACAGAAAGGCACTTGCACAAGTTGCAATTCTTTGCAGTTGACAATTGCCATGATGCGGCACTCCGACTGGCAGTCCAAGTCAAAGGCGGCAAGACCATGGCGATGAAACAAGTGATCGCTCAAACGGCTTAAAACTTTTATATTGCGGGAAACTTGAACACCGTAAAAATTGCTTGAATGAAATACGCGCTTAATCCCGCTCTGTTTTTCGCATTTGTTCTGACGGCTGTCAGCGCCCTGGCAGAGACGGTCACCATTGATGGGAAAGATTCCGGGAAAATCTTCGATGGCATTGGCGCCTTGAGCGCAGGGGCGAGTTCCAGACTGCTCATTGATTATCCTGAACCGCAGCGAAGAGAAATTCTCGACTATCTCTTCAGGCCCAATTTTGGCGCGGCTTTGCAAATCAACAAGGTTGAAATTGGCGGCGACATGAACTCGACGGATGGTTCGGAGCCGAGCCACATGCATACGCGCGATGATGAGAACTATCAGCGAGGTTATGAATGGTGGCTGATGAAGGAGTCGAAGAAGCGCAACCCGAACATAAAACTCTATGGACTGGAATGGGGCGCTCCCAACTGGATTAACCCGCAAAAGAACAATGTATGGACCCAGAACAACATCACTTACATCCTCAACTGGGTTCGGCACGCAAGGTCCGATCATCATCTCTCCATTGACTATCTGGGAGGCTGGAATGAAAGGGGCTTTGATGCCGCATGGTATGAAAAATTTCGGGATGCCCTGAACCATGCCGGAATGAAAAAGATCAAGGTTGTTGCTGATGACTCCTTCGAATGGAAGGCGGGCCATGCGGCGGCCAAAGATCCCCAATTTGCGGCCTCGTTCGAAATCATCGGAATGCACTATCCGCCGAAGAACTCCGCGACTCGTTCCGCCTGGAAGGAGTCGTTCAGCACAGGCAAACCGCTCTGGGGCAGTGAAATTGGTTCTGACAATTACAATGGCGGAGCGGCGGGTTTGGCGAAGATGTATAACCAAGGCTACATCAACGACAAGATGACGGCCTTTATCAATTGGTCAACCATTTGGTCGGTCTTGCCGGGCTGGCCTTATTCTGGCTGCGGACTTATGCTCGCGGATGAACCGTGGTCAGGTCACTATGTCGTCGGCCTGTCCATCTGGGCCACCGCCCACACGACTCAATTTGCCCGGCCCGGATGGCAATATCTCGATGGAGCTTGCGGGCACTTCGGCGGTGATCCAAAAAACGGCAGCCATGTGTCGCTGCGCTCGCCAAATGGGAAGGACTTCAGCCTGATTGCGGAAACAATCGAGGCCAAAACTTCCCGGAGCGCGACCTTTGCAATCACGGGAGGCCTTTCCAGTGGCGCGCTCCGTGTCTGGCGGACGGATTTGCGCTCTAACAAGAATGAGGATTGGTTTGCGAAGCAGGCGGATGTGATTCCGCAAAACGGGAGCTTCACAATGACTTTTGATCCCGGATGTCTCTACAGCGTCACCACCACCGCTGGCCAGTCCAAAGGGATGACGACACCACCGCCCCCGGCGCCGCTGGCGTTTCCTTACAAGGATGACTTCCAGCAATACGACATCGGCAAGACCCCCAGGTATTTCAGCGACCAGCATGGCACGTTTGAGTTGGCTTTGGCGGGCGGCGGCCGCAAGGGAAAATGCCTTCGTCAGGTTGTTACGGCGAAGCCGGTCGTGTGGAACGGCGACGCTGATCCGGGCACCATTATCGGCGATCCCTCATGGAAAACCTATCAGGTCAGCAGCGATGTCCTGCTGGAACAGCCCGGCTATGTTGACCTGATCGGAAGGGTGATGCAGACCGACCAACAGAATAAAATCAACGGCTACCACCTGCGCCTGACGGACAAAGGGCATTGGTCGGTTTTTTGCCGGAGCTATGACAAGGACAACAAAAAAGACAAAGAGACCGAACTCGCCTCGGGCAACCTGGCAACAGCCGCAGGAACAGGTAAATGGCATCAAATCGCCTTGAGCTTTAAAGACAACAAGATCACCGCCGACATTGATGGCACCGTGGTTGCAAAAGAGATTGAAGACAGCACCCATGCCTCCGGCTTTGTTGGGTATCAGGTCAGCCGCTGGCAGAATGCGCAATTCATGAACTTTGAGGTTCTCCCGATTCAATAGTTGCTTTTACTCGCTCTGCGGTGCCGCGAGGGGCAGCAACACCCTGACGCACAGCACAGTTTTGGCGCTGGAAGCTACAGGCCTGGAGAAGATCTAATAAATGATAACGAATGGACCCATTTGACCCTTTGACTCTCCATAGGGCGTGTTGCAGGCTATCTCGCGTTGGAGCCAGAAGCAAACGGCTAACTGTGTCATAAACGACACACAATGTGCGTCATACTGTGTCACATTGTCACCCCTTCTAAAGAATATGCCATTCCTAATATATTGTGAATCAGACTGTTGCGATTACTCATAAAATTGGCACGACATTTGATCAGGCAAAAAATTAACAGGGCTGTTTGGGTGAACGGCCCTTTCGACATTACAACGGTTTGTTCCCATGCGGCGGAGGGAACAAGCCGCAAGAAACACTCCGCCATTAGAAAAGTTGCGATTTAGCTAGGAGAAGATGACAATGAAAACGAAGGTTAATTTTGCATTGGGCAAGAAAAGAGGATCCCATTTCGGAATGGCACTGGTCGTGACGGGGCTTTGTCTGACCACTGCTGGTTCGCAGGCAGTTGGAGAGCCAACGAATTTCACCACCAGTACCTACGGAAGCGGCAAACTTTACAAAACCACGGTGGAACGACAGAGTCAGGGGAACCTGTCCACTGAGGATCTGGACCAAGCATCGCTGTTGACATCCGAATTTTTGACACATGTCAATCAGGCAGCGCAGCAGTTGGCGGACGGTCGCGTGGACAATGCGCGGGCGGAGATAGATAAGGCGCAGTTGCTCATGAAGGTTGTGCGTGGGTTGCTTCCAACAACAATTGTGACGACGAGCGTTAAGGATGTGCAGGGCGAGGAAATCTACCACGACGAGCAACGGGTCCAGGAAGACCAGATTCCCATCTCCGCTGGAGACGTTGCGGTGGAAGTAGTGGAACCGATTGTCGAGGCCAAGAAAGACCAAGCCGCGTTGAAAGGTGTGAAACTTGCAAACGCCGAGTTGGTCCACACCGCTGTGCTGGTGGACCTCGGTTACGCCGAGCGCAAACTCAAGCGCGCGATAGAGTTGATGTCCAAACCGCAGGAAGCCGCTTCCGAACTGGCGTTAATCCAGAGCGACGGCGTGCATTTCTTCGCTCACAAAGAGGACAGTCCGCTGGTTGAGGTGCAACACGCCTTGCGGTTGGCTGAACGCATGGTGCGCGAGAAGAAATACGACAGCGCCAGCGCCAACCTCCAGACGGCAAAACTTCAATTGGAGGCTTACCGCGAGTTGGTAGATGAAAGGGCCGGACAGGCGGTTAATAATCTGGAGAAGGACATAGAGAGATTATCGGGCGAAATGCAAACTACCGGCGCGGCCGACAAAATCCGAGGCATGTGGGATGAAGTCGCGAGTTGGTTCAAACGCGAATCCGGCCAGGCGCATCGAAGCACAAATTCCACCCCGCAAGCCACCTCTTCAAATTCTGTGCAGCAGATCAGTTCTTCAAACTAACCAGTTTGGCTGCTGTCATTGCATGGGGCGGGCGGAGTAGAGTCTCATGCCCGCCCCATTTGAAGAAAATGAGATTAGTCTGCATGCCGTCGAGCATCAAAAACCCTGAAACTTCCGGCCGGTCTGCTCTCACAACCGGATTCGTTCCGGCTCAAAGTTGCAGCAATTTGCATTTCTTGCCGAGGACAAAATTTATCGGCGGGGGGGTCTTGCCGACTTGCGCGTTGATTCTCCGGTCATGATTGGAGCGAGTTGATTGGTTGGTTCGCTTGCGCTGGGTTTGACTCAAATCGGCGGCCATCACCTTGAGCCAACAGCGTTTCGCGCATCCGTCTGCGAATGCTGACTAACAGTTCGTTTGCGTGTTTGGTGGACACACCGAGAACCATGCCGATTTCCTCCGGCTCAAAACCTTCCACAAAGTAAAGTTCGAACGCCTCGCGTTCGGGCTTGAGCCAGCTATTGGCAGTCCTTTGCATCTGTTCGAGGAGATCCTTTTGTGCAACCACTTCATCCGGCGGAGCCGTGTGCGGGTCGGGAATAAGATTCTTAGCCTCGACTACGGGCGGTTCAAGTGTCTGCTCAATGATGTCAAGCGGCTGCTCTGGTTCGTAGCCGGCGGCAGCTTCCGCGTCCTCCGGGAGGATGAGGGGTTCCTCCAAGGCTACCATCTCCCGTGCCTGCGCCTTCAGCGCCTTGCAGCGACGGGCCAGCTCCTGCCTCGCCAGCATGTAGAACCAGAGCAAAAAACCCAATTCCGCCGGCTTCTTTTCCGGCGCAGTCAAAACCTGGCGTGCGACCTCGTCCACCACAGCCCGCGCGTCAATGGCGCCTGGCGGTATTTCGCCAAGGGTCGCTTCATGCCAATACTGGCGGCGCACGTAGCGGAGCAACTGCGAGTGGTTCTGTTCGATCATTTCCCGTATGACATCACTTTCATTTTGCGGCCCCGTTCCGACGCCCATGGGGTCCGGGGCAAAGCGCAGCAGCTTGGCGGCGCGCAACTCCGCCCGGCGCGCTTTGCGTTTCCAGAGAGCTTCACGCCGGAGTTCGGATTTCAACCCAGCCAATTGACGCAACAAGGTTTTGATCGCGCCATCCAGCGCCGGCACAGGATCCGCGGCGCACTTCTGACTGCTCAGGATGTTGGAAGGCACCCGCAAAACGAGCCGGGCGGTGAACAGCTCTCTCTTGGGATGTTTTTCCAGCCCGACATGCAGATGCACCGCATCGTGCGGGAAACGCTGCAAGTGCAACTCCAGCTTGCCGAGCTTCTGGCGCAGTTTGCTCCGAAGCTGGTCGTGCGCGCGGAAGTTCCTTGTCACGAGATTCCAACTAAACGCCATTGAGTGGTTAGTGTTCATAAGACGCGATCGTTCCGCCATCGTCCTCATCCCAGCCTCCGCTCACACGAAAGAGCACCATCAGAAAGAAGTTCTCGATGCCGTAGCAAGCCAGTGGAATTCTCACCGCATAACCATCCCGAAGCGCGGGAGGATACTCCACATCCACCGGATACTCAGTCGTCAGCACGCCGCGGCCTGCGCAACGCCGACATTCGTAAGGCCCGACCGCCCGCCGCCCGCGGCAGGTCGGACACCTGGCCCGCACCGGAATCTCAACCCGCACCCGCCCTCCGAATCGCGCCTCCTCCGGGCTGACCACCAACTCCACAGTGAGGCTTTCTAGAGTTTCGGCCTTGGGGCGGCTTACAGAATCGAAGTTGCTCCACCAGCGGCCGAACAGCGCATCGAATGAAGGGTGGTAATTTGCGAATGATTCCGCGAGGGAAACTTCGCGGAAACCGCTGGCGCTTTCCACGGGCCGCAGAGGCTCGCCTTTGGGCCGTGGCTTCCGTAGCGGCGCGGCTGCGGGCCGTCGTTGTTGGTCATAGCGCTGGCGTCGTTCGGGATCAGTCAGCACACCGTAGGCTTCCTGGACTTCCAGGAACGGCCCACTCTCCAAGCCGGACGTATCGGGATGCAACTCCAGCGCCCGGCGCCGGAAGGCCGCCTTGATCTCTTCAACGCCCGCATCGGAATTGACGCCGAGAATCACATAGTAGTTTTTCGGCATAAGATTGTCTCTTATGACGGTTTCTCAAAACGCGGTTCAACTGTTTAGAATTCGTTGAGCGGGCTTGGGATCGTGCAGGGCCTTTCGAACCACCGGTTCAGCCAGGCAAATGCCGGGGCCGTTGGCCGTTGGCCTGACCCCGAGGCTTCGTGATTTGACGGCCAAGTGATGACGTCACCGGGATAAGGGGCCGTTCGGACTGGTCCTGCGCTCTTTATTGTGTTGTCCGCTGCCTCATTTCGCATGGACAATGGCCATTCGCCTGAATTCCCATGGACGGTTCCGAAGTGATGCGGCGAATGTTCGATATCTTGTGTCAATAATGCATTCATAGTCTTCCGTTTTTGCATTCGTCGTAGTCATAACTTTCCAAGATTTTGGCTTTTGTATGTGCTCGGTGGGCGCGGGAACTTCTGAGTATTCAGCGCCAGCCGCACAAATATCAAAAGCAAGGGGGCGCGACCAACGGCCGGTCTCCTGTTATTACCGACATTCCAGTCTGAACAACGTTCAACCTGGGGTCGCCCCCGCCTGCTTGAAAGACTGGCCGTTGTGTCGTTGACAGGAACGCGTCAAGCGGACGCGCTCCCGCATTGACCCTGGTCAGGCAACCTTGATTTCAATTTGTTTCGGACGGGCCTTCTCGCTCTTGGCCAGATGCACTCGCAGCACGCCGTCCTTGAACTCCGCCTTCACGTTGGCCCCGTCGGCATCGTCCGGGATGCTGAAATTGCGTTCAAACCGGCCATAATAGCGTTCCACCCGATGGAACTTGCGGCCCTTCTCCACCTTTTCTGCTTTGCGCTCGCCGCTGATGGTTAGCGTGCCGTTCTCCACCGTCAATTTGACGTCCTCCTTTTGCACTTCTGGAAGTTCGGCCTTGATCAGGTATTCCTTCTCGTCCTCCGCAATGTCCACCAAAGGTGACCATTCCGACACCGTGATGTTTTCGTCTTCCGGCACCAGGTTGCCGCGGCGGAACAGGTTCGAATTCCAATCAAGCAAAGAGGCCATGCGCCGCTGTATATCATCCACGTCGCGTAGTGGATGCCAAACTGTCAATGTATTCATCAAAACAAACCTTTCATTCTGCAGACGGGTTCATCTTCAATCATCCCAACCGGGTCTGCCAAAATGTCCAGTTGAGGTGATTGAGAAAACTGACTGTCCACCCGGACACCGTTTTCTCACACAGTATGAACAAGCATCACGAATGCCATTCAACGGCCATGTTCGCAACTTATTGATAATGAATATATTAGGATTAATATGGGCTGGCTGATATACCTTTTGTTGTGCCATTATGACGCATCATTTAATCCATGTAGTGTCACATCGGCACAATGGCGTGCTCTCCATCGTCGCATTACATTGCGCTCTCGCTTCGTGTTTCTCCACCGTTGAACGATCTTCACACCGGATTGTCCGAACCCAAAAAGGAAACAGTTAACAATCAAAAGGAGAAAGCGTTATGAAGAAAGATTATTCACTCGATCATCGCGCTTGCATCGCCGGCACATTTCTGGCCTTGGGCGCGATTATTGCCTTGCTTGGCAACACAACCGCATTCGCCGTCGATGATGAAAAAAAGGATTCCAGCGGTTTCGTTGAAAAAATGAAACAGTGGGAGGATGAGATGTCGCGGAAATTCCACGACACCTTCAAGAACCTGTGGGCGGATAGCAAGGAGAAGCCCTTGACGACGGCTTCGGCAGATCTGCGCGAACAGAAGGACAACTATATCGTTCGGCTGAATCTGCCGTACCGCAATCTGGAAAAGGTGGAGGTGAAGCTTGACGGCTGTACCCTGCACATCGTTGCCCCTGCCGAAAACCAGGCGGCCCGTTACGAACAGACCATCACCCTCGCTGGCGTGGCGTCGGATGCGCCACTGGTGATTGACCGCAGGGAAAAGGAAAACTTGATCGTCATCACCGTGCCGAAGTCATGCGCCCCTGCTAAAGCCGTGCCGCCAACCGCGCTCCCCGACCCGTTCAACATGCCGCTGTCGGATTGGGATCGCGAGGTTTTCGGGCGCATGGAAGAAATGCAACGGCAGATGGACCAGGTATTCAAAGACTCCTTCGGCGAATTTCAGCGCTTTCCCCAATTCAAGGGCTTCTTTGACGAGCCGCGCTTTGATTCCATGTTCGATCTGCAAACCCAGGGGGATAATTATGTTATTCGCGCCTACATGCCGGAGCGCGACATGGACAATGTAACTGTCACGGTCAAAGACCAGACACTGAAAATTGCAGCGAAGGCTGAGTCTTCCGCGAACAGGAAGGGGCAGCCTCAAATCATGACGCAAAAAGCGGATTACTCGCAAATCATCATGTTACCCGGCCCGGTGAATGGGGATAAAATGAAAATTGACAAAAAAGAGGGCATGCTGGTGATAACACTCCCGAAGGCATAGTCCTGGAAACCCATAGCAGGGGTCGTACCCGACCCTTTGACTTTTGATGGAAGCCAGTCAAACGGCAGCGGCGGCCAATTTTGAGCGGAAAAAACGTGCCGAATTGCGGCACCTCATCGGGCGGGACTGGCGTGAGGGTTTCTGTCTGAGGGCATAAGGGAAAGCTGATTCCAAGAAAAAGAGCCAACGTGAACATCCGAACAAAGCGGCGACGACAGAGACGGAAACATCTCATGGAGAGATTCATAAGCGTCTCTTAAAAAGATGCAAGAACAGAATTAGCACATATCTTTCAACCAAGTTCTCATCCGATTTGCGCCCCGGCCCGTCAATTTCTTGCTGAATTTGATTGAAATTGTGCTGGAAATGCTGTAAAACGGGGCGAATGACACTGATTGCCATTTGGAGGATTAACCTGAATTGCAGGGTTTTCCTGGCAAAAATGGTGATGAGGTCGATGAAGAAAAGGACGGCTTCAAGCTTCGTCACGGAAAGCTTCGATTGGCATGTCTGGATGTCGAAAACCTTTGTGCCGTTGCGATGCGAAAGCCTAAAACCATGAAGATCAATTCCCGCGAACGCCGTGTGGTGATAACTGGAATGGGGGTCATTTCGCCCAGTGGCAGGGATTTGGAAACTTTCTGGGCGAACGTGCGCGGCGGGATCAGCGCGGCCGCTCCCGTCACCCGCTTTGACGCGAGCCGGTTGCCGGTCAAGATCGCGGCGGAGGTGAAGGATTTCGACGTTTCGGAATATATCAAGAGCCGGAAACCGGGGCGGTTTGATTTGAGCACCCAATATGGTGTGGCGGCGGCAACGCTGGCGGCCAAGGACGCCGGGATCGATCTGAGCGGCCTGGATGGGGACCGGGTGGGCGTGGTGGAGGGAACAACGATCAGCGGGGCGGAAAGCATCATCAAGGCGCGCGACAGTTACAAGGAGAGCAATAATAATTTCCGGGCGTTGGATCCCTACAATGTCGTGGCGGGGTATTGCGGGGAGGGCAGCAGCGCCATCAGCCTGCATCTGGGGATTCACGGTCATGCCGTGACGTATTGTTCGGGGTGCGCGTCCGGCAACGACGCCATTGGCCACGCGACGCGCATGATCCGGCTCGATGACGTGGATGTGGCGCTGGCGGGAGGTTCGGAAGCGGCAATGGAGAATCTGCATGTGGGTTTTTGCCGCGTTCGAGCGATGACCGAGCAGAACGGGAATCCGGCCCGGGCGATGCGGCCGTTTGACCGGTCGCGCGATGGTTTTCTGCTGGGGGAAGGCGCGGCTTATTTCGTGCTGGAAGAACTCACGCACGCGCTGGGGCGCGGGGCGCGCATATATGCGGAAATTGCCGGGCATGGCCACAGTTGCGAGGCCTGGCACGCGACCGAGCCGCATCCCGAGGGCGTGGGCTACGCGCGGGCGCTGGAAAAGGCGTTGCGCGACGCGCGGACGCATCCTTCCGAAGTGGAATACATCAACGCCCACGGTTCGGCCACGCCGCTGAACGATCCGATTGAAACCAAGGCGATCAAAAGAGTTTTGCGGGAACATGCCAAACGGGTGGCCATCAGCGCGACCAAGCCAGTTACGGGGCATTTGATGGGGGCCTCGGGCGCGCTGGAGACGATGATTTGCGCGCTGGCCATCCGGCACGAGGAGATTCCGCCGACGATCAATCTCAATGAACCGGACCCCGCCTGTGATTTGGATTATGTGCCCGGGGAGGCGCGGGCCTACCCGGTGAAGGTTGCGGTGAATTTGAACGCGGGTTTCGGAGGGCGTTACGCCTGCCTGGTATTGAAGAAGAACTGAAGCGCCATGAACATGCTCGATGTCATCAGGATCACGGCGGCCACGGCAATGGTGTTCAATATTATATTGACGTTGCTGGTGCTGGGGCGGGATTTTCGTTCGACCTTGCACCGTGTTTACATGGCGTGGGGAATTTCCGTCACGCTCTGGAACTTTGGCGTTTTTCATCTCAGCCAGCCAAACATCAGCCACGAAGACGCCTTTTTTTGGGCCAAAGTGCTGCAATTGGGCGTGATTTTCATGCCCATCAGTCTTTTCCATTTGTGCCTGGTCATTTCCAAGACGCCGGCGGGCCGGCTTCTGCCGGTTTTGTATCTGGCCCACGTTTGTCTTGCGGCCAGCCTTTTTTTCAACTGGTTTATCAACGATGTGCGCAAGCTTGATGTTGTCTTCTGGCCGGTCCCCGGCCCCGGCTTCATGGTCTTCACTTGTTTTTGCCTGGGGCTTGCAGCGGCGCTCGCGCTGATTTTGTATCGCAAGCAAAAAGAAGCGCCGCCGACCCAACGGAAGCGGCTGCGGGCGCTGCTGCTGGCCCTTCTGGTCTTGGGGGTTTTCGGCGGCAACGACATGATGCCCATTTGGGGCCTGGACACCTACCCGTTTACGCATATCAAGTTTTATCCGTTGGGCAGTCTGGCGGCGATTTTTTACGTGGTGATCATCGGCTACAGCGTCCTGCAGCACCAACTGCTGGACATTCATGTGACGCTGAGCCGCTTCGCGGCGCAGTTCGTGCGGCTGCTCTTCATGGTGTTGGTGGGGTTCACGCTGCTTCTGCTCCTGTCGCGGCTGGAGCCGGGAAGCTTTTCGACGTT
>Ga0326727_10024730_pt1 | contig 11324 bp, 11 predicted proteins | sample MB2enrmetagenome_FD_207643 | JGI IMG/M metagenome (GOLD analysis project Ga0326727, IMG submission 207643) | Lab enriched peat soil microbial communities from McLean, Ithaca, NY, United States - MB29MY | ecosystem: Environmental > Terrestrial > Soil > Wetlands > Peat | place: USA: New York... | reverse complement strand
CTGGTATCCGACCGGCATCAAGGTCACGAACAAGGAGTTGGCCGCAGTTCCCCTCGAACCGCACGAATTCCACGGCGAGTGGAACTACACAATCACCGCTCAATCAATCCCGGCGTGAGCCCTTAGCAATCCCTTACTTCAGTACAAGACACGACGACCCCCGGCCTGAGCCAGAGGTCGTCAGCGAATCAGCTCATCAAACTTCAACGCTGCTGGTGATCGTACCTCCGAGCAGCGACGTTCGGATCGATCGCCGTGGCAGCGCGTTGTAGTCCGCGGCGATCTCCTTCGCCTGGTGAGCTGCGGCGTCGGGAGACGCAGCGCGCGGTCCAGTACATGGGCCGCTTTCATGACCCAGTCATCGCAGCCGTGGCGGCATTCGCCTTTGAGGCACGAGCGGTCATGCTTTCAACCGCGGGCGGCTCGCGGGACTACACCGCGATCTACCGCGCCCGCCTCGCCCGGCATCCTGGCAGGTCGGCTCGCCAGGCAACGAGCCACGGAACCGGATCGCGCAGGGTTACCCGAACCACGGCTGGCAACCGGCCCTATGCCCAGATCGCGGCACGCAACCGCGCCCTCGACGCGGTGTCCAAGATGCGCCGGAGAGGGCTCTCACTCACGAGGGCAACGCGTGAAGCTGGAACCACGTCTGACGCGGTGCGTCGCTACTCGGGCAGTGCACTTGAGCAACAAGGCTCCCGCTGGGTCGCAAAGCCAAACGACCGGCTCCTCCGCCGGCAGTTCACGACCATCATTGGGCCGAACGACGAGCCTGTGGAGGCGCTAGTCGAGACCCGGTCGTTCCGGCAATCGAGCGAGATCGGGCAGCACAACAGCGACTATTCGACCTTCGGCTCGGCCTCGACGTCGCCAGCGGTCAAGCGTGAAGCACGAGGGCGTCTGGTGCTCCGCCACGGCAAGCGTGCCGGGCTCCGCGCGGAGCTGTCCGACGGCACCGTCTTCGACAACCCCCGCTTCTACGGCGACCCCGACGGCCTACAGCACCTCGCGGCTGAGACCGATCTGTCCGACCTCGACTATGGCTCGGACGCGCCAACGAGGTTCTCGCGATGACGGGTCACCAACACCACGTCCACGGGAGTCTCGACGGGGTGCACCTCGCCCCGGAGTCGACGGTCACGATTTCGGTGCCTGCGCACGATCGTGAGCACGCGATCCGTCGCGGGCTCCGACTCGATCGCGGGGCCAGGGCTAAGACGCCAGCGGAGCGCGTCGAGCTGCAGCTGCGCCGCCGCGCCGTGTTCGAGGGCAGCACGCTTGCTCGACAGGCGCCCGAGGGTGCGCTGCGTCAGTGGATCTTGATGATCGCCGAGGACGACGTTCGTCTCGCCGACGAGCTAGCGGGCATTGGAGCTGGCACGTGACCGCGCCGCTCATCTTGCCGGTCGGGATCCGCGGGTGGATGGAACAAAAGCCGGCCGAGAAGGATCGCCGGGCTGCACGCCGGCGCGCGGCTCGCCTGTCGGGTTGGCGAGGACGAAAGGCAACCCGCAAGAGGCGTTGCGAGCTGCTCATCCTCGACCTGGTGACGACCGCGGACCTAGCCCAGCGCCTTGTCGTGGGGATCTGGCGCCAGTACGTCGAAGGTGACCTTGTCGACGAGGGCGTGATCCTTCGAGACGACGTGTTCGCCGACGACCAGCTCCTTGTCGCCCACTATGCCGCCACTCACTTCGCGGATCTTCCGCCTGGGTTCTCCCGAATGGGGATAGGACGCGGGCTCCGAGTGCTCACACGGACCGAGTTCCTCCGGGAGATCTTCTATCCGGTCGCTTACGACCGGCACGGCATCGTCACCGGCTTCGACCTGGTGTTCGCGTTGGCGCGCCTCGCGATCGAGGTCGTTGCGTGCCAGGACGGGAGCTTCCGGCTCCGCATGCTCGGGAAGTCCACGATCAAGCCGAGAAGCGACGGTTTCGTGCGAAAGCCGGAGTGGTCTTCGTGGCCGGGCTGCCCGGACGTGATCATCGCTCCCCGCGGAGAGGACGCCGTGGCGATCAGCTTCGCTTCCCAGTCCGAGGACGCGAAGATCATTCTCCCGGGACGCAAGCGCGTCTCGGCTGTCTCATGGGATCCCCGCGGCGGCCAGTGGCACGGCGCACTGGTCCAGCTCGCCCAAGTCGTTGATGCGCTCCGCGGGGCAAAGCACACCTTCGCCAGCGCGTGTCGTGCCTACGGGGTGCCGTTCGACACGGCGCTCGCAGCTGGCGATCGCATGTGCGGCGACGTGCTCGATCGCTGCCGGGAGGTTGTCCGTGCGACGGCAGAGCTGTGGGTCGCGATCCACCCCGATCTCGCTCTGCACGCCGACGCGAACGTCGAAGCCCATCGGGTCCACACCGCCGCCAGCTTCGCCCGCGGGTACTGGAAGGCGAGCGGAATCGACCGGGCGCCGAAGACCTCCCAGCGACTCGCGGCTTTGGGCGCGGCCTGCTTCAGCGGGGCACGCGTCGAGTCCTGCGTCGTCCGTCACTCGGTTCCGATCGCCGTCCTCGACCGCTCTGCCGCCTACTTGCGTGACGCAGCGATCCTTGGCACCGAGGAGCTGCTTTCCGCCTACCGGCTCAGTGCGAGATCTGCCAAACAGGCATTCACGCGGTTTCTCAAGGAAGGCGATCTCCTCCAACGGACCGCCGACCCAGCAGTTTGCCGCTGGCTCGGCCGGCTGTTCGTGGAGGTGCGACCCCGGGGCGAGCCCTGGCATGTCCGGGCGTGGTTCCAGGACCGCTCCGCACCGAGCCTTGTCACCGCGCCCTTCTTCTTCAACGGCGCCTGGTGGGTGTCCGCGTTCGATGTCGTCACGGCAATGCTCTACTCGGGGAGCCCTCCCGAGATCCGCCAGGTCGTGGAGCTGGTGCCAGAGGGTCAGCACGGGCGCCGCGCCGTCCGCCTGGCCGGAGGGTCTCCCGTGCAAGGCGACCTCCTCCTCGGGATGCTGCGCCGCCATCTCCAGCTCGACAAGGAGCACGACCAGGTCAGGTCCATGGGCCTGAAACCGATGCGGAACTCGGCCGCCTTCGGACTACTCGCCCAGGTGATCCGTCTCTACGGGACGCCGGCCCGGCACCAGGTCTGGGGCGTCGACGGCCCTCGCGGCACACTCGCCCGCTACGAGCTCGCAGGCGAGCTCACCTGCCTGCCACTGGCGGCAGGAATCACCGCGTTCGGTCGCTTCCAGCTCGCTCGTGTCGATGTGAAGGTGCGTGCCCTCGGTGGAGTCGTCGCGGCGATGGACACCGACTCAGTCTCGGTCGTGGCAACGCCGCGCGGGGGCTTGGTCCCGCTTCCGGGCGGCGACCGACGCATGCCCGACGGCACCGAGGCCGTCTATGCGCTCTCGTTCGCGGAGCTGCGCCGGATCTTCCGTGGGGAGGCTTGGGCCAACCCCGCAGGCCGCCAGAGCGCCTGGGGCGAGAAGTACGGCACCCTCCATCACGAGACGTTCCTCTTCGGGATTTGCAACAAGCGCACCGTCATCTACCGCCGCGACCCCGACGGCGAGATCGTCCTCCTGCACGCGTCGGAGATCCTGCTCGGGGGCCGCTACCTGTCACCGACCGGATCGGAGGAGCGGGGCAGCTCGGACGCACGCCTGTGGGTCGAGGAAGCCTGGCGCTACCTCATCGACCCGAAGCGCCATCCACGCCCCGCGTGGTGGAGCGCACCTGCAGTCCGCGGGGTCGCCATCCGCAGCCCTGAAGCGCTGGCTCGCTACGGCACGGCGCTGGGCGTGGCCGCGTTCGGCACCCTGTGCCAAGCCGAGCTCGCACCTGGCCACCACTGGGCGCTGTCCGGCCCCGTGTGCGCCTACAGCGCCGATCCCGCAGCATGGCGCCACTGGCGCGATCCGAAGACGGCACGGCCAACAGAGCCGATCACCGAGGAGGATCTGGCGCAGGGCAAGGCCGGCGACGGGCCGGTCATCGCCACCCTCGGCGGCGTGCTCGATCGCTGGTTCGCGGCCACCGACCCACGCTACGAGCCTTGCTCAGCTCCCGAGGACGGTTGCCTGCCGGTCGGGCTCCTCCGTGCTCGGCCGATCAAGTCGCTTCCCGCGCTCAGCGAGCTGATCGGGAAGGAGTCCACGGTCTGGGGCGACGCCTTTGCCGGCGACATCGAGCCGGACGACCCGGACTGGCTGTCATCGTTCGGCGCAATCGCCGATCCCTGGACCGGTGTTGTCCTCCCCGCTCTCGGCCGCCTCGACCCCGAGGAGATCGTGCAACACGCCAAGAGGCACGAGCGCCGGCTCCGCGACATCATGGCCGGCCGCGCCGATCCGCACCCTGTGGCGCGCCACCTTCTGATCGAGCTCGCCTACTCGGTGGCGCTCGGATCCCTCGGCCACAAGGGCCCGATCAGGCTCGGCCGGAAGGCACCATCGGAGCGGGCGATGTTCGCCGTGATCGCTACGTGGCTTCTCACCGACCTCCCTGCGACTCGCCTCTGCGAATGGGCCCTGTGTACCGAGCCAGTGAAGGGCCAACAGCGATTCCACGCAGACCGTTGCCGCAAGGCGTCGAAGCGCGCCTCCGACCGGGCCGCGCTCGCTGCTATCGGGGCCAAACGTTGCCGCTATTGCCACGCGCTCCGTTACGGCGAGAAGACCGGGTCGTGCCCTGAGTGCCACGACAAGCCGGCCGTCGAGATCGTCGCCTCGATATGTCCTGACTGCGGTGCCGAACGAGTCGGGGACCGCTCCGGACCCTGCCCGACCTGTGGAGGAGGGAGCCAATGACCATTGACGACCTGATCACGATCTTTCGGGCGCATCTCTACCTGCCTGACCCGAGCCCGGTCCAGGTAGTTCTCGGGACCGTGGTCGCCAATCTGCTACCCGGAGACCCGGTCTGGCTGCTCCTTGTCGGGCCGCCGTCTGCCGGGAAGACCGAGCTCTTGGCACCGCTGTCAACTCTCGACTACGTCCACGAGGTCTCGACCTTCACCGAGGCCGGGTTGCTATCCGGCTCGCGAAGCCGCCGGCCCGGGGCAACCGGTGGCCTGCTGGCAGAGCTTGGCAAGTTCGGGATCATCGTTTGCAAGGACTTCACTTCGCTGCTCTCGGAGCCGGCACAGAGCCGCGCCGTGCTCGTGGCGGCGCTGCGCGAGATCTACGACGGTAGATGGGGCCGACGCGTCGGCGCTGATGGAGGACGGACCCTTGCATGGAAGGGCAAGGCCGGTCTCCTTGCAGCCGTGACAGAGACGATCGAGCGCCACGCGGCCGACGTGGGCGCTATGGGCGAGCGCTTCCTCTTCTACAGGATGCCGCCGCTCGACGACGACGAACGCCTCCATCAAGCCCGCGCCGCGGCGCAGAATGCGGGCCGCCAACAGGAGATACGAGCCGAGCTGGCCGTGGCGGTTAGCCAGTTTCTGAAGGGGACACGGCTTCCCAGCGAACCACCGGCACTGACGGACGAGGAAATGGAAGCACTCGTGAAGCTGGCAGACCTCGCGACACGTTGTCGCTCCGCGGTCGAGCGCGATATTCGAGACCGCGAGATCGAGCTCGTGCCTCAGCCCGAGGCAGCGGCCCGCATGCAGGCAGTACTCGTCCAGCTCGTCCGCGGTCTTCGGGTCATCGGGGTCGAGAACCATGACATCGGCCGTCTCGCGGGGCAGGTAGCCCTCGACAGCATGACCAAGGCACGTCGAGCAGCCGTCGAGTATCTGCTCGGTCTTCCCCGCGGCCTGACCCCGACCGGTGCCACGATCGCGGACGCCCTTGGCCTCCCTACAGCGGTGGCAACCCGCGCCCTTGAGGAACTGGCCGCGCACGGGGTCATCGAGCGCCACGCGGCCCGGCCCAGCCACCTTTGGACCGCTTCTGAGTGGCTCCGCATCCGGTGGGCGGAGCTGTGCCTGCCCCTTGCGCACTCAAAACCCTTTGACCAGCGAGCCGACGCGCCCGAGGAGCGGTTCTGATGCCGTGGAGCAGCGCCGACCGACGCAACTATGCGATCGCCAGGCAGATGCACCGCTCCATCGAGGAGCTAAAGCCGTTGCGCCAAGAGATCTCGGACCGGATCGACCAAGTCGGCTGGCGAGCAGCGCGGCCGGTCATTCGTGGCTCCCTTGGTCGGCCCGTTCAGCGACGCGGCTTGTGGACCCTCGGAAAGCGCGATACCTCGGCGGTTCTTGCCGCCTTGAGTGGCATGTCCCGCCAGGCGTCGTTATTCGAGCACGAGGGGGCGCCGTGACCTGAGTGAGCGTCGTCACCACCGCTGCCGGCCTGAAACCGATGCGGACCGGCAGCGGTGGGGATGATCCCCGCCACGACACAACAGAAAGGAGGGCACCCAAGTGCCCGCTGAAAGGACAACGACGACAACAACCGCACGGGTCGAGAAGAGTGGCGCCCCGGACAAGACAGCCGTCAAGGGGCCGATCGTCACCAAGGTCGGCAACCTCGTCGCAGACCCGGAGCTGCGCTTTTCCACCGCTGGAAAGGCGTACTGCAGGATGCGGTTAGCTGTCTCGGTACCGGTGACGCCAGGTGACTGGGGCGGTGAGCGCCAGACGTCCTTCTACGACGTGACGGCGTTCGGAGGTCTCGCCGAGCACGCTGCGGAGTCCCTTACAAAAGGCGACCGGATCATGGTGACCGGCGCGGGCGAGATGCGAACCTGGACCGGCGACGACGGCACCGAGCACCAAGGAGAAGGGCATCCTCGCCGACGCGCTCGGGCCGGACCTGCGCTGGACTACGGCGACGCCGGTCAGGGTGCAAAGAGACGATGAGTCCGGTGATACCGGAGACGGGAGCGCGCAGGAAGAAGAGCCGTTCTGATGTCGGTGCACGCCGGGCCGTGTCTCTTCTCGGAGGGGGGCGGCCCGGTTCGCCCACGCGTCTATGCCGCCCATCCGAAGGCTTGTTACGGCACCGCCTACGCGGCCACGTGCCTAGCTCGCCTCGGGGAGTTGCTGCCCGCGGCAGAGATCGTGGACCCAGAGGCGTTGGGGTGGCGGACCGAGGCGCAGTGGCGACTGTCGTGGCCGAAGGTGCTCGGCGGCCTCTCCTCCTTCGTGGTCTTCGCAGGGATCGACGGCACGATCGGTGCCGGGTGCATCCGGGAGCTCACTGACGCGGTCGCGAGGTACCTGCCCATCGCTGGCTTTCACGACGGCGCTCTTCGCACCATCGTCGGGCTCGAACTCATGCCTATCCCGTTCCGCTCCCCACGCAGTACCGCCCGCCTCTTGCTCGCAGACCCGATCGACCCTGCCACGTTCGTCCCGAGCGGCGAACCACGAGAAAGGACCTATCTATGAACGGTCCCGATGCCGACCGTTACCAGCTCCTCCCACCTCTCAGCGCAGAGGAGTTCGCGGCGTTGAAGGCCGACATCGCTGTTCACGGAGTGCTCGTCCCCGTTGTTATCGACGCCGACTCCGGAGAGGTGATCGAAGGTCACCACCGCGTAAAGGCCTGGACCGAGCTTCGATCCGAGAAGGTCGCCGTGCCGGACTACCCGCGAGAGGTGCGCCGGTTCGAGGACGACGAGGCTCGGGTCGCCTTCGTGCTCGCGGCGAATCTGTTCCGCCGCCACTTGACCCGCACCCAGCGCGCCGAGGTCGTAGCCAGGCTTCGCGAGCTCGGGTGGTCCTTGCGACGCGTGTCCGGCGCCATCGGAGTCCATCACGAAACGGTTCGCCGGGACCTCGAAGGTGTCGCAGATGCGACAGGTGACATTGATCCGTACAACTACATGTCTTTGCTCAGCCCCGTCGAGAACGGTGCCCGCCATCGCGACACCTGGGCGGTACCCCTCACCATAGTCATCCAGGATGACGATCCCGGGCTCCGTAAAGTTGAGAAAGACCTTGCCGAGCCCATCCGGTAAATCGACTTCCGACGTGCATGAAACCTGGCTCAACTGGGAAAGGAGGTCTTTGATGAGCTCGACCTCGGTCGTGCCCGGGCGCCTTCGCAAGAAGACTTCGACAGCGAAGGACCCCGACAACTCGCGCACCTGCGCCACCAAGTCCTGCATGACCGCCGCTGAGGCCTTCTTCAGCTTCGAATCGTCTGGCTTGGCCACCTCGCCGTAGACCCACTGGTCATTACCCCACCTCGCGCGCAAGTCAGGCTTCCGTGACCGCCCACGGACATCGACTGGGGGCTCGTACTCAATTTCGGCCCCGGCCTGTGCTCGCAACAGGTGAATTGCAAGCGCTTCGCTCATCGCCTTTTCACTGTGCTCGCGCAGCCCGGTCACGAGCCCCTCCGCCCGTACCACACCATCCAGACTTGCCAGCAGCTTCCCGGTCGAAACGATCCCCAGAGTGGGTGCGAGTCCAGTGGACCGAACTCCTCCCGTTGTTCTGTCCGCCTCCATCCATTCCCGACCAAAGTGCGACTCGACCATTTCAAAGGCAGCGACGACGACATCCGGTTCGTCAGCCAGACGAACAGTTCCACCAAGCCATTCGCTCTCGATCTCCTGCCAGGTCCATGGCACCCATCGATTCTCCTTCACAACCGGGTAGCCTGCCGTATCAGGGTAAGGGGAAGCTCAGCTTCGTGGAGCTGTGTGCTGCTCGCTTTGATGCACCAACCAGCTCCATGCTTGAGCAATGGCCACGATTACCTGTCCACGCTGCGGCTACCGCTTTGAGACAGCCGCACGCACGAGTACCCGCTGCCGCCGCTGCAAGACTGTCGTGCGTATCCCAGCTGCTGCCAGGAGCACGAAAGCCTCTGGCTTTGCCGGCTCCAAGGGAGAGCACACCTTCGGCGTCATCCTGCTCAGCTGCGGCCATCCCGAAGTCGTAGTGGTTCATCCCGGTAGGTCGGTTGCGGCCACCCTCAATCGGTACGAGTGGGAGTGCCCGGACACCGGCGCCACCGTCACTTCGATACGAGTGATGGCAGTGCTCTCGGAGGCGGAGTACGAGGGCATGGGCCAGGATGAATTTGACCTACTCGTCTCCGCCGGAGCCGCCAGCTAGACCACTCATTGTCAGGCATGAGCAAGCTGAGCGGTCACAGTTCCGAAGAAATCGGCGCCAGACGTGCTCCTGCTCCTGCTGTCGTGCGGGCACGTCTCGATGCACTGGGATGCGGGAATACCGGCGAGCGAAGCCGACGAGTGGCTCTGGACATGTATCGAGTGCGAAGCCGAGGAGCAGGAAGCCATCCGCTTCATCGCGACGATGACCGGCGACGAGGCCGAGTCCATGAGCGAAGAGCAGTTCGAGGCGCACTTCCCAAAACGCAAATCAGGCGGGCGCAGCTCAGTAGAACCTTAAGGAGCCGGTAAGGACTTCACCCCAATGGCGACTGCTCGCAGTCTCGGCACATCGCGCCACCTCCAGGAGTACCCTCGGCGACTGCCGAATTCCCTCGCGGTGCGTCGCGGCGGACCAAGCACGCTGTCGCCGTTGTTCATTACAAGATGCACTTCGCGAGAACCATATTCGGCAGCCTGCTCCGCTGAGATTCCTTCCAAGAGCGATCCGACGCCCTGGTGGCGGAATGCTGGCATGACGAATAGCTCTCGGATCTCCGACACCCGCCGATCGGAGTCGTGACACAGAAACGCCCACCCGAGCCGAAGTCCAAATCCGTTGCGGATCTCGAGCCCCTGCATTTCGTAACCATCGCCACGTGACTCGGTAACGAAGCATTCGAGATACCAGGAATCACCCTGGCGGCAACCTGAGATTGGGTATCGAAACCTCCAGTTCTCGATGAGCCAGACCCTCTTCAACTCCTTCAGATTCGTCAGCAGGGTCGACATGGCCGGCTTGCACGGATGCGGTCCCCACCGCGCCGACCAATGTCTCCACGACTCCTGGTAGTGAGATCGGACGTAATCCATGCTCATCTCACCGTGGCCACCGCGTCCCCAAGACGACCCCCATGAGTTCCAGAACTTCAAGACCTTCCCATCGTCCGAGCAACCGTCTACGTAAACGCAGTGAGGCCCGAGGAACTTTTCACCCGGCTTCGGTTCGGTGATCACTCCAAGAGCAGCATGGTGCGCTGACTCGAAGACTTCGACGTTTAGTAAGTAGCCATCCAAGGCGTATTGCGGAATCCATGCGGACTTCAGCACGGACCGTTCCTGAAGGGCCGCCAATAGTGCGTCTGCTGACTCGAGGGGGCCGTAACACTGCTGAGGTCGTCCGCCGAGAAAGCGACTAACGCGTGCCGAAATGAGTTGCGGTGTCGCGTTAACCCTGGGCATTCCGTCGATGGTCTTGCAAACGAGGAATCCGAGTTTCGGATCCGTAGCCGCCAGCCTCATCGAAACCATCTGGATATATCTGCCCTGGGTCCTCGACATACAGGACCGAGCGCAGGTCGACTCTGGTCCATGATTGTGGAGGTCATAACCAAGCGTGGCCTGCCACTTCATGCCCTTAGCTATGCAGAGGCGACACTGCAACCCAGGGGCGCTCTGGGAAGGAGCTCCTTGGGAGATGTACATCCGTCCGGCGCGTGTGGCTGTACCAACTCCTCGGACGTCACTCGCTGAACCACAGACTTGGCATCTGGCAGCGGAGGGACCCAGTGAGGTGGTCACGGCTCTCGTCCATCTCGCGAAGAGCGTCCTGGTGGACTTTCCTTTCCGGTCGCGCCAGAGCATGGCACGCGCACACCGCAGGCACAAGCAGGCCGAGCGTAGAATGCCCTGGTCAACACATACATAAGTGTCCCCGGACCGTTGGAGCGGCCCGGGGACTGGCACCAGGAGGTAGAGCTCCCGATGCAATCCGCGACGCTATCCACGTCCGCACCACGGCGACTACGTCCGAGTCATTCCGAGTCCGGAAGCCTCGCCTCGGCCGACATCGCCGAGTCCGTCGCAGCGATCCACGAGACCTACAGCCGAGATACCTCAGCGGCCGGCGTGTGCGTCGCCGACGGTATGGGACTCCGGCTCTCGGTCGAGCGGGGGGGGCTCGTCGTCACCGATGGAATCGGGGATCACTGCCGCACACGGCGCTTCGACAAGGCGACCCATCGCCTGAGCCGACTCGTGGTCATGGGCGCGACCGGGACGTTCTCGATCGATGCCCTGCACTGGTGCTCCCGACTCGGGATCGGGGTCATCGTGCTTGCCCACGATGGCACCGTGCAGCTCGCCTCCACTCCGCGACTCACCGACGACGCCCGTCTGCGCCGAATACAGGCGCTCGCGCCCTTCGAGGCATACGGTCTCGACGTTGCCCGGTGGCTCATGTCCCGAAAGCTCATGGGCCAGGGAAAACTCGTGCGCCACCACTTCGGCGACGACGAAACGGCCGAGACGATCGGCAATCTTGCTCTCGCCATCGAAGGGGCCGCG
>Ga0326727_10024729_pt1 | contig 11324 bp, 8 predicted proteins | sample MB2enrmetagenome_FD_207643 | JGI IMG/M metagenome (GOLD analysis project Ga0326727, IMG submission 207643) | Lab enriched peat soil microbial communities from McLean, Ithaca, NY, United States - MB29MY | ecosystem: Environmental > Terrestrial > Soil > Wetlands > Peat | place: USA: New York... | reverse complement strand
CATGTACTTGCCGGTCCGGGATTCTTTCCAGACACCCCCGACGCAATACTTGAGCTTTTTCGGAGGCGCGCCGGTGATGGCATCGGGCTCGGCGTCATTCGCGACAAAGTAATAACGATCGGCGGTTGCGGCATCGGCTACTGCGGTTGAAGCATTCATAAATTTCTCTCCCCCTAAATATTCTAGTCTCGCGGTTTCTGGAAGCAGCCGCCAGAGTTGAATGAATCGAACGCGAACTCCGGCGTTGTGCACCGCTGGCATGAACAGTCGGCTGGCCCTGCGTTTTCGGTGCGCATTCCAGAGTTGAACGGCATTCTAAGCTATGCCAAAGATGGCAACGAAAGCCAAGGCGATCACCACCATGATTGTCTTCAAAATGGTCATGACAAAAATATCCGGATAGGACTGCCGATGGGTCATACCGCAGACAGCCAGCAGCGTCATAATGGCGCCATTGTGTGGTCCCGTGTCCAAACTGGCCGAGGCGATCGCGGCTACCCGATGCAGTACGTCTGGCGACAGGTGCCTGCCCACAGCTCTCGGCTCGATGTGGGAGAGGAATTTAAGCTTCCCGTGGCGATGCATCCATGGATGGTTGTCAGTAAGACTAGCTTGAAACTCATCGTAAGATTGCTACGGGAAGCTTCTGATCCCGCAAGCCATCCGCACTAACCACATGCAGAGAGGCTTGCGGAGCATGGCATAGTCGAGTCTCTCTATAACCCAACTGTCAGGCAGCGGGGACAGTCTAACAAGGACAACTCCGCCCGGCAGAGCCTAAGCTCAACGCGTTACCTCTCTCCTATTTTCGTGATATGCACCTCGAATTCTGCCTTGGGCAGCAGAGACGTCAGCTCAAAAACGCGATAACCATCGCCGGTGATATCGGCGCGGCGATAAACGCCCGGCTCGGTCTCTACGACTTCGCGCCCGCCACCCAGATTGGCCATGTAGAGTTCTGCTTCGTGAATTTCGGGCGGAGCTCCTGTACTCACCGAAGTCATCGCCTCCGCTACGTAGCTGCGCATTAACTTTGGCCAGTATTTCGAGAGCAGCTCCGTGCTGGCGAAAGCATCAGCCCACAGGACGCGTCCGTTCACGGCCACTACTACTCCAACAGCCCCTTTGTTGCGCAATTCGCGTAGAATCGCTCTTTCACTTTCCGCGCCACCGTAGCTGGCGATCTTCTTCTTGACCGGCTCGCTTTCGAATACCTTGGCGTAGGAACTTGTGCCTGCGACGGCGGAAGCTTCCGGACCACTTAAGGCAGCGGCCATCTTCGCATTGGAAGTACGCACGTTGTCCCACACCTGGTTCTGGTTGTGCTCTGCCATCGCCGGGGTGCGCACACTGGGCTGTGCCATCTGCGCTTCCATGGAACCGAATTTCGCGCTCGTCCCAACCCAACGCCCGGGCTCCACGCAGAAGACACCGAGATCAACCGGTCCTGTGTTCGGCGGGACAATCCGGTCGGCCCCAATCACACGATCCTGTTTACCGCCGGTGACGATTTCTCCGGCGAGCAGTAGCAGCGGATGGCTGGAGTTGTTGTAGAGCACCAACCGGTTCACCTCTGCGCCTGAGCGCCTCGGCGGCATGTACTGACCGGGACGAATCAGGCCGCGCTGGTCTTCAGCCTCGGTGACCGTGACCTGTCCTAAGCTAACTCCTTCATCTAAAGTCATCAGCTGCGATGTGTCGTGCGAACGGCCAGCCACAACCGGAAAAATTGCCAGGTTGCCGCGCACGATTGCCGGAAGAACTCTGTAGGGGGCGTCGTCCTTCGGCATACCCGCCCCTGCTGGGATAGGAAGTAATAGACAGAACAGACAGGCGGCAATCGTTGTCAGATTTCTCAGTTGCCGTCCGGCTGTGAATCGAAAGCCGGAGCTCACATTTGTATTCATAGGCGCTCTCCTGGTACGAAGGATTTAGGTTCCTGCACATAGGAAGAACGCGGACCGGTATGTTTCTTGCAGAGAATTTGCTAGCATTTCTGCCAATGCTCTCCGATCCTCCTATCCCCGCCGATATTTCCACGCTGGGCCGTGCCGTGTCTGCGGCCATTGCGCTGCGATATCCTGAGCCTGAAGGGGAGCGTTATAGCATTACGCGGGAGCGATTTGTTCAGATCGTTGCCGCCGTCGTGGTTCGCTATGCGGGAAGTTCGAGCGAGACAGAACAGTTGGAACTGGTGGCAACATTACGAGTTGAAGAATTGTTGCTGGCGCGAGCCTGCTCTGCCGGTAACGACGCCGCGTGGGAGGTGTTCCTCACGCGTTTTCGTGCTCCACTTTATGAGACGGCTTACCGCATGGCCAAAGATGAGGTCACCGGTCGCGAACTCGCGGACGAACTCTATGCAGAGCTCTACGGCGTTCCCAATGACCAAGGCCGACGGATCTCGAAGCTCGACTATTACATGGGCCGCGGGTCGCTCGAAGGCTGGCTACGAAGCGTGCTTTCGCGGCAATATGTGGATCGTTATCGCGCGCACAGTAAAGATGTCAGTCTGGAAGAACAAGTCGAGGCAGGAGCAAGCTTTGCTGCAAGCCCCAGGGCGGACGTGACAGCAGATGACGCTCGTGTTGCTGCAGCCGTGGCGGAGACGCTCACAGAACTTAGCGCGGAAGAGCGTTTTCTGCTTTCGTCCTACTATCTGGACCAGCGCACGTTGGCCGAAATCGGACGCCAGTTGCGAGTGCACGAGTCCACTATCAGCCGGAAGTTGGAGCGGCTCATGATGGAGCTGCGCAAGCGAGTTCGGAAAAGGTGGCAGGCGTCTGGACTGAGCCCCCGGCGCTGTGACGAACTGTTGCAGGAACTGGACGTGCGCGACCTGAATGTTAATGTGGCGGCATATATACGGCAAGAAACTGCTTCCAGCGCGTTCTATAAGAAAGATGGTTCGGTAACGTGAAACAACCTGACACCAATCCGCTGCGCAAGGAACTGGCGCGGAGCCAGCAGGCCGCATCGCACCCTGACTCCGACGTGCTCACTGCCTTCGCCGAAGGCTCGCTGCTTGCACGGGAGCGTGAGAGCGTTTTGGAGCACCTTGCTAGCTGCGCCCAATGCCGGGAGGAGTTGAGCCTCGCTACCGAGACCCAACCCGAGTTGGTGGCCGAAGCGAAACCGCTGCCTCTGCCTCGCCCGGCGCGTCCTCCATTGCGGAGTTGGCTGCCTTGGGTGGCCGTTGCCGCAGGTGTCCTCATTATCAGTTCGACCTTGCTGCTCCGCGAACAGCGGAAACCTGGCGGGGAGACACGTTCCGACGGAAGCCGCGGCGTACCTACGAAGGAGATAGCGCAGGCTCCGGCGCAGCCATCGCAGCTTCCAACCCCTTCAGAACTGAAGCCTGCCACTGCGCCTCACGAGACGTCTGCCTCTGTTGGGCGCTCGGCGCCTCCACGCCGGCCACAAGAGAGCTCGACGACCGCTGTGGCCAGCGCCGCTCCTGCACCATCAGCGCCGTTGCAGGAGCAGAGTGCTCAGGCCGTTTCAGTTCAGCCAAGTATCGCGAACTCAGACGACAATCTTGTCACTAGTTCTCGGGCCTTGGGTGCGAACAGGACAGCGTCTACCGGGGCACGAGCCGGAAGTTCTTCCGCGGTTCTGACGAAGGACCAGTCCAATCCGGACCAACTGGCGAGGGCGAAAGCTACGCCGACGACGTCGCAAGTTTTGGATGTCCAGGGAGCCGCGTCAGCTGGATCTAACGCCGGATTCAATACCGGGTTCGCCGCCACGTCTTCAGCTCCCGCGATGCGCAAAGCCCCGAATGCCGGCGCTACACGCCCGCACTGGCGTATCAATGACCTTGGCCAACTGGAGCGCTCCTTCGGGGACGGATCATGGAAATCCGTGCCTATGAGTGAATCGTCGAGGCTGCACATGATTTCGGTGTTTGGAAGCGAGGTTTGGGCTGGCGGCGAGAACTTAAGGCTAGAGCACTCCAGTGACAACGGCAATACATGGCAATCCGTTAAGCTGCCACCCAAGAGCGGTTACAACCACGCAGTAACGCATATTCGTTTTCCAACTCCGCAGGAAGGCATCGTCGATTCTGACGATGGAAACTCGTGGCATACGACAGATGGCGGACAGACGTGGAAATGAGTTGCCTACCTTGCGCCGCTGGTGGCCTCATAATCCAAATGAAAAGGTTTGAGCGGCTGCCTGGAGTCAAGGTGATCTTGGGCGATGATCTGTTTTGTTTGCGCGAGGCGCTCGGAAGGCAAGGGGTGCGAGCGGAAGTAACCCATGAGTCCATCGATGGCAAGCTGGTTCAATTCTTCTGTTGGCGTCTCTGCGTGAATCACATATTCGCGGTGTAGTTTTTGTGAACTTCTCCAGCAGTTTCACCGAACCCCGCGCTGAGTAGCCCGCGGCCACCGCGGCGCGCAGGCCTTCGCGATCCGCCTCGAACTCTTCGTCCTTGCTGCATCCCATCTGCCATAACGTCATCGGAATCTGTGAGATGGCCGCAATGATATCAAGGTTTAGATGCTTCAATTTCGCCTCAACCTGCACGCGCTCGACGGCGTGATAGTGGTCGACGTGCTCGGCTCATAAGCGATGTCCATTCTACGGTGAACCAGTGAAACCACCGACAACATATCTTCCGCGTCCTTCTGTTCCATCGTCCAATGGATGCGTGCAGCGTGAGCGGTCAGGTTCCTCCCTTCATTACGCCAGCGCGTTGAACAATTCGGATAAAATGCAAAGCAGTGTCGGACAGGCCAAGGCGGCATTGGCCAACGCCCAAGAGGCTGTGACGATCAGGCGCGTGCTTCTTCGAGGGCACTCCAAAACTGGCATGCGGTCTCCAAACCTCGTTCTGTAACAGTGTTCTGGGATACGTTCCGAAACGCACTGGCCGATCCCGGCGCGTATGGAATCGCATTCATCGGCCTCCGCGACAATCTCGACCTGGGCACGCCCTCCGGCCGGCTTATGTTCCAGATCATCGGTGCCATGGCGGAATTTGAACGGGCGCTGATTCAGGAACGGGTAAAGGCCGGACTGCGGAACGCTCAAGCCAAGGGGAAGCGCCTTGGCCGCCCGCGGCGAGTTGTGGACTCTTCCAGAATTGCCGACCTACGTGCCGCTGGCGCTTCCTGGCGGGCTGTTTCGCGAGAATTAGGGGTGGGGCTTGCCACCCTGTACCGCCTACACGAGGAATCCGCCCCCTGAGATCGTCGAGGCCCGAACGGCTCACAATCGCCCCACTTCTTGTTGGTTACGGAGGTAGGTTTGGCCTTGCAGACCCGGCTACGAGCGATACAATTCGGGCGAATCAGTTCTGAAAAAGGAGATTCCTGCTCAGGCGCATACGCAAAATGTGGTGTATCATGCGAGCCGGGATCCCCATCCGTTCATTTCAGTGTGGGCGCGTCTACGGCGCTCGTCTTTCTCTAGCCTCTCTCAGGAGGTTGCATATGTCTCGGATCTCGCACAGTTCTCCATCGTCATTAAGTGATCTCGCACGCAGGGTTGTGAGGAGCGGTAGGTTCACGGTTGGCTTTGCGTTGTTCCTTCTGGTGTTCGCTGGCGGTGATCGCGCCTGGGCCGCTGCCAGCACTACAACGACGCTTACGGTGACGAGCGCAGGCATCGCGGTGACCTCGGTCGAGTCGGGAACCGTGGTGACGCTGACGGCAACGGTCACCGCCGGCAGCACGGCGGTGACGGTGGGCACGGTGAACTTCTGCGACGCCTCGGCAAAGTACTGCACGGACATTCATCTGCTGGGCACGGCGCAGTTGACGATGGCGGGGCCGGCGGTGTTCAAGTTTCGTCCGGGCATCGGGAGCCACAGCTACAAGGCGGTCTTCCGCGGGACAAAGAGCAACGCTGACAGCACCTCCAGCACAGCGACGCTGACCGTAACGAAATTCGGGGTCTACACAACAAGCACGACGATTGCGCAGAGCGCCAATGCGGGCAGCTATACCTTGACGGCGACGGTGGACGGCCTAGGACTACTCCGCGCGGCGCCCACGGGGACAGTGTCGTTCCTCGATAGCAGCAACGGGAATGCGTTGCTAGGTACGGTAACGCTGGGGGCGGGCACGGCAATTCTCGGCTTCCTAGGCTCCTCCAGCCCTTCGGCAACAGGCGAGGAACCCATGTCCATCGCGGTGGGGGACTTCAACGGGGACGGCATCCCGGACCTAGCCGTGGCGAACAAGGGCGGCGACGATGTAACGGCGCTGCTGGGCAATGGGGACGGAACCTTCACGGCGATGGCGAGCCTGGCGACGGGCAGCGCTGATTCCATCGTCGTAGGGGACTTCAACGGGGACGGCATCCCGGACCTGGTGGCCGTCGGGCGTTATGGGATGGCCGTGTTTTTGGGCAATGGGGACGGGACCTTCAGGGCAGCGCCGAGCTCTGCGTACGATTATGGTGGCATCCTGCCTTCCATTGCGGTAGGTGATTTCAACGGAGACGGCATTCTGGATCTGGCCGGAGTGAACGGTGGCGACGACTCAGTAACGGTGCTGCTGGGCAACGGGGACGGGACCTTCACGGCGATGGCGACGAGTCCGGCGACGGGTGGCGAGCCCGTTTCCATCGCGGTGGGGGATTTCAACGGGGACGGCATCCGGGACCTGGCCGTGGTGAACGAGGGCAGTAACACCGTAACGGTGCTGCTAGGCAATGGGGACGGAACCTTCACGACCACGGCTGCGAGCCCGGCCACCGGCAGTAGCCCCCGCTATATCGCGTTGGGTGATTTCAACGGGGACGGCTTTCTGGACCTAGCCGTAGCAAACTGTGGCAGTGACACGGTGACGGTGCTGCTGGGCAACGGGGACGGAACGTTCCAGACGGCGGTGAGTCAGGCGGCGGGCAGCGAGCCCATTTCCATCGCGGTAGGTGACTTCAACGGGGACGGCTTTCTGGACCTAGCCGTAGCAAACTATGGCAGTGACACGGTGACGATGCTGCTGGGCAACGGGGACGGAACCTTCACGGCGACGGCAACGAGTCCTGCGACGGGCATCGGTCCCGATTCCATCGCGGTAGGCGATTTCAACGGGGATGGCATTCCGGACTTGGCTGTAGCAAACTATTTCAGGAACACCGTAACGGTGGAGCTAGCAACAAACCAAAGCGCGACTGCGACGGCAAACGGAATAGTGCTGGCGGTGGCCACGGGTACGCACCTGGTGCTGGCGAGCTATCCCGGTGACAGCAACTACGCGGCCAGCACCTCCTACACAACCAGCCTGACCGCAGCGCAAGGTACGCCGATGGTGGCTCTGACGGCATCGGCTAACTCGGTGCCCTACGGCACAGCGGTGGCCCTGACGGCAACGGTTACCGGAAGTGGACTCACACCCACTGGTAAGGCGATTTTCTATGATGGTGGTGAGCTGTTGGGCACGGGCACGCTCAGCGGAGGCGTAGCCACCTACTGGACGACCGGCCTGCTCCCTCTAGGTTTGCAGTCCATCACGGCATCGTATGCAGGCGATAGCAACTACGTGACGGCAACCTCCGCGGTACTCAGTTTGACGGTGAATCAGGGAACGCCTAATATTGTGTGGCCAGCGCCTGCACCAATCGCCTATGGAACCAACCTCAGCGCCATTCTGGATGCAACGGCTCAGAACGGCTCCGGCACAACGGTTCCAGGCACCTTTGCTTATACCGCAACGCCAGCCGGCGGGACGGCTGCAACAGTGACAACGGCAACGATCCTTGCAATCGGCAGCTACACACTCAGTGCGAGCTTTACGCCTACCAATACCACCGACTACACAGCGGCTACGGCTTCCGTCCAACTGACAGTGGAGTCGGAAGCACAGACCATTACCTTCCCGAATCCGGGTACTCAGACCTATGGCGTGGCTCCGATCACGTTGAAGGCGACGGCATCTTCCGGACTCGCGGTTAGCTACAAGGTGACCTCTGGTCCGGCGAAGGTGAGCGGAAAAACGCTGACGATCACCGGGGCTGGATCGGTAACGGTAAGGGCGACGCAGGCTGGTAACTCGACCTACTCCGCCGCAACGCCGGTGAGCGTGAGTTTTACGGTGAAGCCAGCGGTGCTGACGGTGACGGCCAATAATGCATCGCGCGTGTACGGTGCGGCGAATCCGGCCTTCACTTACAAGATTACGGGCTTTGTGAACGGCGACACGAGCACGGTGGTTTCGGGGACGGCAACGTTGACGTCGGTGGCAACGGAGGCATCAGCGGCGGGAACGTATCCGATCACCTTCTCGACGAAGAAGCTGGCAGCCTCGAATTACAGCTTCACTTACGTTAACGGAACCCTGACCATCGACAACCCGGTGCCGGTACTGATCTGGCTGTCACCCGCCAGTACCATCCCGGAGGGGGGCGGGTTCACCTTGACTGTGAACGGTTCCAGTTTCGTACGCGGCTCGATTGTGCAATGGAACGGCAGCGCACTGACCACTACCTATGTGAGCGCCACCCGATTGCAAGCTTTGATTCCAGACAGCGACATCCTGATCGGAAAGGCATCCGTGACGGTGTTCAACCCGGCGCTGGGAGGCGGAGCTTCCCGCGCACTCATCTTCACCATCGACTATCCGGTTCCCGTCCTGATGTCGCTGTCGCCCGCCACCGCCAAGCACGGCAGCGGCAATTTCACTCTGACCGTGAACGGATTTAATTTCGTCAAGGGCGCCACGGTGCGGTGGAACGGGAGTACACTGACCACAACGTACGTGAGTGAAACGCAGCTTCGAGCCACAGTTCTTGCCAGCGATGTTGCCAAAACAGGCAGTGCCAGCATCACTGTGGCTAACCCAGCTCCCAGTCTCAGTGCCTCGAACGCTGTGACGTTCACGATTAACTGATCGCGGCACAAACGCTTGCAAGGGGGGACGCTCACGCGCCCCGCGTTGGCGGCGGGAGTGGGTCGCGGCTTCTGCAGCAGGGAACGATGACCACCGCCAGGAGCCGGCGCTCGTATGCAGCCGGCGCATAGGTAGGCAAAGAACGCGATCAGCAAAGAACTGGTTTGGGATGCGTTCCGAAATCCCCAGGTCTCCACCATCTCCTAAGTTGTTGCATTCTCGGGCTTCGAGGGCGCTCACTGAATCGTTCCGAAAAGAACTGTTTTAGAAACTCGCACGCTTCCACCGAATGCCGGTCGCAAGCCCCTGACTAGCCCTGAAAGCGTTGCATGAGGTGCCATTCGAAATAGGCTGCATTTTCCTTTCGCCAGGCAGTGCATGTCTTCTTCTGCAGCACCCTCAGGATGCTCCCAAGATGAGCATTGCCGTGCGCAGTTGCAACGAGCAACTTCCCGTGCTCCTGAACAGCGACGAGTCCTTTCTCGTAGAGGGCATCGCATCCGAGGAGGCACACCAGAAAAACAATATGGTCGGCATCAAGGCGCTCCTTTCGGGAGCACTCAGCACGGGGTTTGATATGGGCCGCGATTAGGAGACTCGCGGGAAACGTGCGGTGGCAAAGCGCGCATTCCCCAGTCGCCTTACCTTTCAGCAGCCGCCCTCGCAAGAAGCTCTGCTCAACCCTTCCCTTGGCGGTGTGCTCGCGACCGAGCGGCCCAGAGATGTTCGCGATTTGCCTGAACTCTTTCTCTTGGGAGGGAGTCAGCCATTCGATGGGTTCGCCGGCCACACGATCCAGCGCCTTGGCGCGACGGCCTGACTCGACCAGCTTCTTGAACTCCCAGTCGGTAACGACGAGGATGTCGTGTCCGGCTCGAATCAACTCCGCGGCGGCGGCCTCCTTGGTACCGTGGTCGCCATACACCCATGCACCTGATACGCCTTTGATTAGAGCGGTCGTATTGCCTGAGACATCACTACTGCCGGGGACCGTACCTCCCCGTTTTCGTATGAGTTCCCTCAGTTCGTTTCTAGTGACCCATGCGGATCCGGTGAGTGCAAACTGATGGCCCTTGATCTCTGTCAGATATCTGCTCATCGTTGTTCGCCTTTCAAGTTTCATTCGTTCCAATTCCCGAAAACGCGTCGCTACGGCTATCCCGCGTGTGCGGCGCCGTCGGCGAAGCCATGCTTCTCGCGGTGCCGGGCGAGGTTCTGGCAATGGGCGTCGGTGAGGCCGGTGAGTTGGCCGGAATGCTCGAGACCAAGGGCGGCGCGGGCTTCGGGGCTTAGGGCGGGTGAGGCGAGGACGTGGCCCTCGTCGCTGAAGCTGACCAATCCCTGGTCGAAGGCGGCGTCCCAGAGGGCGCTCAGCAACAGGCCGTTGTGCACGTCCAAGCGCTCGGCGTCGCTCTCGCAGTCAGCCCAGGCAACAATGTGGCTCGCACGCAGCAGCGCCGGGTCGGTGATGCCGGTCAGCGGGCAGCGGCCCTTCCAATAACTCATCAGCGCCTTACGGAAGAGCTCCTGGCCCACGCGGCGGACGATCAGTTGCTCGGCCTCAGTGCTCTTGGGCAGGGCGGCCGTCGCTTTGTGGAACTCTTCCAGCGGAGCGGTGGGCAGGCTGACGCCCAGTTGATAGGCGCGGTCCAGCGCCGTGTAGAGCTCGGCGAGGGTGGCAAAGGCGAATGTGGAAGCGCCGGGCCCCAGTGGAGCGGCGCAAGGAACCAGGCCCAGCTCGGCGGCCACCTCCGGGCGCTCCAGGGAGAGTAGCCAAGGGCCATGATCAGAGCCCGCGGCCAGCCATAGGCGACCGCGGGCGGTGGTGGAGCTGCGGTGCAGCCAGCCCTCTTGCTCGCCGTCGTGCAGCCGGTAGCCGTGGCCGAAGGCGGCCTTTTCCAGTTCGGTGCGGGCCACAAAGCCAAGGGGGTTCTCGAAGGCGATCATAAGCCCTCCCCGCTGGCGGCCAACCGGTCCCAGGCTTCCAGGACGAGGCGGCGGGTGCGGTACTCGCCGTACTTTTTCAGCTCGTTATTCTTCAGCACACGGAACGTCTCCGAGGGGTAGTCGGGGCCCATTACGTCGGCGGGATCGAGGATGTAGCGCAGCTCGTCGCGGGTGAGTCCGTAGGCTCGGGCGTACCAGGCATCGAGCTCGGCGCGCAGCAGGGCGCGGCGCTCCTCGTCCCAGCGGAAGGGCTCGCCCTCATAGCCCAGATCGCTGGCAAAGGGAGCCATCGAGTGGCTGGTGTAGGTCAGCTCCAACACGCGGGGGACAATGAAGTCCAGCGCGGCCTCGGAGTAGGCCGAGGGCGGGAGGACGGGGAGCTGCTCTAGCACGTAATTTTTTAACGAAGAGCCACCTACTTTTTGTCTAGCAGGCTGCTGAAAAACCTGCCTTGCTGATCGAATCTGCCTTTGCCGGGCCCTTCCGGCGGGCGAGACTCTGGTTTTCGACCTCGGTTGGCTGGTTGCGAGGTTC